>Ga0209777_10007378_pt1 | contig 12217 bp, 7 predicted proteins | sample FrelakmetHBP12HB_FD_187147 | JGI IMG/M metagenome (GOLD analysis project Ga0209777, IMG submission 187147) | Freshwater lake sediment microbial communities from the University of Notre Dame, USA, for methane emissions studies -HBP12 HB (SPAdes)... | ecosystem: Environmental > Aquatic >... | reverse complement strand
GCGACGGAGGAGTTGCATGCGTCTACGCTCGCCAAACGACAAGTCAAGCCGGAAATGCTTTGGCAGACTACCTTGGACATTACATCAGAACTTGTCGACACACACCGCGAAATTATCGGCGTGTCGGATGAAATAGTCGAGATCGCCAAGATGATTGGGCGCGTTGCCAAGTCCGATGCAGCCGTATTGATTTTCGGTGAATCTGGGACGGGCAAAGAGTTGGTGGCGCGAGCCATCCACCGCAATTCAAACCGGTCCGATAAAGTATTCCTCTCAGTCAATTGCGCGGCGCTCACGGAAACACTGCTTGAATCCGAGTTGTTCGGCCATGAAAAGGGCGCGTTTACTAGTGCCTATTCACGCAAGCTGGGCAAGTTCGAGTTGGCGAATAATGGTACGATATTCCTTGATGAGATCGCTGATACTTCGATGACGACCCAAAGCAAGCTGCTGCGCATGTTGCAGGAACAGGAGTTTGAAAGGGTAGGGGGGGAGCAGACGCTTAAGGTCAACGTGCGCGTCATCGCCGCCACTAACAAGAGTCTGGTCTCTGCCATCAAAGACGGCAAGTTTCGCATCGACCTGTTTTATCGCCTGAAAGTCGTGACTATATATCTCCCGCCATTGCGTGAACGGCGTGATGACATTCCACTGCTGGCAAACCACTTCCTCGACATCTATAACAAAGCTACAAACAAACGCGTCGAGGGAATCACTTCCGAAGCGATGAAGCTGCTGGCAAAGTACTCGTGGCCGGGCAACGTCCGCGAGTTGGAGAACACGATTCAGACGGCGGTTGTGATGAGCAAGAATCGCGTGCTCGAAGTTGACGATCTGCCGATCGCCAAAGATCGCCGCGAATTGGTCAAGATTGATTTCGACGAGATCAAAGACAATTACTACCAGATGTTCCGGCGCTTGTTGGAACCGATTTACGGCAAGATCTTTCAGAATTCAAATGGTCAGATCTACGCGCATATTCAGGAAGCGTTCGAAAAGGCTGTAATCGGCTTGACGCTCCAGCAACTCAACAATAATCAGGTACGCGCTGCCGAATCGCTCGGCATCTCCCGCAACACTCTTCGCGACCGTATCGACAAGTACGGGATCAAGTAGCTCACACAACTCATCCCATCTTTTTTGTCCAGACAGCAGGAAACCATTTTTGCCGGCGCGAGAACGATGCTGCCAGTGTATCAGTTGCAGGAACAACCAATACATAAGAATCTTGTGTTGCATCACGTTTTGCCCCCGACGAAGTCGGGGGTGTGACGCGGCGCTGGTTGCACCAGTGAACACGGATTCCGACAGGTCACAACCGGCACGCGCTGAAGCATAGTTGGTGTGCTGGCGAGCAGAGTTGCGTGGCTGTCGTCAGACGCCGGTCAAGACTTGCCTACATCTTCTTAGGCGGTCCGCAGTTGTGTGACGGATGCTAACAGAATAGGGGAGAGCCGCCACAAAAAAATCGCGAGGGTCGTCTCCGACCCTCGCGTGGAAGTAGCGGTAGTGAGTCAGTCAGGGGGGGGTTCTTTGTGACTTATCTACTGACCAGCCAGGGCATCAGCCATAGCTTGTTCCGCATCCTGTCCCTTCAACTCCAGCCACGACGTCTTTTGTACAATTGAAATCAGTGGCGTTCCCGGTGGCAGATTTGCCGGATTAAGGAAAGCCGTGTCGAACGTCCAATTACGGTTGGGCGGATCATAGTAGCCACCACCCCAAGTACCCGTAGCTTGCCTGGATGCCCACAGGCAGACTGCTGACCCTGTCCAAGTGAAGTTCGTACCGCTCCAAGTCTCCAGGAATCGCGGCAGATTCTCAAAACCGCCGGAATAGCTTGTGCCACCTGAGCCGGAGGCTTTATTGCCCGTCATGTAGGCAAAATTGACGGTTGTGGCAGTCGCCACACGACTGCTCTTTGCCAGAGCGCTCTTGGAATCAAGCCAGTTGCCGGAAAGTACGGTCAGCGCATCGGTCATAATGGACGCCGACTTCTTGGCGGTAGTGTTGAAATTGCCCTGAGTGTAGACCGGATTGTTGCAGGCGAGCGTCAACTTGTCCTTAAGTGTGGAGCCATTGATCAGACGAGTCGCCGTCAAATTGCTACCGCCATCATTAGAACTGTAAACAATTCCGTTCGTCGGCCAATAGGCAGACGTGTTCAGTTTCGAAATGTCAACATCAGTGGAATAGACGGTCTTATTTTCTCTCTGATCGGTAAACGTCTTGCTGGTGATAATGCCAGCGGTGGTGAAATCGGTGGTGACGTTCTGCCAGGTCGAATCGGGTTTCTTCCAATATACTTGGCCGTTCATAATCTTTAATCCGGCTTTGCGCTCGTAGCTGTCAATGTTGGTCGTGCCCGCGGGATTGATCATGTCGACCGGCTGGCCGGAAGCGACCACAGGCAGCTTTAGCTGAGTCATACCATGGGACTTGTCCTCGACCATTCCACCCCAGCGACTGATAGAGTTGTTCACCCAGTCAGCCTTAGTGGCATCAAGCCAGGTACCATCGGTATTCTTCATGCTCTTGTAAACGCCATTGGCGTCTTTGATTTGCACGTCGCCGGTGCCAACCGCCATGCCCGAATTCGGAGCGCGCCCGTGAAAAATGTTGCCAGCGGCAGTGGTCCAAGAATCGATTCTGAGTGAATTATCCGACTCCAAATACATGTCATTGTTGGAGTGCACACGACCGCCCAACACCATAGCCGGTCCCGGAGCGATTTCCAGATTGTTTTCATAGAAGACTGCGAACTGATACACCGGTACGACTGAGGCATCGACTGTCATCTGCAGAGTTGTTTTCGCTTTCTGATTAGCGGAAGATGCAACGGCGGTTATCACGTACTCGTCGGACAACGAGAAGAGCCCTCTGTAGGCGCCTGTCGTTAGCACTGTGGACCGCGTGACTCCCGGTTTTGTAACGACATATCTCACTCCGTAATTGCCCACTAAGAACGTGTCATTGGGAAGCACAGATGGCGGAACACCAAATTTGTTATACTGATCTTGCACTAGGGCGGCGCCTTGCTCTAATCCTGCCTCGGCGGCATAAAGAGCATAACTCGAATTCAGTTCATAGCCGGCGATATCAACGTCCGTCGTCGATGTCATAATCGCGTTGATGCCCAGTAGCGTCAGCATCAGTAGCAGCGACAGAAAGATCAGGGTCGTAAAACCGCCCTCAGACTTGAATGTTTTGGTCATACGTATCCTCACTTTGTTTACATCCCCAAATTTCGCACCATGACCCTGGTTGAGAGGGTGTCACGGCGATAGTGCTTAAGAAAGAGGTCGTTCTTCTCACTGCGCGACGTGAGCTGCATCTTGATCTCGCGAACGAAGCGATCAACAGTCACCGTATCCAACACTGAACCATCTGCTTGGACGTAGTGGAACTGCAAATCCTCAATGTTGTCAGAATAGACGACAGGACTTTGGCCGTTTTCCGCCAGCATGAACTTGGGGTGCAACGTGTCACTGCGGTCTACATAATACTTCAAGTAGTTCATCATAAAGACCTGCGAGCCATTTGGGTAAGCCTTCGAGAGGGCAGCCGAGCTGTGCAGTATCTGCTTTGCCACTGTTTGAACCGCCGTGATGTAAAAGAACTCCCCCGTGGAAGCCGTTGCATCAAAGATGTATGCCCAAGTATTCTCTTGGAAGCCGCTTACACCAGACGTTACGCACTTCAGTTCTTCCGATGAGGTCGCCATTGCCTGGCTCAGACGTGTCGTACAGAGCGGCTCCGCCAAGAAGGAAACGGCAATAGTGTCAGGGTTGCTGTTCCATGAACGAATACACCGAACTCCCGTTGGCACGCGATACCCGGCTTGTCTGACCTTGTCAACCAACTCGTCCATGGCCGCTCGGCCATTCTGCTGCATATCTGAGAGACTCGCCTGTATAATATGACTCTTGTTTTGATCAATAAACAGTTGGAATCCCGCGGCGACAGCGATTGTGCCGATAATGGTCGCAACGAGCAGTTCAACCAAAGTGAATCCACGTGACTCCCTGAATTGATATCTTGTACCGATCATATTAACCGCCTGTCTTACTTCGCGATATAGGTTACGGTGCTACAACTCTTCGCGATCGCTCGCTGATCATCCCAGCTCACAACGACTGTAATCTTATCCAGGTTCGTCGACAAGTTCTGGAAAATCCATCGGCGGTTAAGTCCGCTGATGACATCAGCACCGCTCACCTTTTCTGCCGTCGTCGCATGCCGAAAATCCTCGATTTTATCGCGCATGGCTTGAACGACCTGCGTGGTCTTGTTGGACCAAGTATTTCCGCGCAAAGCGACCACTGTCATTGAACCGAGAAGCAGCATGCCCACGCTGAAAATAATCAACCCGATCATAACCTCAAGCAGGGTAAAACCGTCTGTTTTCTTTAGCTTCATCATTTACCTCACGTAGACCATCTCCGCACGAACTCAAGCAAGAACTGAGCCGTCTGAAGATCACAAAACGTACAACAGCCAACCCGTTGTCTCTGTGCTGATTGAGCGATGCCACTTGATCTAACACTCGCATTCGGAAGCCGCTAACGGCGGGCAGAGTATAGGAAAGGGGCAACACTCTGTTGGTGAGCACTATCGCATACGCTCTGAGAAGCTTGTTGAACGCCGGGCATCATGCGAGTGTCCGTCTGACGATTCGCGGTTCTTTGTTGCTGCAAGCCCCATTCTTGGGCGAGGAATAGGGGATCAGTAAGCGCAAGCCTGCTTGCCAAGATCACGCTACTTTATCATTGTGACGTCTGATAAGATATATTATATAAACATACAAATGACACGTGAGGATGTTTGTCAACAGTCCCTGCTCTGTGCGGGAATCGCTATGTCTACTTCACGGCGATGCTTAGGAGCTTATCCTTGACGTAAATCAGCTTGACGATCTGCTTGCCATCGAGGTATTTCGTAACCTTTTCGTTTGCCAGCGCCAACTCTTTGACCACGGCCTCTTCTGTACCTCGCCCGATTTCGAGCTCAGCCCGAATCTTCCCGTTGACCTGCACAGCCACGACAACTGTGTTGAACAGAACTGCGTCGCGGTCGTACTGAGGCCAGGCTGACTTGAAAACTGACGTCTTGTTGCCAAGCATCTCCCAGGCTTCTTCCGCGAAATGCGGCGCCATCGGAGCGATCAGCTGGACGAGTTTGCCGATGACATGCTTGTCAAATACCGGATCGGCCACCTGCCTCGGATTGAACTTGCCGCAGAATTCCATGATTGCGGCAATACAGGTATTAAACTGCATCCGCTTCAGGTCCTCTGTGACTTTCTTGATCGTCTGGTTTAGCAGTATGTAGATTTCTTTCTTCGCCGTATTGAGATCGCCAAGCGCATACTTATGCGACACATCGATTTTGCCGTCCGTGGCAGCCACCTGTTCGACCAATCGGAACAGCTTTGCGAGGAAGCGTTCGACGCCGAGAAGTCCGTCACCGGACCACGGCATTTCTTTGTCGGCGGGCGCAGCGAAGAACATTGCCAACCGACAAGTGTCGACGCCACGGCTTTCAATCAACGCGATGGGACTAATGACATTGCCGATGGATTTCGACATTATCAGGCCTTGGGCATCCATAACCATGCCATGGTTAAACAGCTTAAGCGCTGGTTCATCGCATCCGCAGTAGCCGATGTCGTGCAAGAACTTAGTCATGAAGCGAAAGTAGATTAAGTGGCCTGTGGCGTGTTCGATGCCTCCAACGTACAGGTCGACTGGCATCCACGTGTCAGCCTTCTTTGCATCAAAGATAGCGTCGTCGTTCCTATTGTCGGTGTAGCGCAGCATATACCATGACGAATCCACAAACGTGTCCATTGTGTCAGCGTCGCGCCTGGCTGGCTTCCCGCATTTGGGACAGGTTGTATTGACCCAAGCGGGAACATCCTCCAATGGAGACCGCCCCTTAGGGATATAGTCAACTCCCTCGACGGGTAATTCTAAGGGTAGCTGCTCATAAGACACAGCCACTTCGCCGCAAGTCGGGCAGTGTACAATCGGTATCGGTGTGCCCCAGTATCTTTGGCGGGAGATCAGCCAATCTCGCAGTCTGAAATGAGTCCTCTTGGAGCCGAGTTGTTTTGACTCGATATATTGCACGACGGCGTCGATCGCGTCATCCCCTACTTTGCCATTAAATCCGCCGGAGTTGCACATCTCACCCAACTCGACATAAGCTTCAGTCATTGTGTCAAGATGAGGTTCCGGTTCTCCCCGCGGCTTAATGACGACGCGTATGGATATGTCGTACTTTCTTGCAAAGACGAAGTCCCTTGAATCGTGTGCGGGAACACCCATAACAACACCGGTGCCGTACGAGGCGAGCACATAGTCCCCTATCCAGAGTTGCACTTTCTCGCCATTAAGCGGATTGATAGCATACAGTCCGGTGAAAACACCATCCTTTTCGCCAGTTTCCGCTTGGCGTTCAATCTCCGATTTGGCAATCGACTTTGCGATATACTCATCGACCGTTTTCTTTCGTTCAGCCGGGATGTTCAGACTTGCTATCAAATCAGACTCCGGCGCAATCGCCATAAACGTTACGCCAAAGATCGTGTCTGGTCGCGTCGTGAAGACGGGAATCGCAATCTGCGAATTCTCAACCTTGAACGTTATCTCGCAACCCACTGACTTGCCAATCCAGTTTCGCTGCATAGCTTTGACGCGATCCGACCACCCGTCAAGGCGGTCAAGACCTTCGAGCAGTCGCTCTGCGTAGTCGGTGATGCGGAAATACCATTGATTCAGTCGCTTCTTGCCAACGACATTTTGGCAACGCCAGCAACTACCGTCAGACCCGACCTGTTCGTTAGCGAGCACCGTATTGCAGGTGTTGCAGAAATTGACGAGCGATTCTTTTCGATAAGCCAGCCCGCGTTCGAACATCTTTAGGAATAGCCATTGGTTCCAGTGGTAGTATTCGGGCAGACAGGAAATCACTTCGCGGTCCCAGTCGAAAGAGATTCCGACTTTCTTGAGTGTCGCGCGCGAGATACGAATATTGCTCAGTGTCCAATCGCGCGGATGTTTACCACCCTTGATGGCCGCCTGCTCCGCCGGTAGACCGAACGCATCCCAACCAAAAGGATGGAAAATGTCTTTGCCATTCATCATCTGATAATGCGCAACGGCGTCGCCGATGATGTAATTTCGAAAGTGCCCCATGTGAATGTCGCCCGAGGGATAGGCAAACATCACCAAGACATAGAACTTGTTTTGGGGATTTTCGGGCGTGCGAAAAAGCTTCTCGTCTTCCCACTTCTTCTGCCACTTTTTGTCAATGCGGGCAAAATCGTAGCCGTGTCTTGCATCTGCCGGTGTTTCGCGTTCTGAACTCATATCAACACATCTCTTGCTAGAACAAAAAAAGCGGGGGCGCTCACCTGGTCCTTCGCCGCGAATATCATCAATCGCATTAGGGGTACAATCTATATAGCGTGCGCGCGAACGGTATGGTCTCGCGGAGATGCGGCAATCCGCAGAGCCAGGCGACCGTACGCTCGATACCGAGTCCGAAGCCGGAATGCGGCACCGAACCGTACTTGCGCAAATCAAGATACCAGCCGAATGGTTCCAGCGGCAAATTATGTCGCTGAATCGCCTCGACCAGATAATCACAATTATCTTCACGTTGCGACCCACCGATGATTTCGCCATAACCCTCTGGCGCCAATAGATCAGCGCAAAGCACAGTCTTGGGATTCTCCGGGTTGCGCTTCATATAGAACGCCTTGGCGTCGCGCGGGTAGTTATACACGAAGATCGGGCGGTCGTACATCTTTGTCAAAATAGTCTCGTCTTCGCCTCCCAAATCGTCGCCCCATTGGATTTGCGAGCCGGCGCCCTGCAATTTTGGCACAGCGTCATCGTAACTGATGCGATGAAACGGTTTCTTCACAGATAGCAATGGCATCAGGTCGCGTTCAAGCGCTACCAAGTGTTCCGAAGCCTTGTCGAGTACCCATTCGACGACATAGCAAAGCATGTCCTCCTGGAGATCCATGTCACCCACCAGATCCATATAGGCGACTTCCGCTTCGATCATCCAAAACTCGGTCAGATGCCGACGCGTCTTGGATTTCTCCGCGCGGAACGTCGGCCCGAAGCAGTACACTTTGCCGTGTGACATGCAGGCGGCCTCGAGATAGAGCTGACCAGTCTGCGCGAGATACGCCTTGCCGAGATCAAAATATTGTGTCTCGAACAGCGTGGAAGCTCCTTCCCCGATCGAACCGGTCAGAATCGGTGTATCGATCAGGACGTAACCGCGTTCATAGAAATACTGACGAATGGCCTGAATGATCTCGTTGCGAACGCGCAGTATATGATACTGCCGGGTCGAACGCAGCCAGAGATGACGGTTAGCCATGAGAAAGCCGGTACTGTGCTCCTTGGGCGTGATCGGATAGTCTGTCGAGACCTGGACGATCTCCAGTTTCTTGACCATCATTTCATATTCACCTTCGGCGCGCGGCTCTTCCTTGATCTGACCGGAGATCATGATCGAAGACTCTTGAGTAAGCTGATCGAATTTGGCGAAGTCCTCTTCCGGAGTCTCCCCCTTGGCTAACACGGCCTGAATCATCCCGGTTCCGTCGCGGAAGATGATGAATCTGACTTTGCCGGACGAGCGAGTGTTGTAAACCCAACCCTTGAGCGTAACTTGTTCGCCCACATGTTTGCCGATTTCTTCAATATAACATTCCGTCATAAGGACCTGACTTTCATCTCAAGAAAATGCTTGCGGAAAATAGGGGAATTCGGTTTCCACGCAAGGTTTATTTCGCTTACTGGAAATTATCAGCTGACGCTCGGTGAACTGAACCGTGCGATCAAGGGCGTGAGATGTGAGAAGCGACTGATGATCAGGCTTTTAAGATACTCGGAGCCCGACAGAATACCGGGACGCAACTTGGCGTTGATTGTCAATTGCGTGTCGAAGCGATTGAGCGGCGTTCTACCGACATTGAAACTGTCGGCGACGCGTGGTGATGACCAGATACCTGCCTGATATCCGAGACGACGAGCAATTGCTGACACACGATTGTCGCCACGGCCGAACGGATAAGCGACGTACTTAACTTCCCTGCCGGTCAGTGCCTCAAGGATATTTTTCGATTTGCGCAACTCTTCTTCAATCGCGTCATCTTTCAGGCGCGACAGATCGCTGTGCCAGTGTGAATGTGAGCCAAACTCCATTCCTGCTGCGGCGAGTTGTTTGATTTGCTCCTCCGACAAATGGCGGCGTTTGTTCTTGAGAAGGAAGTTGTCCCAGGAATTCGTTTTTCCAATGAAAGCCGTCGGCACAAAAACGGTGATCGTTATCCGGTGTTCGCTGAGCAATGGCAACATCTGCAAGAGGTCGTCATAGCCATCATCAAAGGTGATAGCGACCGTGTCTTCTCGCAAGATGGCTTCCTCAATTGTGCCGATGTGCAGACCCCGACTGCGACATCCGTCTATCACGTGATTGAGAGTCTTTGTCGACACCGCGCCGAAATCGAGAGACTTTGGCTGCAGACTATGCAGGGCCAGAATTCGTCCATGTGTGTGGAATCGCCTGCAGAAGATCGGCGAGAGCAGTAAGGTCAGCAAAACAATGCCGGTAAGAATTATCAGCGGTATCATCAGTGCTGAAGAATCGACCAATCGATTTGCTTAAGCAGACTGTTGCCAACTGGGCCGAGCACGACCATCGTCAGCAACTTCTCGCGGAAAATCTCTCCGGCGATGGCGCGTACGTCAGCAAGTGTGACCGCGTTGATTTGCGCCGCGGACTGTTCGAGCGGCACGAAGGTATGCTGAAACAACTCAAGACGACCAAGGCGATTCATCCGACTGTGTGAGCCTTCCAACGAAAGAATCAGACTCCCCTTCAACTGCGATTTCGCCCTATCGACTTCCTCTTCGGTAATCGAGTCATCCGCAACCGCAGCCAATTCCTGCAACACCAGATTGACTGCCTCAGCAGTCTTGTTGCTGTCCGTGCCGAGGTAGAGTCCGAAAACGCCCGTGTCGTGATAAAAATCCTGATAAGAATACACCGTATAGGCCAGTCCTCGCTCTTCGCGTACCGTCTGGAACAATCGTGACCCCATGCCGGCGCCTAGCAAAGTATTCAGCAACAGGGCGTGGTACTTGCGGGGATCTGCGAACTGAATGCTGGGAAAGCCAATACACACGTGGGTCTGAGACAACTTACGGCGGAAGATTTTCTTGCATCCCTGTCGATACGAAGGCGCTTTGAGCTGTTTCTTGGTAGTCGATTTTGGAAAGACGAGTTTCCTCCGCGCTAGATCGACCAGTCGGTCGTGATCAATCGCGCCGGCTGCCGAGAGGACGATGCGATCGGTCGTGTAGTGGCGACGCATGAAACCAAGCAAATCGCGGCGCTGCAGTGCCCTGATCCCTTTGGCCTCACCCATGATTGTTTGTCCGAGCGGATGCGCGTCCCACAGTGTCGCCGCAAAATAGTCATGTACGATGTCGCCGGGGGTGTCAAAGACATCTTTGATTTCCTCGCAAATAACATCCTTCTCTTTCTTGAATTCGCTGCTGTCGAACAGCGACTGAGTCGTGATGTCAGCGAGAACATCAAAGCCAAGTTCGAAGTGCTCATCAAGGACGCGCGCATAGAAGCAAGTATTCTCACGAGACGTAAAAGCGTTCAAGGTGCCGCCGAGGGTCTCCAGCGACTGAGCGATCTCCTTGGCATTGCGACGGCGTGTTCCCTTGAAGCACATGTGCTCGATGAAGTGCGAGATACCATTCTCGCGCGACGATTCCTCACGGCTGCCAACGTCAACCCAGATGCCGACCGAAACAGATTTTACGTTCGGCATCTCTTCACTTACAACGCGCAAGCCGTTACCGAGCACGGTGCGACGATATGGCGATGTCAACTAACGGCGCCCTCTACCGCGGTCAGAACCCCTGCCGTCGCCATCACGCCGACGGGGACGATCACCATCACCGAAGTTCGGACGTTCCCGCTCCGGCCCCATGCCTTCCGGTCTCGGCAATAGCGCCTTCTTGGAAAGACGGATTTTGCCATCGGGTTCAACGGCCAGCACTTTCACTTCGATAATATCTCCGAGCTTCATCTCGTCTTCAACTCTCTCGACACGGTGATAGGCAATTTCCGACACATGAAGCAGCCCATCTCTGTTTGGCAGAATCTCAACAAAGGCGCCGAAGTCAGCAATACGCCTCACTTTGCCCTGATAAACCCGATTGAGTTCCGGCTCTTCAACCATCGCCAGGATGATATCGCGCGCCTTGAGACCACCTTCAGAATCAACAGAAGCGATTTGCACAGTGCCGTCATCCTCAATATCGATCTTGGCGCCGGTTTGCTCGATGATTGAACGAATCATCTTGCCACCCGGCCCAATCACCTCGCCAATGCGATCTGGTTTGATCTGGATCGTAATGATCCGCGGCGCATAAACGGAAAGATCCTTACGCGGTTCCGCAATAGTCTGCCCCATGACGTCGAGCACTTGCAAACGTGCCTGACGCGCGCGCTCCAGGGCGTCGCGCATGATCTCGTGTGTCAGACCGCCAATCTTGATATCAAGTTGAAATGCCGTGATTCCCTCGCGCGTGCCGGCAACTTTGAAATCCATGTCACCGAAGTGATCTTCCGAACCGAGAATGTCGGTGAGAATGCTGTAGCGCTTACCGTCCAGAATCAAACCCATGGCGATACCCGCCACCGGCGCCTTGATCGGCACACCGGCATCCATCAGCGCCAACGCACCGCCACATACGGTCGCCATCGATGACGAACCGTTGGACTCAAGAACGTCGGAGACGATGCGAATCGTATAGGGGAAGCTTCCATCAACAGGCAAAACGGCTTGAAGTGCGCGTTCCGCCAGCGCGCCATGGCCGATTTCACGACGTCCCGGACCGCGCGCCGGTTTGACCTCGCCGGTGGCATAGGCGGGGAAATTGTAGTGCAGCATGTAGCTCTTACTCGATTCACCTTCGAGAGCGTCAATGATTTGCTCATCCAGCTTGGTACCAAGTGTCACGACCACCAATGCTTGCGTCTGACCGCGTGTAAACAACGCCGAACCATGCGTTCGTGGCAGTACACCAACTTCGCATGTGATCTGACGGACCACGTCAAGTCCACGACCATCGACGCGCTTGTTTGTATCCAGCACCCGACGGCG
>Ga0209777_10007377_pt1 | contig 12218 bp, 11 predicted proteins | sample FrelakmetHBP12HB_FD_187147 | JGI IMG/M metagenome (GOLD analysis project Ga0209777, IMG submission 187147) | Freshwater lake sediment microbial communities from the University of Notre Dame, USA, for methane emissions studies -HBP12 HB (SPAdes)... | ecosystem: Environmental > Aquatic >... | reverse complement strand
TTCGACCAAATTCCCAAAAAAATAAAAAAATTTTCACCATTTTTAACTCCTTATTTTACAACGAGTTATGCTCTCCCCTATCCGCTATATGCTATATGCTATCCGCTATTTTTGGTACCAAATGCGCAGCTTCGCCCCATTGTAGAGAGACGCTGTTTTTCTGTCTCTTAAGTTTTTAACTTTGAGTTTTGGTTTTGAGTTTTTAGTTTTAACTTTTTAGTTTCGAAATTCGTGCTTTTGTTGCAAGACCATTCTTTAACAATTGAATGTGTCTATACGGTATTTGTCTGCGCCTCCCGCTCTTTAAAATTTGCATAACAGAGTCTTGAAAAATAAAAAATCTGTGAAAACCCGTGAAATCTGTGGCTCAATTTTTCTTTAAGTCTTTTATATGAATGAACTTAAAACAAAATCAATACCTGAAATTGGATGCATTTGGATGTACTTTGGAGTGCTTTGGATATACTTTGGAGTACCTTTGGAGTACTTTGGAGTGCGTTTGGATGTCTTTGGATGACCTTGGATGACATTGGAGTTCCACCAACAAACGGCAGGTGTACCCCGGCGAGGTAAATTGCGGTTTGTTGTTGATTATACATATCAATTGCGTTATAATAGAGGCTGTTTTAAGGAGGTTACGGTGGTGGCTAAGGCCGATTATAACAAACAATTTGATGACGATATATTGCAGAGCAAGACGGATATTCTCCGTGCCAAAGACATAATGCCGCCATACAGTAATAGACCGCCGCAGGAAGACGCAGCGACGAGTCCTTCTGAAAAAATGGAAATACCGAAATTCGACCTTGCAGAAGAGATAATGGCGGAGCATCGAAAAATCACAGCGGTAAAAAGGAAATCGCCCGGCCAAAAAACAGAACCTCAAGTACAAAAGTCAGCTGGTGAAACAGTCAGGCATACCATTTTGCCGGGGCAGATGTCATCAAGGCAGATGCAAATCATTTCAGATATTGTGGCACGAGATATCGAAAAACTGTGCAAAAGCATATCGCGAAGTCAAAAGACAATGCCTTAACCCAAGTTCTGCAGTTTGAGCAAAAATATTTTTTTTAAAATTTTTATCGAGGATTTCGCGTTGGAAGCGGGGTTTGAGTTATCCAAAACAGTTGAAAATTGTTTGGATTTCGGCGGGCCGTGGCTTGGGCTTGAGCTTATCACGCAGCTTGGTCTGGCTGAACTCTTTAATCAGCTCATGGACGGCGGTCGTGAAGATGTGCCGTGGTCACTGATGGCTATGGTACTTGTGATAGCCTGGCTTGTCCAGCCTGCTGGGCAAACTGATTAAGGTCGTTGTTCTCGTTGACCACATCAGAATTTGCTATCAAACCATGTTTTTCATCAACAACCGTCTGGGCATTATAACCGGCATGAGAACCCTGCCTGCCGTGTATATTTGTGCAATCAGGGTCTGTGGAATTTATCGATTTTCTGTCCTCTGCCTTAAGTGTATTGAGAATGTCTACAACTTTGGCCCGCAGTTTCTCATTTTTTCAACCAAAAACTGCCAAACTATTTCAATCATAACATTATAAGTTATCCTATTGTATTAGTCAAGCAATTTTTTCGTTATAGCTGGATTAAGGATATTTTGCGGGGCATAAAAAAGGCCGGGGGGATTGGCCCGGCCTTTGCGCAAATGCTGTCGACTGTTAGGGAATTGTTTCAATCCCGCCATCAACTATATATCTTTTTGCCATGTTGTCATTTCTAACAGCCAAGTTCCATTTTTTAATATCGCCGGATTTTAACTTTATTTCATAAGGTACGAACCACCCTGGATAGAGGCCGGACTTAAAAGGTTTTCCGATACTTATCACTTCCATTCCGCCGAGATAATCTTTCATTCTCTGGTCAATTACAGATCTAGGATAAAACTTGAGAACTTCATCCCAATCTTTCTTGCCACAGGCATCAAAGAATGCGGCAGCAACTTCCTTAGGAGACAATTGTGCGTATTTTTCATCGCCTGCTGATTGTTGAGGCTCCTGAAACCAGATTACATCTGCGGGCATCTCAAGTGCAAACAAAGCAGGGTCAAGGTCGAGGTTGTATTTGATTTCAGTAATTTGCAGCACAAGGACGTTCTCTTTAGCGGTGTGGACATAGACGTCAAGACCTTCAAGCAATTTAGTCTGTTCATCAAAGCGATATATTCGCTGATTGTCGGATTCCCAGATTGTTCTATTCTTTGTATAATCGTTGGCAAAATTGCCCATGGCTTTGGCTTCTACTGTCACAACTAACTGGTTATGGCCATCCTGCGCCTGTTCGTGTGTTAAGAGCAAATCCGAACCCTGCTCTTTAGCCAATTCGAGTTGATGGTCGAGGATTTTTGCAATATCAAGTAAATCTTTGAGCCACATGACAAAACCTGTGTTTGGGCTGCCTTTTGCAGCCTGATTACTCGATAGAATCAATTGTAATGAGGAATTGCCGTCCATAACGACGACACGGCCTGGTTTTTCGGCTCGCCATTTTCCGTAAAAAGTACCGTCGAATTTCTTCCACATTTCTATCGGTACCAGGTCGTAATTTATATCTATCAAGTCAAAGTTTTCGTTTGGCGGAGTACGCATCTGAAGTTTGATATAGACGGACTTGAGGTTTTCCATTGCCTTTACGGCCTGTGAAAAAACCTCGGCGGCAGCGGCAGTCGGGCTTGTTTTAGTCCAAAAGTTTGCCAATAATACTACTGCGATTATTATCACCGCAGCGGCGGCGAATTTTGTAAAGCGATTCATAATTAAACTCCTAAATATCAGTTTATTGTTTTGTTTAATTCGGCCCGGTTCGGCAGCGTTGATGCGAGCCATTACATTTGCGATAAACGCATCATCGCCTCTGACGGCCTGGCCCAGTTCTTCCAATTGTTTTTCAAGAGATTTTTTAGTGTCCATAAGTTAAACCTCTTTTAATATTTTTCGCAGGCGATGGTGTGCACGCGAAAGCTGTTTCGTTACGGTGCCAACGCTTCTATTTACAATTTCAGAGACATCTTTAACCGCATGGCCGGAGAAATATCGAAGCATAATCACCTGTCTTTGAGCTTTTGGCAGCTTCATCACAGCAGCCAAAACCCGCAGTTTATCATCATCAAGCCGGCCGTTTGATTTTTCAACGAATTGCGAGGATGCTGCGATTTCCAATGGCGCATTTTTTGGCTTTCGACGCATCGAACCAATAGCGCATCTATGGGTGATTTTCATAAGCCACGGCCCGAAGGCATCAGGATTTCTCAGGGCAGTCAGGCTTTGGTAAGCTTTGACAAACGCATCCTGTGAGGCATCGCAGGCCAGGTGATACTCATGCAGAACATTAAGAGCAACAAGGCGAACAGGCCTCTCATAACGTTTTACAAGGACCGCAAAAGCCTCTTTTTGGCCATTCAGAACCGTTTTGACTATTTGTGCGTCCGATTCCACGGTTTAATATCTCCATACAGCCGGCTGTGAAGTACTTCTGATATTAAGAGCGAAAAGGCGGGCAAAATGCGACAAAAAAATGTAAAATTTTTTGATGTTAGTTATCGCCTGCTGGTTTTTATCATTTATGGAGAATGGACTCGACCTCTCGAGAAAGTTGCAGGAGTACCCAGTAACATTTGATTTTGTATTGTCATTCCCGCGAAAGCGGGAATCCAGGCCATAATATAAACTACTGGATACCTGCTTTCGCAGGTATGACAAATCTTTTAACCGTTTGGGGTACCTATAAATTCAAATGTTACGAGGTAGAAGGGGTTTCAGGCTGCATAAATCTGCCTTTGATTTTTGTTTATTGACTGCAAAAGATATGGATTATGTACAGCTTTAATTTCAACCAAATCAACAGGAAGCATAAATAAGTCCTGAAGACTTTCAAGCAGTTTGAAATATGCTCTCGAATGCTCGACAGGGTCCATAGGCGAAAATTCGACAAGAAAATCGAGGTCGCTTTTTTGGTCATCAAAATTTTTTTCATCAACAGCAGAACCAAACAATACCAGATTTTTGACCTTGTATTCTTTGCAAAAACAGGTGATGGATTCAAAATTTTTTTCGACTAATTTAATCATAATTATACTCTCATACTTCTTACGATATTAGAAAACTAATTCATCAAAAAGTCAAGCTGAAATCAAAAGATATTGGATTTGCCCCGTTTTTCTGCATATTATGCTTTGATGAATTTTGATAGCGTGGTTGTTCCGGTAAACAGTGCTGATGATTTAACATTGCGGTTTTGCGTTAATCAGGGCGGCTAAAAGGATGTGTCTTAGCCTGTCAACGCTAGTGTTATTGAGGTACTCTTCGGTGAAATCCAGCCTGAATCGGCCGTTGAAATTTTTGATTCGTTTCTCCAGTTCATCCCTGTCAAGGGCTGCAAGCGAAGTGGCGGTCTGCTCAAAATATCTTTTCGGTGTCATTGTCATACCCTTTGAAAAGTTACTACTTTTAAGTCGAACCTACGCTGTCAGTATCGTAGATAACATGCCGCAGCTTTTGTCAAAAAGTTCATATTGTCTTTGAAAAGCCTAAATCAGCTTATTTATTGCAGGAAATTTTTTTTGTTATTTCGCATAAGGTCTGATAACTTCTGGTTATGAAAACAGAAGAATTGAATTATTATCTGCCGGCGGAACTGATTGCTCAGCAGCCATGCACTATTCGAAGCGACTCTCGGCTGCTGGTTTTAAACCGTCTTGAGAATAAACTTTTGGATAGTTACTTCAACCGCATCGGAGATTTTTTACGGCCAGGCGATTGCCTTGTGCTTAATGATACAAAGGTTCTGCCTGCCCGTTTTTTGGGTGTTCGCAAAAGCGGGGGAAAACTCGAAGGCCTGTTTCTTAATGAAAAGACACCCGGCCTGTGGGAAGTGATGTTGAAAGGCGCAGGCAAAGTAAAACCAGCAGAGATTATTTGTCTAAGCGGCAGGGGAAAAGATTGCATCGAGGCGGTTGTTTTGGAAAAAACCGGACAGGGCAGGTGCCTGTTGAAATTCCAAACAGAAGAGATTGCAGAAGCTATTCTCGAAAGGATAGGTCTGCCGCCTCTGCCGCCATATATCAAACGAAATGATAACATTGAACAGGCGGCTTTGGACAAGGAGCGCTATCAGACGGTATATGCCAGCAAGGCAGGCGCCGTGGCAGCACCTACGGCAGGTCTGCATTTTACAGAAGAGTTAATCGAGCAGCTGAAGGCTTCAGGAATTCATTTTGCTTATGTAACGCTGCACGTGGGGCTGGGGACGTTTAAGCCGGTGAACGTAGAAAATCTCGAAGACCATGATATTCACGAGGAGCGGTTCAGTATCGATGAAAAAAATGCAAGCTTGATAAATAAAGCCAAAAAGCAGGGCGGCAGGATAATAGCAGTTGGAACAACCAGCGTTCGGACGCTGGAGACAATCGCAAAGGATTCGCAAATATCAGCAGGCAGCGGTGCGACAAGGTTATTCATTACACCAGGCTATAAATTCAAAATCGTCGATGCGATGGTAACGAATTTCCATCTGCCCAAATCAACGCTTCTTGCACTTGTGGGGGCATTTGCGGGACTGGAGAACATATTCGCGGCCTATCGGTATGCCATCGAGCAAAAATACCGTTTCTATTCTTACGGCGATGCGATGCTGATAATTTGACCGGTCAGGCGAGGTAAATTTTATCGCCGGCCTTGATTTGAGGCACCTGTGCAAGTTTGCCTTTGATATTTTCTTTTTCCACGGCGAAACTCGGGGCAATTTCAATTACGCAATCGACTGAGCCGTCCGGTTTTCTCGGGATGGCGACGCCGGCCGATTCGAGCCAGCAGGCAGCACGGGCGATAATCATCTCTCTGGCGGTTTCGGCGCTATCGACGCCGGTCGCATTTTTTACAGGTCCGAATTCCTCGCTCCGCACGGTTTCTAAAATTATCGAGTTTGAAGCCAGCGGCAAGGCGTCAAAGACAAAACTCTCGAGTTTTACGCCGTTAGGCTGGTCAGGTTGAATAAGTTTTCCCTTCTCATCGATGTGGGGAATTTTTTTGACGGCCTTATGCAGCGGCAGTGAAAAACCCTTTGAGTTTAGTCTCTCGACGAAGCCGGTATTTATGATGTGGATGGCGATACTGCCAAGCTCAAAAACCAGCGAACCGTCGGGATTTTTCTTCTCTGCCATTTCATCGGGCAGGTCGCTGTATTCGATGACGTTCACCCTGCCATCGACTAAGCAGAAATTACCGAGTTTTTCTTTTGGGCCTGTTTTTATCAGTGCTTTTGACGACATCTGTGCCCTGTCGAGTGCGTGCAGTCCGATAAAGAGCGGGTCAAAGATATTAATAAGCGGGTTGTCAACCTGGAAGTAGCTTATGAACTCAACGCCGCGTTTTTTCATATTTTCGACGGCGCCGCTTTTATGCATCGCCAGCAGACTACCGCCGTGGCCGTCAGGCGAGCATGCTATGTCAGCCTTGTCGGTCATAAGCACCCTGCCGTCAAAGCCGAAGTTGGGCAGGGTTCCCTGCTGGAAGATGAAAATATCCTTTTTGTTCAGACCGTAATAGTTATTTGAGCGAATGATTTCGAGCGTCGTGGCGTAATTCAGCGGGCTTGTCATAATATACCAGGGGCATGATGCGTGGTATTTGTTGGAGACGACTGCGATGCTTTCCGCAAAGATTTGGAACAGTGTTTTATTTTTAACCGGACTCATAGCAAAATTGCCTTTGGGGCCGTCGAATCCGAGACGGGTACCCTGTCCGCCGGCAACGACAAAAGCAGCCACCTTGCCCGCCGATATCAGTTCCCTGCCCAGTTCCCTCGCTTTGGCGTATTTGGTTTCCTGTGCAGGGTTCGTTGGTATGGATGGGTAAAATGGGGCGGGAACAAACCCAGCGGGTATTGCCGGAGAAGTACTATTTTTGACATAATCAGCGACCCAGCCGTCAATTTTTTTGAAATCGAACTGCTGGATTTGCCAGAGCAAGTTTTCCTGCTGAGCGGTGTCCAACTGGTCCCAAAATGCCAAAATATGGGTTTGATTATGCGTTTTTAACTGTTTTTTGAGGTTTTCCAAAGTTTTTTCAGTATTCATAAAGTTAAATTTCCATGAATTCGTAAAGCTAATAAAACAAAAATATTAAGATAATTGTAAAATTTTTCAAGAAAATAGAAAAAATTTCCAAAATTTATTTGACATAAATGCCGACTTGTGATAGTATTCAGATGAAGGATTGGTAGGTTTGAAAAGTATATTATAATTTAAGTTTGTTATCATATTTTTTTTCGTTCATATCTCAGACCTGCCCACCCGAAAAGGTTTTTTACCAGTTTTGTGCATTTTTACATTTTTGGAACTATAGCAATCTTGAAAATGAACGTTTATCGGCTAACTATGGTCGATTTTATGAACTTAAAACCAGCCATTTATGGGCAAAAAATTAAAAACTGAAATTTGCAGGAAAAGAACGCTGAAAGTTAGTTGTATTTATTTGTTAAGAAAACATTAACTGTGCCTAAGTAATGACTGGGCTTGCAAATTTCGAAAAAGTAAAAGGAGACACAAAAATGAAGAAGAAAGGTTTTACACTGGTTGAGCTATTGGTCGTTATAGCGATCATAGCGCTTTTGATGGGCATTTTGATGCCTGCCCTAGCGAGGGTCAGACAGATAGCCTATCGTATGATTTGCGGTACACATCTGAAGGGCATCGGCAGCTCAATGACGATTTATGCCAACGACAACAAGGAGGACTACCCAATAGCCGGTCTAACGGGGAGCTTATGGTCATCCGCCGGTCACATTTTGAAATTTGATCCGCTGGCGCCAAATAATGATCAAACTTTCGCTTTCGACACAACAGGCGCAACCATCACTTCATGCCTGTTTTTGCTGGTAAAAGGATACGATGTGACACCGGCAATGTTTGTCTGCAAGGGCGATGTCGGAACAAAAGAGTTTAAGCTTTCTGAGACTGGAACTACTGTGAGGGAGTTTTCCCTTATTTGGGATTTTGGCATGGGCAAGGGCGGCGCCAGCCCCGATTATCCAAAGCCGGGCCAGTATAATAGTTATGCCTACCATTCACCTTATAATAGTAGTATTAATCCCGGTACCTCCTCACAGGTATTTCCCATCAACTCGTTAAGCGCTCCAGGCAGCCCTGTCTGTTCGGACAGAAATCCGTACCTCGATAAGAATGCTTGGGGTAGTACTGCCAGTTGCACTGGTTATTTGAACGCCGTGGGTTCTTCTACTGTCCCCCCAGAACTTCCGGCAACATGGTCTGGCACCCCAGCGCAGTATACTGACCGGGATAAAACCGGCAATTGTGCAGCCCACCAGAGGGAAGGGCAGAATGTCCTGTATAACGATAATCATGCTAACTTTGAGAGGTACCCTAATTGCGGCGTTCAGAACGACCATATCTGGAAAAGCTGGAGTGGCGCAAGCAGGCCGGCCGAAGAGACAGCTCAGGTTGGAGGCCTGACTTCAACCGATAACCTTTCAGCATCCGGAGGGGACGGAAGGGGCAGATCGAGAGGAGAAATGGATGCTTACTTAGTGAGCGAGAAGAACTGGTAAGAATACGGTTGATTCCGTACTGTGTAATTTACGGGCGGCCTTGCGGCAAACCGCAAGGCCGCTTTTTTTTATTGATTAGTGGCAGGAGATGATTGATAATTAAAAAAACATTAAGAAAATGAAGTGTTTTTTTTATGTGGAGTGCAAAATTGGGACAGACGCTTGTATATAAGATACTCTCAAGCCACCTTGCGGACGGCTGCCTTGAAGCCGGCAAACAAATAGGCATTAAAACCGACCAGACTCTTACCCAGGATGCAACCGGAACAACGGCATTTTTGCTCTTTGAATCGATGGGTGTGAAAAGGGTCAAAACCCAGCTTTCCGTCAGCTATATCGACCACAATATGAGCCAGTTTGGCCCTGAGAACCATAATGACCATTTGTACCTTCAGACGGCAGCCGCCAAATCGGGTGTTTACCATTCGCGTGCCGGAAACGGTATCTGCCATCAGGTACATCTCGAAAGGTTCGGAAAACCCGGCGCAACGCTCCTCGGCAGCGATTCACATACGCCCACCGGCGGCGGAATTGGAATGCTCGCTATCGGAGCCGGCGGCCTTGATGTGGCGGTCGCTATGGGCGGCGGGCTTTTTTACCTGGCCTGTCCAAAAGTTTTGGGCGTTAATTTGACCGGAAAACTTAAAGACTGGGTGGCTGCAAAGGATATTATTCTTAAACTCTTAGGCATCCTTACCACAAAAGGCAATGTCGGATGGGCCATCGAATATTTCGGCAAAGGCGTTTCAACGCTTTCCGTGCCGCAGCGGGCGACCATAACCAATATGGGAGCCGAACTTGGCGTGACAACAAGTATCTTTCCCGGCGATGAGCAGACGCAAAAATTCCTTGCGGCGCAAAAACGCGAAAACGATTACCAGCCGTTCAAAGCCGATTCGGATGCCCAATACGACCGCATCATAGAAATAAATCTTTCACAGCTTGAGCCGATGGCGGCATGTCCATCTTCGCCGGACAACGTTAAAACAGTCAGGGAATTGGCGGGGGTAAAAACAGGCCAGGTCGCTGTAGGAAGCTGCACGAATTCGAGCTTTGCCGACCTGATGATGACCGCAAAGGTCCTCAAAGGCAGACGAATAAACAATATGGTCGAATTTGCCGTTGCCCCGGGCAGCAGAGAGGTTTTGAATATGCTGGCGGAAAACGGGGCATTGGCGGATATGATTTCAGCCGGCGCCCGCGTTTTAGAGTCATCATGCGGGCCATGTATAGGCCAGGGTTTTTCGCCTGCGGACGGCGCGGTCAGTCTGCGGACATTCAACAGGAATTTTGCGGGCAGAAGCGGAACAAAAGGCGACAAGGTATATCTTGTCAGCCCTGAAACAGCGGTGGCCTCAGCCCTGACCGGCTGTATTACCGACCCGCGTGATTTTCCGAAACTTTTCGCAATCAAGTATCCAAAGATAAAGCTGCTGAGGGAATTCACCACCGACGACAGCATGATTGAAAAGCCGCCGAATGAAAAAGAGGCGGCAGGCATCGAGGTTCTTCGCGGCTCTACGATTATCGTACCGGAAATGCCGCAGATGCTGCCTGAAAAACTGGATGGCCGTGTATTGCTCAAGTGCGGCGACAAAATAACGACAGACCATATTATGCCCGCAGGGATTTTCCTCAAGCTGCGCTCAACTGTGCCGCAGTATGCAAAGGTTGTTTTCAATTGTTTTAACGAAGACGGGAAACCGACATTTGCCGAGCGTGCACTCGAATTAAAGAAAAAAAATATCGGCGGTGTTATCGTTGCAGGCGAAAGTTACGGCCAGGGTTCGTCACGTGAACACGCCGCACTTTGCCCCATGTATCTCGGCGTGCGGGCCGTCATCGCAAAAAGCATCGAGCGAATCCACAAGGCCAATCTGATAAACTTCTGCATCGTGCCGATAGAATTTGCCGACCCGAAGGATTACGACAGAATTAAACCCGACGACCGGCTTCAAATCGACAATCTGCTCGATGCAATAAAAAATAGTAACGAAATTAAAATAGCCGATAAGACCGGCTCATTTGAATTTGTCGGTAAACTGGACATTTCAAAAAGAGACAGGGAAATTCTGCTCGCGGCGGGATTACTAAACCACACACGAGAAAAAAACAGGCAAAAGTCCGGGAATTAAAAAACAAAGGCTTTCTTGAAAAGAACAAACCGATTATACTGATAGGTGGTTTTTTGAATTGGGTTTTGAAGATGATTAAAAATCGGATGATATTAATGCTGATGTCGTTGTTTTTCAGCACGGCTGCTTTTTCGCTGACCCCTGACGACGTTAACCAGCCCAAACTGCTGCGGGACGGCTTCTTTCTTTCCGGCGAGGATGGAACACTCACAAGGCAACCCGATAGCGAACAATGGCTCTTTGAACTTGATTTGGCTGTCAGCGACGGCAGAAGTACGATTAATGCCGGCGATAAATTAGAGGTATTGCCCTCAGCAGCACTTGAAAAGCTGACTGCCGACGCCAACCAACACTTTAATAAAAGCTATCGATTATGGGGTACGGTTACGAAATACGACAAAAAGAATTTTATATTTCCTGTTTATTTTCTGCCGCTCAGCAATGCAAAACCTGCTGCAACCAAAGCCGAGCAGGCAGACAATTCCAAACAGCAGGTCAGACCCTCCATCAATGAGCCAAACGACGAGTTGAAAATACCGCAGAGAATACTCGATAAGCTCAAATCCAGACCCATAATCCGCACCGAGCAGTTGAAGAAGGGAATGGAGCTCAAAGAGGATTCCATTTTGGCCGACAGGACCGGCTTTATCGTTAAGCAGGACGATGGACAATATGTGTTTACCCTCGATGCTTTCGGTCGGAATATGGAGCAGATTTCATTTCCCCTGCTGCCCTGTCAGATTCTGGAACTTGCTGTTCATGAGCAGTCTGGTGTATTGGAGAATATCAGATTCAGGGCAGCCGGCATTCTTACCCAGTACAAAGGCAATAACTATTTTCTGCTTGAACGGGCCGTATGCGTTTACAGCTATGGAAACTTCACCAATTAAAGGGATAAAATAGTGTCAGGCGTTCTCGATAAAATTCTAATTTCGGCCTCTATGCCAGACTTTGGAAAACGGCTGGACGAACTCCATCATAAGCTGCTTTCAGAGGCACGATTCGGCGGTTTCGATAAGGAAAGCGAAGAGAACCGGCAAAAAGTGCTGGATATTGTTCGCGATGTGAATAAACGCGGAGATAAGGCCGTAGCTGAATACACCGAGAAGTTTGACGGAGTAAAGTTGAAGCCGGAAGAATTTCTTGTACCTAAAAAAGATTTGCAAAAAGCTCATAAGGAAATTGACGCAACTCTTTTAAAATCACTTCGTCAGGCAATAGAAAACGTTCGTGAGTACCAGACGGAAATTTTTATCGGCAATAAAAACACCCACCCCGGCATAAAATACACACCTATAAAAAGGGTCGGCCTCTGTGTGCCCGGCGCTTCGGCACCATTACCATCAACTGTGATAATGACCGCCGTACCTGCCCAGGTGGCGGGGGTAAAGGAGATAGCTGTCGTCTCGCCTCCGAGATGCAAAGGCAGCATCCATCCTGTGATTTTAGCGGTCTGCTGTGAACTTGGAATAAACGAGGTTTACCGCATCGGTGGAGCGCAGGCTGTGGCGG
>Ga0209777_10007376_pt1 | contig 12219 bp, 11 predicted proteins | sample FrelakmetHBP12HB_FD_187147 | JGI IMG/M metagenome (GOLD analysis project Ga0209777, IMG submission 187147) | Freshwater lake sediment microbial communities from the University of Notre Dame, USA, for methane emissions studies -HBP12 HB (SPAdes)... | ecosystem: Environmental > Aquatic >... | reverse complement strand
CACCACACAGATAGTGCATACAGACAGCGCCGAGAAGGTTGCACAGACGCAACAGGATGGTGAGGTAAAGTCCGTCTCATTCAGCCCGGACGGCAAGTATCTGGCCACGGCAAGCACGGACAGGACGGCCCGTGTGTGGGCCGTGGGAACTGGCCAGGAAGTAGCTCGGATGACCTTCAAAGCGGATGCTGCGGCCGTTTCATTCAGCCCTGACGGGAAATACTTGGCTGCTGCCAGCGCGGACAAGACCACGATTGTATCGCCATGGCGCTCAAGTGACATGATTGATGCCGCGTGCGCTCGGTTAACCCACAATCTTAAACCAGACGAATGGTCCGCATACGTCGGTGATGCTTCATACAACAAGACTTGCCGGGATCTGCCGATAGGCCGCGGACTGCGTGACATGATTTCGGATATGATCAGCCCCACGGTAGGAGAGAGTTCGGGTTCTTTGAACTCCCCCTAGATTCGGTTTGGAATACCGTCTGAAGAGGAGGCTCCTGTTGAGGGATCACCCTATTCTTCGGGTCGTATCGTGCACGGGCATTAAGCTACGTGCCTATGCGGTGTCTCAGGCCCTACCTTGGCACGCATTATGAGCGTTGCCAGGGCGTTCACACCCAGCCTGTTAAACAGCGCCATCGAGCAGTACCACTTGAGAGGTACAGCGCTTCATGGCTGGGGGCATCAAACCGCCAATTTCGAAATCATGACCTTTGGGGGCACCAAACCGTCCGATTTCGAACTCCCCTTCGGAACCCCAATCCGAATCTGAGATCGCCGCGAGAACAGCCCCGTAAGGCCCCTCTGCGGGCCTAACTGCCGACCACCCCAAGGGAAATCGAAGGTCAAACCCCGCGGCACGGGACGGCGGAACGGGATGGCGGAGCCGGATTCCACATACGATTGGCGGATCCGCAACCCCCAGCCGTATCACCATCTGCTTTCCGGGTAAAGGGTCACCGGTTTGACCTACCCGCCATGGCTACAGGACCAACGTGTAAAGTGGTACCGTTGTCGAAAGCAGATCATGAGCGCGTAGCAGCTGCTTTCTCCAAGGGGAGAACCGCGGAGGCTACCTGATCGAGTGACTGGCGGTCGAATGATGCAAGGAGGTCGAGCCATGTCTGAGCAAATCAAGAAGGTGGCATTTGTGGGCCTCGGGAGAATGGGCGCTGGCATTGCCCGCAATGTTCTCAAGGCCGGTTTTGAACTGACAGTGTACAACCGGACGGCAGCGAAGATGCGACCGCTCGTGGAGGCAGGCGCGCGGGCTTCTGCTTCCCCTCGCGAAGCCGCTGCCGGCGCTGATGCCGTCGTCACGTGCCTCTTTGATGACGCCTCTGTCTTCGATACCGTTAGCGGCGATGACGGCCTGCTAGCCGGCCTTCCGACGGATGCCGTTCATATCGGCACTACCACCATCTCCCCTCGCGCCGCCGACAGACTGGCTGCGATGCATGAAGCGCACGGAAGCCGGTATATTGCTGGACCGGTCCTGGGCAGGCCGGACGTAGCGGACGCCGGTCAGCTCTTGACCCTTGTCGCCGGCGATGCGGCGGCAATTTCGCGCGCTGAGCCTCTCATCAAGAGCTACACGGCCGCCACTATGAACGTTGGCGAGCAGCACAGCACGGCGAATGCGGCGAAACTGGCGCTCAACTTCATGGTCGTCGTGATGATCGAACTGATTGGCGAGGTGTACGCGTTCACAGAGAAAAGCGGGATAGCCGGCAATATCTCACATGGTCTCGTCTCATCGATGCTCGGCCCGCAACCTCTGAAAGACTATGCCAAGCGCATCTTCGATAGGAACTTCGATGAGGTCGGCTTCGACCTCGTGTCGGGCCTCAAGGACGTCCGCCTCATGCTTGGGGCTTCGGAGGAAGTGGCGGTGCCTCTAAGCTTTGCCGGAGTTCTCAGAGAGAAGTTCGTCGCGGCCTTAGCGAACGGTTTGGGCGACAAGGACTGGAGCGCGGTTACCGAAGCCACCCGGATGAGCGCTGGTCTCCAGTAAGACGGTGGCTGCGGCTGAGGCCGATCGGTTGCCTGGAAAGGTCATTTCCATGCACGGAGTCGCGACCTCAACGGGGTGATTTCGAAATAACAACCTTTGGGGGTACCAAACCGTCCGATTTCGAACTCCCCCTCGGAACCCCAATCCGAATCTGAGGTCACCCCGAGAACGCCCCCGGAAGCCCCTCCGCGGGCCCGATTGCCGACCACCCCAAGGGAAATCAAACCCCGCGGCGCGGGATGACGGAACGGGATGGCGGGGCCGGATTCCACGTGCGATTGGGGCTCATCGGGACCAGGAATGACGCCTTGGGGCCGGCGCGAATATCGACAACCTACCTGATCCTAAGAGGGGACTCGCCGACTGTGACCTTCCGATCAGCGCAGGCTCGCTTGACGATGGCTGTGTGCTCTTCCTCGGTCAGGGGTGATGCGGGAGGCGCTAACTGGCAACTGAAAATGGGCCATGCTATGATTCCTCGGTGAGGAGGGCTTCTATGCCGAGGAAGATCGTCGTTCAACTCCAAGACGGGGGCGCCCCCGTCCTCCAGGAGGTCAAGGCCGCAGACGAGTTGCAACTCCAGGAACTCGTCAAGGACAACCCAGACTTGCTCCCCGTCGAAGAGTTCGGAATGACCGGGCCCCTCATGGTAATCGGTCGCGAGACGACGCTCCCGTCTGGGGCGGTTGACCTCGTCGCGTTGGCGAGAAGTGGGGAGATCCTGATCGTCGAGTTCAAGACCGGACCGCAGAACCCAGACTTCAGAGGCGCGCTCGCTCAGTTGATCGACTACGGCTCTGATATGTGGACCATGGCATACGATGACTTCGAAAGTACGGTGCCGCTGCGGTACTTCGGAAGCGCCCAGTGCAAAGACGACCGGCTGCGCCGTAGCCGCTCACTCGAAGAAGCGGTCAGGGCCTTCTGGGGTGATGAGATATCAGATGAGGATCTCGGGGCGCTCCGCGACAGGCTATGCAGGCAACTGGAGAGTGGCGCCTTCCACTACGTTCTGGTCGCCCAGCGCTTCACCAACACAATCGAGCGCACCGTAGAGTACCTGAACAACGTCATGTCAGGGGCGAGAGCGTACGCAGTCGAGCTAGTTCGGTTTCAAGGTGACAGCGTCGCCGCGTTCGAGTCTCGCACGGTCGTGAAGCCAGGTCGCGCCTTTGGGCCCGGCACACCCACCCCGACTATCGACGAAGCGAAGCTCCTTGAAGCTGTCACAGATGAGAGGTACCGCACAATGCTCCGTGAGTTCTTGGAGACATGTCGCGGGCTTGGGTTCCGATTCGAGTGGGGATCTGCCGGCGTGTCGGTCCGCGTGCCAACGCCGGACAGGCCAGAGCCGCTGACCGTCGCCTGGCTCTTTCCCCCTGGTCGATCCGGATGGGTGGGTTTGACGGACCTTAATCTGGGTTGGGATCGTTGGAGTGCGGACCAGAACCCATCGATTCAGCCGGTGCTGGAGGAATACCTGCAGTCGATCCGGGGGTTGTCAGGCGCCGAATCGGCGAAGGCGAAAAATCTCAGGGAGACCGTGTACCACCTGTCGCCTGACAGCGCGATCCGCAATTTCGATTCCCTCAGGGAAATACTGGCCACTCTAGCAAGCGGTATTGGCGCGAAATGACGGGGCGCTTTCGCCGCCCACGCCGCCGGGCGTGGGTGTGGGGTACTAAACCGTCCGATGAGGAGGAGCGATGAGCAAGCGGAGAGGAGTGGCTGACAAGCGGGAGAGGCTCCGTGAACTGAAACAGCGGATGGAAGAGCACTTCAGCAAGCTCTGGTTCTTCACCGACGAGGGAGGACGATTGGATGGCTACCTGGGAACAGAGCCAGTCATGTTTGTGGGCATAAGGCCCAGCACGGGGCGAGGTGGCCGGGCACCCCAGGCCCTCGGGTATTTCTACAGGCTGCTGATAGAATACGGGTTTTCGCAGGCTCACGTCACGGACGTGGTAAAAGAGCAGATGAAGACAGGCCTCCCTTCGCCAGAACAGGTCGAGCGGAACTGGCCCTTCTTCTTGGAGGAGCTGCGGATCGTGGAGCCGAAGCATGTGGTCGCTCTGGGCGGGTGGGTTTTCGACACGTTGCGGCGGCGCCTCGATTCGCCGGTCCCAATCCGTATTACCCACTATTCATACCGCTTTTGCTCTCGCAGCAAGATCGAAGAACGATTGCGCGCAGACTTCGAACGTCTCAAGAGCATATTGGAACCGGGGCAGGTCACAACTGAGGCGTGGATTTCGAAATCCACTCTCAAGCTCCTCGTCTGACCACGTTCGAGATGACACTTGCAGTACGCGAATTCACATCAACGAGCGAAAGGAGAGCTGTTCGGCTGGCGACGCACTCCGTTGTTTCCCAGGCACCCTCAGTCTACGAAGTGCGTTGCGTCGCGCCATTAGTCCGCGAGCGAAGCCAAGCATCTGGTCGACATCCCCGGCGTACACCATCAACATTCCACAGTCAGCATTCACGATCCCACAGCCCGCCTCTTCCGCGGCCTCAAGAAGATCAGGAACTCGCTCCCGCCTGCACCTAAAGACGACTAGCGGATATGCTTCGGTATGCCCCTCTCCACCACAACAACTGGTAATCGGCACGCAACGGGCAGCCGACAACGCAAGTGCTGCAGATGCGACTCCCACGTCCAAATAGAAAAGGCGTTCAGATTCGTCATCCGTGATTTCATTGTCACGCTCTCCCCCGCTTTCGGCTGCAAGACGTTGTAGGATCGCTTCTTCGAGGGCTAGAACTTGCTTCACCTCCTTCCACGAAGCGCCCCGCAAATCGACATATGCACGGTTAAACGACTCACCGTCGGACCCTGATGCGATTTCACGGACCGGCCAGGTTAGAGCGGCCGTGTCAACTGCTCGCTCTATCAGGACATCCATGTGCGCCTTCCCCCAAATCGCTGCAAAGCGCTAGGACCTAGCCGCAATTTCTAAGAGCCATCGCCCACTGACAGAGGTCAGTCAAAGGACATGGTGGGCACTTAGGATGGAGCGGTCGGCAGTAGGCAGCCGCAAGATCGACTAACCCCAGGTTAAATGCTCTTCCCGATGTTTTGGGGATGATCACCTGTGCTACTTTTAGAAGGCCTGGATCCGAGTAGGCCGGCCCGTCAGCAGCCATGCCGAGTATCCGTCGGAGGACTCTACCACTGCCTTCGTCGATCATAGGCACTGGGACATCGAAGCTGAGCGAGAGCACAGCCCGTGCACTATAGATTCCCATCCCAGGTAGCGCCAGTAGCGCCTCGATATTGCTGGGCACCCGACCGTCATGCTTGTTCACGATGGTCTTTGCCGCCTCGATAAGCAAGTCGGCTCGCCTGACGAGGCCCAGCGGCTCGAACCACCTGCGAAGCTCATCCGCATCAGCTTCTGCGAGTGAGCGCGCGTCAGGATATCTGCCCACTAGCTCCTGATACGCCCTTACTACACGCCCTGCTTGAGTCTGACGTAGGAGGACCTCCGCGACAAATACGCAGAATGTGTCTTGCGTCTCGCGCCAGGGGAAGCTCCTTCCATTGATGGCAAACCATTCGAGAACGGGGGTTCGAAGCCTCTCGATGAAGTCGAGGCAGAGCGGGGCAGGTTCCCCGCGACCAAGGTGATTCAGGCTGTTCACTCGTGTGCCTAAGTTGGAGTCAACTGAGCGGGGGGTTCGGACCACGCGTCGAGCCACGCATCCAGTTCATGCTGCCGCAACTGCGGGGCCACAGAGAGATCGACTCGATAGTGGGTCTCCGACACTCCGGGAGGCTCTGGCACTCTAAAGTGCGGAGCATCGACAGATCGGAACCACGCGAGCTCCCGCTCGGCCCCCTCGGCATCGAATATGGGACCGCTCTCAGAAGGATCCTCCATGGCTGCCCGACGCACTGCCTTCTCTAGCTTAAGATAGTCAGGGGTGCCGGCGACTGATGCTCGGTATTCTTCGATTAGTTGCCTGAGGCTCAGGCCGGACTCTCCTTCCCTCAGAACAAGCGATGCGATGACAATTTCCTCGCCGGGGAGGGCATAGACTTGCCGATGAGAAAAATGATGTATTCTCGGACCTCCGACAGTCGTCTTCACTTCAAGTCGACACTCCACAGTCGTGAAGTCGAAGCGTCGAGAGGGGTCCGTATGCCAGAATCGAGCCCAAAATGCATAACCTCGTACAAGCCTCATCACGAAAAGCTCCCCCCAAAGGCCCTGGCGTTCTCCGTCTACATCTCGGGATGGCGAGATAGCGAAGAGACGTACGAGGGAGCGGAAGAAAGAACTGAGGGTATCGGCACCTGACCCCGCAGCCCCCTGATTCAGGAAGGCCTCCACAAGTATTAGGAAGGTTGTGACACCGGCTGCATCGGATGCTTCGCAGCAGAGGGAGTGAAATCGTCGGCTGATGGGCGGGCCATCAATGGCTACTAGTGTGTACTCCTCGTTCAGTCGGAGAGAAACCTGTTCTGTACGTAGAGGAGCCTCAGCATGCTCCTCAGCAGCCGCCACAAAGAGACGGGGGCGACAAAGATGGTCGATTCCGAGGTAAGCTCCAGCGTGCTGAGGGATTGACGCAACCGTGAAGGCATGGCCAGACGGATGCTCAGTAAGTTCATTGAAGAGGTCAGCCAGGGGCATGAACACTAGTCCCGAACTACGTACCGCAGATCATATCGTGGGTCCGCCGGTACATATAGTGCCAGTGCCGTAGTCCGTATGCTTGTATCCTTCAACCGAACAAAGTGCACTTGAAGCTGAACGCGACCCCCGTGGATTCCACGGTCGCCCGGGTAGAAACCGGGGTCCGTTTTTGTTCTCCCCGGAGATTCGCCCTGCATCAGATTGACTATCCGACCATTGTTATGGGCTCGCTCTCTGAACTCGCCCTTGACCATCAGTAGCACATCCATCGCAGGGAGCGCGTTTCCAAAGAAAAGGCGCGCAAGATACTCGGCCGTATACTCACTTTCCCAGTCCGTGCCTTGAGTCTGGAGCTCTGCAAGCAACTCCGATATGACGATATCGACGCTGCAGTCACGCAGCACTGTGTGCTCCACGTTGCCGTACAGTTGGGTTTCGCCGATACAGTGTTCGAAGAACCGACGTGCGACCTCCAGGTTCCGTGAAGCAATAGCCTGATCCTGAATAACCTGGTTCTGTATGTCCCAACCAGGGCCGCGGAACTGTCTGAAGTTGGCAACCGCGTTTCGAGTGGGGCGAAGACCCAGGTTCATATCGAGGGAGAACATCCGTGGCCAATCTCTAATCGAGAGACCCTGTCTCTCGCTGCGCTGCAGTGCGTCCCAGAAGTCATCCTCATGCCGGAGAAGTTCAGTGTAGTCGTCGGCAAGTTGGCTCGTGAGGAAAATGCGACAGACATCGCGATAAGACTCCTTATAGCCAAACCAACGGGCCCTCTGCTCCATTGTGTCGGCATTAGTCCCACCTGTGGCTCTTCGTGTGGTGTAAGTCACCGCGAGGCCCTCGATCGTCACGCCTCGGCCCAGCATGTTTCCACCGATCAATATGTTGTTCATGAGTCTAAAGGGCGTGGCAACCGGATCCCTCCCCAACGGGAGGCTATTCACCATCCAGACCTCAAGTCGCACCTCTTGAGGCAGCTGGCGACTCACCTCTTCCCATGACGGAGGGTTCTGCACGGTCGCGCAAAGATCATCATATGCGCCTCTCATGAGAGCCAAAAGATCCTGGGCTGCGGGGTCGCTATCCTGCAGGGCGAATGTGTCTGTCCAAAGTGCGACGAGGGCCTTCACGGCGCCCTGAAGTCTCTCGTGGTCAACACGCAGATTGCTGTTGTGAATGAGCATAGAATGCCAGACAGCCGTCTCTCTAAGGTGCCGGATCGCGCCTCCCACTAGAAAGACGGCGATTGCCCTCCGGAGTCCATCCGGGATCTCGCTCGTCTGCTGATGATCGCCTTCTCCTGAGGGCAAGACCCGCACGTATTGATGCCGGTTTGGCCCAAAGAACACGGACCCACCACAATACCCGCTGCCGGGTCGCACCAAGACGCCGAAATCCGGGGACAATCCGTCAATGCCCGAAACGAGCAGATTGGCCTGAGGCGTGGCCGTGTAGGCCACATATGCATGCAACTGTAGGGCATCGCGCAAGCGAAGAATACCATCGTAGATAGCTGATCTCCTGCCGCGGCGAAACTGAGTATTGAGTGACGCTTCATCACCTTCATCGTCAATGACAAGGGCCGGATAGGCGCGAAACTCCTGGGATGCCAGGAGTCTCCTGGCATCATCCAGACGTTTCTTGTTCTTCAGGACGACAATAAGGGCGTGTCCGCCCCCATGTAGCACTCCATCGACAACATACGTGTCATGCTCGGGAACAGGGTTTTTGAAGGGAGTCACGCGCGGCCTCGCCGGCTCAAGATCGTATCGCAGTCGCGCGTAGTTCTGCTCCAGAAGAGGGTTCTTTGTGCCGGCCAGTACCACCGCTATCCGATACCCATTGTCAAAGGCGAGTGCTGTCAGCGCTGTGTAAGATAGAGTCTTGCCGCTCTGGACTTTGCCCAAGGCAAGACCAGTTACACGGCCAGAGGAAGCTTGCGGCTCGGGACACTGAGACAGAACTGAAGCGGCAGTGTCTCTCACAATGTCCCACTCGTCTTCGGTCACTCGATCCCGGTATCTAGTCTCTAGGTGTCGAATCACCTCACCATCTATCGTGACGGGCCACCGCCGTGGAGCCGCCTGCGTCGGGTCCATCCCGAATGGCCCAAAGGGCTTACCGACCATGCTGCGCCTCAATATCTGACGCCCGCCGCAAGACTCTGTTCATGTAGTTCCGAAAATCACCGGGCGCGACGACCCCGTCCCTGTGAATCTGGCGGGCTATCCGCTCAGCTAGAGCCAGAGCCATAACGAACTTTTGGAGGACCTCCACCGTGGCCCTGTCCCCCAGGTACTCAGCGAAGAAGGGATGCGCCATGTTAAGGAACACGTCGATCTCGTCGTCTTGTGGATAGCTGACCTGCATCCAGTGGGCGTCGCTCAGTTGATCCTGCCAATGAAGCCGAAACTGCCAGACATCAGGCCCTACGTCGAGTCGGTATGTTAGAGGTCCTTCGCTGATGGCTTTCAGTTTGTCGGTGTCTTCCGTCTCCTGCTCAGCCGTCTTCTCCGGCTCAGGAAAGGCCAACTCCTCAGCTATTGCCGTGCCAAACCGCTGATCTGAGAAAACCTCGCGCGTCCTCTCCGCTGCGAGCGCCATCTCGGTGGGCGTCACCTGCTGACTGGTCTGCCTGTAGCCCTCGGCATAGTCCATGTAGTCCTGACAAGATGCCTTCAGGCAGTCGATGAAAGCGTCTTCTAGGCCTCCAGACCAATCGAATGCGTCCTTCGCCTGGGTGACCGGCCAGTCATCCATATGTACTTCGCCGATGAGTCTCTGTGACCGAAAGGTGTTGCCTTGCCCAAATATCTCAACGGGTTTATACCCTTCGCCGGGTCCCCCGATCACAACTCGACCACGGCGAAGCAGGACAAACCCAGCATCTCTTTGACTTGCAGGGATACGAATGCCGACCCATCCCTTTGCCCAAAGGGGCGGGCCACCCCCATCCTGTGTGACGTCTAGGCTGATCCCCTTGCGCCATGGTCGCGTCACGCCGCCCCCAAGATCCTCGATGAGTATCGGTGGCTCCTCGAAGGTAATCGGCTGTCCACTCCATAGGATCTCGATCTCTCCAGACCGAAGGTCCTCTCGATACATACTCGCGAGTTGGTCCCTTATCCTCCCGATTGTCCTACCCCAAATCGGATGGTATAGGCCCTCAATCGTGATGCGCGTGAAGTGGCATTCTGGAGAAGCGCTGCGCACACCAATAGGTACATCCTCGGTCTTGTTGACAACCAGATCGGGCACGTGCACGGTCGCCATCAATTCCCTCGTCGAGCCGAGCCTACATGTCTCTACCGTCCACGTAGTCCCGAACCAGCAGGCTGCAGTCTTCAGCCCCATGCCGTACTCACACCGTCCAGAAGGATCGGGGGGAGGCCTATTGAGAACCAAGGCTCTAGTGAGTTCCTCGATCTCCATCCCGTTGGCATTGTCTGTGATGGTAAGAGTATTCTTTTCACTATCATAGCTAATCTCTACCCGCAGCAGTCTTGGCTCCTCGTCCTTCACGAAGGCACGGAGGAGATCTCGTCTGTGGTCGCGGTAGTTCTGCGTCGAGTTGTCTACGAACTCGGCAATCGCATACCAAGGCTTGTAGCTCAGCCGACGGAACGTGCCGTAGACATTCACCTCCGGACGAATATTCACAGTTATGCGAGGTCGGGAGCCAACCATAGGAACTCCTACGCGGACGAAACTAGAGCGAGGCTTTGTGAATGCGACGAGTTATGTAACGGGTCATCAACAACGGACGTCAATAAGGCCCTCGCCACCAATTCCGCAACTCTCACATTGACGGCATTCCCAAGCGCTTGGTACGCCACCGCTGATCTGTCGGGGAGCCACCGAAGCTCCTCCATGCTCTGCAGTCGCTTGCATTCTGTCGGAGTCATGTAGCGCTGTTCCCATGCGATGATAGGAACTTGCGTCGTCGTCATCGCTACGAGAGATGGGGCAGTAGTAGGTCGCTTTACGCGCACGCCAGACGCGCGAAACTGAATGACAAACCTGTCCAAGATGCGGGGCTCGCCCTGGCAGTTCCACTCTAGCTTCTGAAAGCTGGATGGGAAGCTCATGATCTTAGGTATCCAGTCATCGATCCACTTCTTGTGCTGCATGTAGAGTTCGCGATTCTGCTCGATGAACTTCACCTTCCAATGAGGGAAAATGCGCTCCCTTGTTCTAGCGTGAGACGGCAGGAGCCGGAGCATATCCGCCCGACTCTTGCCGCTAAGGGAGTGCCCGTGAGAGCCTCTGCATTTGCCCAGTTCAGTGACCGGGGTGCAACTTGGGGTCGTCTTCTCGAACGGATAGGTAGCCCCAAACTCCATAGACCATATGGGAAACGAGGGGAGTTTCTCACCTTCTGGAAAACGGTCCAAGAAGTCTTGCCAAACAGCGAGACATCTTCTCATTTGCTCCGGAATCTTGACTGCTTCCGGCGGATCCACATCGAGAACGCTACGAATGGCGGTGCCACCGCTGCCAGAGGAGAAGGCAGGCCATGCGAAGTTGTCTAGAGATGTGATGGAACCGACGATGTAGATTCTCTCTCTTATCTGAGGAATCCCGAACTGATGCGGCGACAGCTTCTCTAGCCTGACATCATAGCCTTCAGCACGGAGAAGGCCACTCATCCTCTCCCAAGTCTCCCCGCGGTTGTGTCGTTCGAAGTTCGGCACATTTTCGAGAATGAGGAAGCGCGGCTTGTGGTGCTTCACAACCCGAAGGATGTCGAAGAAGAGTCCGCCATTGTCCGGGTCTCCTAGACCTTCTTGACTCCCGGCTTTAGAAAAAGGCTGGCAGGGAAAGCCAGCACAGAGTATGTCATGCTCTGGGACCTGATCAGCCTTTATGCTTCGGATATCACCGACGGGTTCGATGGAGAAGTTCTTCTTGTAGATGGTGCGAAGGTCATCATCAATCTCACAGGCAAAAACACAGGTGTGCCCTAGCCTCCGCAGAGCGAGATGGAATCCCCCCAAGCCCGCAAAGAGGTCGACAAATTTCAAGACATCGGACCCCCTAGGGAACTGAACCAAGGCTGTCCGGGGTAGCGCACCCAGCGGTCGGATTATACAACATGCTGCGAACTAGCGGACTCAGGCAGGCGTCGGCCCCTTCTCAGCAGTCGAGGCAGAGTATATTCAATCTCGCCGGGCCAGGCAATCTGTCGTCCTGGGATGTCAAGGGGTACTGATGAGCGGGGCATACCCCAGCATTTGACCTGTTGGGCCCGTGCACTTGATCCGAGCATTCACATGAGATAACCCAATTGGAGGAGAAACTATGGGCTCACCTAGATATGGCATCAAGTGCACCTGGCCGGAGAAGAACGGCAACATCCGCCCGACGCCCGATATCGGGTTCGGTAAGAACTATGCAAAGGACGCGAAGGCGTTGAAGGCTGGCGACAAGATGCTGGTCTATGCCGTCCGCACGCAGAAGGTCCTTGGCATCGCGGAGGTCATCGGCAAGCATCCGTATCAACTGCTCCCCGGCCACAAGTTCCCGCATCGCGTTCGCCTCGAGTGGCTCGCC
>Ga0209777_10007375_pt1 | contig 12219 bp, 12 predicted proteins | sample FrelakmetHBP12HB_FD_187147 | JGI IMG/M metagenome (GOLD analysis project Ga0209777, IMG submission 187147) | Freshwater lake sediment microbial communities from the University of Notre Dame, USA, for methane emissions studies -HBP12 HB (SPAdes)... | ecosystem: Environmental > Aquatic >... | reverse complement strand
AGTGGAAGAGGTCTATTACCCAATCGTCCGTATCACCCGTCGTGTACTCGACCTCTTCCACTTTCGCCATGGTAGGCTCGCCAGGTGGACTCATCGTCCACTCGCGCTGGTAGTGCACGGCGATTTTCATCAACCGCTTGCTCCTATTGTCTTCCATGATGAATTGGTAGTAGTCCCGCTCTGCCATGATGCTTCCTGCAAGTATGGAACCCCGGAATTGCATCAGTATAGGGTTCCACGCATAAAGGACTTTTGTTTCGATAGCATCAAGCATCGCTTTTGTCACGTCACGTGGATGATAGATGACTGCTCCTTTTTTCCATTCCGTGGCACTGAGACGTAATTCCACCTCGGCTTTCATTTCCCTGCTTCGCACGAGAACGCCATCATCATTAAAGAATCCGTTGTTATCCATGCCTCCATATCCAGGCTCGTGCTCGTTTAGGAACACGGCCACGCTTGGCTGCTTGAAGTCCACGAATTCGTTGCCCATGATGCTCCTCATGGTGAATGTTTCGCCATCCACCGTGAATTGCAGGTTGTTCAGGCTATCCACCAGTGCAGCAAGGATGTCCTCGTCGATCAAACCACGCTCGCCTCCACGTTGTCTACTCCCATCAAATTATCGCATCCACCGGTTGCATCCACGCCTTGAAACACCAAGTACTCCATCGAGATATTTCCACACGAGTAACCAGTCACGACCTGCACATCATCGATCCAAACGTCCACCAGTCCTGCATCGCTCTTGCGAATGATGAACCGGTGAGCATCGGACACTGAAAGAGTCGTGGTGAATACACTACCCCAAGAAAGAGTGACTTCTGTTGCGGAGGTTGCTGTCACGTCAAACTTCATTACCGTGTTCGATGGCGTGCTGATATTGATGTCGTTGACTTCGCCGATGGCTATGTAACCACATACGCCAGACGTTTCCACGAGACCAATACCCCAATCAAATCTCACTTCTCTTGGGTTCGACGGAAGTTCGCTGATAAAGGGAAGGTATATCTGACCATTGCTTCCTGGAGTCATGGACAGGATGGTGAGTATTTTAGTACCACCAAGTAATCCAACCAACGTTAAGGTAGGGTCATAGGATACCCAGTCGCCACCGGGTTCCTCGCCAACCACGCACGCTTGGAATGTCCAGATGAATGCTAATGAAGGATACACGTCGACGGTACGCTCGACGGTATATCTGACGACGTTCATGAAAGGAATCCATTGCTGGTTCTTGACGCGGTACACCACTTCGTCGTGGTAGATGCGGAGCGTTGTTGAATCGGCGTTAGTAATGCCGAGAGCAACGAGGTCTTCCATGGCGAGTTGGAACTCCTGCGTTCCCATGTAGAGCACGCCTTCCTCGGATGGAGTTAGCCTACGATGCCCCTTGGTTTGAACGAGAATTCCAGCAACTATGCCAAAGATGGAAGGAAACGTGGTTTCATACTTGCCGCCTGCTATTCTTGATCTGTCGCCTTGCTTCTCCACGATGATGGGGTTTGCCCCAAATTGCTCATTCGTGGTGAAATCAAATGTTTTCAGGAGGAAGTTGCTCAGAATTTTCCATCACCGCCTCAGGTTGAGACCCAGAAGGTAGCCAGGATATGTCTTGGATGCCCATGTCGAACCTGGCGGCCGATGTTCCGAAACGTACCTCGCCAAATTCAAGGTCGAAGTACCACCGTTTCCAATTTTCAACGAATTCGTAGCCTTGGATGCGATACGTGTCGTGGGGCATGATACTTTGAAGATCCTTCATGCCACCAACAGAAAAAAAGTTATTTGGGCTCCATCGCTGCATCCTCGTCGTGACATCTCCAATCTTGCTTTCCAGCACGTCACCGTTAAATGTTTGGATTTGACCACGCTCTGCGAGGTACTCCATCCAGAAACACATGGAGCCTGCCCAAAGCAGGTCTAAATCATCTGGCAAGTCAACCATTAGTGGAAGTCTCGGGATCGTCTTCACCAGGATCGAAACGATCCTTGCTTGGATAATCCTTCCGAGCACATCTGGAAGCTTGTCAACGGTTAGCGTGTAGGTAGCGTAGTGGAGAAATTCCACGACTTCTGCGGGTGTAGCGAGGATAGCCATGTTGCTGTCATCTCATGCCGTGATCGGGCACGCGTTGTTGAGTACTGTTTCGTTGGCGAAGTCGCCGACGCCAGGAGCGAACTTGAACTCGAACCGCGTGCGAGAGATGTGCGGCTCGTGATCCACCCACGAGTACGTGTAGAGTCCATTGCCATCGTGGAACTGGTTGCATTTGCTCGTGAATACAAAGCCCAGGTTGTCGTTCGCCATGAAAGCGAATTCGTACCCGCTCGAACGCATGAACCAGTACTTGTTGCGGTTGCTCCATTGGTCTGCCTGCATATCACCTTGTCCAGGCGCGCCAAATGCGCCGACGTTAGCCGCGTTCTCCTTGTACGTGTTACCCGTGACCTTGTGAACCTTGATGCCGTTGTCCAGGCCTCCGAAGAATGCCTGGAGCGTGCCACCCGACATGTCACGCACGAATTTCAGACGCGTGATGATCACGTCGTGGTTCTTCAAGATTTTCGCCGTCTTGGTGCCCACGAACAAGTTGTTCAGCGGCAAGTCACCCATCGTTTCTTGCTGCTCGATGGCGTTGTCGATGTCACGGAACGGGTCGCTGTTCGTGTAATCATTCCACGAATAGCCACGCATGCCGTTACTCGAACTGGTGAGATCGTAGGTGTGTAAACGATTCGTGAGTTGGTTGGAGAAGTTCGTGATGCACGCGGAATTGCCGTACAAGTAGTTGGTCAACTCCAACTCCACACGTCGCTCGATGCTGCGTACACAGATTTGCGTGAGTCGCTGCATCTTCGCACTTGTTCCCAGATTCGCCTCGGGCGTGAATTCGTTGAGGAACTCTTCCGGTTCCATCATGAATCCGATCGCGGTCTTGCGAGTGGACCATTGCTCGGCGTCCGCACCGCTGGTAATGTACGTGACACGACCATACGGGCTCATCATGTCGCTGATGGGCTGCGGATCAACGATTAACGGCCACGTGAAATTGCTCTTGCCTCCATCCGCTCGCATCCTGTGCATGACCTTCTGAAGCACGGGTTCCCACTTCGTGTCCCACATTCGGACCATCTGCAGGAAGCCACGGTTCAAGAGGTACAGCGGGATGAGATTGGCGTAGGCCTGGTTTGGTAGCCCCAAACCAGCTCCGGTAAATGTCCAATTGCTTGCCATGTTGTTTCACCCTTTAAGGCCAGTGCGCGGCGACCGCGTTGTAGTACTGCACGTCAATGGCAATCAAGCCACGCTGCGCGAATGCGATTGGACCACTCTTGACCTTACCTAAGATGCACATGCCAGATTGGTAGCAGACAAAACCTCCAGGATAGGGGGCGACGAGATCGTTGGGCGCAGCGTCGTAACCGCTCTCCATGTTGATCATTTCACGATCACCATGAAGCACAATCGCTACATCACGCCGGATCCATCTCCACTCCAGGTTCCTGAGTGCCTGGAACGCAGCACCACTGCCGAGAATGATCTGGTCCTCGGAAACACCGAGACATCGTTCCATGCTCGTCGTGTCGGTGTAGCCCTGCACGCGCATGTACTTGGTGTACGCGGGCGCGCCACTACCACTCGTGCTGCCTTTATACCGCAATGGCTGTCCAATAAATATCGAGTCGGTCTCGTCCACGATGTACTTTCCCGACTCGATAATGTCCGTCCAATTCTGCCGGTTCATTCGGATGCTCACGTTCCAGCACCTCCAACTTCCTTCATGAATTTCTTGAGGTCACTGCGAAGGCTCGGATCAACATTCTTGAGAATCTCCTCATCGCTGGGATTGTCCTCCAGATTTACCTGCAGGGCCTTCATCCCCATTTGGCGAATGTAATCCGGGCTTGCACTTGACCCGGTGTTGGGACGTGGCATCAACAATTTCTTTGCATGGTCCTCAAGGTATTCCACTTCTTGTGCCTTGTAGAATTCCTCAAGTTCCGGTCTCCCTTCGAGTTCCACGATTTGCTGCACGAGAGGTCCTTTCGTCTTGGAGAACTCCAGCTCGTTCTTCATCTTGCTGAAGCTCTTTCGCAACCCTTCAATCTCCTTGGATTGCTTGACGATTTCATGCAGCATCTTGTGGTTCTTGGTCTCAAGGGAGTCCTTGATGCGCTGCTTGTCCTCTCCAAGGGTCTCCAGCTTAGCTTCGAGTTCGGCCTTTTCGAGCGTCATTTTCTCCAGCTCTGCCTCAAACTCCTTGTAGGACTTTCCTTTCTTTCTACCCTCTTCGTTTGTAGACATCAGAGGTCCACTCTTGACGTGATTACACGTTTCACAGGCAGGGACATGGGTTCCACTCGACTCAATAAAGTCGACCCAATAGGCTTTGCCATCATCGAGATATTTCAAAAACGAGAAGGAAATGCCTATGGGAACCCCGGCCTCCCAGCTAGCCTTGACCCAATCTTTAAACAAGACGGCATGGTCTAAATCATGTCCGTCCGGTGATTTCAGAGGTATATCGTACCTCGCCCGCAAGTACGCCTTGCTGCGCTTCCTGATCTTCGTTATGTCTTGAATCCTGCCAAATATAGGCACTGATTTCTCGTCGTTGCCTGCAGGATGCCTGTGTCTAAAAATCAGGGGTCCATTTTTAGCCTGCGGAATCAAGATGTCCATCATCGGCTCGCAGATTTCCTTCTCGGAAATGCTGTCAGCCCAAAAATAGAAATGGTCATCTTTTTCTTCCCAAGGTTCATCCATTGAAGCCAGGTCAAGCGAAAGGCGTGATAGAATGGAAGTGGACAGGCGACATCACCTGTATATGCCATGTCGTCCTGGCGCATTTAAACTTTACCCAAGAAGAAGAGCAATTAGGCCAACGGCATAACAGGCCAAGCCCCCAAAGCCTAACCATTGGTCGGTTGTTTTTGCTTTCAACCTCTTGTGTTGATGGATGTAGATGAGGTAGAACCCCCGCTTGCCCTTTTCATCCGCTTTGAGGTCGCAAAGAAGGTGCGTGCCGATCACGACGCAAAACGTCGCACTTTCTATCACGTCCCCCAGAAAAATGATGCACAAGACCAGCACCAGGAACGGGATGATTGCGGAGTGAAAGAGCCAGTGGCGATGTTTTTCCCCTTCCTCGCCTTGAAAATTCCTCATTTTCTTGTCCTGGTCCGGGAGATTCGCGCAGAAGATCGACACGAATGCCAGGGGACCTGGCATGTGGTGTCTCGTGATGGCAACCAAGATGAGGTAGAGTATCAAGGCAACCATGCCTGTGAATTGATGCTGATGATAGTTCATTTGATATACCCCGCCTTGTCATGGTTTTCTGGTTTCCATCCACTCGGACTCCATTTCTTGTTGACCTCCGCGTTGATGCGTCCTGGCAACTGGGCGCACTTTGGGCACGTCCGGTTGCGCTCGCTGAACATGATGAGGTCATACTCGGTCCTGATCGCTGGCATCTTCACGGGAAAAGCAGCACCGCAGTTATCACACCGCATCAAAACTGTTTTTCCTTCGGAAGGTCCATCGACTTCTTGGCTGTTTGCTCCCATGGTTTCTTTCCCTTCGTATCTGGATTGTTCGGGCATCCTGGGTATGGACAGGCACCTATAAAGGCATCGTCCTCCTCGTGATGGTAGTACATCTGTGTTCCGCACAAGCCGCAATAAACAGGTGATTCTGGATTTCCAAAAATCTGCTTGCCCATATCATCACCCCATCGCTCGTGCATCTCAAATCCGCCTTTGCGTACAAAGTGCGTATCTGGTGGCAAAGCTGGTCCCTTGCTACGGTCAAAATCCCGCGGCATGTAGGCATCCACCGTTGGCAAATCTATGTGGAAGTGTCGCAGGCTTTCCTTCAAATCTTTTGGTGTGTCGTTGTCGTGTGGCATTCCTATCACGCGTATTTCATTTTTAACCGCTCGTCGGCTGGTCTCAAGTACATGGTCTTGAACCCGCTGAAGGTGTCATCCACGAAGTTCTTTATTTCTGATACCAACTTGGTTTTAATGTCCTTGACGATGGACTTGTTCATGAGAAGTTTCTGTCCCTTTGATAATGCCCACTTCTCCATGAAGTAGGCAACATCTGTAACAGTTACCTCCTTTGCTTCGCCTGTCTTTCCTTTCCATTCTATCCATGTCCTGGCAACGGAGTGTAGTTTTTGGCTTCGCACGCCATAATATACTGCCCGTTCCTCCCAACTACCCCACGCTTCTATGGAATTGAGCAAATCACCCGTCCAGACAAGAGCCGTGTCGTATCCCGCGACACCTTTTAGCCCGAGTCCGTGAACAGATGGAGCAATCTGACCTTTCTCCATCATCTTTCTCTTTCTCAAAGCCCATTCCATGGAATCGTGAAGGCCCATGTTTTGCCTGAGCACGTTGGATGTAACGATGGCAGGAATGTTTTGAATAAGCTTCTCGTAAATATTAGCACCAGGCTGTTCACTGCCTTTTAGCCACCTGCTTTCTTTTTCCTGCTCTTCACCAGCACCAGGTGCGGGTCCAAGATACGTTCTTGGAATGAATTTTGGTGCATAACTCGGTCCTTTTGATGTCGTGGTGAATGCTTCCTTCAACGTGTTGAAGAACTCAACTGCTTGCCCTGGAGAAAGCAAGTACTTGCCAGAAACAAATCTGCCCGTGTACATCACTGGACCAGGCATCTTGGCATACAACTTCCTTCCTCCAAGACCTACTTCCCTGCCGATAGGCACGAGTACCTTAAATCTTTCTATCTTCGAGCGCACGGTATCAAATGTTTTCCAGTATAGCTCGAAAGGATACTTCTTCTTCCTGTACGTTACCTCGGCTCCTTTTAGCATGGCCACTTCTTCTTCCGTGAACCTTGGGCCAAACACGCCAGGTGCTCCAGTAGGACCCTGTGGAATTGGATACTTCCTTCCTTTCAAAACTGGTTTCTTTGTTACGGCTGGAGTTATGGTAACTTCCTGGTACGCACCAACCTGCTTGCCGATCGATACCAAAGGTTCTTCTGATGGCTTCAACATGCCATGTGTTCCATATACCTTGGCGTACAAGTTGAGAGCAGTCCTTGCGATTTTCCTATCCCACCTGCTATATTTCTTTCCCATTGCCAGTAAACGCTGCGCCTCATCAACTTCGGCATCTGGTTTCTTCCCCTTTGGTGGCTTATCTCCCTTACCCTTCTTCCTTATCTTCTTTGGCTGCTCTGGTGGCTCCGTTGGTGGCACGTCTTCCGATTTCTTTGGCTTTGGCACCTTCTTTCTTGGCTCTTTCACAGGCAATGAAACAGGAGCCGACGGTTCCTCTATCACGTTTGCAGGCACGCGCTTTCCCCTGACCTTCTTCTCCGCAGGCTGGCCACGATATTTTGGATTCACGCCTCGCACTGGTCCTTTCCCCATGTACCTCGTCGCTGTCCATTGCCACTGATCAACAGGAAATTTTATAGTGTGCTTCTTTGGAACCCTGCCCTGCAATAAATTTGTCTTGATGAGTTTTATCTGTTCTGGTGTCACGGTAAGAATGCGCTCTGGCATCCCCTTGAAAACCTTTTTCCACGGCAACGGCTTTGTAGGTTTGATTGCCCTTGCAGCACCTTCTTCTCGGGGAGTCCTTTTTCTCGGCGTTGTTTTCCTTTTACTTGAAACCTCTTGTGCTGGCACGCTTGATGCTGGTATCCTGCCTGTTGATTTCGCGTGCACCTGCTCTGCCTTGGCCTTATTCACTTCGCTCTGCAACAAGCCAGGAACAAACTTTTTAACAGGTTCCTTCTGCTTCTTCCTTTTCTTGTTTGCGGACGTGATTACATCGTGAGATTCAGCAATAGCAGTCCTTGTTGCCATCTGCTGCCTCATCTGCTCTAATTTTGCCCGTTCTTCTGCATAGTAGTCAATCTTTGGACGAAGCGCACGCTCCTCTTCCAATTCCTTCATCACGCGTGCATACGCTACTTTCTGCCGTACATCCTCCGCTCGCTCGGCTCTTTTCGCCTTTATTTCTCTCAACCGGGCCTCCGTCATTGGACGGGCAAGCCTGTTAAATGAATTCTTTGCCGTCGGCACTGTTTTTATCTTGCGAACTTTCTTGTTCGTGCCCTTCTTTCGTATCCTCGCCGGGCTGCGTGCCTCTGGATGAGAAGAGGCAGATGCAGGTGTTTTAAGCCTTTTTCTCTGTGGAAGGTCGCTGGCCCATTTTGCCAAGGATATATTCGTGCTTCTCTCTGTACCATGCTCGATGTCCCATTTTATGAGAACCGGATGTTTTCCTATCTTGGATTTTTCAAATCCTGGTGGAAGTGTTGGAAATTTAGGAAATCTTCCTTGAAACGAGATGTATGCTGGCTTGGCTCTTTCTGGATGTCCTTGGCAAGAGAACTTCGTGGTATATCCTTTAAGATTAAGCATTTGGATGGTTCCGAAGATGAGAGGATCCAATCCCATCTTCCTGAAATCCATAGGTTGCTTAAATCGTCGTGCCAACGTGGTTCACCCAAGAGAGAATGATGTCGAGGTAGTCCTTGCCACGCTTCTTGGCCTCCATGATGACAGGGATGTCGAAGCGTGGATAACGCGCGATGATGGCTTGCACGTCGTGGTAATAACTGGTGATCATGATACGAATGTCGTTGTCGGGAATGGTACTCTCGACTGGAGGTTCGTTATCAATCGCTTTCTTCATGTTTTGATTTAGTTGGCGGGAAACCACCGCCTGGTTGAGGGGCATTTTTCTTGTTCAGCTCCATGTAATCTGATTTCATTCTCGTAGCGGTTGCTTTATCGACATCTCCAAGTCCATCCCAAATACTGGAGAGGATTTCACGAGGCTCATTCACATCCTTGAAGAAGCACTGCTTGTTGGCTTCACCAACAGCACGAACGAGGTCGAATATCTTCTCTTCTTGAATTGGTGAGAAGGTGATTTCGAGTTTCTTGGTGGTCGTGTTGAGATGGTTGAGTGGTAGGAGCACGTTGCGGTAGAAGTCAGAAAGGTAACGTCGGTACTGGCCACGCATGCCCTTGCAGTGATTGAGGAAACCGTGTTCCAAGATGCGTCCTGATGCGAGCTCGTTGCCTTTAGCAGTGCGCTGTCCCATGGAACCGCACAAGGCGAACATTATTTCCTCATTAATCGTGTTGATGTACTCTGGATAAACCAGGCTGCTGCTGGCTGTCTTGGCTCCCATCTCCTCGATGCGATTGTAGCCTGCTGTTGCCATGCTACCGAAATTCTTCATGTAGACGAGACTGTTGAGCAGGTCGTCACGCTGGAACTTGAAGTCCTCTGGATCGGTCGGCATGTACGTTTTTGGATCGCCAACGTACCCAACACGGAAGGGTGACCAGAAACGCTCCGAGTACTTCCTCATGAACCAGATGATCCACTTCTTGTACACGAGGTACGGGAGAATGGGACTGATGAGAGGACGAGTGAAGAACTCCATGTCGAGGACGATGCCACGCTTGTTTGGCACGACGCAGATGTATGGCACCTTGTTGCCTGGCTGCGAAGGAATCAAGCCTGGGTGTTCCATGACACCACCTGATATGCCGTATTGACCTGTCCAGGCAAATCCTCGGCAGGCGTTGTAGAAGGCCTCTTCCGAGTAATACGTGCTGGCGAGCGTTCGGACGTTTTGGACAAATGCCTCCCAGCCGGACACGGGTTCCTTGATCTTCTGGATGGTAAGCGGGTCAAGCCTGGCGATGTCGCAGTTCACCGCGCTATCCTTCGTCTTCATGACACGCCACACGCTGCCCGCGTGAATGCAGTTATCACTGTAGGACACGTTGAACAAATGGTGGATGTTCTGGCGCATGTTGTTGATCTGATCGTTGAATTCCTCGATGCAGGTAACAACTTCAGGATCGGGGTCTGAAATCTTGATGCGATCACCCGATATGGTCTCCGAAGACAAGAGCGCAAATGATATGACCAGCGGCTCGGTCCACGCCAGGATTTCACGATTGATGGACGTGTCTGGAATGTAAGATTTCAAGATGTTGTAGAGTTCCTGGTCCTCCGTCGACATCTGGAGAACGGACTCCAAGTACTGTGCCATCACTGGCGCGGTGTACGTGCTGTCTATGTTCCTGTAAACCCTGCTGAAGCTAAACATTTACTCACCCATTGCTGATTCTATTCGTGTAAATGGACGTTTGCACGCCACCCAATATGCAAGGGCGTGCGCGATAACCCTATCGTCGTGGTATGCTTGCGTGCCATAACGTAGGGTCTTGCTATCAGTGACATCATAACCAAATTGGAGCATTTCCTCCCAGAACTCGGACACTTCTGGCGTGTTGCGTGGCGGAATTTCTATATCCATGCGCTTGCCATACCCCTCTGACAGGTTCTCGATCAGGTCTATCTTGGCTTGCAGGTCCATGATGAATCCCTTGCGCTTCTTCTTCTGCGCGTTGAATGAATCACGGCTACTTATCCACGTCGCACCAATTGGCATCTTGTTCGAGTAGATGATGGTAGGCAGGCCAAGCAAACGAAGGTCGTTGTACATCTCGTCGACCACGCTATCTCCAACACCGAGTGCATCTGGCACGATGAATGCAGGCCTGTATATTTTGACGATGTTTAGGAAGTCTTCCCTGATGTCGTGGTAATCAATCGTTTGGTATTTTGCTGGTATCGTGTACATGTAATCAAAAACAAACTTCTTGCGGTTCCAATCAGCGTGCATCACGTTGAGCACGCTGGCATCGTGCACTTTGCCGAAGTCCATGCCAATGACATAGTTCTTGATGCCTGCAACAGGTCGGCAATAATTCTGTAGATTCGGATTCACGGCACGTTCGAGCATGCCATACGAGAACACGCTCGCCCCTTCTGCTGTTATTTCACCAAGCAGGTTCTGCCTGGCAATTGGCGTGTTCCCCGCATCTGCCAGCTCCTTGAGAATCTGCTCCTTCGTCTTGAGCGTGCCATCTGGATTCCTGGCGCACGTAAATGGGTCCACTGGAACTACTGCTATTTCTCCAACGCCATATACCCACTTCTTCTCCCCGCACGAAGGACATGATGGAAGCGTTATCGGATCGAACTCGTAGGTCCTGAACTTCTCCATGTGAGGACTCATCAATTCGCTGGTTTGCAGGAATGATGCCTTGCAGTACACGGGCTGTCCAATCTCGTCCTTGCCAATGATATTCGTGCAGATGATGGGTCGTGTCTTCATCGCTTTCCAGTAGTGCTGGATGAACGTGCCGCGCGGACCTTGAGGAGTGGACAGCATCACGCATCGTTCACCTACACGCCGCATGGTGTACAGGATAGCGTTGTCGATGATCTTGTCTGGTATGCTGGCTGCCTCGTCGATAACCCCAAGAAAGATGCTTTCACCAAGGCAGGCTTCACTGGCAGGATACGAGCGCAGGTTTACTTGGCCACCTATCTTGGTCATCTCCATGATGTTGGCCGTTTCGATAAGGTATTTAAAAGGAGAGAGTTCTATGAATTGCTTCACGCCAGCGAGCAAGTCTTTGGCACGGTTCTCGTTAATCGAGAAACAACCAATCTTGTATCTGCGGTTCATGAAACAAAAAGCAGTTGCGATGCCCGCTTTGACCCCCGTGGATTTGCCACTCTGGCGAGGCCAAATCATGTTCACTTCACGAGGAATGATGGCCTTGGGTAATTCCCAAGGGATGGCCTTGTAATCGTACCCAAATTGAATGGCGTTGATGGCTGCCTTCTGTGGAAGTTCGAGGCGAAGTGGCTTGCTGTCGTCCAAAGGGTCATGGAAGAAATACTCGGCAAAATGAGCCCAAGAGTAAGTTGCTAATTGGAATTTCCTGAACTCCTCAACATCTTTCTCTGGGTCGATGCCCAACTTCTCGAATTCTTCCGTCAAGAAAGCGTTGGAGTTGCCTGTAGCGAGACCGGCACTCATGTCGGCTCGCCCCCTTTCACGACTTCCATGAGTTCGAGTTCACGAATCATCCGAATCTTGAGCTGGTCGCCCATCTGGGAGTTCGACTCGATCAAGGCTCTGGCGAGTTCAAGTTTCTTGATCTGGACTTCCTTCTGGAAGCCTTCGGTCATGCCGTTGATGGATTTGACGAGCGACTCGCACTCTTTCATCCACCCCAAGAGAAAGGGTGATATTTTCTTTTTACTGAAGGATGCTTTGAGGATAGTCGCCATCACGTTCTTGGAGATGATGTAGAGTTGCTGCATCTCGGCGAGCGTG
>Ga0209777_10007374_pt1 | contig 12219 bp, 10 predicted proteins | sample FrelakmetHBP12HB_FD_187147 | JGI IMG/M metagenome (GOLD analysis project Ga0209777, IMG submission 187147) | Freshwater lake sediment microbial communities from the University of Notre Dame, USA, for methane emissions studies -HBP12 HB (SPAdes)... | ecosystem: Environmental > Aquatic >... | reverse complement strand
AAGGCGGCACCTCCTTCTTATAGGTGCCGCCTTTCCAATCTTTACGCAGAGGATGCTCACTTTTAGGCCAGTTATCCGGTAGGGGATATCTGTTGCCCGCGCTTAAGCCATTCACTTTTATGCCTAATAAGTCCATCAGCTCCCGCTCGTAAATATCTGCTCCGGGAAAATGCGCGATGACAGTATTAACTTCCGGGTGCTCTTTGTTTAAATCAACTTTTAAATTTAACAATACCTGCCCAGAGCGGTTTAAGTGGTAAATCACCGCGAAATTATCTCCGCTATCCATTCCGGTGATGGCAGAAAGTGCTTCAAAGCGCATTTGTTTTACCGCGTAATCGAATACTTCGGCAAATTTTTCTAAAGCGATATCGGCAAATATGCGGCCCCTTCTCTTTACGGTTATCGCGTCTTTCAGATAACTGAATTTTTCCTCTAATTCCTGTTTGATTTTTTCTTCTTCGTTCATTTCAACTCCTCGTTCTATGTCTTATTCTTTTTGGGTTTCTCTTCCAGACTTTGTAACAGTTTTACTACGCCGTCAATGATGGCCTTTGGGCTGGCCGGGCAGCCCGGGATATAGGCAGAAACCGGTATCACCGTACTTATCCCACCCTCCACATTATAGCAGCCGCTAAAAACTCCTCCGCTGCAGGCGCAAGTCCCTACCGCGACCACAAATTTCGGCTCAGGCATTTGCGCGTAGATACGCTTGAGGCGGCTTTCTACCTGTTTAGTTACCGGCCCGGAGCATAAAAGTATATCCGCATGCCGGGGAGTGGCTTTCAATAATACCCCAAAACGCTCCATGTCATAGCGCGGGGTAAGCGCGGCGATAATTTCTATGTCGCAGGCATTACAGGCGCCGGTGTTAAAATGCAGCACCCAGGGAGATTTTAACCTTGACCAATTAATTATTTTTGTAATCACACCCATAATTACTTCCTCAGCAAAATCACCATGCCCATGACTGCTCCAACCACATACAATACGGCAATGGCAAAAGTTTCTATGGTTTCCGTCGGAACAGTAGCAATGACTAAAGCCACCACGTGCAGGATGGTAAAGAAAAAAGCAAAGGGGAAAAACTGGCTGTAGTCCGGCTGAATTAAGTGGTCCTGAAAATCCTCGCCGCAGGCATACGCCTTGTTACTATCAGCTGATTTTTTATTATTGCGGAAGGCATGGCGTGAACAGAGCCGGGACAAAATAACTGCCGCAATAAGTATAACTATAAAAACAAAAGGGGGTGAATATAAAATATTTTCTTCCATGCCTATCCTTTTAAATTGCTTAATCTTCTGGGGTCTATGGTTTTATTATAACGAAAAGCCCAAAAGGCTATACCGCCGGCCACCACCATCACTACAATTTCAATGACAATCAAGGTAATCACGATGGCCTGGGCCAGAGCTGTCCTTCCGCAGATATAACCCGCCAGAATAATTAAAAGCGTTACTGCCTTGATCAAAACCTCTAAGCCTATAAGAGCGCGGATTAAATTAAAACTGACTAAAATACAATAAATCCCGGTAATAAAAAGCAGGATGATAAAAACCAGAAAATAGTTAAACATTAAAGCAGAAGGCGCAATCATTTATCAGCCTCTTTGAATAAAATCACGACCCCGAAAACGCCGGCCAAGAGAACAATGACCTGGCCGAATAAATCCAGGTGCCTTAAGTTCCAAATTATTCCGCGCACATCCGGGCCATTGGACGGGGCAGCTAATACAAAATCCGGAATCTTTAAGTACCACGTCAGTAATAATCCGGCAACAGCAAGAATAATCGGCAGCAGCCAAAATTTTGCCAAGCGCTCTCTTTTACGCACGCGCAATCTCTCTTTACTGATGCGCTGAGTAAAACTTACCGTGGTAATAAAAATAACCGAGATCAGCCCGGAACAAACAGAAAGTTCAAATACCGCGGCCAAGGGAGAATTGAGCCGGTACATGATCACCGCGAGTATCGCGCTGGTCAACGCCAGGCCCACCACAGCGCGGATTAAACGGATGGTCATGACTGTCCAGACCGCTGCTAATACCATACCGGATAAAAGAATTAAATTCAGCGCCATGTTTAATGTAAAATTTTAAGGATAAAAGGAAATCCCAGGCCCACCGCAATGGTAATTACAGCCAGCATAACTTCACAGAGTTTTAGGCTGAAAGGAACCCCTTCTTTACTCTCCAAGGCCATTTCTGTGCGCATAAAAAAAACGTTGCGCTCTAAAAAAAGGAAATATGCCAAAGTCAAAACTCCGGTCAACAAAGCCACTGCCGCGTAAGCAATCTTTCCCGCGCTAAAAAGCGCGATAATAATCAGCAGCTTACTCCAAAATCCGGAGAGCGGCGGAATCCCGGCGGTAGAAAGCAAGCCGACTAATGAAGTGACACTGGTCACCGGCAGCTGACTCCCCATACCGGTGATTATGGTCATATCAGTAGAGCCGAATTTTTTCTCCAAGGATGCGCTATTGACAAAAAGCAGCGACTTAAAAACCGCATGGTTAAAAAAATGCCATACCGCTCCCAGATACGCCAAGGGCGTGCCGCAGCCCAGCGCGAGAATAATATATCCTACCTGGCTGATACTGGAATAGGCAAGCATGCGTTTAATATCACTCTGCCTGAAGGCTGCCAGCGCGGCTAATACAATAGAAGCTGCCCCCACAAACATAATTACATTTTGTAAATTTCCGCTTGCTACAAATACTGTGCCAAAAAGGCGAAGCAACACATAGACCCCGGATACTTTAGTAATGATGCCAGCTAAAAGCACAGATACTGCTGCCTGAGATTCAGAATATGCATCCGGCACCCAGCCGTGAAAAGGCACTGCCCCGGATTTAATGAATAAGCCGCATAAGAATAGCGCCACGGCAAAATTGAGTAAGCTAATATTGGAATGGGCTAAAAATGCAGCCCGAATCCCTGAAAAAGAAATATCTTGGGCCGCCAGCAGAAAAAAGGCTATAGCCGTAAGCATAAATATACCGGCAATCATAGAAAGAACTAAGTATTTAAAGGTCCCTTCTATGGCAAATTTATTTTTCTCAATGGCCATAAGCACAAATACGGAAAGCGCGGTAGCCTCAATGAACACGTAGAGGGAAAAAAGGTCGGTGGCTAATACTGTGGCGTTCATTCCAATCAGAGAAATCAAAAGCAGGTTAATAAAATTAAACTTGTGCTTCTCTGTAGCCATAGTGGCTCGAGCCACCAGCAGCGCCACCAATGCCACTATCCCGATAGTAAAAAGCATGATTAATGCCAAGGCATCCAGCGATAATTTAAAAGAGAAAAACACCCCTAAGGAATCAGGATGAATATATGCCGGGAGCTTTTGATGCAGCGCGCTGGATAAAATCTGGGCCAAAAGCAGGCCGGCGGCCAGCCAAAAGGCAATTCCTCTTCTTAGAGATTTAAATGGCAGGTTGAGAATAATCAATAATAAAAATGGGGCTAAAATAAATAATGTAGCCATAAATTTTGTCCTATTTAAAGGCGAACAACATCACTAAAAACGCCCCCACCAGCGACCAGAGCAGATAAACTACGTAGTAACCTGAGTGCAGGCGATGAATTGCTTTAGAAAATGCAGAAATCAGTTGAGTAACCAAAGAATCATATACCCAATCTATCATCCTGTCTATGCGCCAAAGCAAATCAGAAATTCTGTGCCCTGACTTTATTGCGATTTCATAAGGGTCAAAATATTTTTTCTCCTGCCAGGCGTATATCTTACGCAGCAGGATAGAATGATGAATATGGTCTACTGCCTTCAGGCCGCTGCCATTTATCCTCACTCCCGCCAGATGATGCAGGAAAGCGCCCAGGAGCACTAGCAGGGTAATGACAATAAGAGTAATATTTGCCGGAAAGCCTTCTGCGTGCGCAGCGACCACTGGCTGAAATATTTTTTTCAAAACCAGCTGATTAAAAGCGCCAAAAAGAATACAAATTACAGCCAGAGTAATCATGGGAATAAGCATAAAGGGCCGAGACTCTTTTACCTCTTTATGTTCCTGGCGGGCCTGGCCTAAGAAAACAGCATGGCCTAACTTTAAGAAAGATGCGGCAGTAAAAAATGAGCCCGCTAAAGCCGCCAGATAAAATATCATTCCTCTTTTTAAGGCAGCGTCATAGATTAATTCTTTTGAGAAGAAGCCGTTAAAGGGTGGCACGCCGGAAATAGATACTGCGGCAACGAAGAAACTAATAAAAGTTATGGGCATTTTTCTAAATAGCCCGCCTAACTTTTGTAAATCCGTGGTCCCGGCCTCTTTCTCCACTGCGCCGGCAGTAAAAAATAAACAGCTTTTGTATAAGGCATTATTTAACATGTGGAAAAGTCCACCGACAATACCGATGGGCAAGGCGGTTCCTATACCTAAAATCATATATCCTACCTGGCTAATAGCATGGTAGGACAAGAGCCGCTTATAATCTTTTTGCACCAAAGCCATCATTACTGCTAAAAGAATGGTGATCGCGCCCAGGCTCATCAGCAGCATACTTAATCCTGAGCCAGCCTGGAGTTTAAACAAATCCAGACAGATACGGCTGAAAAAATAAATTCCCAAAAGTTTTTCTAAGGCCGCGGGAAAATAGGCCATAAAAGGAAGCGGCGCGTCAGTAGCCGCATCCGGAATCCAGGTATGAAAAGGCATTGAGCCAGCCTTAGAGAGGGCTCCAGTCACCAATAGCACAAAAGCGATACCTGCCATGCCGGTAGGAACAAGATTTATTTCAGAAATATTTAATGTTCCTGCGAGGTGTCCGGTAAGCGCGATACCCACCATCATACATAAATCCGAAATTCCTACGATCACGAAGGCCTTTATTGCTGTCCTGAATGCCGCGCTGCTTCCTGACTGGCTAATCAGCGCGAATAATACTAAGAGCAGACCCTCCCAGAAGAATAACATCGCTACCAGATTATCTGCCAGCACTGCTCCATTAGTAAATCCCAGGGCTAATAAAAGAAAGGCGTAGAATTGGTGCGGATTATTTTTCTTATTAAAAAACGGCAGGCAGTAAAGCGCGCTTAAAAAAGTAAATGCGCTTACCGCTGCCGCAATAAAACCGCTAAAATGATAGAGCCGGAAATTTAAGGCTATGCCAAAACCTATTTCTCCCAGCTTTAAGCTGCTCTCTTTGCCAAAAATGAGGAAAGAAATAACCAACGCGGCAAAGCTGGCCAATAAAGCAAAAAGCCCTTTTAACCGGCGGGGTATACCCAAGGCTAACAAACCAGCGCAGATAGGCAGCACTACTAAAAATTGGAGAAATTTATCCGGCATTTATGCTGCTCCTAAAATACGGCCCAGAAAATTCCCTAAGAAATTTATCGGCCAGGCCACTAATACGCCGCTGGCCAGAGAAAGTACTGCCAGCAAGGCCACGCTAGAAACCATTCCCCAGGAACCTTCTCTTGCTTCAATTTTATTTTTGCCCAAGAATACCAGGAAAAATACCCGGAAAAGATAAAGAATGGTCATAAAAGCGCCGATTAAAAATAAAGCGGTTACACCCAGCCTGCCGCTGGAAATCGCTCCAGAGAATACCAGATACTTGGCAAAGAATCCGCCAAAAGGCGGGATGCCCATTACTGAAAAAGAGCAAAAAAGAAATGCTAGCGCGGTCAGGGGCATAGTCTTGATTAATCCTCCCAGCTTGGTGATATCTTTAGTCCCGGTATTCTGCTCTATGATACCGGCGCATAAGAATAATCCGGCCTTGGCTAAGCCGTGAGTTAAAATATAAAGCAGGCCTCCTGCAATACCTGTAGTATTATTTATAGCTAGGCCCAAAAATATAAAACCAATCTGGCTGACCGTTGAATATGCGATTAAACGTTTTAAATCTGTTTCTTTTAAAGCTGCGGCGGCAGAAATTATCGCGCTTATTCCGGCAATCCAGGGTAGATAATTTTGCCACAAAGCGCCCAAACTGATATTTACTACAAACAAGCGGGCAAAAACATACAAGCCGATTTTCACGAGGATTGCTGCGTGCAAGAGCGCAGTTACCGGTGACGGCGCCACGCCTGCGTCAGGAAGCCAGGTATGAAAAGGCAAAGTTGCTGATTTAGAAAGGATACCTATAAGAATTAATCCTATCACCACGTTATTCAAAGGCCTTGCTTTTACCGCCTCTTTTATTACCGCAAGGTCAAATGAGCCGGTCTGGTTGAATATGGCGATGAATCCGATAAGCATCATAGCAGCGCCAAACATAGTTACCAAAAAAGCTTTGTCCGCGCGCAGAATATCGGCTTTCTTGCGGAAGAATCCGATTAGGCGCCAGCTGGTAACTGCGGTAATCTCCCAGAAAACATACAAGAAAATCAAGTTTGCGGAAAAAATGATCCCCATCATCGCCCCCAGAAAGAGCACCGCCATAAAATAATACTCATTCTGGTCTTCATAATGACTGATATAGCTAAAGGAATAAAAGAGGATAATTGCGCTTAGGGCTGAAGAAACAAGCGCCATAAATATTGCCAGGCCGTCTGCGGTGAGAATAAAATTAAAACCTAAAGGAAGATTTACAGCAATATTAATTTCCTGGCCATGTAGGATAGATGGCAAAAGTAAAATGGAAAGCAGGAATGATGAGAAAACCAGCATAAATGCCAACAAATTTCTTAAGCCTTTAGAGAATCTGCCGATCAAAGGTAAAATAACTGCCCCGATTAACGGAAGAAAAACAACTAAAGATAATGCCAACTCTTTATTCATATTCATTGCTTCCTAGACAGCTTCTTCCTCAATTCCTCTAAGGAAAATATAATGACCATAAATACAAATAATATCCCCCACTCTTTCCATCCCAGTCCTATCGTATTAAATATCTTCTGAAAAAACGGCATATAAATTATGGCGCAGGTAAAGATAAGTTCAAAAACAATTCCCCAGAGAATGAGTTTATTATTGAAGAAGCCGATTTTAAACGCAGAAAGTTTTTCGCTGCGGCAGGCAAAAACATTAGCAATCTGCATCACCACTATGCCGACAAACACAACGGTCATAGCTTTTAAATGTAGAGGATTTGCGAATGTCATATCATTAGGCTCAAGCTGTACCCCAGGCCTCCATCCTCCCTGAAAAAGCACAAAATAATAGGTAATTAGAACCGCGGCTGAATCAAGCAACCCTAAGAATATATAACCGCGAAAAAGCACTATTTTATCAATCACTCCTTTTTTCTTTGGCCGCGGCGGAAGCTCCATGATACCCGGCTCGGGCCTTTCAATACCTAATGCCAATGCCGGTAAAGTCTCTGTACCTAAATCAATGGCCAGTATCTGCATAACTGTAATCGGAACAGGAAGTTTAAATACAACATAAAAAATAAACGGTATCGCTTCTGGAACAAGGTGAGCAAAGATATAGGTAATAAATTTCTTGATATTATCAAATACTGCGCGCCCTTCCTCAATAGCCGCCACAATGCTGGCAAAATTATCATCAACCAATACCATTTCCGCTGATTCTTTGGCTACGTCTGTTCCCCGTAATCCCATTGCCACACCGATATCTGCTCTTTTTAACGCAGGGGCATCATTAACGCCGTCACCCGTAACCGCGACAATATTTCCCAGTTCTTTAAAAACATTTACTACTCTTAATTTATGTTCTGGATTGACTCTTGCGAAAATAACTTCTTTCTTGATAAGTTTATCCTTTAATTGCTCATCGGTTAAATTACCAAAATCAGCTCCCGTAATAACTTCAGCATCAGCCGAAGAAACAATTCCTACCTGTTTTGCAATTGCTAGTGCGGTTATTTGATAATCGCCGGTAATCATGACTACGCGGATACCCGCTTTTTTACAAACAGAAATTGCATCTTTTACTTCCGGCCGAGGCGGATCATACATTGCGGTAATTCCTATAAAGATTAAATCTTTCTCTACTGTCTGCGCTGATGAATCGGGGATATCTTTGGCTGCGGAGTCGCGGTAAGCAAACCCAAGAATTCTAAGGCCGTCTTCAGCAAAACTATCTATTTGAGCAATAATTTCTGACTTTTTTGCAGGCGTTAAATCTATAACATTTTTACCGAGTGAGATTTTAGTTGAAAGTTCCAAAATCTCTTTTGGCGCGCCTTTGACAAAAACGCTAAAGTTCCCATCAGGAAGTTGATTTATACAGCTCATTCTTTTGCGCACGGATTCAAATGGAAAACGTTTTTGCATAGAATAATTTTGACGTTCTAATTCATAATCAAACCCTGCTTTTTGAGCTAGGGTTAACAGCGCTCCTTCTGTAGGATCACCGATAATACTCCAATAATTTTGAGTTTCGCTAGGGGCAACGAGTTTGGCCGTGTTACATAAACTCGCTGTGCGCATTAAAAGATCAAGGTTATCAGTTTTAAGAGAATCGGATACAAGCGTATTACCCTTAAAATTAAATGAACCCCTTGGCTCGTATCCTGAGCCCGTTACTTCAATTACCTTATCGTTAATCCAAATTTTTTTAACACTCATTTGATTAGTAGTGAGTGTTCCTGTTTTGTCAGTACAGATAACATTCGTACAACCAAGGGTCTCAACCGACGAAAGTTTCTTGATTAAAGCATGTTTCTTTGCCATCCTCTGAACAGCCATAGATAGAGCTAAAGTAAGTGTAGGCATTAACCCTTGAGGAACGTTAGCCAAAATAATACCTATGGCAAACATCGCAGAGGCGACTAAAGTCATTTTGGTAAAAGCTAAACCCACAAAAAAGAAAATAAAACCCATAATAACCGATATCGCGGCAATCAATTTACTCAAGCCGTTTACTTCTTTTTGTAAAGGGCTTAAATCCATCTTGACTGTCTGCGTTAAGTAAGCAATCTTGCCTATTTCGGTACTCATACCGGTAGCTATAACTACCGCTTTCCCCATCCCGCTGGCTACACTTGTTCCCGCAAAAATCAAATTAGGCATTTCAAGCCACAGGAAACCTTTACCATCCTGGAAACCTTCCGACATTTTATGCGAAAGCTTGGATTCGCCGGAAAATGCGCTGTTGTCTACGCGCAATTCCTGGGCCTCAATTAACCTTGCGTCAGCAGGAATATTATCACCTTCCTCTATAATGACAATGTCACCTGGAACAATATCGCTTGTGGGAACCTTTCTTTCCTTTCCCTCTCTTATTACGCGCGCGTAGGAGGGGATAAGTTTCTTTAATGCATCTATTGCTTTTTCTGCCTTGAATTCCTGCCAAAAACTAAATATCGCATTAACAAAAATTACTACTATACATGCCCATCCCGCCTCCGGCATCTGAGCCCAGAAGGAAAGCCCGCTGCCGATCCACATTAAAATAGCTAAAAGATTAGTAAAATGAGAAATAAATCGTATGATGAATGGCGTTTTTCTTATCGCCTTCAGTTTATTGGGGCCGTATGCCTCTAGGCGTTTTTGCGCTGAAGTTTCAGAGATTCCGTTATCGCTGCTGGCAAGCTCTAAATAAATTTCTTCTTTACTTAAAGCAATAAAGTTTTCTTTTTCTATTACATTTTGCTTTAAGATATGGTAAAGTTCTTCGTTAGACGATGAGTGCAGCAGCCTGATCACAAACATTTTATTGTTTAACAATGCGGCAACCTTTGAAAGGATTTTAAGATGTAACTCACTTTCAAGGAGGGGAGTTAGAAAAAGCACAACCAGATGAACCGTCCTGCCATCAACGGAAGAGAAATTTATCCCTCGCTTGGAGAGGCCGACAAAAAGAACCGCTTCTTTGAGTTCGGAAATTCTCGCATGAGGAATAGCTATGCCGTCTCCGATACCGGTAGAGCCCCTCATTTCTCTTCCCAGCAGCTCTGCTAAGATTGCTTTTTTGCCCTTTATCTTTTTATTCCTGTAAAGGCAATCTACAATCTCGGAAAGCACAGACTCTTTTGTGCGGGATTTTAAATTCACCTCTACTAGATTTTTATTTACCAGCTTGGAAATCTTCATGGCTGACTCCTCTACTACGCACCTTCTGCTGTTACACCCCACCTTATCGGATAGGTGGGTGTGTTTCCTTCTGAAATAAAAAAACCAGAGAATGTTTTCTCTGGTACATTCCCTCAAGCACCCAATCCCATATGATGGATTGGTGTGCCGCCTGCTGCGGCAATAAGCTGACGAGGTTAGCTGTCGGGCTCGGGTTGAGTAACCCTAATCTTAACTTTTAGATATTCGCCCCAGAAGGGGCGTACTTGGCCATCCAATAGGCCAAGGTGCGCCCCAAGATCTTCTTTTAAGATCGATCCTGGTTCCCCCGCTCCCTTTTCATTCTCCTCACTAAAATTACGAGAATTAAAAAGGATTAAGCATGTATAAAGCATAAAAGACAAAAGACGTTCTCAAAACGAACGTCTTTGTCTATTATTGACACTCCTATGTGTCTATTAGTTAGATTACCATATTATTTGCTATTTGTCAAGCTCTTCTAAACTAAACCTTGATCTAACATGGAATCGGCAACTTTGACAAATCCGGCGATATTGGCGCCATTAACATAGTTGATATATTGGCCCTCTTTACCGTATTTAACACACTGTTCATGGATAGCGATCATAATGTCGTGCAGTCTTCTATCTACTTCTTCACGGCTCCAGGATAACCTCATGCTATTCTGGCTCATTTCCAGGCCGGAGGTAGCCACCCCGCCAGCATTAGAGGCTTTACCAGGTGCGTATAAAATCTTTGCCTTCTGGAATACTTCTACTGCCTCGGGAGTACTGGGCATATTGGCACCTTCGCCAATAGCTATACAGTCGTTTTTGACCAATGTCTTGGCATCATCTGCATCGATCTCATTCTGGGTAGCACTGGGAAAAGCAATATCGCATTTTATCCCCCAAGGTTTCTTATTTTCGAAATATTTACACTTAAAATCTTTAACGCAATCTTTGATCCGGCCGCGTTGCACATTTTTCAATTCCAGCACACATTGTAATTCTTTATTATCAATACCTCCCTCGTCATAAATCATTCCATTGGAATCGGATAAAGTCACTACTTTTGCCCCTAATTGCAGGAGTTTTTCTACGGTATATTGAGCGACATTACCGGAACCGGATACTGTACAAACTTTACCTTTCAGTGATTCGCCTCTAGTTTTAAGCATCTCTTGCACAAAATAAACGCAGCCATAACCTGTAGCTTCGGGCCGGATTAAACTTCCGCCCCAATTCAGGCCTTTGCCGGTTAATACACCGGTAAACTCATTGCGTAATCTTTTGTATTGACCGAACATAAACCCTATTTCGCGCCCGCCTACGCCGATATCACCAGCCGGTACATCAGTATCAGGACCAATATATCTGGATAATTCAGCCATGAAACTCTGGCAGAATTTCATTACTTCATTATCAGATTTGCCTTTGGGGTCAAAATTAGAACCACCCTTTCCGCCGCCCATGGGAAGTGTGGTAAGCGCGTTCTTAAATACCTGTTCAAAGGCGAGAAATTTCAAAATACTTAAATTAACCGTAGGGTGAAAACGCAAGCCCCCTTTATACGGCCCTATGGCACTGCTCATTTCTATGCGGTATCCCCGATTTACCTGAATCTCTTGCTTATCATCCAGCCAGGGCACTCGAAACATAATCACTCTTTCCGGTTCAATTATTCTCTCCAGAATCTTGGCAGCTTGATACTTAGGATTTTTCTCAACATAAGGCATGATCGATTCTATTACTTCCCGCACTGCCTGATGGAACTCCGGTTCACCAGGATTCCTTTCCACTACCTTTACCATAAACTCATCAATTTTCTTAGACATTTTAACTCCTCCTTTTTGTATTTTTATTATGCAGTTTATGCTTACTTTATAGACAAAGAAGCATAAAAAAAAGACGTCTCCGCCAATGGATAAATTGGTGGACGCCTTTGTCCTTTCAAAATCAATGCAGCAATAATAACATACGGGCTGATTTTGTCAAGAAATTTTTCTAAAAGCCGCTGCCTATTCTTTCTTGATCTCGTTGATGATCTTAATCAGCAAATCCGCCATTTTGGCAATTAAAAAGAAAAAGAAGAAAAAGAAGGCATATAACGCCAAAATTACAAAACCGGTCCAGCGCGGATTAGTTGGTACCAGCCCCATCATTATGGATACTCCTCCGATAATGCCAAGCAAAAGAAAAATCCAAGCTGCTACTTTTACTACTATGCTTGAGGTCTCTAAAAATCCTAAATGTTCACGCATGTTCAAACC
>Ga0209777_10007373_pt1 | contig 12221 bp, 3 predicted proteins | sample FrelakmetHBP12HB_FD_187147 | JGI IMG/M metagenome (GOLD analysis project Ga0209777, IMG submission 187147) | Freshwater lake sediment microbial communities from the University of Notre Dame, USA, for methane emissions studies -HBP12 HB (SPAdes)... | ecosystem: Environmental > Aquatic >... | reverse complement strand
TGCATGAATGTCCATTTTCAACACCTTTGAAAACTTTTTTCCTCTTCACCCCTGCGCGCGACCCCACAAACTTCATCGCACCATATCAACGGGGTTTTCACACAGTCTGAGGAGCTTGGGAACGAGTGGGGGCATAGCAGTTCGCTCGTTCCCGAATTCCATTCAGGAATGTGTGCGGCAATCCAGGCCATTACGTATTCTCCCCTTCCCCCAATCTGGGGGAAGGGGAGGCAGAGGGGTAGAGGGTTTTTTCACGGTGAACCTTCCCAAGGTTTGGCCATGTACGATCACAGAAAACCTTGTGAAGGTTCATTTGCAATTGCATTCAGATTTATTTCTTAGTATATTCCTCTTGTGTGCGTCCGGCCCCCCCTGTCGTAATCAAGTCGCCTCCCCTTGATTCGACTGCCGGACCCACACATTTTTTAGGTCGGGCTCCGTACCTCCTGGAGCCCGACTTTTTGTTTGTGGGGGTAGCTTATCCTACGTAAATATCAAAAAATTTTGCACTTTGAAATTTGTGCCTGCCGATCGGGCCTTTCGTCTTGCCTTCCGGCCCTCGTTCCTCCGCGGAAGATGCAAGAACTGCATAAAAGCGTTACGCACTCATATTCAGACCGGGTCCTCTGATTCGGGGGCGGTGCGTGCGTGCCTCTCTTTGCAGAATTCACACTTTTTATCGAAACTTTACTTGAATTTACAATTTGTTTTCTTTACATTACTTCCGGAGGCACAAGTCTGGAGTTTATCTAACAAATTATTGTGAAGGAGTTTATCATGAAACGTTCGCTCGTTTGTCTCGTTTTGTTTCTTCTCGTCGCATCGCACGTCTTCGGCGGTGAAAGGAGAATGATCCCCCGGTACAACAGGGTTACGAAGACTTGGACCTCGTATCCCTACTATACCATTCATGACATCCAGTTTGATACTCTGAAGTATTTGTTGAAGGCGGATACCTTGGGGGACGTCACCTCACAGTGGAAGTTGCAAGCATCCCGCTTTTCGTATGCACCGGCCACTGCGGATTCCGACTCGGAGATCGTGACCATGGGATTGGTAGTAGTTCCCGGACATTATATCACGTACACGCAGAAGGGAATGACGTTATTGCTTCATGATACGACGAACAACTATGCGAATGAATGGGGGGGAATACTGGTGCGATTTCCGAGCGCGGATTCCGCGTTATGGGAGACCGACGGTTATCAGAGTGTGGAAAAAGGGGACCTCGTCATGGTGACAGGCAAGGTCTCCGAATATGATGCAAATCAAATGAACAGTACCACCCAATTCGCGCCGGACTCCAATATAGCCGTTGAGGTCATCGGGCATAATGTGCCGATTCCCGCACCCACAATGCTCAACATTACCGACCTGAACCACGGCGCGTACAATGGGACCGGTCCTTTTTCGAAACCATACTCAATAGCGGAGCAGTACGAATGCAGTCTCATTGAGTTGACGGGATTGTCGGTAACGAACTACCTGAACTCGGGTCGACAGTTAGTGCTGGCCGGATCGGGCGGGAACCAGATCACCGATTACGATTGGTCATACTATTTCACGATTGGAAACGCAGGCGGCCCGGGCGACCCGAATTTTCACCAGCCGCCGGTCGGAGCCGTCATGGACACGATCCGCGGGACACTCGGATGCACCTCCGGCGGCGAAGTTGTCGACGGCTACCGGATCATTCCGCTCTTTCCGGGAGATATCGTTTGGGGAGTAACCCTCCCGCTTGCCTCCGAACATCGACGGTACCCGGTTATCGTGACACCGAACGATTCAGTGCAGGTACAAGTGTCGATGGCCAAGGAACAGGGCGGGCTTCCCCTCTACAAGATTGTTATTGTAAAGAGCATTAATTACGCCCCGTGGACCGTTGACACGCTTGGGTTCTACAAGTCGACTTCTCTTCCCGACTCAAGTATCTATGCGGAATACATTCTGGATCAAGACGGGAACCCCTGGCCCGCTGGAACAAACGTCCGGTATTTCTTCAAGGCAATCGATAACTTCGGCGACGAAGGGGTCTACGCAAATGCCAGTGGAGCGCTGGGACGCGATACGACGAAGGGCTTCTTCTTTTACAACGTTGTGAACGGCGCCCTGACGATTCATGACGTCCAGTATACTCCTTACGTCAACGGCCGCTCTCCGTATGCCGGAGGAGTAACCTCCATTTCGGGCATCGTCACGGCCGATACCTCGGTCATGCGTCTCGCTCCCGTATCTTCCACCCCCACGGGGGTCGGCACGAATGCGTACTACATCCAGAATGGGAGCGGACCGTGGAACGGAATCTGGGTGATCAGTACAGATTCCATCAGCGCGGCACAACTCGGAGCCGCGAAGTTGGGCGACAGTGTTGTCGTCTATGGGGCTATTGAGGAAGACTTCGACGTCACGACGTTTTTCGATTCGACCGTTAACATTGTCACCCATCATCGCCCACTGCCGGCGCCGGTGACAATTACGACCGGGACGCTGGGTGTTCGGGGAAATGGGGACCCCGTCGCCGAGCAATGGGAAGGTTGTCTTATCCGCGTCGTGAATACAAGAGTGTTGGATACCACGGCGTTCTGGTCCGATCCGACAGAGTACGGGATTGACGACGGAACCGGCGAGATGCGTGTCCGGAGAGACGGCGTCAATAACTATTCGAGTCATGGGGCAGATACCACCGGTGGTTGCCGGATTCTCAATATCGGCGACCGTGTCGATACAATGGTCGGCATCGTCTATTTTAGCTACGGTGCCTATAAGATCGTTCCCCGTTCCAACGCGGATATCGTGGCGGGCGAGCCGTATCCGTACCAGAAGGACTGGAACCTCGTCTCTGTCGGCCGCAACCAGCAACCGGCGACGAACGGATACACTCAAAGCGCCTTGTTCCCGGGATCGCTCGGCACGGCATTCGACTACGAGGGCCGATACGTTCCCACTTCGGTGTTTACTCCCGATGTGGGTTACTGGCTCAAGTTCCCCGCAGCAACCATAATCCGGCAGCTCGGCGTGAAGCGTACGCACGACAAGGTACCGGTGAACGTGGGATGGAACATCATCGGCACGATCGCCGATACCGTAAATGTGAGCTCGGTGACCCCCCTGACGCCCGGGAATACGCTCTCGCACTTCTTTGAATATTCGACCGGGTACACGATCCCGAGTGTTCTCAAGCCCGCAAAAGGATACTGGGTGAAGTCGGCGCTGAAGGACAGTCTCCTTGTCGCGTCAACCGCCATGGCAAAATCCGCGGGGTTCGCGGTTGACATCAGCCAGTTCAACACGCTCACGATCACCGATAAGAACGGGAGCACGCAGACGCTTCTCTTCGGACAGGATGCCGAAGGAAAATTGCCGCTCGCGTCGTTTGAGCTTCCGCCTCCGGGACCTGCGAGCAAGATGGACGTCCGGTTCATGACGGGCCGCATTCTTGAAGCACATCCCGCGACGCTTGTCTCGCCCGTCAACTATCCCATCGTGATCCACAACGGGCAGGCGCCGCTGAAGGTGAGTTGGAACATCATCAGCCCGAACGGCAAGCAGTACACGCTTTCGGATGGAATCAACGGCAAGATCTTCAAGCCGGCCGTGATGACCGGTACCGGTCAAATTACTCTGAACAAAGCAGCGGCGGGACTCATGCTGACTGCCGGGGCCGGCGCTGCGCTGCCGAAGGAATTCTCGCTCGGCCAGAATTATCCGAATCCTTTCAACCCGACCACATCGTTTGTCGTCGGGCTGCCGCAGACGTCGCATCTTCAGATTCTCGTCTATAATATACTCGGGCAGAAGGTTGCGACGCTGGTTGACGAGGAGCGATCCGCCGGATTCCAGACCATCACGTGGAACGGAACCTCGCAGGGCGGCACGAGCGTGGCAAGCGGTGTCTATTTTGTGCGTATGATGGCGGAGCCCTCGAACGGCATGGGGCATCCGTTCGTCGGATTGCGCAAAGTGTTGATGATGAAGTAGCCCCGCCTGCGTCCCGACTACCGTCGGGACTTCGGCGGGTAAACTCGCCTGCGTGCAGGGCACTTCGGCGGATAGACCCGCGTCGACACAGTGAAGTTGCAGAAGCAGGCGAAGGTTGAAATCTTCGCCTGTTTTTTTTTGCCCCGTCAAAGGTAACCTTCAACGCTGAATGTACAGGGCAGAAGGTTACCTTTTTCTCGTTCCCAAATTCCATTCAGGAATGTGTGCGGCAATCCAGGCCTTTACGTATTCTCCCCTTCCCCCAGTGCTGGGGGAAGGAGAGGCAGAGGGCTAGAGGGTTTTCCCCGTCCTTTAGGGAACGTCCGCTGGAATGCTCATTTCAGCGCCTGCCCTGAAACGCTTCAATTCAGGGCCGAACTCATCTCCTCTGATCCCCTTCTCTACAAGTAGAGAAGGGGAAGCGCTTCGGCGGCCAACGTCCCTCTCTAATGTTAGAGAGGGACCACAGGGTGAGTTCTAAACCTTCGCAAGGCTGGTCATTGAACTTACTTGGAAGACCTTGCGAAGGCCCAGGGTCCGTTCCCAAGCAGGAGCTTGGGAACGAGTAGGGGCATAGCAGTTCGCTCGTTCCCAGATTCCATTCAGGAATGTGTGCGGCAATCCAGGCCATTACCCATTCTCCCCTTCCCCCAGTGATGGGGGAAGGGGAGGCAGAGGGGTAGAGGGTTTTCTAGGCAAGCCCCCTCCCCGTGTTGGAATTGGACGTATCAGGCCCTACGCTGAATCGTAAATGGCTCGTTCGCCGTTTTTTACGCCTGCTCTTCTAACACAAAAATAACAAAAAATTATTTACCAATCACTTGACAATTGGCGGAAGTTTTGCTAACTTCAGCATAGTAATCATCTCTCACGTTTTAACTTTACCGTAACTTTTTTCTGTTCTTTGACTCAAGTGTAGCTGTTAGCTCTTGGCGTTTATCTGTCAACCAGTTAACCAATTAACCAATAAACCGGTCAACCACTTAACCAGTCAGCCACCTAACCATCTAACTGTCAACTATTTATCGATCGAGTTCTTGTTCTGGGAGGACAATGAATATGGCGACAACGAAAGCGCGCAAAGACAAAAGTTTAACACGGGAAGTTCTTATCAACGAACTTGCTTCGTTTGAAAAACGACTCGACAATAAGTTTGATATCCAGACGGAGTCGCTGAAAGGTTACATCGACTCACGTATTTCACAGGTTCAGACGCAAATGGACCGGCGGTTCGAACAAGTCGACCGGCGCTTCGAACAAGTTGACCGGCGCTTTGAACAAGTTGACCGGCGCTTTGACACACTTGAAAAGAAACTCACTACAACTACTGCCGGACTGGCAAAACTCATCGAGACACGCGTTGGCGAAATTCTTAGTTTGCAGGAACAAGTAGGAAATCACGAACGCCGCCTCAAAGTCGTGGAAGCAAGAAACTAGAAGCAAGAAGCTAGAAGCCAGAATTCAGAAGCCAAAGGCCAAAAGCCATCACCTATAACCTATAACCTATAACCTTTAACCATTTAACCAATTAACCACTAATCCACAGCGTGAATACATCACAACATACGGAGTTTGCCGAAGGCGTGAAAGTAACCTACGCCGATATTCTCTCGCTGGGAGAATCGAATCAGCGCATAGAACTTTTTGATGGGGAGTGCATCATGACCGCTATGCCGAGTTCAGAGCATCAATACATTGCGACGAATCTTGCGTCGTTTCTTCGGGAATATGTCCGAAAACGGCGCATAGGGAGGGTCTATGGTTCGCCGGTTGATGTATGCATCTCGCAAACAACGGTGTTTCAGCCCGACCTTAGCTACGTTTCCAACGAGCGGGCTGACATTGATGATGGGAAGAAATTCATCGGCGCGCCCAGTCTCGTGATAGAAGTTCTTTCTGAAAGCACGGAAGAACGCGACCGCACGTTTAAATTTCGCGAATACGCCCGCGGCGGAGCCAAAGAATATTGGCTCGTTTCACCCGGGGAAAAACAAATCGAAGTGTATAAGAATTCCGAGCGGGGTTTTCAATTGGTAAACATCTTCCGCGCCGCGGATGTTCTCAACAGCCCGCTTTTTGCGGATATCAATTTGGATGTAAAGCAGGTCTTTGAGTAGCCATTGAGCAATTACGAATTAACCATTTATCCAGTTAACCATTTAACCGATTAACGAATCTGAAACCTGAAACTTGAAACCTGAAACTCAAAACCTGAAACCTATAACCTATTACCTACAACCTTTAACCAAGAACTAATAACCAATAACATTTTTTCATCTTAACTAATTAATCCACCTTTCACAAAGGAGATTTACAATGAAACACATTACAACATTCAGCTCGCGACTGTTTCTCGTAGCAGTGATAGCGCTGCTCGTCATGAGCGTGACCGTGCTGGCCGACCAGTACAAGAGCGTCGCGACGGGAAACTGGAGCTCAACGACCACGTGGAACATTTCCACGGATGGCGGTGCGACTTGGGGTGTGGCAGCAACAGTCCCCGGCAATTCCATTACGGACACAGTGCTCATCCAGGATTCATATAGCGTTACAATTGATAACCATTTCACTGTAAGACTGGTCACAATCGGACAGGGAGCAAGCGGCGTGTTGACATTCGCCACTGGGTCAGCCCTCCGTGATACAGTTACCGGCCCCATCACCATAAACTCTGGCGGCCAATTCCTCGCACGGCCAACCCCTTCGGCTGTGGCGGACACGCTGTTTCTCGGCGGCGATCTCACCAACAACGGTACATTGGACTTCTGCCAGGGTGTCGTCTCGAACGCCGGGCAGGGAATTTGCGCTGTCGTTTTCAACAACACGACAGGCGACCAGCATGTGCAGACGACCGGTATCCCGACGCTCACACGATTTTGGAAGGTCTACTTGGTGAAAGCCGTACGCACGAATAGGGTAGTCGCGACCATTCCTGTTAACATCGGTCGGGGAACCTACGCAAACGGAACCACAAGCCTTTTCATGAACGCATTCCGGGTGAACGTAAACCCGCCCACGGGGTCGGCTGGAACCTGGGAACAGAATGCCGGCAGACTCTACAACAGCAAAACGTTCTCCGTGTCGAATCTCATCACCTATGGTAATTTTCAAATGGGGCTTGCCTTTACGGGGAGCGGCAGCTACATCGACTCGACTGGAAGCACGTACTTCGGAGTCCCCACAACCTTTAATACCACTGACTCGGTCATAAACTCGTCGGGTGTCGGATCGCTGGCATTCGAGGATACAGCCACGATCACCAACGGTACCCTTGTCGGCTATGGTACGGCATTCGCGGTCAACGCCTACGCAAGCGTCACGCCGACAGTTCTCGTCACGATGAACGGGGGGTCGGCTGTTTTACACAGCCAGGGCGGTTCTGAGGGAAACAACGCTGCGGGCTACAACGTTTTCCAGGTGCAGGCAACGACGAAGTTTGTCATGAATGGCGGCACGATTATTATTACCGATCCTAACGTAGCGGCGGGAGCTGGAAGGGAAATTTGGATCTACACAGGCGTCGCTTCGGGCACCGCTTTTAACGGCGGGACAGTGTATCTCGGGGATGGTGTCACCTCTTTGCCCGGCGCCCAGGGCTTCCGGATATACGACCCAGCGAACATCCCGCTGAATAACCTTGTGGTCCAGGGCGGCGGTGGAGGAGGTCGCAGAAGTATCCTGCTCTCGAATGTTTCTGTCAACGGTACTCTCACGGTCGCAACCAGCAGCGTGCTTAATGACAGCACGTTCGTTCTTACGGCAAAAGGCGGCATAACGAACCCCGGTACTATCACGGACGGAACAGGCGGCGAGATAAAGCTTGCGAGCGGCTCCGCCTCCCACACGCTTTCCGGAGGGGGATCCTATACGAACTTGGAACTCAATGATGCCAACGGCGCATCCCTCGCGGGTAGTCCAACAATTACGGGTACGTTAACTCTCACGTCCGGCTCGTTTACTGTCGGCGCGAATACGCTGACACTTCAAAATCCGATAGCCGGAACGACCGCCAACTTTAACGCGGGCGGGAGTTCGTCAATCGTTATCGGCGGCAGCGCTTCGGGGATTAATGTGCCTAGCGGCGTCTATGCCCTTAATAACTTCACGCTCAACAATTCGAGTGGCTCGGCCCTCCAGGGTCCTCTTACGGTTAACGGTACAGCCACTATCACGAACGGCGCCCTCACCACCGGCGCGAGTACGCTGAGCCTCGGCTCAACCGGCACTCTCTCTGAAGCCGGTAACGGGAATATCGTTGTTGGTAAGGTGCAGGCAACGAGAACCGTCAGCGGACTTCTTTCAAGAGCCCAGAAGGGGTTGAAAACGCCCGCGGCGTTTCAGACGTTCGGCGGGATCGGTTTCGACATCGACCCTGCAGGCTTCACCTCTCCGGGTCTTACCACCGTTAGCCGCACGACAGGAGCACCTCAAGGTCCTGCGCTGCAATCCATCAAAAGGTATTATGACGTCAGTGCAGCGACACCCAGCGGATTGAATGCAACGGTGGCGTTCCATTATGACAGCACTGGCAATGAGCTCAACTCAAATCCGGATTCGGGACTGGCTCTCTGGCGGTCAACGGATGGAGGGGCGAGATGGGCGTTGGCCGGCGGAACGGCAGACACAGCCGCCAAAAAGGTCACGCTGGCAGGCGTGACGGATCTTTCCCGCTGGACCGCTGCGAGCTCATCGATGTTACCGGCCCACGGAGTGAGCTCCGATATCATTGCAGGATCATTGACGATCCCTTCCACGATTTCTTCCAATGCAACCATTCAAGCCAACGAGGTTGCAGTTTTCAGCTTTACGGTTCGTGACGGCGGAATCGCCTCGCCCGATACGGATTCTGTACCGACAATCATCAACAGCCTCATCATACAACAGGGAAGTGACAACACGGCAGCCAACTGGACCCAGTACATCCAGGGAGCGAATCTCTTCGATGGATTAACGGATCTCGGCGCCGCGACGGTAGCTGCCACGACCCTGACCTGGTCGGGCTCACCGTTGGTTTCGGTTCCAGACGACGGCCAGAAGGAGTTGACACTAAAAATATACCTGAAGACGTCCCTACCTGCGGGTGCAGATAATAAGGTGTTGGAATTCAAGATTAACCAGAGCACGGATGTCATTGCATCAGCGAGTGGCTCATTGATGGCATTGGGTGGAATCGATATCGTCGGCTTGCACGGAACAGGACTTGCCGTGGTTGCGGCAAAGTTGAATTTCGTAGGGACCATCGGATATACGACGTCGGGTTCAGCGTTCTCGGCCTCCGTGAGCGCCACGGACACGAACGGCAATATCGATGCAGACTACGCGTCAGGCGTAACGCTTGCAATCGCGAGCGGATTGGGAGTCCTGACCGGCACAATGCCGAAGCCCGCGGTGAGCGGCGTCGCGTCGTTTACCGATTTGTCGATTGCAGGCCACGGGCTGTATACCCTGAATGCGACATCCGGCTCCCTGACGGGTGGACCATCGAATTCGTTTGCAGTCGATTCGTCTGCGCTGTTTAAGGTTGCCGCAGGCGGTCCTAATGATACGCTCTACTGGGATGTGTCTTCAACATGGCATGTGCTTTCGGGCTATTCTCACGCTAACGTTCCGCACAGTTTAGACCACGTCGTCCTTGACAACACGTACCAGACAGGGAGCTATGCGGTCAAGATCGGAGTGGATACTGTCGGAGGGTCTGTAGTGCAGATCTCCGACACCGCGGCCACTATTAATGTTGGATACCCGCACAATCCCAACACCATAACCCTGCTCATCCCCACCAATGAGACGTCGTATTTCCCGGGCGCTTTCTACTGGGGCGATGGAGTGGCGGGTAACTATGACATGGTAATCGATACGGGTGGACTTTTCCAGAACAGTTCCACCTGCGGCTCGCACAATGCTTTCAACTATCCAGCCATTCTCCCGTCCGGCGGCACCACTGCCGTTGATTCTCTCTTGATAAAGAAAGGCGGTAAGTACTTACATACCTCTACATCGTTCGGGAGCGGCATCTTTGGGATGACTCATAACCTGGACGGGGATTACGGAACTGTCGAATACGACGTCCCGTCCGGCTTCTCCGACGCTAATGGACAGAATTACTGGTACCCGAATTTGGTCTTCAGTAATACTCATGGCGCGCCGACGTACTACGTCTATTCCAGCAGTAATGGTGCAATGTACGTCAAAGGCGATCTTACGGTTAATCCGGGAGCCAAAGACTCGTTAGGACTCACTCCCGACCAGCCGACAATGGTCTTTGGAAACATTATAAATAACGGCACCACTAAATTCAATGGCGGTCCTCTTATGATGGCAGGGTCGGTTGCACAAACTATCTCGGGCAACCCAATCACCCTGAATGCCGGAGCTATCGTAATGAACAATGCCGGCGTAAGCCTTCAGTCAAATCTGTACGTGACGGGTGGGACTGCGCAGACAGGCGGCAACTACACCTATGTAGTGGTACTGCCCAACCCGACGCCCGGCGGCGTGACCACCTTGTCCGACACGACTGTGACCGTAGGCGGTGTGATCAGCACGGGTGCGGACACTCTGTTCCTTAATCCTGCGGGTGCAATGAGCGAAGGCACATATCCGGTGCAAGGGAATGTAAGCTCAACTCGCGTACTCCATCAGAGCATCAACGCCAACTTTGGCAGTGGTTTCCAGATCAATGCTTTGGGCGGAGTCCCCGGGCCCACGACGGTCTTCCGTAAAACTGGTCTCGCGGATTCCGGCTTCGCTCACAACAAATCCATCTTGAGGCATTACGATGTGACGGATTCCAACAATACCGCACTAAACGCAACAATTATCGTCGGCTATTCTCCATCAGCAACGGAGTTGAATGGCATTTCCCAGAGCAACTTGTTGCTTCAGAAGTCAACGGACAATGGTGTGACGTGGTCGGGAAAGAAGGGAACCCTCGACAGTACGGTCAATCATCAGATTACTGCCACGGGTGTCAGCAGTCCCGGTGCACGGTGGACCGAAGCTTCTTCAACGGCGCCTATGTTCATTCCGCACAGCATTGTCACCCGCAGCTTCAAGGATACGGTTGGGACCGTTGCACCCCAGGTGGCACAGAAGTGGAGATTGGCTGTGTACCAGGACTCGGTCTCAGGTTCTACTCAAATCAATTACGGGTTCTTGAACAGCGGTGTGCTGGCGACCCCGTATCTTGCGTCGGGAACCTACATCCTTGCTGAATACGACAGCATCGGCTGGCTGCATCTTGGCAAGATTCACCACGGCACCTCGATCGGCAGTGGCGTGATATCGGGCAGCATGAAGTACGATACAATCGTCGTGACGGACGCAAGCCCGAACAGCGCAGACACGGTTGACTTTATCAACCAGCAGGTGAGTGCTTTCACGGTGGTGAAACTTCGTGACCTCGACGGTAGGTTGAGCACGACGGGCGACCAGACTGCAAAGAAATGGAACCTGTCGTTGTATAAGGGATCTGTCGCCCCGGCCAACCAGGTTGCGCTGGGCGATACGAGTTACCTGTATGTTTCGAACCTGCAGGCTGGCACTTATATCGCAGTGGAAGCGGACAGCGGTGCCGCCTGGTACCGCCTCAACGGCAACGGTACGCGCTTCGATACGGTGACGATAACGGGCAACCAGAGCGTCGCCGATACCTTCATCAATGTGAAGGGCAACTCGTTATGGATTCAAAAGTATGAAGACAAAGACGCCAACTTATCGACGGCGGGCGACCGTGTACTGAGGAACTGGTATTTTACGGTTCGCAGGGATTCGGCGACCGGAACGCCTGTAACCTCGGGCAGTGGCATGGGTATCCCCGCGATTAACCTCGGTGACGGGACGTACTATGTGACCGAGGCCGACAGCGCGGGCTGGGTGCACGTGGGATACTTGGTGAATGGTGCGGCAACAGCAAACAAAACGAATCACATGTCCGTGCCGTTGTTGAACGGCCAGTTGGATACGATAGCATTCGTGAATGCACCGCCTATTTACAGCCAGACATTCCGGAGCTTCCGCGCCGACAGCATTGCGAACACGGGTTTGCCGACGGCGATCGTGAATGTTTTGAAACCCGACAAGGTGGAATTCGTCCTCAACATTGTTAACGATTCGGCGAATGTCACCAAACTCCACATGGAGTTTACAGTCGCGGAATTCGATACATCGATACGACCGTTCACGATCAATCCGCCTGCAACGAAGTCAATGGTAGATACGAAGGGTCAGAAGTGGGACTTTGT
>Ga0209777_10007372_pt1 | contig 12222 bp, 16 predicted proteins | sample FrelakmetHBP12HB_FD_187147 | JGI IMG/M metagenome (GOLD analysis project Ga0209777, IMG submission 187147) | Freshwater lake sediment microbial communities from the University of Notre Dame, USA, for methane emissions studies -HBP12 HB (SPAdes)... | ecosystem: Environmental > Aquatic >... | reverse complement strand
GGAACTGAGCAAGCTCCTGCTGGAGGTTCTGCCGCAAGGCCTGGACAAGTTCTTCTTCACGACATCGGGAACGGAAGCCAATGAGGCAGCGATCAAGATCGCACGCATGTCGACCGGAAGAACGAAGATCATTTCGCGCTACCGCTCCTATCACGGCTCGACCATGGGATCGATCGCGGCCACCGGCGACCCGCGCCGCTGGGCGATGGAACCGGCCGGCAAGATTCCCGGCGTGATCTTCGCGCCCGAGGTCAACTGCTACAAGTGCCCGATCAGGCACAGCTATACATCCGCGCATAAGTTCGGGGACATCAGATGACCTCCACGATTTGCGACGGTGAATCGTGGCATCAACGTACCAGGTGTGGGAGTTGATCCGGCAGCGTGTTCAGAGCGGCCATCCCGCCGGTCGGCGTGCCGAACGACGGTCATTCCTTCTGCGAGACGAACGCGATAGCCCGAGTCTTGATGTCCCGTTAATTATGCGCGTCTGTATATCCGGGTTGCAAAATCGCCTGCGCCGACTACGTTGAGCACATGATCGAGAACGAGAGCGACGGGGCGGCGGTGATCGTCGAGCCGGTCGTGGGGACGAATGGCGTTCTTGTGCCGCCGCCGGAGTACATGCCGAAGCTGCGACGCATCTGCGACGATCACGAGGTGCTGCTCATCGCGGACGAGGTCATGACCGGCTGGGGCCGCACGGGCCGCTGGTTCGCGATGGAGCACTGGGTGTCACGCCCGATATCCTCGTCACGGCGAAAGGGATCACGTCGGCCTATGTGCCGTTGGGCCTGTGTGCGACAACTTCGAAGATCGCCTCGTTCTTTGACGATCACTTCTTCTCGCATGGCCACACCTACGAGGCCCACCCGATGACGCTGCGCCCCGCGATCGCTACCATCGGCGAGATGCGCCGGTTCGACTTGGTCGAAAGATCGCGCGTGATGGGCGAGTACCTGGGCGATAAGCTCACGGCGTTGAGGGAGCGGCATGCCTCGATTAGAGACGTCCGCAGCCTTGGGTTGTTCTGGGCGGTAGAACTCGTTCGGAATCGGACGACGAAAGAGCAGTTCAACACGAGCGCGGACAAGGTAAATGGGCGGCGGCTCGTCGTCGATGGAATGGCGGCGCACATGATCTCGTGAGCGTTCTGCGTGGCCAGATCGCGGAGACACCGGTACGGACGTTCGGCCCATCGATGAGGGTGCTGTGGCCAACCGTGACCCGGACACGTCCGTGATCGCGTTCCACGCACCCGGCGTGCCGTGGAAGGGGATCCCCGACTGCCGCGCCCTGGGCTTTTGCGCACTGGCAGCAATCGCTGCACTAACCAGCAGGACTGCCAAGATTCTTAGCCGTAACATCAAGCTACACATAACACATCAAGATTCGGTGCATCTCGCCGAATGCGGCACGACCCGCCCGCGCAGGGTCTACATCGATGAGCTACCGGCGGATCGCACGGGAGTTGGGTATGCCGCCGCCGAAGCTGCATGCGGCGCTCAAGGAGTATCGGGGCACCCGTTCACGAAAGGCCAACGCCCGGGAGACAGATTCCGCACTGGTGGAGAAGGCCGGACCGGAGGTGTCCCAATGATCCGCAAGGCTGCCTTATTGGAACGCCCGGCAGGCCCGCGCCACCCCGGAGGTCGGCCTCGCCGGGAGGTGGATCTGGATAAGGCCACGGCGCTCCTAGAGGCAGGCTCCAGCATCCGCGAGGCGGCCCGCAGGCTCGGCCTGGGCTACGGCACGTTGTTCGCAGCCGTCAGAGCTGCCGGTCTGGGGCACCGCCAGAGTCCGCGCAGGATGAAGGCCCAGACGGGCATCCCTACTGATCGAAAACTGATCGAAAACTCCCAGACGGAGGTGTTATGAGCGGCTCTCAAACCGAATGCCCGCTGACCGGCGCAGCTCTGCTGGCAGCCGGGCCTGAATTGGACCACGCCAGGCAGGTTCGGGCGGCACACGGGAAGCAGACGCCGGACCCGGCGGTCCGCTCTTCCATCCGCGCCGGGATCGAGCACCGGAAGGATCACACCCCGAGCCGGGAGACCGCAGAGCGGATGGCCAAGGCATACCGCGCCGCCCTCATTCCCCGCAGGCCCGCCGGAGCCAAGGCTTACGAAAAGACCGTCCGCGCCGCAGAGACGTATCGCGCCGGGGTCGCCAAACTCGCCCAGGAGGGAAAGCTGGAGTGGGACGCGGTACACGCGCTATGGCGGGACATTAGGCGGCAGGTCATTCCCGGGTACGATGCCCTGCCCAGCCACGAGCAGCAGTTTCAGGCCGAGGCGCTGCGGCGGAACGTGAAGGGTTATCTGAAGCGCCGGGGAATTAAACTCCCCCGCCCGGTACGCTCCCGGCACAAATAGGCTGTCGAGTCCGCTGTCTTCTAACTTTTCGCATTCTGATCGAGACTCATGATCGGATGGCGAAGACGAAGACGCTCGACCAACTCGAAGGGATGCGGCAGAAGGCGGTTCGCTTCGTGCGCGACGTGGTCGGTGACCCTGACCGTGCCGACGAGTTCGCCAGCATGTCGAACGAGGAGTATGCCGCCCACAAGGGCATCCAGGTGGCGAATCCGTTCTCGCCCTCACACAGATCAATCGAAAGGAAGAAGACTATGGCAGGTAAGACACGAGCGCAACTGGAAGCCCAGATCGATGAGCTTAAGGATCGCGTCGATGAGTTGGAGGACGAGAACGAGGACCTCAGCACGCGGCTCGACGAGATCGCGGACCTGAGCACCCCGGAAGAGGACGAGGACGAAGAGGAAGGCGAGGAGGAAGGCCGGGACTAACCGCCCAGCGGAAGATGACCGCGAACAGGGCGGGGCCGACAGCCCGACGTTCGGCCCCGTTCCTCAGAGCCAAAGACGAACACGGGAGACACACGATGCTCAGAAAAATGCTCTTCACGTTGCGCAGGGCGATCACGGCAGTCCTCGACCGCACACAGTCTGGGTTCAGAAGGGTCCTCGTCCTCAGCAAGCCCATCAAGTCCAAGAGGGAGCTGCACCGTGAACTAGAACAGAGACGCGCCGAGGAGGCCCGGGGCCACGCCGAGTTCATACGTTATATCTGTGAAACCCGCCACAAACTGGGAAGTCGCGGAGACGGGGAGAGAGGTGACGTGCTCTCGCCTGGCGCAGCACCGACGATGTCCCCAGGGGTGGCCAGTGTACCGGATAGTACTGGGTCCAACTGATTCGCACCCTCGACCGAGGGAACTGCAACCCCGTGACATATTCCTCCTGTTCTTCAGAGGGCGGACGGAGTAGAATGACTGCCGAATGGACAGCCGCGTGGCTCGCTCGCCGCTCCGAACTTCGTTATTCCTCTGCGCCGTCTGCATGTTGTTCTTCGGCTACGTCATCTCCGAGGGTGGGTACCGCATCCTCTCGCGGTGGCACCAAATCAGCCCCCCTTACGCGGCAATTGGCGTGATCTGGGTCGTGGCCGGACCCATCATGCTGGCCTCTGGGGTCGGGATCTTTCTCTCCCTCGGGCGTCACAAGCTCCCCTTGTGGGCCGGGTCCATCTCGGTGATCTGCGCGGGCACCAGCCTCATCGCTGGTGTGTTGAGCTATGTCGTGCCGTGCGCGGGGCCGAGTTGAATGCGCAATAACATTGTCTCCGCCGGAGGGCGACCCGCGCACCATTCGGCTCGGCGCCCGCGTGACATGCTAGAAGTGACATATGATTCGCACCAGATTCTAGGGCGGCAATTCGTAAACAGAACTACTTCAGCAATTCCGGGGTCTTAACATGTTAAGACTCGCCTGTAAGCTGTTGGGATTTCAAGGGCGAAGCCCTTGGCTAGTCTCTTAGCCGCTGTTCTGTGCGTTGCAGCCGCCGGGGCCGTCCCGGATATCGGGGCGCCGGAAGGCGCCATCCAGGTTCAGGAAGCTCCGGGTGACCGCGTGCGGGTCACCACCAATTACTGGCGGCTGGAATTCGATCTCCGTAACGGCGGAGTGCTGGATACCATCGTGTTCCCGCACGGGTCGGGGAAGAACCTGCTCGCGCAGCCGTTCCGCGGCTACGTCGATAACTGGTCGGACGTCAATGCCTCTCGTACGGAGTTCCGTGCGTCGCGGGGACCGGATTCCGTACGGCTGGAGATCTCCGGACGCATGGCCTCAACGGGTCGCGCCAGCGGGCCGATCGGGTTCCGCGCCGTCTGGACGATCTCGCCGTTCACCGTGAGGGCCGACTACTCGATCAGCCTGGCTGAGGACCTGCGCGTGACGCGCGTGGGCGTGGGCTCTACCGCGGTTCGCAGCGACCTGAGCGACTTCGGTTTCCGCGTCGGTCCGGCGCGCGCCCCGGACAAAGGCAAGGACGAGTACATCAAGATGGTCGACGTACAATTCTTGCGTTTCGGCGGCCCGGTATCCGTGCTGATGAACGAGCAGCACGCGCCGATGTACACCGTATTGTTCCACCGCAACGTCGAGGGTCTGGATTTCACGATGGCTTCCGATCTCGCTGCCTGGGAGAACGGCCTCACCGGCCGGGAAGGAACCGGCAGGTACCTGGCGCAAGCTGTCGCGGGTGGCGAAGCCATCGAGGTGGTCCGCGAGCCTTTGTCAACCATCGTGCCCGTCAGCGTCCGCAAAGGCGAATACACCTTCAGTTACTACCTGGGCCTGCCGCGAATCGTCGAGAGATCGGACCGGAAGTGGCGGCACATTGTTTTCAACAACCATCCGTGGCCGTCTGAGGAACTAATACGGCGTTGGGCGGACAGCGGGGTGAGTATCGCGCGCCTGCACAACGACTTCTCCGACGACGGGAACTTTTGGCGCGACGGCGCATGGCCGCCGTATGACGAAAAGAACATGGCCGAGCTTCGCCGCGTGATCGCGGCGTTCCACCACTACAAGATCTATGTGGTCCCGTACTTTTCGGTTCACGAATTCCACCCTGACGCGCAGGGGTACGCGGAGCACGAAAGAGAGTGGGCGCGCACTGTGGACCAGGCGGGCACAGTACTGCACAATCTATGGCGCAGCGGGGAGTTCGGAGCGCAGATGTGCCCGCAGTCGGGCTGGCTCGAGCGCCGGAAGAGCGATGTCGAGAAGGCCTATCGCGAACTGGGCTTCGACGGCATCTACTACGATTGGGGTATCTCGCTGCCGTGCGTCAACCCGAAGCACAATCCGAATCTGCACCTCGGCACCGACGGCATCATCGATCTTCTCGGTTGGACTCGCAGGCTGATCGCGCCGAAGGGGGTCCTGATCGTTCACTGCACCACCCCATGGCCTTCGATTTCGTTTGAGAACTACGCTGACCTGGTGGTCAACATGGAAGCCGAGGCGGACTCCGAGGAGAAACTCGCGCTAAACAGGATCCCAGTCCTGGCGCTGATGGCCGAGAGCATCCCGCGCTCGCCCTGTACTTCTGGTGTGAGGGATCCGGCGCTCCAACGGATCCGCAACGACATCGCGCATTGGGCGGTGCTCGGGATGTTTCCCACCGGCGGCTCTGGGGGCCCGGAATCCGAGGAGGTTCTCAAGCTGTTCCGGGCTTTCAAACCGTACCGGCTCGGCGACTATCGCTTTCATAACGCTTACTCCGGCGCGGTCCGCACGGCATGGCCGGACGTCTACGGCGCCGTGTACGGTTCGAACGACCGCGCCGTCGTGATCTTATCCAACGCGGCCGGCGAGCGCAGAAAGAACATCGTGTGGACCGTCCAGCCGGACGCTTTAGGTTTTGATCGGCCGCCGCGGAGCGTTTCGGTCAGGGAGGCGCTTTCGGGGCAGGAATTCACAACGCCGTGGACGGCGTTGCGGGACGGCTCTCTCGTCACTGAACTGGGTGCATACGAGTACCGGTTGTTCGAGGTCCGTCCGGTCCCGCGCTAACCCCCGCGCGCCATGCGCGAGCAAAGAAGGCGTGCGCCTCCTCTACCGTCCTGGTGGGGAAAAGGACTCGAGTTTGAGGGGAAGAGGCACTTCGCTCGGATGGAAATCGGCGCTTGTGACCGTGCCGTCCCAGCCCTCCCGGCTCCTCTTCGTCGATCACCTGGCCGGGCGGGGTGCGGGCCGCTACCGCGCCGTCTGCGAGAAGGACTTTGAGGGCATCGTGGCGAAATTGGCCCAGGCACCGTACGGCACGGAGCCGAGCACGTGGGTGAAGATCAAGAACCCGAATTACAGTCAGGCCATCGGTCGGCGGGAGCGGTTCGAGGAGATGAGGGCGAGGCAGGCGGCAGGTCGATCCTGACGACAAGCTGATTCGTGCCCGGTTGAGGTCAGCCGCCCTGCTTCGCGTCGTGCCTCTTATGCTGCTGGACGACCTGCGCCCACATGCGGTTCGCCGCCAGCCAGGCCGGGACTTCATCCAGTCGTGTGTACCGGTGGATAGCCGCCGCCAGCATCAACTCGATCAGCCAGAGATCGGCGGCGTTCTCAGGGAGATTGGAAGTCAGCAGCCGGGCCATGCGGACGATGACGTGCTCCTCGGGGTCAGATTGGGGAGCCGGATCATGGGGTAAAGGTGATGTGGGCATTGCCTTCTCCTTCGCAGTCCGGAGTATTCGCCCTGTGGGTCAGAGTGTCAAGTAAGCGGTGCTGCGCGTGGGCCGACTTCGGAGCCGAAGCCATTCCCAGAGCGCCGGAACCTGTTCGGCTTACCGCCGGAATCATGTTCGAGATCATCCCGGAGTGCGCTTCGACATCACACCGGAATGCCGTTCGGCTTGGGCCGGAACATCAACCCCGCTGCGAGGGCGTGTGGTACATGGTGCATACGTGGGTCCGTTTTTTTGCGCCAGCAACCATGAGCATCACCAGCCGAGTTCGAGAGCGCCGGTTGTACGAGCCACGTCAGAACCGGGGACGGGGACCTGGTCCGAGATCGTGTCGCTGGCACCCATGATCGTAGCCTCCCGGGGCTACGGTGGTGTGAGTCTGGTGAGTGTGGTGAGTCTGTATACCCCTCTCCCACACACAACACCACACAATCTATATTCTCCTGGAGGGAAGACTCACCACACTCACAACACTCACACCGGCTGCCCCCACCACGGTCGCATCCGCGCACGATTCCGGCATTCCAGCCGCGCCTATCTGGCGCTGCCCAGGATCGCGGCTGCGACCAGGCCCGCCGCGACCGCCACGATCAGAATGAGTGCCAGCTTCCGCTTCAGCCGACGCTGTTCCGCGATCCTCTCGACATTCAGGCAGTATGCCCCCGGAGCCATCATGATGTATCCGCTGCGCACCATCCGGCGGAAGATACGCGAGTCCTTCAGGCCCAACTCTGCCAGACTGCGGCCATGTTGGAGGTCAGTTGCACCCGCTTGCCGAAGCGCACGCAGGTACTTGTTCCGTGCAGTGACGACGGCGGCAGTCGCGGCTGTGGCCATGGTCCTGATCCTCTCAGTAGATATTAGGCTCCAAGAACTGAGCACGCCGGGTGGGGGTTCAGGGAGTCAACACCTGCTCGTGAATTCCGTCGGCCTTCTGGCCTGGAGGTGTAGGCCCCTGCGCGTCCAGCCGCTGCTGTCGGAATTCTGATTCAGAATTAATTAGCCCCAATGGACTATGCACGCCGCCGACAACCAGCCCGGCTGCGAGTGGCCAGATTTTGACCGTCAATATCTCGCGGGACACCCCCGGACCCGGCGAGCACCCCCCGCAGCGCAACCACCCCTGGTGCGACTCGGTTGGGGATGTGAATCTGTGAGTCTGGTGAATCATCTTCTGCACAAAAACAACCAGGACCTAATTCAAAATACCGGGAGAGAGATTCACCAGACTCACCAGATTCACCCTGGCTCCGTACCGGGGCGGGCAGTCCCAGGCGTCTTCAATCCGGGCTACCTGAGCCTGTTCCCGCAGGTCGTGCAGAACGAACTACCAAGGCCGACCGGCTGGCCACGGTGGCCGCAGAACCGGCCCACGGACCGGACTGCTACCGGCTGCCCGCCGGGGTCCGACATCACAGCCGCCATCCGTGGCGCACCGCCGACCCCTACCCACAGCATCCGACACTCTTCTCCATTCCGCTGATTGACGTGCACCTCGACCCGGCCCGGGAGACCTGTTTCACCCGAGTGCTGGTCAAGCACGAGCGGTACCACTGGCTGATGCTGGCCGAGAGCCATCTGACCAGGCGGCTGTTTGGGGCGATGGTAGGAAGGATCGCCGCCCTACTGGTGGCGACGGGGTAGACGGAGGCGATGGGCGCAGCGAAATCAGCGTGACCAGGACGTGAGGGTCGGAGAAGTGTTTGTGGAATGTGTTGGAGAGACAGAGTTTCCCGGTTTTGGTTTTTCCCCGCACAGCGAAATTGGAGTTTGGTGGAGCCACAGACGCCGCTCAGAGAAAAACACGGCACTTCGGAGGGTCATCGGAGGATCACAAGATGGCGGTTGGGTGTAGACTGCGAGGAAACCGGGAGCCAAAATGGAAATCCCGGCTGAGAGAATGGAATCAATGCTGGCTCGCTGCGGGGTGCTTTTTCTCGTGGTCGCGTGCCTGCCGCTGCGTGCTGCTGGCGAGGATGCACAACCACCCCAGCCGCAAGCGACCACCCCCACGGTAGAAGCACCGCAGCCGGAGCCGGGCCCGCCGGTGGCCGGCGCACTGGCCCGGGACTTTTTGCGCGACCAGCGCGCCATCTGGACCAGCCCGCTGCATGTCACTCGCGGCCAGGCCGCGCGCGTCGCTCTGTTCGGCATCGTCACCGCCGGACTCATCGCCACGGACAGCCGCACCTCGAACGCCCTGCCGAACACCAGGGATCAGATCGCCGTCGGCAATGCCATCTCCCACATCGGAGCGGCTTACTCCACGTTGGGTCTGGCCGGCGGGATGCTCTTCATCGGCAGGGCCACCCACGATGACCACCTGGCAGAAACCGGTTTCCTCGGAGCCGAAGCGCTGGCCGATACGCTCGCCGTCGCGGGCGTTCTCAAACTCGTCACCAGCCGCGAGCGCCCGGACGTGGACAGCGGCCACGGGCATTTCTGGGCCGGAGGCGCGTCTTTCCCCTCCGGCCACGCGATCATGTCGTGGGGCCTGGCAGAGGTGATCGCTTCCGAGTACGATGACCGCCCTCTCGTCCGTATTGGAGCCTGCGGCCTGGCCGGCCTCGTTTCGCTGTCCCGGGTCACCGCGGACAAGCATTTCTTCTCCGACGTGTTCGCCGGCGGCGCTGCGGGTTTCCTAATCGGCCGCTACGTCTACCGCACGCATCACGACCCGCAGGCGCACTGGTCCTTGCGGCCGCTTGTGCAGTTCAATCCCTCCACCCGCACCTACGCCGCAGGCTTGCTCTGGGTCAGGCCGTAGTCGGCTGCGTCTTGCGTGCTGGAGCCGGGTAGCTCCATCGCGGGCACGGCCCATCGGCGTCCGACTCGGCGTTCACTGAGCTACTTCGCGAGCGCCGGTAATGCCGTTTCAAGCGATTTCTAAGACACCCCCCGTGCCCTCCCCTCCCACCTTCGCTCAGTTTGGTTCCCCTCCTGCGCCGCCACCCTATCCGGCTGGCACCGGCAGAGCCTCAATCCGCCGCACCATGCTTCCAAACAACCGCCGGGTTCGATGGCTCTCTGCCAACAGCAACCAGTGCCACTTGCCTACCCGGCGCCAACCAGTCTCTTCCGTGCCCGAGCCTGTAGTCGTCCTCTCTCCGGAATTCAGCCGCTGAATTCAGGCTCCTGGCTCCGGATGTCGTTCTATTGAACCTAAGCCATTAGAAGTTAAGGAGTTAACTAGGATTCTGGCGGTCGAGAAGACAACTCGACGTTCGCCGCGGTGGCCGGCCAGAAACCGTGTCAGCCCCTCGGTGTGACCCAGCTTGGCCCAGACACGTGCCAGCCCCGGTTTGCCTGCCACTACGGTTCAGATTGGCTGCTGATGCTCTTCACCGCCGACCGCATGGCCCGGACGCACGCATCCGTCTCGCGGAGCCGGTCCTGGCAGTCAAGGCAGAGGAGGAGGTGCTCCTCCAGGGCGGCGGTCTCGGACTCGGACGTGCGCCCGACGGTTTCGTTCAGCCATGCCGCTTTGGGTCGGTCGCACCCGGGCGCTGGGTCAAGGTTTGAGGCAATCCCTTACCGCCGCGACGATCTTTTTCCCTGACGGCAGCACACCGAGAAATGCCGCCGCGCCGCCGTCGATGATTGTGTCGCCGTCCACGAGAATCATCTCCGTCACCGCAGTGGGCTTCCGGTCATCGAGCTTGACCATCAGGAATCGTTGGCCACCTAGCGCATGTTTGCGCTTTTGCCTTGTAACCGCCTGCAAACACACAGCCGGTTTTTGACTTTGGTCACTACATAACCGCTTCCTTGCCCTCGGGCGGGTCCGGCGGATCCAGGTCTGAGAGCCGCAGGATCTTCAGCACCTCCGCGGCCTGCCGGCTGCCGCGCGTCACGCACAGCTTCGTCCGGTTGCCCACCTCGACACTGACACAGCGCACCGTCTCCAGGGCCTGCCAGGCGGCCGGTGAGGAGAGACTGCTGCCAGCGGCCCGCAGCTTCTTCTCCAACGCCCGGTCCAGCAGGAACGCCAGCGCCGCCACGAACACGTGCGCTCGCACGCGATCGTCTTTGTGGTGGTACACCGGCCGCACCTCCAAGAGCCCCTTCCAGTGGGCAAACCCGCGCTCCACTTCATTGAGTTGTTTGTAGGCCGCCACCGCCTCCACTGGCGACAGACCCGGCTCTTCGGTCTGGATCACGTACTTGCCTTCGCAGGCCGTTTCGCGGGCGAAGTTCACCGGATGCTCGAAGTAATGAAACTGTCCTTGTCGCAACTCCCAGCTGAAGTAGCGGTGCCCATGATTCCGCACCAGGACCTTGGCGGCCGCCGCGCCGATCTTCTCCGCCTCTTTCAACTCGCCCTTCTCCACTCGCAGCCGCAGCGCCTCCAGTTCCTTGCGCGCCCGCTCCATCGACAACTCGCGCATCCCGCGCTCGTACTGCTCGCGCTCCTCACTGTGAACCACGAACACGCGCACGCCCGGCTCCTTCCCCGCTACTTCCTGCACGCGCGTCCGCGGCACGACTGCTTGCTCCGACGCCGTAATGCCCGCCGGACATTCCTGCCAGTCCTCGCGCACCATCGCCTCCTCGATATAGTGCGGGATATCTTTGCGGTTGCGGCGCTGCAGACCCACCAGGTAGCCTTGCCCGGCTTGACGGAACTGCTCGAGATTCTTCAGCGTCACCATGCCCCGATCACCCACGAAGACCACGCGCTGCAACCCGAACCGTTGCTGCAGATCTTCGATCACCTCGCCGACCGTGGTCTGATCCAGCCGGTTGCCGGCGAACACGTGCTGAGCGATCGGCCAGCCGCCCATCATCACCACACCGATGACCACCTGCCGGTTGCGCGGCTTGCCATCCCGGCTGTAGCCGAATTGTCCCAACTCGGCCGGCCCGCGGCCTTCGAAGTAAGTTGAGGTGATGTCGTAGAACACCAGTTCGGGCTCCAGGCTGAACAGGTCGCGCAACTCCTGCCAGATCGCCGTTTCGATCTGGGTCTTCCCGGCCAGCACATCGTCGAGGGTTTCATACCACAGCCGCAGTTGCTCGAAACTCACCTTCACCCGCCGTGAGGCTTTCCACTGTGGCGTCCAGCGGCTTCCTTCCGAGCTCACCACATAGAAGTCCTCCAGCCATGGGGCCAGGGCGTGTTCGCTGCCGGGCCGGGTCAGCCGGTTCGCGACCAGGGGAAACACTCGTTCCGAGAGGGGCTGACCGCGGCGCAGTAACTGGGTGGTTCGGTCCAGGATCGGGCCGAGAGAAAGGCTGTCAAACAGGTGGCGGGCGACGCGCACGGGGCCCCAGGTCCAGGCCTGCGGCGCGGAAACTTCCTCGGCCGAGACCCAGGCAGGATTCTGTTGGTCGGCTTGCAGCAGGCGCACCAGTGCGCCCAGGTAGGGGGCCAAAAGGTCTTTGCGTCCGACGTGCAAGACCACGCGCTGGCGGATCTTGTCGCCCTGGCGATAGTTTTCAACCAGGCGGAGGTACTCGTGCCGGCCGTTGGCGGCCTTGACGGATCGGAGGAACAAGGCACTCTCCTACTACACTACGAATATTCCACAGGAGAGCTGGCTATACAAGGCAAGAATGCGGGAATAGTCAAAACAGTGTGTCACTACACTTTTCCAAAAACGAGAAACCGTCATCGTGTTTTCAATGAGTTGCGGACAGAGAGCCTCAAAAAAGCGCAAACATGCGCTAGCG
>Ga0209777_10007371_pt1 | contig 12223 bp, 12 predicted proteins | sample FrelakmetHBP12HB_FD_187147 | JGI IMG/M metagenome (GOLD analysis project Ga0209777, IMG submission 187147) | Freshwater lake sediment microbial communities from the University of Notre Dame, USA, for methane emissions studies -HBP12 HB (SPAdes)... | ecosystem: Environmental > Aquatic >... | reverse complement strand
GGCAGGTATAGGGTTTAATTTGATTTTGTTTAATTGATCATTAAACGTGTCTACAAATGTTTTTAGTGCATCATTATGGTCCATTTCATTGTCCTTTACTTCAGTTTCCATTGAATTCATAGTATTAAAATTTATATTTTGTATTTTTTCTATGTTGTCGGGTACCTCCTTTTTATTTTCTTTTTCTTTTTCCTTTTCTTGTATTTGTATTTCTTTTTTTTCTACTTGCTTTTCTTGTTTTTCTTGTTTTTCTTGCTTTTCAGTTACGATTTTATTATAAAAATTATAAAAGTCAACATGTTGTTTATTCATTCGCTCCATAACTTCTATAGAAAGAAAGTCTAATCGCCTAGCTCTTTCTACAAGACCGAGAATTTTTTCAAATTTATCTAACTTATCCATAGTTTATAATAAAGGCTATAATTTTAATCGACTTTTATTCCATTTATCAAAATATACTGAATTCGAAAAATGTTAAGCGATTTTTGAGTAAGAAGTATACTTGTTTTAGTTTTTCTAAAGGTAAACGGTTAAAAGGCATTGACATGTAATGCAAAAATTTTATACTCAAAGATTATCCTCTAAAGGAAAATAAAAAAATGGACAGAGATATTTGTTTTGTGATTGATGATATGGTTGACGCACTGCATAAGTTAGTAGAAAGTAATATTATAGGTCAAAGTACTTTTCACGATATTTTAGAAGGTAGTCTTGCCCCTATACAAAGAAAAGCTAAATACACCGCACCAGAAGCAATGTTTTTACGTTGGGTTGAGTTAGATCGGGTAGTGGATCGGTTTCTTCTTTATTCTGGGGGTGTATTAACAGGGTATGAAACGGTTGTATTAGCGTATTTAGACAAATGGGAGTAATTTATGAAAAATAAGGATAAAGATCCAGTTTTAGCAGTAGCAGTTACAGGGTATCTAACTTCTGCTAGAGTTGAGCATATCTTTAAAGATTGCTTATTTAGAGAAGAAGAAATAGCTGCGGGTATACCTGAGATAGACCCTTTGATTGTAGAAGGACTTGTTAGAAAATATGGGTTTCATCCATCAAGGGTAACGAAGCATCAAAAAGAAATTGAATTGTTGCTGGCAGAGCTACCTGATAAATTTTTAGCAGGAAGTAGTTTTTTAGGTCTTTGTTATGATAAAGTAGGGAGCCAATGGACAGGTGAACAAAGGAAAATGGAACAATTGGTATGTTTAGGGTTAGCTATAGATGCTATAGCATATTGTATGCCTAAAAGTGATTGGTCTACGTTACCTGGAGGATTACCTTACATTCAAATAAAGTTAGACACTGATACTCCAAAATCAAAAGTAGAGCTAAAAACAAAATCTCAAAAAAATAGCCTTCCAGATCTTTTGAAAGAAAAACAAGTTGTAAATTCTAGAAAGAAAGTATTGCCTGAATTAACTTTTAGCACAAATACAAAAAAAGTGTTGCCTAAAAAAGTAGCTACTAAGCTAGGGAAAGTTAAAAAAATAGTTCCAACAAAAGTAACTAAGGTGGATAAAAACAAAGGTAAATCGAAGAGCAAAGCTAAAAAGAGATAGGCTTAAATATTATTCTTCAAAAACAACTTTAGAGTTTTTATAAAGCTCATCAGCAGTAAATCTAATTTTGCCTCTTTTCCAATTAGGATTCATTAGATTCATACAAACAAAATATTGATATTCAGAACAATAGAAGTAAAAAATTTCATTATCTTTCCAGTAAGTATCTGAAGCATATTGATCCAATATGCTAAGATTAGCTCGAACTTGATAATAACACTTAGAGTTATGGAGCTTTTTTATCTTTGCCTTTACTATTTCTTTTTCTTCTTCTTTCAAGGGTAGCTTTAGGAGTGCAAAATTATCTACCTCTTTTAGATAATAGAGTAAACTATCGTAACGAAGTCTTTTACGGACATGGCTTATATAAACTTCATTATCAGCACCTAGTTCAACAAAACCACTATGCCCCCACCAAATTTTATGGAAAATTCGTTGTAGCTTCAGTGCTACTGATTTGTTATCGCAACCAACAAAGCAATAAATGCCTTCAGGATCATTTCTAAGGATTTCTCTTATTTTAAAATAATTCTCTAACCTAAATTTAGGGTATCCGATTAAACGAGGGGTTAAGCGAATGACAGACTTCCATAGTATTGTATTTAAAAACCAATAGGGGTTGAATGTTTTAAATAGGTTCATTGTAGTCAGTATTCTCCATAATACAGTCATCGTCATCTAGAAGATATTGGATATCTAACTCCAATAGCTTTATTCTCTTTTCTAAAATTTTCATTTGGTAATCGATATCATCGGAATCTTTATACACATGAATACAGCCAGTTAACAGTAAACCTAAAACAATAAAATATTTTAGCATGAAAGTTATCCTTGAGAAGAAATTTGAGCTACTCTATAAAAGTAACCCAGTGAAAGGAAACTATAAAGAAAATTTTTAAAATTTTTGTAAAAGGTTATAAAGTTAGAAAATGTGCAGTTCGAATAAAGGTAATCTGAAGTGGAAGGATTCGAATTTTACAAAAGGGTAATCAGAAAGTAGACATTTTCCGAGATTTATTAACAATTACACCTATTTAATAATCTGCTATTTTGACATACCTGACCACCATATGACATCGCTGCCACGCCACCGCCACGCCACCCATATATCAAACAATTTGAATTTTTTTTGCAGCTTCCTTTAAAACAGAAATGTTGTATTTTATATTTTTGAGAACTTCTTTAGGGTAATCTTTTTCCATATCAGATTGATCTTGTTGTGCGATTAATTGCCCACTTAGTTCTTCACCCAAAAGATTTAAAATATCTTTATATTTTTCACCAGACCAACCACCTATATAATCGCTAAGTTTTTCACCAAGTTCATTTCTGCTCATCGTTGCTAATACAGTTTCAACATCACTTTTCTGCACATAATTTCCTTTAACAACATTAACCCCCATTTTTTGTAGCTGTGATTTCAATTCGACTTTGCTTATGAAACTCATATTTTTAACTCCTAAAATAATAGTCTTTTTTCTCTCATTTAATCTTACAAGTAAAAAATAATACTGTTTTGCGAATCCTGCTAAATCGCCCATTTCCAAGTATAAAAAAGGGCAATTCTGAGAATTTAGGAAAAGGGGTATCCAAAAAGACGACTTTATCGAATTTTTACTTTAATTATAACGACTTAATTATACGTTATTTTGACATACCTGACCACCATATGACAACACTTTCACACCGTTTTCACACCAGAGTTTCGTGCCAAGTATTAATTGCTATTTGGGTTGAATTATGCTTATTATGCTTATTTTGATTATGTTGATAAAATTCTACCACTGAGGTGAACAACCATGGAGCACATACAACAAATTAAATTGATAAATGCGTTACGGAGAATTATCGCAAAAAACGTAATTGTCAATAACAATTTAATAATGGTATTGAAGGAAATTACCGCTGACTTTAAAACAGTAGAACAGAAATTTTTAACACAAAATGTTTCTGGTACAGATATAAAAACTTACATGGACTTATTTAAACAAGCAAAAAGTAAAAATAAGATAAAAAATAAGAATGAAATGGATATTGATTATTGGGGTAAAAAACCTTTTAACGAGTTTAAAGATTTTATTGATACCGTGTCAAAACAAAAAACAAAAACAGAAACAACAAAAGAATTAAAAACAAAAGGTGCAGAACTTATAGCTGAGAATAATTATTATTTTGTCTATCATATAACAACCCATAAAGCCGCACAAATATATGGGGCTAATACTAAATGGTGTATAACTGAAAAGTCATCACAACATTGGAATCATTATTCTAGATTAAATACTATTTATTTTGCTATAGCTAAGAAAGCAAATGATTTTGGAGATTGGGGTAAAATAGCGATTTTAGTCGATCTTTCTTCTAAAGTAACTTATTGGGATAGCTTAAATAAGCAATATAATAAATTACCTTCTAACATTTCAATACCTAAGTTTAAAAAAGAAACCCCAATTGTTGTAATACCTGATTTAAAAAAAGTATGGGATGTAGGAGTCCGATTAAGCTATCATAGATGGGCCAAGGATGAATTACTTGATCGAGCAAAGGGAATAGAAAAAGACCCCACTATAGTTGAGCAATTAAAATTTCATGAAAGCAAATTAAAATTTTATTCTGATAGGATGGAAGAATTATTAAAAGATTTTTCTCTTCAGCTATGGTATGATATGTGTTCGGATGGATTACTATATGAAGAGTTAAGGAAAATAGAAGAGGAGTTAGGAGAATCTATATATGGAAAAGTTAAATTTGGAAGCGAACCTAAGAAATTCCCCAAATTTAATGATGGTATCAAAGAAACAATGATGTCCTATTTTTCTTAATAAAAACAATATTGTCATTTTATTTCAGAAATATTCACACCGACTTTCACACCGTTTCAATAATCCATGAATTTAAGTTTGCCTAATTATTGATGAAATAAAGGTGAAAGTAGAAGGATTCGAATTTTACAAAAGGGTAATTAAAAAGTAACATTTTGCGAGTTTTGTTAATGATTATAGATAGGTAAATATGTGTTATTTTGACATGGTAAACCATCAAATGACATTCGCTCCACGCCACAACCACGCCATTTCCGATTTAGAGTACATATTTTTTTGCCCATTGCTCATATTCTTCTTTTGTGAATACTTGATAAAGCAAATGTATTCTTCTCAGATCCGCACCTCTTTTTTCTGCATCATACAAAACACCATCAATTATCGACATACTATGGCCAGATGATCCTAAGATAAATCGACCCTTTGAAAGAGTTGGTACTAATTTCTTTAGTGTTATGCCAGTTTTAAAAAAAGGATAGTCTGCTTGTATTTTGTCAAAATTAAATTGAACTGTTTTTCCATCTGGTGTTTCCGTAAACGCATTACGATGGTACAAATTATCACTTTTTTCTAAGAGAGATCCTACCTCTAAAACATACCAGCCATGTTGTTTTAAAACCCGATAAACATCCCCAGCTCGATGCAATGGTTCTTTTATTTTAATTCCAAAGGGTACAAGTGATTGATTTGTGCATCTAGGATGTGCCTCATTTTCAGCTAAAATTACTTTTTCAAGTTCACTTTTTTTAATATACCCATTTTCAACTTTGATCCCCATTTTTTCTAGCTGGTATTTTAATTCGACCTTATTAATAAAATTCATATGTTACCTGTCTAAAATGAAGATCAGCGAATTCCCCATCTATTATCTTTTACAAAAGCATTTAGATTTCCATGATACTTTTTAGTAAATGAAGTGTCATATTTTGTAAGATAGCTTAACAATGCGGATTTTAATTTATCTTCTGGCCATTTATTTAAACCTTCAAATCCCTTAATGAATATATCACCTAAATCTTCTTCTATCCCTAGAACTTTAAAAATAATTTTAGATCGCAACATCTGAAAAACTAAAGCATGTATTAAGTCTTTTTTTGAAGGCATAGGCGCATCTTGTTCCGCTATTCGATCTTTTATTTTTTTAAAGGGTAATTCTTTTTTTGAATGTAAATCAATAACGGGGCTGGCAATAGCCTCTTCAATGTCTTTTTTCTTAATATGATTCCCTTCAACCTTAATTCCCATTTGTTGTAACTGATATTTTAATTCTACCTTCGAAATGTACGACATGACTTCCCCTTTAACGCTAAATTTTATTTCCATATTAAATCTAACACAGAAATAAATTCCAAAAAAACCACGCCATTTTCCACGCCACAATCTAAATTTTGGTGTTATAATTTATTGTAATAATTAAGAAAAGTAGTAGCTGGGGTGGAAGGATTCGAACCTACGACACATAGCACTGCTTGTATGCAAACATCGGGGAACTAGCCTTCAAACAAAACATACAAATAAAAAAATTAATTGTCAAGAAGCGAAGTGAGAAGCAAGAAGCGAGAAGCAAGAAATTAGATTTTTAAAACTGGTTGGATATACACATAAGCTGAACTATCTTTTAAAACCCCCCAAGATACTATATGTGCGGTATATTGGTTTTTTGATGAAAAATCAAAATATTTTTGATCTTCTTTAGGGATGTATCCTATATGGAAATCATTTAACATAACTTTAATAGCATTAGAATCATATGAATTAGAAGGTTCAGGAATTATTTGAATATAAATAGGGATTTGTTTTTTAAGACTTTCAACCATTAAGCCTTTGATAAAAGTTTTTTTTACTTCCTCTATGTTTAATCCTGCAACTGAAAGCACTGGTATAATTGAATCTGACATATACATGCTAGCTAAACTCCTATGTTAAAGAAATGTTCCTAGCATGAAAATAACTTATTTTCTATTTAAAATAAAAAAGGGGGTCGAAGCCCCCTAAAACAAACAAGAGTTAAGATTAATAATTACCATTACGCCATGCGTTTTTTAATTGAGCCTTATACTCATTGCTATCAAGGACAACATCTTTTGTGACTCGAAGAGGTGATCCACTAACACTATTAGCTATCAGACTAGCTTGAGCTACTCTTTCTGTTAATGTGGCAGGTTCTTCGTTTTCTAACTTGTGCTCAATATAAGCACCAGAAGAAATTGCAGCAGCGATCTCTTTACGAGCATCAGTACTTAAATTCATGTACTCTTCTGCTTTTTCAAACAAAGAGTCAAAATAAGCGGCTGATCCTTCAGCAAAAGATTTTTCTACGCAAGAAATAGCTGTTTGCTCTGGAAGTCCAACAGTTCTAAGATTTGTGAACATATGTTCTTTTAAGGCATTACCCATATCAGGATAAAAATTCTTTGACATTCCAGCAGACACAATATTAATACAATTTCTAAAATCTTGTTTGAAAGATGCAAGTAATTTTTTTCGATCTCCATCAAAAGATGCTTTAGCTTCTTTTACAAAACGATCTTTAATTTTTTTATTACTTGTATGGTTTGACCAAAAATCTGCTCTAACTTTATTCATTGTTTGAATAAAACCCGTTTTCTCACAATGCACAATAAGATCCTTAGCATAGTCTTCACTGCAAAATACGGCTCTGATTTCATCAGGAGCACTTTGTTTTCGCAATTCTACCTTAGCTGTAGGTACACCTGCTACTGTGATATTCCAAGTTGGATTTTCGCTATCTTCATTGTATAAAGCAATGTCGATATCTTCTTTACGAACATTTTTTAATGAATCAAGTGATGCTAGAGGCTCAAATTTCATAGCTTCCAAATCTTCTTTTGGTGCTGGAGCTTTTTCTTCTTCTTTTTCTTCTTCTTTTTCTTTTTCTTCTGCTACAGCTTTGTCTTCTTCAGACTCTTCTTCAGCTTCTTCATCTGCGGCTACAGCTTTATCTTCCTTTTTTTCTTCTTCAGCTTCTTCATCATCAAGTAAAGCAAATTCTTTTTCATTCTCTTTATCTTTACCTTTTAATGTTTCTGCTTCTTCTTCCTCACCTTCACAAACACCATCTTCACATTTTTCTTTTTCTTCAGCTTTCTTTTCTTCTTCAGCTTTAGCTTTCTTTTTACGAGCAAGTCTTTCTTTCTTATTTACCATTGAAAGAACCATATCAAGATCGTAATACTCATCTTCATCTTTTTTTGGTTCTGCTTCAAGCTCTTCACCTAGATCTTCTACATCTTCACCTACTTCTTCTACATCTTCACCTAGATCTTCAACATCTTCACCTAAATCCAATTCTTCTTCACCAAGATCTAATTTTTCTTCCCCTAAATCATCATCCAGCTCTTCGTCATCCATATAAGCTGATTCTTCAGAAGATTCTTCAGCACCCATTTCTTCTTCATCCATAGCTTCCATAATAGTATCTAAAGAAATAAGTTCATCATCATCTTCTTTCTTTTCTTCTTCTTCAGCTTTGATTTTTCGAGAATCAGTACGTACTTTTGAAGCCATAAGTTTTTTCTTACGTTGTTCATCCTCTAATTTAGTACGCCTTTCTTTTGCCGCTTCAATTCTTCTTTTCTTAAGAATATTAGCTCTGATTCTTCGTTTTAAAGTTTGAATTTTTTGATCTTCTACTCTCGTCATGGTCTTTGCTCCTTTAATTGTTTTACCACTCTTACTAGAAATATCACAAACACTGCCGCATTTAACACAATGTACTTTATCCATTTCAGTTAAATCATAATCTGATACAAGTTCAGCTTTACAAGATGTACACATAGCATGACATTCTGCGAATTGATCACCTGTTACAGTAGTCTTTTCTTTAATCTCATCCTCCGGTACGAGACCTACAAAATGCATAGGTTTCCCTGTAGCCGGTGAATACACTATATTGTCTTTTGCTGATATCATATCAAAATCATAATCCTCGTCATGATATTGACCGTAACTACAACCCGATGCTGGATCAGGGCCATAATACCAATACCATCCCCAAGGACGAACTGGATCTAAAGACGTTGGTTTTTGTAGTAGTGGATTATATTTCCACCAAGATGTAATTTTTCGAGACACAATTGTCCCTTTCACCATGTAGTTCTCGTTTCATACTTAAAAAATTATTATCGTGGACCGAGAACGTCACTAGGCCATCCACCTTTATGACCTACTATAATGTAAATATAATGTAGTTTACATATTTTGCAAAAAGTATTAAATATATCTTTCTAAATATATAGGAGCTACATTATGGATACAAAACTACTTGACAAACTACTAAAGGATTGGAAAAGTATCAGCAATCGACTAGATTTTTACGAAGGAATATATGAACTAAATATGGAGTCAGGTGATGATTTTATAAAAAGTTCTATAGAATATTATAGAAAAGAACAACATGATATTCGAGAACTATTAATTAAACAAAACTTAAACACTGAAAGCTAGGGGAAACATATCATCCCCTAAAGGGATCATATGGCACTCGAACGTACTCATCCTTATTGTACTAATAATACATGTCCCCTTATAAATTCTTGTAATCAAACTGCAACACAAATTAATCGCAGTGCATATCATACATCAGAAGATCCTATAGATATTCTATTTATTGGAGAGCATGCCTCGAATAAAGAGATGCTGCATCCATTAGCATTTCTTGGACCTGAAAAACAATTAATAGAAGAAGTTATAAAAGATTTATGTCCTGATGCTTCTATAGCATATACTTATCTAGTTAGGGGTTGGCCTGTAGATCTAGGTAAGTCTAGGTTTTATTCAGATAAGCCAGATACTAAAATTAAATACCTATCGTTAAAAGAAATTTCTTGGCTAAAAACCCTACCGTTAATCAACCACCCAAAAAAACAACAAATAGTAGAGTTTTGTTCTAAGTTTCTCTTTAAAGACATAGAACAATTAAAGCCTAAAACAATAATTCTTTTTGGTAATACAACAAAAGAAACTTTTTTCCCAAACGAAAGAAAAGGACATGATAAAAATGGAACTAGACATTTTAATGGTAGTGTTGTTAGATGTATGCCTAACTATACCACCGTTTTTAGAAACCCCTCAAGTAAAAAAAGTTGGCAAAATCAACTAGTATCTTGTATTTTAAATAAATCCACCCCTACTGAAAATGAGTTAAATTGCCCTGTATACATAATAAAAAATTTAGACGAGGCTATAGACTATATAGAAGCATTGAAAAATACACATAATGATATCTCATTCGATATAGAAACACTCAACCTCAACAAAAAATACGGGAATAAAATAGCTACACTTCAATTTAGCGAAACAAATAACAGTGCAACTATTATTCCTTTCAATCATAAAGAAAGTCCTTTTCTACCCGATGAGATAGAAGTATTACGTCAACATCTATATGATCTATTTAGAATCCCTAGTAAAATAAAGTCTTGGGTAGGCCATAATCTAAAATTTGAATGCAATGTATTGACCTCTGTCATAGGTACTCCTTTAGTATCTGCACCTATGTTCGATACAATGGTAGGGGCTTTCTTGCTGGATGAAAATAGACAAGAGCGAGTCGTAGAATTTAAATATGGTATAAACACTTTAAAACAACTCGCATTAGATTATCTAAACTTTGATGGTTATGATAAAGGCATTTTGACTACTAGAGAAGAAGGAAATCTATTTACATTACCACTACAAGATTTAGCCAATTATGGTGGTATGGATACGATTGTAACTAGAAGACTATATCATGCAGAACTTGAACAAGCTAGACAACAAAATTATTATGGTAAATTTTTAAATCTAATGTATTATCATTACACTCCTAATATTTTACTATTTAGTGACATTGAACAAAATGGTTTTTACTTAAATAAAAATGATCTTAGAAAACTTTTAGCTAAAGATTCAATCATAGTAAAAGCCACAACCGAAATTACAGCAAATTTAAGGGATATACCCGAAGTACAAAGAGCTAACGATATTTTGTTAAAAAAAGATAACTACCCAGTTAATTTCTCCAGAGGAAAACCTTGGATTTTTAGTTTTGCTAAAAAAAAGCACCCTCAAACTTTATTTTTTGATGTATGTGGTCTAAAGCCTTTAAACATAGGAAAATCAGGAATTAAAAGTATAGATGCGGAATGGCAAAAATTAAATGCAAACCATCCGCTTGTAAAAATTTTTACTGAATGGTCTGCTATGACTCACCTATATGATAGCTTTGTAACTACTCTGTATGATAGAATTAATCCTCAAAAAGAATATGTCGATTCTAATATCGATTGCTGTATACGACCTAATTTTAATATCATTGGCACAGTTACAGGTAGAACATCTTGTAATGATCCTAATTTACAAAATATCCCCCGTAGTGATACTCCTGCCAAGAAAGCTATCAAAAACATTTTTTCTGCTTTACCAGGTCATTATTTAGTGCAAATGGACTACAAAGCTAACGAGGTAAGATGGGTTGGTATTCTAGCACAAGATGAAAATCTCGCCAAAGCCCTATGGCAAGGTAAAAAAATAATGGATGAATATCGTATAAATCCTAATGAAGAACTCTTAAAAAAAGCAGATGTTTATTGTGACATTCATAAACAAACAGCTTCTATGGTTTTTAACAAACCCTTATTAGAAGTAACTAAAGGGGAAAGACAAATAAGTAAATCTGTCATTTTTGCAATTTTATATGGTAGCTCAACCCATACAGTATCTCAAAAAATGGGAGTAGCAATAGAAGAAGTCGAAAAATGGTTTAAACAATTTTATACTCGCTTCCCTCAAATTGAAGCTTGGAAGCATAGAATCGAGGAAATGGCTAAACATTATGGCTATGTTGAAACAGCAAATGGGCGAAGAAGAAGGTTCCCACTATTTAATTTGTTTAGAGATCAAAACAATTTTTTTTCAGAACTAAACGTACCGAGCGATTATAGGAGCAAAATAGGTGATGCTTTACGTCAATGTGTGAATAGCCCTATTCAAGGAATCGCCAGTGATTATGGTATGTGCGGTGCTGCTTTATTCAGCAGATTTATAAGAGAAGAAAAAAAAGATTGGAAAATTTGCAATGCTGTACATGATTCTTGTGTTTACCATGTTCCTTACAATCAATTAGAAGAATCTCTAACACAAGCAGAATATTGGTTTACTACAGGCATCACAGAATATATGGCCGAAATATTTGACATTAATTTTAATTTACCCCTTGAAGTTGACTTTGAGATTGGGTTATCTTGGGGGTCTTTGTTAAAATGGAATTTTTCAAAGCAAGAACTAGAGGCTATTAAAAGTAAGTTGAGTGCATAAAAATGGAGATACTATGCGACATGCTATTTTAGGAAACGGAAATTTAGGTAATTCATTAGCTATAAAACTTTTAAAAAACGAGCACACTGTTAAAGTATTCTCAACATCTAATGGATTGAAATACCCTAACAGTTTAGTGCCTCTTTATGATTTTATACCTGATCATGTATGGGTTACGATAGGAGCAGGATCTGTAGAACAAGCTATAGCCAACTACTTACCTTTTATAGATCTACACATTCGATTACCTATAGAACTAGCTCAAGCATTAAATTCACATATTACATTGCATACTTTTTCAACAGATTACGCTATCGACAACCCTGTAAAAAGTTTATATGCTTTAAGTAAACTTACTATGGAACAAACTTTAAACTTAATCAATAGACCAAAAACTTATATTTACCGAGTGGGTAGTCTTTATGGTACATATAAACCACATAAATCTTTTCCCTATAAACTCAAAAAAGCGTGGATAGAAAAAGCTGGAGATATCAAACTTCCATTAAATAAGGTCACTCC
>Ga0209777_10007370_pt1 | contig 12224 bp, 8 predicted proteins | sample FrelakmetHBP12HB_FD_187147 | JGI IMG/M metagenome (GOLD analysis project Ga0209777, IMG submission 187147) | Freshwater lake sediment microbial communities from the University of Notre Dame, USA, for methane emissions studies -HBP12 HB (SPAdes)... | ecosystem: Environmental > Aquatic >... | reverse complement strand
GAGCAGGGCAAGGATACAGAGGCATGCCACGATGGTGATCAGGGTTACGGCAGCGAGATCGCAGAGCCCTTTGTTCTTTAACCAGTTCATTGCCGGGACCAGCATGAGGGTCAGGATGACAGAGATAAGAAGGATGTTGACAATATTGGCTATCATGTGGATGCCGAGGATGATGATTAAAAAGAGCGCAACATAGACAACAACCCTGTCAATCTGCCTTCCTGTATCCGGAATCATGGTTATACGGGATTAAGGTGGTATTATCATACAAAGCTTGCCCCTGATAATTTCAGATATCATAAAAAAAGTGCTTTGCTGCATCCTCTGATAAATTTCATCTCATCACGCTTCAGGAAACCATGGGCGAAAAAAAAGAATATTCAGGAAGAGTGGCGCAGCACTAGGAGCCCTGCGCCGATTGCAGGCAGGATGAGGAATAGATCAACCGGCGCCGGGTGCGTTGTGGCCGGGACTGGTGTTGCCGGTGACGGGATGACGGGTGCCGGCGGAGTAGCAACCGTTGTCGCTTCCGGCACGGTTGTTGTCAGAGGCAGGAGGGGTGCAGGTGTAACCGCAAGCGGTGTTGTCTCTGTCATGATGGATACTCTCCTCTCCGGCAGACCCAGCGATACATATACCGTTTCACCCGGCGACTGCGGGTTTTGTGCGATAATGGAGAATTTTTTATCTGCCGTGGCAGACGATGTCCGGAACCCGACGATAGCGACCCCATCAATATCAGTCGTCACCTGTGCGTAATACCGGGTGTTTGAAGAGGTGGCAGACGATGGTGCAACATCATCCAGAATTGTCCTCCCGTTGCCGTTGCTGTACTGGTACGAGCCGATCACATAGGGGCCTCCTGCAGGGTCCTGCACGACGTTCATCTGGCCGCCGAGGATGACCGGGGGCTGGTCGCCTGGCTCGCCACTCATTGAAAATGTCCTGGCGACCCAGACATAGTACGCGGTGTTCGGCTTGCCGGTGATCGTGACCGTAAAACCGCTCCCCCGTGTCAGCGTGTCCTCTGCTGATGCGATGGGAATCATTGCAAGGAGAATGGCAGAACAGACCAGAACGATGATAAGAGATCCCAAAATCCCATGTCTCATTGGATGCACCTTGTGTTCATTCAGCAGACGATCGTTGTTTCTCGTGGGTATTGGATATTGCGGTCTTTTTATCCACCCCTCACCTTTTTTACTCATCCTGTCCTGTGTTGTACAGGGACAGCTATGACTATTGACTGGTATAACGAATTTGTCGACCTGAAGTACACCCCGGCACGCGACGAACTTGTCTGCCTCTTTTATTTTGAACCGGCAGCGGGGATCAGCGGGAAGGAGGCGGCAGGACGAATTGCATCGGAAAGTTCAACCGGGACATGGACCACCCTGTTTTCCATGCCGCCCCGGATGAAAGCGCTCCAGGCAACAGCGTTTGATATCGAAGGAAATGTCGTAAAAATTGCGTATCCTTTAGGGCTCTGGGAAGAGGGCAACGCGGTCCAGCTGCTGAGCGGAATTGCCGGAAACATTTTCGGCATGAAAGCGATACGGAACCTGCGGCTGATTGATGTCTCGTTACCTCCTGCATATATCCGTCATTTCAAAGGCCCGCACTTTGGCAACGACGGGATCCGCCGAATGATGAATGTCAGGGGACGGCCCCTGACCGGTGCAGTGCCAAAACCCAAGATAGGGTTTTCTGCAAAGGAACATGCAGAGGTCGGCTATGAGACATGGATGGGCGGTTTTGATTTTGTCAAGGACGACGAGAACCTGACCTCAACACCGTTCAACCGGTTCGAGGACCGGGTACATCTGATGACAAAGAAGCGGGAGAAGGCAGAAAACGAGACCGGTGAAAAAAAATCCGCGTTCATCAACATATCCGCTGATACCGAGACGATGAAAAAAAGGGCTGACCTGCTCGCAGAGTACGGCTGGAACTACGCGATGATCGATGTGGTCGTGGCCGGCACGGCAAGTGTCATGACGATGCGGGACTACTGTTCCGACTTAGGTCTGGCGATCCATGCCCACCGGGCGATGCATGCGGCGTTTGACCGGAACCGGAAGCACGGGATAAGCATGCAGTTTCTCGCCAAACTCATGCGTCTTGTCGGCGTGTCCCAGATCCATACGGGGACCGCGGTGGGAAAACTGACCGGCTCACGGAAGGAGTCCACGGTTCTTGCGGATGTGTTACGGGAGAAGAAGACCTTGGCAGTTGACGGGATGCTCCTTGAACAGGACTGGGGGAAGATCAAATCAGCGTTCCCGGTTTCATCCGGAGGACTGCACCCCGGCCTTGTGCCGGACGTGCTCGATATCTATGGAACAGAAATGATACTGCTGGTCTCCGGGGGAATCCACGGCCACCCGAAAGGCACCCGTGCCGGCGCGAGGGCGACCATGCAGGCGATCGAAGCGTGGCAGGAGGGCATCACGCTCGAGGAAAAGGCGAAAAAGGCAAAAGAACTTGCGCAGGCACTGGAGAAGTGGGGGCATTACAAGCCGAAGTGAGTATTGGGAAAATTTATGACAACCGAAGTCCATGAGCTGACGCGTACTGAAGTTACCCTTGCGGAGAAATTGTGGGAACAGTACCGGGGCCAGAAAGCAGACCCGGTGCACGAGCAGATCTTCGGCGTCTTTGCTGACGGGGAACTTGCGGCAACGGCCCGCTACACCCGGCACCCGGACGGGAACGAGATGGACTGCGTCTTTGTCCCCGACAAGTTCCGCGGGAAAGGCTATGCACGGGACGCCGTGGGAGCCCTCATACAAACGTGTGGTTCAGAGACAATCCACATCCATTCGACAATCGTGCTCATCTCCTTTTACAAGACCTTCGGGTTCACCCCGATTCCCGAAGAGCAGCTCCCAAAAAGCATCCGCGAGCGGTTCCTCTTCTGCTTTGGCGAGATGCTGGGCTGCAATGTCTGCCCAATGGTCAGGAAGGGGGATGTCCGGTGAATGTAAACCAGAACTCAATTTTATTGTTACTTAAAAAAAAATCCCGGTCACCACGTATTTAACAGACTTGAATTCAAGATCACAGGTCCGGTAACCGGAGACCTGCATTCCTGATCACTTTCCCGCCCCGAACCCATCCCTTATAACCTCCAAGCCGGAATTTATTAGCACCAATGTCCTCCTTCCAGCTCACCTCCAGTTTCGCACCAGCCGGCTCACAGCCGGAAGCGATAGCGAAGCTCAATAAAGGGCTGCTGGAGGACAACGACCAGCTGCAGACCCTGCTCGGTGTCACCGGGTCGGGCAAGACGTTTACGATGGCAAACGTGATCGCAGCAGTCAACAAGCCGACGCTTGTCATCGCTCACAACAAGACGCTTGCCGCCCAGCTGTACCAGGAGTTCTGCGACTTTTTCCCGCACAACCGTACCGAGTATTTCGTCTCGTACTATGATTACTACCAGCCCGAGTCCTACATCCCGGCTAAAGACCAGTACATCGAGAAGGACTCTGCCATCAACCCGAAGATCGAGATGATGCGCCTCTCCGCCACCGCGTCGCTCTCGCACCGGCGCGACGTGATCGTAGTTGCCTCAGTGTCCTGTATCTTCGGGCTCGGGAACCCGGAAAACTTCCGGAGCATGGGATTTGAACTGGCGGTCGGCCAGAAGGTCTCACGGAACGAGATCATGAGCCGACTGCTCGACATCCAGTTCGAGCGCAACGATATCGACCCTGCACCCGGCAGGTTCCGGGTCAAGGGCGACACGATCGACATCGTGCCGGGATACTACAACACCATCATCCGGATTGAGATGTTCGGCGACAGGGTCGAACGCATCCGCGAGGTGGACAAAAATACCGGTGCAAAGAACGAGGAACTTACGTACTTCCATGTCTACCCGGCCCGGCACTTCGTGACGCCCGAGAGTGCAAGGAAGACGGCAATCGCCTCGATACAAGATGAGCTGGATGACGTGCTGCCAACGCTCGGTATGATCGAGGCACACCGGCTCGAACAGAGGACCCGGTTTGACATCGAGATGATTGAAGAGACCGGTTCATGTAAAGGGATCGAGAACTATTCCCGGCACTTTGACGGCAGGAAAGCGGGTGAGAAACCCTACTGCCTGCTCGACTACTTCCCCGACGACTTTCTCATGATCATCGATGAGAGCCACCAGACGGTCCCACAGCTTCACGGGATGTATAATGGTGACCTTTCCCGGAAAAAAACGCTTGTCGAATACGGGTTCCGGCTCCCGAGTGCGCTGGACAACCGGCCGCTCAGGTTCCACGAGTTCGAGCAGTACATGCAGCAGGTGGTCTTTGTCTCCGCCACCCCGGGCCCGTACGAGCTGAATCGATCGGCGCATGTCGTCGAACAGATCATACGCCCGACCGGGCTTGTCGACCCGGAGGTGGAGGTGCGCCCCACCGAAGGGCAGACCGGGGACGTGATCCGGGAAGTGCATGCGTCCATCGCGAGGGGCGACCGGGTGCTGGTGACCACGCTCACGAAAAAACTTGCCGAAGAATTATCTGAGTACCTCGCAGACCGTACCATCCGCACCCGGTACCTCCATTCAGAGATCCAGACGCTGGAACGGTCCGAGATCATCCGTGAGCTCCGGCTCGGTAAGTTTGATGTGCTCGTCGGCATCAACCTTTTGCGGGAAGGCCTCGACATCCCCGAGGTCGGGTTCATCGGGATCCTCGACGCCGACAAGGAAGGGTTTTTACGTGACGCGCGGAGCCTGGTCCAGATCATCGGGCGGGCAGCGCGCAACGTCAATGCACGGGTAGTCCTGTACGCCGACACCATGACCGACTCGATGAAGAAGGCCATTTCAGAGACAAAACGCCGGCGTGATCTCCAGATCGCGTACAACACACGGCACAACATCGTCCCGCAGACGATCAGAAAACCGGTAAAAGAGAAGGAAGTTGACATAAAAGATATAAAACACGTCCCGAAAGGTGAGATCCCCAATGTCACCATCGAGCTGGAGAAGCAGATGCGGGACGCTGCGGAGAACCTCGATTTTGAACGGGCAATAGCGCTTCGGGACCAGATCAAGAAACTCAACCTCCGCTTGAAAGGGGAGAGTGTCAAACAAAAGATATAATATACTCTTATGTTAATAAAAATTTGAAGTGCATAGGTGATACAATTTTCCTCCCGATGTTCTTATTATACATACGGATAATGATAGACTATCAAGCTGTAAAAAGGGGTGAAGGGGAGAAATGGTCCGGAATTTCATCCACGAAAATATCATCTGGATATACCTCATCATCGCAACCTCATTGGTAGTGATACTGACTGCTGTGTTCAGCCTGTCTCATGGCATCAATGACATATTCCCCTATTTTTTCCTTGTCCCGGTGCTCCTGGTGGCATATGCCTTTCCCCAAAGAGGGGTGATGGTCACGATTACCCTCGGCTGGGTTTACATCGTGCTGGTGTTCGTTTTCGGAACAATTTCTACTAGGATACTCGCAGTTCACACCGCATGGTTTTTCATCTTTGTCTCTCTTGGCATTGTGATCTCGCATTATGCTGAAAGTTCTAAGATAAGCAAAAAACAGGTTGAACAACTAAAGAGGGAAGCATTCCAGCAGATTGAACACAACATGGAACAATTTGCGATCCTCAATGACCAGATCAGAAATCCCTTACAGGCCATTTTGCTGGATACCACAACGGTTGATGAAAAGCCAAAGGCTCTCGTATCAGAACAGGTGAAAATAATCGAGAAAATTCTCGACAAGCTTGATGAGGGATTTTTAGAGTCGGAAAATGTCAGGAAATTTTTACGGAAATATTATGGGTTTGAGAAAAAATAGAAGTTGTAAAGAAACTCCTCGCTCCGTAATGCAGCAACCGGGATTATAAAGAAAATATCCATTGATGCAACACCATTATTTTTTCGATGATTCAACGCAATCCCCTGCATTTGAGCTGGAATTTTTTATAAGCCCATTACGACAAGCCGACCGGTGCCCTTTCTCACGTAATGGAATTCCAGAGATATTTATTGAGAATACCTGATAATGAATCCAATTAAAAATAGCAACGGCTTCAGGGGATGTGCACCAGATGAAGGCAATTGGCAGGGGATCCGTTCCAAATCCGGAACGGAAAATTCTAGGATCTCATCTTTTTACGGAGCACCACCGGGCGGATTACCGGTGATCGATGGTGCCTCTTCTATCTCATCCAATCCAATCCCGTAATATTTCTTGATAATGTTTCTCACCTTGTCGGATTCGATCCAGCCTATATCGATCTGGGTGATGATCCGGTCGATTTCTTTTGCCTGGAAGAGGACTTTATTCGCGATATCTTCAGCGAGCATACAGGTGAGCCCGACAATCACTGCGAGTGGGTTTCGTATATGGTCTCCCAGAATAGCGAATTGCTCGATGTTCTTTTCGATCTGCTTTAATGCGGTGCGCTGTGTCGCTTCCATCTGCTTGCGTTCGGTGATATCCACCATGGTGCAGACCATCTGGTTGTCAGGGAGCATCCCTGCGGCGAGAAGCACCCAGCGGATATCCGATGTTTTTGCCCTAAAGCGTGTTTCGAAGTTTTCAACTCCCTCTGATTTGACCTTGGTAAAGAACACGTCGCGTTCTGATGCGTCGACCCACAGCTGGGAGAATGTCACGTCATGGATGTCCTGCACAGAATACCCAAGGATCGATGCGAACCTCACATTCACCTCGATGATGGAGAGGTTAATGGCATCGATCAGCCCGGTACCTGCTTCGGAGTTGTTGAAGATACCCCGGTACTTCGCCTCGCTCTTCTGCAGGTTCAGGGCAAGGCTTGAGACAACCGCAGCCACGCCGACCATAATGATGGATTTAAACAGGCCGGATACCAGATCGGGGGCGGAACCTCCCATAAGAACATAAATCATGAACAGGTAGACTGCGGTGACAAGAAATGCAAACAGCATCCCCTTATTCGGGTACCAGTAGGAGGTGATGACGACAGGGATAAAAAACAGTCCCGGGGTTACTTCTGTCATCCCGACGGACAAGCTGAAAACATTGACAAGGATGGCAAGGATGGTTGTGTTGACGATGATAAAGAACCAGATGCCAACCATGCTCTCATTCTGGATGCCGGATACTTTGGTGTCCACCATTGCATATCAACCCTGCAAAGAATCTCGTATCTTCCAGCAAACCATGCTTGTGCGATCCTCGTGGAGCATTCTTTTATGCCGGTATACATCCTCACATCATGAAGGTTAATTAACATTTGCTTATATGCAAAAAAGCCCTGGTCCCGTCTTCCCCGCCCACCGTTCCGGATTTGAAATGGCAAAAAAATGTGCGGGCGCGCGAAAAATGCAATTACCCGAACCCCCAGTCCGCAAGCGTCGTGCGCGAAGGGTCTACATCCGCCCACTCCCAACCGAGCGCTTCGATGATCCGGGAGATCGGCTGTTTGATCGTTTTATCAAGCATCAGCTCCCAGTCAGGCACGAACTCTTTTGGCACCTGGTCGGCATACTCAAAACAGATCACGTCGGTCTTGGGGTATTTGCCGGTGACTGTTTTTATGTACACCCGTTTGGGCTTGCTCCCCTTGCCAAATTCTGTGTGGAAGTGCTCATTTGCGTACTTTGCACCCCTGACCTGCACATCATCATTTGCATAATCGTCAAGACCTTTCCCGATTCCTCCCGGTATCCCCGCCTCGTCCAGGGAATATTTTCCGGCACGGTATTTTTTGATCACATCGGAAAGGAACGCCTTAACCTCGGGATATCCTGCACCTGAAAGGATCAGTTCCATCACTTTTCCCTGGACGATTTTTGTGATCTGGGGCGTATCGCTCCTGCGGATTTCAAAGCCGACGATATCGATCTCGTTGACGTCTTTTCCTTCCTTCCAGACCAGCTGCCCCGCATACCGCTTCTTTTTTCCTGCCTGGAAGAACCGTGCATAGATCTTCTCGAATTTGATCGAAAAATAATGGGTATCGGCGTTGAGCTCCTGTTTTGCAAACCCTGAGTAACTCTCATTCAACTGCTTCTCGATCGCCTGTGCAGTCCCGATCGTCCGTTCACGGTCAAGCGGTGGGAGCTGCACCATGCAGGAGTCCGTGTCCCCGTAGATCACGGTATAGCCCTGCTGCTGGATGACGCGCCGTGTGTGCTCGATGATCGCCCTTCCCACCGATGTCACCGCGGCCCCGATCTCCCGGTCAAAAAGCCGGAACCGGGTGTATCCCGATACGCCGTAGTACGTGTTCATGATTACCTTGAGCACGTTCTGCTGCATGTCATACATGACAAACTCCGGAGAACCGAACGGGAACGTGTTGCGCAGCGCCTTCTTCTCGTCCCGTTCCTTTAGCAGTTCGGATATGATACTCCGTGTCAGCCCGTCCGGTTGTTTTTTGAACCGTATGCCATTGGGAGCCACAAGTTCACCTGCGGGATCTTTGGTCTCCATCGAAGCATTGATCGTCATCATCGCCATCGGGTACAGCGATTTTAAGTCAAGCACGACGACATTTTCCCGCACTCCTTTGCTCGGTTCAAAGACGGTCGCCCCCTCAAACTCCTCGGACGCGGCAAACCCTTTGGACGGCAGGACATACGTCCCCGAGGCTTTGCGCAGGATGTACACATCGATCACGCTGCTTGAGTTGAGCGTCTTGTCGAGCGGGCATCCCACGTATCTGGCGATCTCCCGGTAGAATTCGATGATGTTGTCCTTTTTGTTGATCGAGACGCAGAGTTCGACGTCTTTGAAGTTGTATTCTACGAGGAGTGCCGGCTGCTTCTTCCAGAGATCGGAGAGCGTGCCGGTGTAGCGTACCTTGCGCTCACCAAGTTCCTCTTCGGCAACCGCGTCGAGCCGGTACGACTCTTTCTGTGTGGAGTGCATCTTCTTATAACCGGTCAGCAGGTCAAAGAGTGCCCTGCCCCGCAATGCATTTCTCTCGGTCATACCGGGCAGGCGGGCGAGGCTCGACGAAGAGAGCCCGAGCTTCTCCATCCTGCCCGTGATGTAGGGCATGTCAAACTCAACAAAGTTCCAGCCGGAGAGTGCGTCGGGGTCGCGCTCAGCGATATATGCGGCGAGCGCTCTGAGCATTGCAGTCTCTTCGCTATAGGTGCAGATGGTGTGGGTGTCTTTTTTGAAGCACCCGTTTGGCAGCCCCCCGCTCTTTTCCTTTTCTGCGATGTCCGGAGGCATACCCTTTGCAGCAAGCAGGAATGTCGTGTAATCGTTATCAAACGAGTCGTGGCAGGTGATGCAGGTGATTGCATCACGCTGCGGATCGGGAAATCCCCGTTCGTCCTCGCACTCGATATCCATGATGCAGAGCCGGGCGGGGGCGTCCACATCCGCCGGCCTGAGGTCATGGTAATCCACAGTCGATGACGGTGCCGTCACACCTCCCGTCAACCCGGAGTCGATCATGAACCGGGTCGCAAACGGGATGTCTGCCTCGAAGTGGCGGTACCGGTCGCGCACATCACGCACATCACCCGGGCGCTGGGTATAGAGCCGGCGCAGCGGTTCGTTACGGATCGAACGGAACAAGGTATCCGGCTCGAGGGTTGCCTGCACGGGAAGGGGTTTTTCTGCGGCTTCGCGTTCCGGCACGTAAAAATAGGGTTTAAAACCCGTGACATCAAGCCGGATGGCTTTTTTGTCCGGTCCGCGCCCGAATATATGGATGATTGGCCCGTCAGGAGAATTGCTGTATTCAACCTGGTTGATCGCGAGCGATACGCTCCCGGGGGAATTTAGTGTGCTGGGAGTATTCATGCTGCACGTTTCCGGCTTTGCTGACTGTGCTGCCATATCAGGAGACCGCTTTTTTGCAGAGTTCGCTTACACATCGCCCTGCCTCGTCCATATGCGCCTGCTCCCATGCATCAAGCCGCCACTCCCCGATGGCATGGATGCCATCCCTGCCAATCCTTGCAGGAATACCGAGTGAGCACCCGCGTATGCCGTACTCCCCTTCAAGGACACAGGAGCTCGTGACTAGCTCGCGTGCATCATCAACGACCATGCGGATCAGGTGAACGATATGCAGCGCAGGGCCAAAGACCGTCCCGCCCTTGCCCTTGATGACCTCCATGCTCGCTCCCCGGAGTTCTGTGAGGATCTCGTCCCGCATGGGTTCGGGGACCGGTTGAGAGAGTTTTGAAAAGAGCGGCACCTGGTGCTCGCCATGCTCCCCCATCACGAACGAGAACCCGGTAATCCCCCGGTTTTTGAGCGCGAGCGAGAACCGTGCACTGTCGAGTTGTCCGCCAAACCCGATGCACCGCTCCCGGGGGATGCCGGTCTTTGTCTGGAGGTAATAATTGTTAACGTCCATCGGGTTGGTGACCGTAATAAGGATGCCGGAAAATCCTTTTGAGAGCGTGGCACATTCACGGACCGTGGGGAGATTTGCGTCAAGGAGGTCGGCGCGGGTTTTTATCGTGGGATCACGTGGCAGCCCTGCAGATAAGACGCAGATGTCCGCATCCCTGATATCGTTTTTGTCGATGCTGATCGCTGTCGCGAGGCCGGTGTGACGCAGGTCGAGCACCTGCGCGTTTAAGAGAGTTGCTGCGCAGTCGTACAGGACCAGTTCATCCACAATTCCCAGTGATGCTGCAAGATATGCGACCTCACCGCCCACCCGTCCGACACCCATCACCGCGAGACGCACCATTCTGATCTCACTATGGGTATGCTAATAATAATAAAGGGCATCAAAGTAGGTACGTTAATTCGGCAAAATTTTAACAAATTTTCAATCAGTAATACAAAATGCTATTGTATCAACCCTATTTAAAGAGGGCGCGCACCCTCGATTCAAATAATTTTATCCATTGAGTCTTTTATCGGTTCTGGTGCGTGATTTTAAGTCGCAGGCCGGGAAACATCTTGGGGAAAATCTTCTCCCGGCGGCACATCGCGAGGTGCCATCCAACACCGGATATTCCGAGATTCAAGTTTTGCACACACCACTTCTGCAAAGGGTTTATCATTCGTCGCAAAACTGATGAAAACTTCATGCGGAATATCAGATGCAAAGTTCATTGAATGTTCACCAAAATTTATTTAATATTAAGATTTCATTTGCCGGGAGTGACGCATGCCCCGTGGTAACATATCTGACTAGATGAGCAGCGGATTCCGCAATTGCCACAATTATTGACATCGTTCATTACGTAGACTTCACATCCGTCAGCCATATTACGATTGCAGTCTACATGACCGTCAGGATTGCACGATACCATACAGGTGCCCATGTCGCAGTGAGTCTGACCATTCGGAATAGTTGCCGGGCATACATTCCCGCATTTCCCGCAGTTATTATTATCTTGATGAACGTTTGTGCACACTCCGGGACAGCTTTGCCAGTAGGGTGCCCCCGGAACCGTACAGGTACATTGACCGCTATTACAGGTCTCATGAAGCAGACATGTATGCCCGCAACTCCCACAGTTCGAAGTATCATATTGAAGGTACTTACACACACCGTTGCAGGACGTGGCTCCGCCAGGACATGACGGGGTCGTAGGCAGTGGTAAACTGGTGGGGATCGTAGTGGGTACTGTAGTCAGTGCTTGAGTGAGTGTTGTAACGACTGTTGGAATGTAAGGCTGAGTACACTGCCCGTTCTGGCATGTCTGTTGTGAATTGCAAACATTTCCGCAACTCCCGCAGTTGATGGTGTCGTACTGCAAGTTCCGGCACGCTCCGTTACAGAGACTTTGACCTGTTGGGCAGGATTGAGTTGTGGTATAAATGAAGGAAGGAGTTGTGGACGAAGCGTAGGGCGAACTCAGTTGTTCTGGTTGTGTAGTACTCTGTGTGTTGTAGTTGGTAGGAGTTGTTGTTCCTGACACAACCTGCCCGTTCTGGCAAATCTTACCTTGTGGTGCAGAGACCCCGCAGGCACCACAGTTATTGGAATCCGTTTGAAGATTCACACAATTTCCATTGCACAGAAAGAGTGACGTGGGACACTGACCATTGACTGGAGCAATACCAGAACCTGATGTTGCACTCGATCCACTTTTTGATGTTGCTGAAGAAGAGCCGGAGTGGCCCGACAAGACAAGAAATCCAATCACGACAATCACAATTACAATGCCAATGATCATTTTTGGTGTGAGTGTTATCCCAGCAATTTTAAACGGTGGTTTTGGAACCGGGGGTGAAGGTTGGACTGGGGGTGGTGGAGCTGAAGATACT
>Ga0209777_10007369_pt1 | contig 12225 bp, 9 predicted proteins | sample FrelakmetHBP12HB_FD_187147 | JGI IMG/M metagenome (GOLD analysis project Ga0209777, IMG submission 187147) | Freshwater lake sediment microbial communities from the University of Notre Dame, USA, for methane emissions studies -HBP12 HB (SPAdes)... | ecosystem: Environmental > Aquatic >... | reverse complement strand
GTGCGGGCGACAAGTTCCTTTCCTGTGCCGCTCTCTCCGGTAATGAGAACGGTGCTGTCGGTTTGTGCAATTCTTGCAATGGATTCTTTGAGCTCTTTCATGTAGTCGCTGACGCCGATCAGTACTGAAAGTTCCTTTTCTGCGACGCTAACATCACCCTGCCTCAAAGCCTCCTCAACTGCTCCTCTAAGGTCAGGCGCCGAGTACGGCTTGGTGAGAAAATTAAAGGCGCCTTTTCTCATAGCCTCGACAGCCATCGATATGCTCCCATAACCGGTAATGATTATGACTTTTGCGGAGATGTTTTTCTCGACTTTGACTTTTTTGAGAATTTCCAAGCCATCCATTTTAGGCATCCGGACGTCCAGCAGAATTACATCATAAATATTCTTGAGAGCCATCTCCAGCCCCAGAAATGCATCTCCGGTACTTTCAACCTGGAAACCTTTGCGGGACAAGACTTGCGCGCATCCGTCGCGTATGGATTCTTCATCATCGATGATGAGGATCTTCTTTTTCGTGGTCATTGTTTCTTCTTTCTTCATAGATTCATAAGTCAACTATAGAAAACATCCTCATCCAGGCCGCTGTATTTGCCCATATAGGCGGGAAGAAAAATTATAAATGTCGTGCCCTTTCCGGATTCACTCTCCGCATCGATGAAGCCATTATGCTTTCTGATAATTCCGTATACGATGGAAAGTCCCAGACCGGTTCCCGTGCCGGGTTCTTTGGTCGTAAAGAAAGGCTCGAAAATATGCTGGAGGTGTTCCTTGTCTATCCCTTCCCCTGTATCCGATACCAAAATCTTTACCGAATTATTGGAGCTGAGTCCTGTCGTTATCGTCAGCAAACCTTTTCCTTTCATGGCATCGGCGGCATTGATGAACAGATTTATAAAAACCTCCTCCAACCTGGCCCTGTCACCCATTATTTCAGGAAGATTCTCAGCAAGACTGGTCTTTATGGCTATGCCATGGAACATGGCCTGATCCTTTACAAGATCAAGCGAGGTCTTGATGACATTATTTATCTTCAGAGGCAGCAAATCGCCTGTAGGTGCCCTGGCAAAGTCCAGCAGGTTTTGCACAATTCCTTTACATCTATTCGTCTGGTATATAATTTTCTGAATGTTTTCCCGCGCCGGGGAGTCTTCCGGAATATCTTCGAGAACGAGATTGCTGTAAAGGAGGATCCCCCCCAGAGGGTTGTTTATCTCGTGGGCGACACCCGCTGCCATCTCACCCAAGGCGGTCAATTTTTCGGTCCTTGCGAGCTGCTGGTGCGCCTTATGCAGCTTTTCATTATTTTCTTTTAATGAGTTGGACATATAATTGAACGCTTCATCCAGCATATCAAATCCGGAGATTTTATCGGGGGAAAGTTTGTAGTCTAAATTGCCGGCAGCGATGGCCTCCGCGGCCTCCTTCAACATACGTATCCGTTTTATGATGGTATTGCCCAGGAAAAAGGAAATGATAAAGGCTATAACAACGCCCAGACCGGTTATCCCCGTGTTTGTCCATATAGTATTCCACCTGATGTCCCTGTACTTTGCCTCCAGCAGGCCTACATAGAGAATGCCGATGAGATGATTATTCATATTGTAGATCGGTGTGTAGGTGGTTATATACCAGTCATCTACTACAAAGGCTCTGCCAACCCAGTCTCGGCCTTCTTCGATGACCCTGTTGTAGACCTCCCTGGACAAGGTAGTGCCAATAGCCCTCTGGTTGTCTTTGGTCATGACGTTGGTAGATATTCTCACCCCACCCTGAAATATAGTGGCCACGCCCATATCACGGCCTTTATACTTTTCCCCCTGGTATACGGTTTCTTTAACCTTGTCCACGATGGTATTGTTTTTATTTATGAGAACACCCCCCACAATAGCCCCCAGCAATTTTTTATTCTTATCAAAGAGGGGATACGCCGCCATCATAACCATACCTTCGGACAGTTGTTTTTCTTTGGGTTCATAAGAGAGAGGTATTTTTATGATTTCCATCGTGACTCGATCGGTAAGACCCGCATTTTCCCTGAGAATTTCGTTTATGGACATAAGTTCGGTGGATAATTGCAGCGATTGGTTTTCCAGACATTTTTTTACGATCGGCAGCCAGAGTATATTATCTCCCCTGACTTTCGGGTTCGCTGCCCTGTAGAGGACATTCCCGCGCGCATCTGTCACCGTGACCATATCAAGGTAGATATCATCGCCCTGTATCGAAGGCTTATGTTCATACCGGATTAAGCTTCGTAAAATACCCATCTTATTGTAGTCGTGGTTGACCATGATTACCTGCAGATCGGATCTCTCTGCTGTAAAGAGTATACGGGAAGCAATCTTCTCCAGGGTCTGATTATAGATCAATTTTGCGGTATTGATGTCCTGCCGGACTCTATTTTGCACCTCGTCTATGGTATTTTTATTGATTGTCCAGATACTGATAAGGGTCGCCACAAAACCGGTAAGAAACGTGGCGATCAGGAATCCAACGACCAGGCGGCTTTGTAAATTCAATCTAAAAAGTTTACTCACTAACCCGTTGATAATTTTCATAACGGCTTTTTGTCTTATCTCATATCTGCAATGGTTTAAAATTTTTTGGACTATACCACGTTTGCAATACTTTTATCAATCGATCTTTTGCCACATCGGTGGTGTGGGGGGTTAGAAAGCCTGGGGATTACCCATCTATGGAGGTTTTTCTTCCTGCGGGCAGGGATTTCCCCGCAAGGGTGAAATTATCGGAGAGGCATACGGGATCTTCAGCCGATAAGTTTATTTACTCTGGAGAGAAGTTCCGCAACGGGGATGGGTTTTGCTACGTAATCATCCGCTTGTAAATATTCTCCATCCGTCTTCGGAGAAAATTTGAACCCTGTTTTGTCCGTAACCGCGGTCACCATCAGGATGGGGATAGTGCTGCACGTTTCATCATGCTTTAGGCTGTAGCAGAATTCAAAACCATCCGTGTGTTTATCCATCATGACATCGAGGATGATGAGGTCCGGTCTGTTTTTTTCCACGGCTTTACGTCCATCATCGATGTTCAGTAAATGATTCACCTCGTAGCCATTACTTTCAAGAACTATCCTCAGCGCATCGCCGTAGTCCTTGTCATCGTCAATGATGAAGATCTTTTTTTTCTCCGGCATGGGAACCTCCAAAGTTCTATTTTGCGGCAATTTTCTTGACAACCTCCAGCGTACCAATATGGACAGGACAAAAATCCGAACAGCGGCCGCAGCCGACACAACCGCACAAACCTTCCTGAATATCGGTCTTATTGAAATACCGAAGCTTGTGTTCATGCCGTCTTTTCACCCTTGACGCCTGGGTAGCTCTCGGGTTGTGGCCGGACGCCTCGCGGGTAAATCCCCCATAGAGGCAGGCATCCCAGGCCCTGGTCCTGATGCCTTTGCCCGGAGCCGCGGGGTAGTCGTCTACATTAAAACAGGTACAGGTCGGGCAGACAAAGACGCAGCCGCCGCATATGATGCATTTCCCACCGAAGTAATCCCACACCCCTTCGTCGACCGAAGCGTCTTTAAGCCTGTTCATGGCTTCGTTGACCTCGTTCACTAATGGTATCGCCTGAACGGCCTTTTGCTTGAAGGCTTCTATTTTCTTCCCGGCAGCGGCGTCCTTCATATCGGCGACCAGATCGGAGGTCAGCAAATCTTTTCCGTGCTGGCTGCCCGTTTCTATCAGGAAGGCATCTCCCAGGTCGTAGAACAGCAAATCGAATCCCTTTTGCGCCACCGGGCCGCTTAAGGTCGTGGTGCAGAAACAGGTCTCATTCTGGGGACCGGGACAGGCCATGACGACCGTCAGGGCTGCGTCTTTTTTGGCCTTATAGTAGATATCCTCCCGGTCGCGGGTCATAAAGCTCGTGGCCTGAAGCAACCCCATCATGTCGCAGGAGCGTATCCCGAACAGGATGTTCTTTTGCGCCGAGACCACCTCTCGGAATTCATTTTTTTCCACCGAAAAGATCACATCGCTATGGGGCAAGAAAACCGATTTCGGAGGGAGGGACGGCTTTCCGTAGTCAAGGGTAAACGAATCTTCCTGAAAGGTATCGAACAGGCAATCTCCCTGGATTGTTTTTGTTGGGACCAGAACCTGGTATTCTTTCATCCACGACCTGAGCAGCTCCTTAACCTTTTCTTTGGCTATCGTTTTCATACGCATCTCCTGACGTTGACCGCACATCCCTTATATTCCGGTATCTTAGAAAGAGGATCAAAAGCCGGGTTGGTAAGCAGGTTTACAGGTGCTTCGTGGAAGTGGAATGTGGAAAAAACCACTTTCCTGGGCACCCTGGCAGTCACTTCTGCCTTGGCCTTTATAGAACCCCGGCGTGAGGTGACCTCTACTATGTCATTACTCCTTATGCCCAGCCTCTTGGCATCATCGGGGTTGATTTCCACGAATGGCGCCGGAGCTTCCCTTTCCAGAATGCTGATGCGCCGGGTCATAGTACCGGTATGGTAGTGGTAGTAGATACGCCCCGTGGTGAGCACAAAATCGTATTCCGCATCCGGCACTTCCGCCAGGGGTTTGAAGTCACAGGGCAAAAACGTTCCCAATCCTTTGCTGAACCTGTCCCTGTGGAGATAGGCAGTACCTGGGTGTTCCTCATTCGGACAGGGCCACTGAAGGCCGTGGCATTTTTCCAGTCTCGGGTAAGTGATACCCGCATAGGATGGAGTAAGGGCATTGATTTCCTTCATGATATCGGCTGAAGAGCGGTAATTCATGGGATAACCGGAAAGACGGCTCACCTCGGATATGATCTCCCAGTCGGCCTTGGCCACCCCCGGCGGCGGCACCGCTTTTTTCAGGAGCTGCACCCTTCTTTCCGTATTGGAGAAGGTCCCTTCCTTTTCGGCAAATGAAGCGGCGGGGAGGACCACATCGGCCCGCATGGCCGTTTCGGACAGGAAGATATCCTGCACCACGAGAAATTCAAGATTGGAGAGGGCTTGCTCAACATGAGAGGTGTCGGGATCGCTCATCATGGGGTTTTCCCCCATGACATAGAGCGCCTTGACCTCTCCTTTCCGGGCGGCTATGATCATATCTGTGATGGTCAAGCCGACTTTATCATCCAGTCCCTGAACACCCCAGGCGTCCTCAAACTTCTTTTTATTGGCGGGATCAGTGACCGGCTGATAGCCGCTGTATACGTTGGGCAGGGCCCCCATATCGCAGGCGCCCTGGACATTGTTCTGGCCTCTCAGGGGATTGACGCCCGTAGAAGGCCTGCCTATATGACCCGTTAGCATGGCCAGGTTGGCGCAGGATTTTACGTTATCCGTGCCCGTTGTATGCTGGGTTATACCCATACAATAGACGATCATCGCCTTGTCCGCTGTAGCGTACATCCTGGCCGCCGTCTCCAGGTCATGGGCGCTGATTCCAGATATCTGCTCCACCACCCGCGGCGTATAGCGTCCGATGACCGATTTCAGTTGATCGAACCCTTCCGTTCTTTTCTCGACAAACGTCTTATCATAGAGATCTTCCTCAATAATGATATTCATCAAGCCGTTCAAGACGGCGACATCGGTGCCGATGTTCTGTCTCAGGTGCAGGTCGGCGAATCCGGCCAGCTGTATCTCCCTCGGATCAATGAGAAGAAGCTTTGCCCCTCTCTCTTTGGCGTTGATGATGCGCGATCCTATCATCGGGTGCTGGGCTGTGGTATTGGAACCTATAACCAGAAACATATCGGCGTCGTCAAATTCAGTGATGGAATTTGTCATTGCCCCGGATCCAAATGCGGCGGCCAGACCGACCACCGTGGCACTGTGTCAGAGCCGGGCGCAGTGATCAACACTGTTGGTGCCGAATACCGCCCGCGCCATCTTCATAAAAATATAGTTCTCTTCATTGGTTACTTTGGCGGAGCTGAGAAAGGCCAGGGAGCGGGAACCGGAGCGTGATTTAATATCCAGCAATCTTTCAGAGACGATCTTTAAGGCCTCGTTCCATGTACTCTCGACAAGAACGCCTTGCTTCCTTACCAGCGGCATAGTGAGCCGCTCAGGCGAGCTGACAAACTCATAGGCATTCCAACCCTTCACACATAGCATACCTTTATTGACGGGATTCAAGGGGCTCGGTTCTATACCCACTACCCTATCTCCTTGAGACACAAGAGAGAAGCTGCATCCGCACCCGCAAAAAGGACATACTGTCGGTGTCTTGGTCATGGTTAAATAGCCTCCTTTATATTTTCAATTTCCGTGTAAGGAAAGACAGGCCCATCCATACAGCAGTACCTGTCCCCCATGGCACAGTGGCCGCATTTGCCTACACCGCACTTCATCATTCTCTCTAACGACATATATATGTGATCTTTGGAAAAACCCAGGTTTAAGAGCTTCTGCAGAACAAAGCGGTACATAATGGGGGGACCGCATAAGACGGCATAGGTGCTTTCCGGAGAGAGGGTGGCCCGGTCGAAGAGCCCCGTTACAACTCCCACATACTGCTTCCAGACGCCTTCATCATCCCGGTCAACGCTGTAAAGGTACTTAATGTCATCCCGGTCATAAAAGCTTAGAAGCTCGTATTTGAAAAGGACATTATCGGGGTTGTTCGTTCCATACATCAGGATGACGTCATCGAATTCATCCCTTCTGTCCAGGGCATAAAGGAGGAGGGAACGCAGAGGCGCGAGCCCAAGACCGCCGGCGATGAGCAGAAGCTTGTGACCCTTGAGTTGCTCCACCGGAAAACCCCGGCCGTACGGACCGCGGATGTGGAAGGTGGAGCCTTTGCCCATTTCAAAAAGGGCGTCTGTTACTCTGCCGGTACGCCGGACGCATATCTCCAGGTTTCCAAGCCGGGTCGTTGGCGACGATATGCTGATAGGTGCCTCTCCCTTGCCGAAAATAGAGACTTCCACAAACTGTCCTGCTTGATGACCAAAACTGTCCCATGTCGTTCCGTCCTCAAGCTTTAACTGGAATAACCTGTGATCTTTTATCTGCGGCATGGTCCTTATAATGGATACCGGCCGAAGTTTGTAAATATTATCAGGATGACCCTGCATGATCATGCCTCCTTTTCCTGAGGGCTAATGTTAAAAAACTGGCCATTTCAGATCACTGAACTAAGAAAAAAACTGCCGAGTGGCGAAATCATTCCGAACCGCAAATGACCCCTGTACCATACCTTTCGACTGTGTAACGCAATTTTAATACCAAAAACAAAACTGCTTGATATTATGTATTATTCTTACATACAAGAGAGAGCTCTTTTCGGGCCAGGGGGTAACTTACCCCGCTCCGGGGGAGATATTACCCGGAATGAAAATGGGGATAAGGGAAGATTGTCGCCATTTCCTTTTTTCCTTACCCCCTTCACTTCTTTGTATCTATTTAATTTGATGATCTTTTCCAAAAATAGGGATCGAAGGGTCTTCTTTTCACGGTTATCCACCATAAAGCCCTGAGCTTCTTTGCCGGGTCAATGTTCGAAGTGATGTTCGGAAGCAGGCCAATAAAAGCTCAAAATAAGTTTGGGTGAATGCCCTGCTTCCAATCAACTTAAACATTTGGGCCGGTATTGGGCAGGGAGATACCTTTTGGACAATCCTGAAAAGACGACACCTCGATCCCTAAATAAATCGGATCTAATGTTTTGTGAAATTATCCACAGTGAAGGGGGGCAAGCCTTTTTTCTCCTTGACCACTCTTTCGACTTATCTTATACTCTTTCCGTCAAAAAGGAAATCCTTTAAACATCTTTCATGCTCAGCTATCCGGGCAGACAATCCACGGGAAAGAGGACTACTACGGTAATAAACCTCATCAACTGGAATTAACATATCGATTTCATTACAAATATATACATATTGAGTGACAATACATGAGGATAGGAGTAAAATACGCATAGAAATCGAAGAGGTTCCTGCTAATCATTCTGAAATAATTAAGTATATTCAGGTTGTTATTTGAAAAGGACTTCGCGATATTGAATCGGAGACTTGACTGATCCCGAGAATAATATAGGAGGAATTTAATGAAAGCGGAAGATAGTGATGTTTTAAAAGAATTTTCAACGGAGCAGGTAGCCGAGCTCAACAAAATTATCAGCAAGCACAAAGGGAAACCCGGTGGATTAATTCCGGTGCTGGAAGAGGCACAAGTGGCCCTGGAATACCTGCCTATATCCGTGCAAAAGAAGATTGCCAAGGAATTGAATTTGCCTTTGAGCCGTGTTTACGGTGTGGTCACCTTTTACTCGTTCTTCACTATGACGCCACGCGGCAAATACACGGTCCGGGTTTGTCTGGGTACAGCCTGTTATGTCCGCGGCGGCAAAGCCATTTCTGAAACGCTCGAAAAGGAATTCGGAATTAAAGACGGCGAGACTACACCTGATAGGATGTTCACCTTGGAAACCATCCGCTGTTTGGGCGCTTGTGGTTTGGGGCCTGTGGTTGTGGTGGGTGAAGATGTGCATGGCCGTATGAAACCATCCAAGGTCAGGGAAACTCTGGCCCAATACAGATAACCTAATATTTTTACGAGCAAAAAAAACTGGAGGAAACGCCGATGGCAAAATTGCTTATCGATGATTTAAAAAAGATAAAAGAAAAAGTGCAAAAAGAAATGTCCTTGCGGGAAGGCGACCGCCGCGTCAAAGTGACCGTCCATATGGGTACTTGCGGTATTGCTTCCGGTGCCAAGGCCGTTATGGATACATTGCTTGAGGAAATTGAAGCCGCCGATGCCAATGACGTGGCCGTGACCACATCGGGCTGCATGGGCTTGTGCAGCCGTGAACCTTTGGTTACTGTGGAAATATTAAATCAAGAACCGATAAAATACGAATATATGAATCCCAATAAAATGAGGCAGGTCTTTAAACGACACATTCAGGCGGGAGAAATTCAGACCCCCTTTGTTTTGGCGAAAGGCTCTGAAGTCATCAAGTAATTTTTTCGCCCATAATACATTCAGTATCGAAAGCATAATAATTTCTCAAGGAGGATGTTGTCTCAATGAAAGCTTTTCGTTCACACTTATTGATCTGCGGAGGAACGGGTTGTCAATCTTCCGGCAGTCATAACGTAAAAAAAGCCTTATTGGAAGAGGTCGATCGAAGAGGATTGGCCGATGAAATAAAGATTGTGGAAACGGGATGTAATGGATTTTGCGCTTTGGGTCCGATCATGGTCGTTTACCCTGAAGGCATCATTTATATAACCTTACAACCGAAGGATATCCCGGAATTAGTTGAAGAACACTTAGTCAAAGGAAGGATTTTAGAGCGGCTTTTATATCGGGAGCCTACAACCGATCAGATTATCCCGACCATTCAGGATATCCCGTTCTTTGCCCTTCAGGAATTGCGTGTATTGAGAAACCGCGGATTGATTGATCCTGAAAAGATTGAAGAATATATCGCCCGAGACGGCTATGCCGGCATGGCTAAAGCCCTGACTGAGATGGAACCGGCACAGATCGTTCAGGAGATCCTGGATTCAGGTTTGCGCGGACGCGGCGGAGCAGGGTTCCCTACAGGTTTGAAGTGGCGGTTTGCCGCCCAGTCACCGGGTGATGTCAAGTATGTGCTCTGCAATGCCGATGAAGGCGACCCGGGCGCTTTCATGGACAGAAGCGTGCTGGAAGCCGATCCTCACGCTGTCCTCGAAGGCATGGTCGTCGCCGCTAAAGCTATCGGCTCTCATCAAGGGTATATTTACTGCCGAGCTGAGTATCCCCTGGCCATTCACCGTTTGAACATCGCCATTGCCCAGGCCAAGGAATCCGGATTGTTGGGCCAAGATATTCTGGGCACAGGATTCGATTTTGATCTGGAGATTTATCAGGGAGCCGGGGCATTTGTTTGTGGCGAAGAAACAGCCCTGATGACTTCCATTGAAGGGAAAAGAGGCATGCCGCGGCCAAGACCACCCTTCCCCGCCGTGGCCGGTCTGTGGCAGAAACCGAGTATTCTGAATAACGTGGAAACGCTGGCCAATATCGGACAAATTATTTTACGCGGCGCCAAGTGGTATAATTCGGTAGGTACGGAAAGAAGCAAGGGCACAAAAGTATTTGCCCTCACCGGTGATGTAGCCAACGTGGGCCTGGTGGAAGTTCCCATGGGAACAACCCTCGGCACTATCGTTTACGATATCGGCGGCGGCATACCCAAAGGCAAAAAATTCAAGGCCGCTCAATTAGGAGGTCCTTCCGGCGGCTGCATCCCCATTCAGCACTTAAACGCCCCGGTGGACTATGAAAAGGTTGTTGAGCTCGGCGCTATTATGGGCTCCGGCGGCTTGATCGTCATGAACGAAGACAAGTGCGCGGTGGATATGGCCCGCTTTTTTATGGATTTCTGCCAGGATGAGTCCTGCGGCAAGTGCACGCCCTGCCGCGAGGGGACCAAACGCATGCTGGATGTTTTGACCAATATCACCCAGGGTAAGGGTAAAGAGGGCGATATCGAGCTTTTGGAAGAAATGGCCGAAGTGATCAAAAACGCTTCCTTATGCGGATTGGGCCAAACAGCACCCAATCCGGTTTTGAGCACAATCCGATATTTCCGCCGGGAATATGAAGAGCATATCCGTGATCATCGCTGCCGAGCCGCGGTCTGCTCGGCCCTTTTCAGATCTCCCTGTCAGCATACCTGCCCTATCGAAATGGATATCCCTTCTTATATCGCTCTGATCAGGGCTAATCGATTCGAAGACGCCTACAAAGTCCTGCTGCAGACCAATCCTTTCCCGTCGGTCTGCGGTAGGGTTTGCGACCATAAATGCCAGACCAAATGCCGCCGCGGCAATACGGATGAACCGCTGGCCATAAAATTCTTAAAAAGATTTATTACCGACAATGCCCCCCGGCCGAAAATTGAACCGGTGATGGTGTCCAGAAAAGAAAAAATCGCTGTCATCGGGGCAGGCCCGACCGGGCTTACCGCCGCCCGAGACCTGGCCTTGCGCGGTTATAAGGTAACGGTTTTGGAGGAGTTGCCAACCCCGGGAGGCATGCTGGCTTGGGGGATCCCTTCCTACCGTTTGCCCCGGGATATTCTGGATAAGGAAATCGACGACACCCGGGCCCTGGGGGTGGAAATCCGCTTAAATACCCGCGTGGGTCGTGATATCACCATGGACAAACTGGAAAAAGAATTTGATTATATCTATCTGGGTACTGGAGCACACAAGAGTCAGAAAATGAATGTCCCCGGCGAAGACTTGAAAAATGTCTTCGGCGGTGTGGAGTTCCTGCGGGATTTTAATGCCAATGAAGAAAAATGGTTAAAAGGCAAAAATACTCTGGGTAAGACAGTTGCCGTTATCGGCGGGGGTAATTCGGCCATCGACGCCGCCCGCGTTGCTGTACGTCTTGGAGCAAATGTAACCATTCTTTATCGCCGCTTAAGACAGGATATGCCAGCAGCGCAAGAGGAAATCAAGGCGGCTGAAGAAGATGGCGTCAAAATTGAATATCTCGTTGCCCCCTTAAGGATTGAAGGCCCAAAGGGAAAGGTTAACTCTATTACCTGTCAACGCATGACCCTGGGGGACTTTGATTCGAGTGGCCGTAAGAGACCGGTGGCCGTAACCGGATCCGAATTCACCTTAAAGGTCGATTCTGTTATTGCCGCCATCGGTCAGATCCCCGATATGAGTTTTATCGATCAAAAAATCGGCATTAAGATCAACAAAAGGGATTGTTTTGATGTGGGCATTGATTATAAATCACGCACATCTAATCCCCGCTACTTTGCCGGTGGTGATGCGGTGACAGGCCCGGACACGGTCATTGGGGCCATTGCCGGCGGACATCAAGCCGCAGACGACATCGATGCCGCTATACGGAAGGCCAACGGTGAACCGGCTTATGAAAAACCGGCACGGGAAAAAATTGATGTGCCTTTGGTCATCGATGAAGAAACCGTCGAAACCCCGCAGTTGGCCATGCCGGAACTTTCCGGCGACAGACGCAAAATGAGTTTTTCCGAAGTGGAATTAGGTTTTAATATAGCAAACGCCGTTAAAGAAGCCTCGCGATGCTTGCGCTGCGACGCTGAATAATAAATCTTATCTGAGGTTATTAAATATTTTGCAAGGAGCAGGAAATGGAGAAAAAAATACCTTTAACAATTGACGGAAAAAATATAGAAGCTAACGTAGGCCAAACCATTTTAGAGTGTGCCCGAGATAACGGCATTTTCAT
>Ga0209777_10007368_pt1 | contig 12225 bp, 12 predicted proteins | sample FrelakmetHBP12HB_FD_187147 | JGI IMG/M metagenome (GOLD analysis project Ga0209777, IMG submission 187147) | Freshwater lake sediment microbial communities from the University of Notre Dame, USA, for methane emissions studies -HBP12 HB (SPAdes)... | ecosystem: Environmental > Aquatic >... | reverse complement strand
GGAAATTTTGGGTCGGGATATCTGCCGTCTGTCCGGTTCGGGATGGGTGGACCTTAGAAGGCGAATCGGTTATTTACCTCAGAAACCGGAGATCGACCCCTTATTTCCTATTACGGTTGATGAAGTGGTCTTCATGGGCCGTTTGTCTCACATCGGTTTATTGCAGACCTTAACCCCTCAGGACCGCCTCGTGGCCGAGACTTCCCTTCAGGCCCTCGGAATCGACCACCTACGTAAAAGACCCTTTGGGCAGTTGTCGGGCGGAGAACAGCAGAAAGTTCACCTGGCCCGTATCCTGACACAGGAGCCGGACATCATCCTCTTTGACGAGCCCATGTCCGGTTTGGATTTGAAATGGCAGCATCGTTTGGGGGAAATCATCGAGGGCCTGGCCCGAAAAAGGAAAACGGGTCTGGTGATGGTCGTTCATGAACCTCAACACCTGCCTCCATCCTGCAGGAAAGTGGCCCTGTTGCATTCAGGGGAAATCCTGGCCCAGGGCTCAAGTGAGCAAATACTATCGGAGGAACTGTTGTCAAAACTTTATGACTGCCGGGTGAGGAAGCATTTTCATGACGACCATGTCTATCTCTCCCCCTGGAAAGCCGATGTTTGAGGACTTGGTTTTTTTTCAGGAAACCATCTCGGCTGCCGTTCTGGCCGGTTTAAGTTGTTCGATCATTGGAGTCTTCATTTTTTGCCTGCGGATTCCCTTTGTGGGCGTACTCATCGCCCATGCGGCCATGGCCGGGGCCATCCTGGCTCAATTTCTGGGCTGGCCGGAACTCCCTCCGGCTTTGGGAATGTCCTTTCTTTCCATTTTTTTTGTAGGCTGGTTGACGGATCATACCGAAGTCGATCTCAACATTTCCTTGAGCATCCTTTTTTCCTTGATGATGGGACTGGCCTTTTTGGGGATCGGTTTGATCCCCGAACCCAAAACGCCTATACTGAGTCTTTTATGGGGCAATATACTTCTGGTAACCCGAACCGAGGTCTTGGCCATGATAATTGTGACCCTGTGCCTTCTCAGCATGATCGGCCTGGGCTTCAGGCAATTGAAGGCCGTCCTTTTCAGCCGAACCATTGCCGCCGCATTGGGCCTGAGAGAAGAAATTTATTTTTATGCCCTTCTCCTGTTGTCGGGTGGGGTTGTTTCGGTTAACCTCAATACCATTGGAGGATTGATGCTTTACAGCTTACTGGTTAATCCGGCGGCCGGGGCCTACCAGCTCACTTACAGTCTTAAGGCTATGGTGATCATTGCCGCCTTCCTGGGTGTGGGGGCTTCTCTCCTGGGTTTCTTATGCTCTTACCTCTGGTCCTTGCCCACCGGGGCGTCCATTGTGATTTGCTCTTCCATCGAATTCGCCCTCTGTGCCGTTTTTTCGCCGAAAAGAAGAAAATTTATCAAAGGAAACAATCAATGAAAGGTCAAAGCTCACCGACAACCAGAAAAGATTTCTTTAATCAATTGGCCCCAGACTGGGATCAGCGTTTTTATACCCCGGACATGAAAAAGCAATTGAAATCCCTGGTCTCGGACTTCCATCTCCAAAAAGGAAGCCGTGTCCTGGATGTCGGATCAGGAACAGGAGGACTTATCCCCTATATCCTGCAAATCATCGGTGAACAGGGTTCCGTGTGGGCCGTCGATTTTGCCGAAGAGATGGTCCGCATAGGCAAAGAGAAATTCCATCATGAACCCCAGGTCAATTTTCAAGCGGCCCCGGTTGAAGCCCTGCCCTTTGCCGATCAATTTTTCGATCATGTGGTCTGTTTCGGGGCCTTACCTCATTTCGAGGATAAAGGGCTGGCTATTGGCGAAATGGGGCGGGTTTTAAAGACCGGGGGGACCCTGTTCATTGCCCATGCCCTAAGCAGCCAGGAGATTAAAAATCATCATCAGGGGAACAGCCCGGTAGCTTTGGATTGTCTCCCCGAAGAGGGGGAGATGATCTCTCTACTCACCGCCAATAGTTTCCGGATGACCAGGCTGATTGATCAACCCAAATATTATTTATGTGAAGGTATTAAAATAGATGAACCTTAACCATGTCAGTAATCTTTCAAAGTTGAATATGATCCATCATTAGGAGAAGATGCCGATTAAGCGGGTGTGTGTGGTGGATGGACAGGGCGGTGGTATAGGGCTGTTGTTGGTCAAATCACTTAAAGAAGTTTATAAAGAGTCTGTGGAAGTGATCGCCCTGGGGACCAACGCCATTACCACGGCCCAAATGCTCAAAGCCGGGGCCAACAAAGGAGCCTCTGGGGAAAACGCAATCTGTCATGTCCTGCCCACGGCCGATTGTATCGTCGGTCCCATAAGCATCACCTGGGCCAATGCTATGCTGGGTGAAATTACCCCTCGCATGGCCGAAGCGGTCATGTCCAGCCCGGCCGTCAAAATCCTTTTGCCGCTGTCACAGGAATCCGTTCAAGTTGTGGGGGTTATCAAAGAACCGCTGCCTCACTTGGTCTGGATGGCGGTTGAAAAAATAAAAAAGGAGGTATTGAGAGATGTGTGAATCCAATGCGTACCTGATTAAGGAGGGGGAAGAGGAACTCCTTATGGAATCCGTGGATGTGATCGAGCCGGAGGAGAACGACACCTTCCGTCTGGTTGACATCTTCGGCGATCAAAAAATCATCAAGGCCCGCATCAAGGGGATGAACCTGATCAATCATAAGATCTGGTTTATTGAAGAAGAGACCCGCATTTCTCCATCCTTAGCGGCATGAAGAGGTTTGGGAGTTTCTGAAGAAAACGTAATGAGGGCTGCAACCAGTCAAGGCTGCCGGATCAATGAAGTGTCGCCGAAAGGAGAGGGGTATCGAATCCAAATTAGCAAGAGTTGAGAGATGATTCTTGTCTATCTATGATGAGTATTGATCCAGCCCGGACTGAATGGCATCTCTGGCCTTACTCATAAGCTCATCTATATTTTCAGCCTTATAACCGGTTACCTCTATTTTTGGATGGATGATCAGCTTTGCCTTTCCCGGGAGAAGGTTTAAGGTCTGGGGGGGCAATATCTTTCCAGTATTTATAAGGGTTACCGGCAGAAGCGGCACTCCTATATCTATGGCGAAAATAAATGCACCCTTCTTGAAATCCCCCATCTTTCCTGTCTTTGACCTGGTCCCCTCCGGGAAAAAAAGTACCGAGGTCCCATTAACGATCTTCTCCTTTGCCGCATTGATCGAGGCTAAGGCTTTTTCATGGTTCGACCTGTCAATGAAGATGTGGCCCACCTTTTCACAACCGATTCCCAGGCCGGGAATTTTTCTGAGCTCCTGTTTCAGCACCCATTTGAAATCGATACCGATCCAGCCATATAAAACGAAAATATCAAAATGGCTCTGGTGATTGGATACAATAACATAGGACTGCTTCCTGTCTATATTTTCCTTGCCGATCACCTTGACCAACAGGGGGGTCATATAACCGTTCAGCCGTGACCAGACGGCGCCGCCGATATAGCTCCCAATCTTCTGATTGATCAAGGTGGATAAAATCGTTGCTATTGCACCGAAGATCAGAGTTGACCCAATTAAAAAAGGGAGGTACACGAGCCACTTATACGGCTGATAGAGTATAAATAATATTTTTCGCAAAGCGCCTTCTCCGTCTTCTTGTATTTTTTTTAGAAATCTGTATGATAATTGATTAGATTAATGGGATATTATGTTGTCATGGGCTATCATCATCATAAAAACCGGTGAAAGAAACTTTCTGAATAGTTGAATCAATTACGGCCAAATCGCCCAACTCGGCCGGGAGAAAGGGAACCCTGTCTGTTTGCCCACCGGTTTGGATGAAATCACAGTGTCCGACTTTATGTCAAGCGAATAGTTGATTCGCCTACCAAAACGTCAGATAGGAGGGTATCCCCATGCCTCAAGTTACCCAAATGCTTGCCGTCGTCGCAGCCGTTATTGGATTGCTTTTTTTTGCGGCCGGAATCATTGCTCTTACCAGACGTCGATTTTTAAATATGGTTTTCAGCATAACCTTTGGTCTGCTGTTGCTGGTCACTGGCCTTCTGCTCGGGACCATAGGTGTTGCTACCCAGGGATACCGGGCGCTGACGAGAGAAGAGATCTCCGTGATGGTAACCACAGCACCGAACGGAGCGCAACAATTTACAGCCCAATTTCAATTTCCCAACGGCCGAGAACTCAGCTATAATCTGGCCGGAGACGAATTGTATATCGATGCCCATATACTCAAATGGAAACCTATCGCCAACTTCTTCGGTATTCACACGACTTATGAACTTGATCGCGTGGCCGGGCGCTATGTATTGCTTGAAGATGAACAACAAAAGAGAAGGACTGTTTTCTCGCTGGCCAAGAACAAACCATTGGACATGTTCCGGCTAAGACGTAGTTATCAATGGCTCAGGCCGTTGGTTGATGCCGAGTATGGGTCGGCTACCTTTATCACAGCCGATAAGCCAGCGAAATTTGAGGTTCGTGTTTCAACGACCGGTCTTTTAATACGCCGGCTTTCTGACCATGGAAAATAAAATAGAAGATTTTCCCTTGATTCTTCTAGCCGGCGGCCGGTCCGCCCGGATGGGAACACCCAAAGGGCTGCTTGATTACCAGGGACACCCCTGGCTGCTTGAACAGCTTACTCGCTTCGAAGCTGTTTCCGGGAAGCTGGTGGTTGTCGTCCTGGGCTATCATCATGAATTGTACTTTGAAAAAATTCCCTGGTTAAAGAAAGCAGGTCAAAAACCGGCACACCAACTTGGCCTAAAAATTTCGGTGGTCGTCAATCCGACCCCCGAAAAGGGCCAATTCTCTTCTATTCAATGTGCCATTGGTTTTTTGCAAGTTAAACAAACAGGATTCGCCAAACACCGAACGCCGAACGCCGAACTTATTTTTCCTATTGAAGACTCTCCCGGGGCCTTTGTTCTTCCTGTCGATGTGCCTTGCACAGGGAAAGAGGTCTTTGAAAAACTGGCCGGGGCATTCAGCAAGACGATTGACGTCGTTGTTCCACAGTTTCAGTCCAAGGGTGGTCATCCCGTCCTCCTTTCAGCAGGTTTTCTTCGCCGCCTGGCCGAAGTCTCCCCTGCCTCCCAAGATGTCCGACTCGATCTCCAAATTCGAGCCCTGCCTGTGGAGCGAATAGCCTTTGTTCCTGTCAATGATAAGAACATCTGCTTGAATATAAATGCGTTGGATGAGTTTCAGGAATACACTAAAAGAGAGGACGGGTCTGGTCGCACTTAACCTCGTGTTCCAAGTTTCCTAAAACCCAAGAAACCATTATGATCCGGAAGTGATGGAGGTCTGTTTGCGGATCTTTCGGGAGAAAAAATTTGTGTTTGGATAGGGCAGGATGGATGAAAAAAAGTGTTGATTGCGGATTTCGGATTGCAAATTCTGAAAAAAAAAGGTGAAAAGGGATATCCCAATTTCACCTTTTGCTTTTGGATGGTGAAAGAAATTACTTCTTTTCTTCTTTCTTCTCGTCCTTCATCTCAGCTTTCTTGTGAGAACGATGAGTCCTCGCCCTGACTTTTGATGCAACCAAATTGCCGTCCATCTCTTTGTACTTTGCGAACATCCAATCGCCTACCTTCACGTCGGCAATGGTCTTGTCCTTGGAGAACTTGGTTTTGTCATCGATCGAGAGAGTCACCTCACCCTTCCTACTTTTTACGGTGATGGTCTTGGCTGTCGCATCGACTGCGGTCACCTTGCCGAGAACGTGCTTGCCGTGGACACCAGGTGTCTTCTTCTCCACCTTGGCAGGAGCCGGCACCGTCTCTTTCTCCGCGGCAAAAGAAAGCCCTGCGACAGAGAGCAAAAATAGAAGCGATACGATACAAACGATTATCTTTTTCATGAATTCACCTCCTTTCATCATGAGAATTACTCCGCTTGACATCATCAATAAACCTTACCGTTCTGAAAAATTATCGATTCACGGCAGAATGAAAAACCTGGCTCGCTATATCATCCGGGCCTCTTTTTCTCAAGAACGAACAACCTATCTCCCGGAAGAGTCCCGGATTATCTACCGAACTAAGGACAACCGGTAATAAAAAATTCTTGAGGCCTTAGATTGGCCGTCGGCCATGACCTCGCCTAACCCCAATCACGGGGAGCGAATGGTCTGCTTCCATGGCTTCTATAATAACATCTCCAGAGGGCTTCGTCAAAAACAAAATCAGAATATCTTCTTTCTATAACCTATGAATATAATCTCTGAGCCTCATTATTTGACAGTAGGGGATTATTTAGTTCAACCCTTAATTCTCAATTTTTAGTCCAGTTCCCAAGCAAGAGTAGGTAGGTGTAAGCCGCAAGAAGAGTTATCTGGACACTGTCCGTCAACCCAAATACTGATCAGGACCCATGAGCTTATTTCCCGGGTTTTCTTATTGTTTTTTTAACATACGGCAATAGTCCTCCGGCCAATAGCATTTCTATCTTATCCGTTGGAATGAGGGCCTTGAGGACAATTTCTTTTTGTTTGGTCTGATTGACGACCTTGATTTCCTGTCCCTTCCGAATGGCCTGTTTCAGACTTTTAAATTTAAGCCGGTCGTTTTGGTCTAGGCTGTTATAGTCGATCGGATTGATAAAAACCAACGGCACGATCCCATAATTTATCAAATTGCTCAGATGAATGCGGGCAAAGGATTTGGCTATTACGGCTTGGATCCCCAGGACCATCGGGGCCAGGACCGCATGTTCCCTGGACGATCCCTGGCCGTAATTTTCTCCCCCAACGATTACCCCGCCCTTGGCCTCTAAGGCCCTTTCGGCAAAATGCGGATCCAGGCGGGAAAAGGTATATCGGGAAATAGCCGGGATATTGGACCGGAACGGCAAAACCTCAGAGCCTCCCGGCAGGATATCGTCGGTGGAAATGTGATCCCCTGTTTTGATTAAAACCTGGGCCTGGAAGGTATCGGCAATGGGTTTTTTTGAGGGGATCGGTTTGATGTTAGGACCGCGGATGATCTTGATTTGGTCAGGGTTATTGGACGGCGGCAGGATCAAAGGATCCGGCCAGGAAGTTTGAGGAGGATTGGTTATTTTCGGCATAGGGATTTTTCTGTGCAAGGGATCAACCACTTTCCCTTTTAGGGCGATCATGGCCGCTGCCGTTGGATTGCATAAAAAGACGCGGGCTGATAGGGTTCCGCTCCGGCCTTTGAAGTTACGATTAAAAGTTCGGAAAGAGACCCCTTCTTGGGGAGGGGCGCCGCCCATGCCGATACAGGGACCGCAGGCGCATTCGAGAATACGGGCCCCGGAAGCGATCAGAGAAAACAAATCCCCCTGAACAGCCAGGGAGTGCAGTACCTGTCTGGAACCGGGGTTGATCAAGAGACTGGTGTGAGGATGGATGGTTTTACCCGAAAGGATGACGGCCACGGATTTCAAGACGGCATAGGAGGAATTCGAACAACTGCCGATACAAACCTGGTCCACTTTTAATCCGGTCAATTCTTTCAGCGGCACCACACGGTCCGGGCTGAAAGGTTTGGCCGCCAGGGGTTCCAGTTTATTAAGATGGATTTCTATCTTTCCGTCGTAAAGGGCCTCCGGGTCCGGCTGAAGTTCCCGCCAGTCTTTTGCCCGGCCTTGAGATTTGAGAAAAGAACGGGTGATTCCGTCACTGGGAAAAAGGGAAGATGTAGCTCCCAGCTCGGCTCCCAGATTGCAAATCGTGGTCCGCTCGGTTACCGAAAGATCGGACAAACCAGGTCCATTAAACTCGTTGACCCAACCGAGGCCGCCTCGAACAGTCAGACGACGAAGCATTTCCAGGGCCACATCCATGGCCGTTACCCAAGGGCGATTTAATTGGCCGGTCAACCTAACCCGTCTCACTTTCGGTCTCACCAGATGATAGGGAAATCCGGCCATGGCCGCAGCTATATCCAAGCCCCCACAGCCCATAGCCAACATGCCCAGGCCGCCTGCGGTTGGGGTGTGACTATCCGAACCCAGCAAGATTTGGCCGGGTTTGGCAAACCGTTCCAAGTGGATTTGATGACAGATGCCGTTTCCCGCCGGGGAGAAATAGGCCCCATAGCGGGCGGCCGCAGTTTGAAGATAGCGGTGATCGTCCGGGTTCCGGGAATCGGCTTGCAAGGTGTTGTGATCCACATAAGAAACCGCCAAAGGGACTTGGATCCTGGATTGTCCGATGGCTTCGAACTGCAGATAGACCATGGTGCCTGTGGCATCCTGGGTCAGGATCTGGTCCACCTTTAGAGGGATAGATTGGCCGGGTGTTATCTTTCGATCCCAAAGGTGCTGCTTAACAATTTTTTCAAAGAGGTTTAGTTTCATTTTATTCCTTTGATAGATGCACGATGCATGATGCAGGATGCAGGATGAAAGATGGAAGAAAAAAGTTTGATCATGCGCGATGACTTTTGATTACCGCTTCTCTGAAATTTAGTAATTTTGCCGATAGTTCTTCATATCTTGGCATTAGATCCAGAAAAATATCTTCTTTTAACGATATTGTCCTATAAAGCATTTGTAGGTGAGCTTTGGTTTCATCACAAGAGGAAATCGCATAGGTTAAAAATAGGATAAATTCATTTTTGTATCTTCTCCGACCAAATCCTTCAACAATATTCGAAACGATGGACTTTGATGACCTCCTGATTTGACTCCCTTGCTCATACATTTCAAATTTTGGAAGTTCCTCAAGAGTTATCTTGTGAATTTTTACTGCCAATTCTTCTCCTAAAAGATATATCTCAAGGTCTTTATATGACTTTGCCATCATCTTCTCTCTTGCATCCTGCATCGTGCATCGTGGATCACCCCTCGTTCATCTTGCATCGTCCCCCTTTCTTCACTCTTCCTCTATCGGCAGCACGACCGTCACCGTTGTTCCCAGTTCCGAAGACTCGACCTGGATGTCTCCATTATGGTCCTGGACGAGCTTATAAGAAACCGCCAAGCCGAGACCGGTGCCTTTCTTTTTATTGGTTACAAAAGGCTGAAACAACTGTTCTTTGATCTTGCTGTCTATGCCTTTTCCGGTATCGGAGATCCGGATCAGAACTGAATTTCGGTCCCTTTCCGTCTGAAGGGATAACGTTCCTCCTTCCGGCATGGCCTCGACCGCATTCTTGGTCAAGTTGAGGAGGACTTGTTTGATTTGTTCCGGGTCAAAGAAAAATTCCGGCAGGTCAGGAGCCAAATTGGGTTTAACTTTAATCTGCTGCCGGGCAAACAAAGGGCCGAAGAGCTGACCCAGATCCATGACCATGCGGTTGATCTGAGATTTTATTTTGTGGGGGGTTGTGGGGCGGGTAAAGTCCCGGACATCGACAAGGATTTTTTCCAGACGACTGATTTCAGTGGTGATCAAATCCAGTTTCTCTTTTTCTTTTTCACTAAGAACCGGAGATCTTTTGAGCTGCCCGGCCAGCCCGCCGATGGCGATCAAAGGGTTTTTTATCTCATGAGAAACATGGCTGGCCATAGAGCCCACAGCGGCCAATCGTTCGGACTGGATCAGCCTTTCCTGAGATTTCTGGAGTTCTTCGGTCTTGTTGTCGACCTCGATTTTTAAATATCCGGACCAGCGATAGGAAATGAAGGCCCAGAGTCCGGTTACGATAATGATGAAGAGCAGGCAGATACCCACGAGAAGGGCTTGTTGAAAATTAAGGCTGCGGACCAGTCCGGAGACTTCCTCAATAGGGGCCACAACAGCTACCGACCAGAATTCAGAGGCCGGAATCGTCTGAGAACCAAGATTTCGGTCCGGTGTTCTATAAAAAGGGATGGAGGTATAGGCGACCAATTTTTCTGTGGCGGTTTTTCGTGAACGATGCCACCCAAGGACATAAGTGGAAGTGCCTTCTTTTTTCTGCAGGAATTCGTTCCGGACCAGATCATCAATTTTCTTGACGGATAATTGAGGACTGGTGGTCTTCAAAACCCAAAAAATGGTTTTTCCGATAAAATTATTTTCAGGGTGATCCAGAAGGATACCCTGGGGATTAATGATCCAGGCATAGCCGGTGGTTCCGGAAATCACCCCCCGGGTGGCTTTCTGGGCAATACGGACGGCATCAATCATAAAAAATACAGCCCCCTTGATCCGGTTTTCTCCGGTCCTCTTTGGTTGCAGAGGAACCCCCAGAGGCAAGGTCCATTTTCCTTCCTCAAAGGAAGTATTTCCAATCCAGACCTGGTTTTGAACCACAGAACCTTCCTGAAAAAAAATAAGGGATTGGGAAATAGGCAGGGGGATCCCCGGGGGATTCCAGCCCATACCCGGGATTTTTTGGACCATTTTTCCCTTTTTATCCAGGATTAAAATGGCCAGGACATCGCCGGACAATAGGTCCGGGTGTTGAAAAAATACTCCCTGGGGTTTGGTGACGGCAGGAAGCCCTTCCAATTCAACTATCTTCTTCAGTTCCAACAGGGAGGTTTCCAAATGGGATATCTGGTTTTGTATGTGATCGGAAATCTTTCTGGCCAGGATAAGCTGCTGATCATTAAACTGCCGGGTAATGACTCCGGTGATTTTTTTTGAAGTGGAATACCCAATAAAGCCGATCAGCAGGGTCAACATAAATGCCAGGGCATAAACAGCCGGCAGGGAGTGTTGAAACAGCCTGGGAAAACTGATTTTTTTCATTGGCGAATATTCAGGAGCAGGTAGCCTCCCATAAACAAGAACAGGATATTGGCGGACCAGGCGGCCCAAAGGGGAGGAAATATCCCGTTGAGTCCCAGAGATCGGGAAAATCCGAAAAAGACCCAGTAAATAAAGGCCACAAACAAACTTCCGACAATCCCTTGAGCGATCCCGATGCCTTTTTCTTTGCGCAAGGCCAAAGAAATCCCAAACAGGGCCATGATCAGACAGACAACCGGGAAGGACAAACGAGTATATTTTTCTACAATATACTTGGTGGCATCATACCCTTCCCGTTGAATCTTCTGGATGTTGGCTTTAAGCTCCGGATAGGTCATTTCCTCACTGCCTTTTTCCTGGTAGCGGAAATCTTCCGGGGATTCTGAAAGAAAGAAGGCTTTTTCGCTGAAAGGCTCACTGAAATAAGAGCCGTCCGACCGAAAGGATTGGAAAAGTCCGTTTTTAAAAATCCAGGCCCCGTTTTTCCAGATCACGTTTTCAGCATCCAAACGGGACTGAAGAATAAATTTGGAATCAAAGAAATAGAGTGCTGCTCCTTCTGCCGTTTGATCCTTAAAATTAAAGTTTTGAAAGGTATAAATAGCATGATCCCCTTTGTACCAGATCTTTTCCTGAAGCAGAACTGCCCGGGGCTCCATTTTTTTTACCTGATAATTCCAGATTTCCTGGGCCCGGGCCTGGGTGAAAGGCACCAGTATTTCCCCGAGGATCAAAAGGAAAATGGTGGTGGCAGCGGAAAGCAAAATGATCGGAAAAGACAAACGGATCATATTGATCCCGCTGGATTTAAAGGCGATGAGTTGATTGTTTCTGGAGAAAAATCCAAACGTGAGCTGGGTGCCCATAAGAACAGCCACCGGGAACATTTGCTTAATGATAAAGGGCAGTGTGTAGATAAAATAGCGGACAATCATGGTTGGGGCCACCCCGGCCTCATTGAAATTATTCAGCTTTCCCATAAGGTCCACCAAAAGGAAGATAAAGACAAAGATCCCCAGGCAGAGCAAGGTCATTTTTAAGAATTCTTTGGATATGTAATGGCTGATGATTCGCATGTTAAACCATAATTTTTCTAATAAGTACCAGGAAGTATGAAAAAGGATTCAAGGGGTCTAGGGGTCAAGGATTCAAGTGAAAGGCGTGGAAGTAAAACCACTTGAACCCTCGAATCCTTGAATCCTAGAATCCTATTTTTTGTATTAAATACTAACCAAGGTTAAAGGATTTGTAAATAAAAATGATAAATTAACAGGTTGCTGAAACCGGGCACCGCTCCGAAGGAGTGGGAGTGAGCCGAGATTTGGGGCGAACAAAAAGGCCCATCAATCCCGTCAATGGCGGGATTGCCATCATCCCTCCCCGCCCTTTCGGCGGGGCAGGCTTATTGCGACGTACTTCTATGTACGCCTCATTCCTCGGGATTTCTTCGCGTAAAAGGCAACGCTCAGTTCCACCCCTTCGGGGCGGGTTCCCGGTTTCTGTCGTCTTGTAGCCGGTCGGTCGTTCGATCCGCTCGACTTCGTCGAGCTTTTGAAGAGGCTCCC
>Ga0209777_10007367_pt1 | contig 12226 bp, 9 predicted proteins | sample FrelakmetHBP12HB_FD_187147 | JGI IMG/M metagenome (GOLD analysis project Ga0209777, IMG submission 187147) | Freshwater lake sediment microbial communities from the University of Notre Dame, USA, for methane emissions studies -HBP12 HB (SPAdes)... | ecosystem: Environmental > Aquatic >... | reverse complement strand
GGGCCATGGAGATCATCGACAACCTGGAAGAGGAGCCTCGGGGCCTGTACGGCGGCGGCATAGGCTACTTCTCAGTGGACGGGAGCGCCGACTTTGCCATTGCCATAAGAAGCATTCTCCTCCAGGGCGGGGTGGCAACTGTTCAGGCGGGGGCAGGCATTGTGGCCGACTCAGATCCCCTGCGGGAGTATGAGGAGACGGAACGAAAGATGGCAGCCATGAGGCGTGCCCTGGGAGTGGCCTGATGAGGCCTATTCTCTTTGTAGACAACCAGGATTCCTTCGTCTGGAACCTGGTGGATTACGTATCCGTGTTTTATGAGAATACCTGTGTTCGCTCCAACTATATCCGGCTGGCAGAGGTCGAAGAGTTGAAGCCTCTGGGAATTGTGATCTCGCCCGGACCCGGACATCCGGCCAACCCCAGGGATATCGGCAGCTGCCTGGAGATCATACTGAACTTCCCCCATACACCCATCCTTGGCGTCTGCCTGGGCCACCAGGCCATGAACCTGGCTTATGGTGGAACCATTGCTCACACCAGGCCTCTGCACGGCAAGACCTCGGAGATAAAGCATGATGGACGGGGCATATTCCGGGGCCTGGAGAACCCCTTGCAGGGCGGGCGCTACCACTCGCTGGCAGTGGAAAGGCTCGCCCCGGATCTGGAGATCGCTGCCTCGACTCCGGAAGGGGTTGTGATGGGCATCAGGCACAAGACCCATCCCCATTGCGGGGTCCAGTTCCATCCTGAGTCCGTGCTCACGCCATCGGGAAAGAAGATCATCGGCAACTGGGTCGAGGACGTGGTAGGATGCACCCGCTGATCGATGATATCCTGGAGGCCGCCCGGGCGCGCGGACCGCACGCTGCCCAGGCCTGGCCGCGGAAAGAGCGACGGGACCTCGTCAGCTCAGCCTCTGCCCTGAAGAGCCGGGGCATAATTCCCATTATAGCCGAGATCAAGCCCAAGGCGCTTGGTAGGGCTTTGGCCCCGGAGGAGGTCGCGGCATACGCCAGGGCCTACGCCGAAAACAACGCCTGTGCCGTCTCCGTTCTCACCGAGCCCACGCACTTTCTGGGCGCTCTGGAGAACGCACTTATTGCCCGGAGGTCGGGCCTGCCGGTCCTGAGAAAGGACTTCATCTTCGATGAGCGGCAGCTCTCCGAGGTTCAGGCCGATCTGGTGCTGCTCATCGCTGCTTTGGGCATTGATCTGAAGCGATTTGTGGACGGGGCCAGGGCCCATGGCATGGAGCCTCTGGTGGAGGTTCATGATGAGTCTGAGATGGAACTGGCTCTGGCGAGCGGAACAAAAATCATTGGCACCAATAATCGCAACCTGAATACACTGGAAGTTGATCTGGGTACTTTCGAGCGGCTGGCGCCGCTGGCAAAGGGCTCGGGCGTTTTCCTGATCGCGGAGAGCGGCGTGCACAACCGAGAGGATGCTCTGCGCATGATGCGGGCGGGCGCAGACGCGCTGCTGGTAGGAACGGAGCTGATGGAGAAGCCGGGAAGGTTAGGGGAGCTGAACCGTTTCTAATGAATGGGATGGCCTGATAAGAGGAAATCGGTATAAGAAAGAAACCTCAACGGTTGCAACGAGGGATACTAATGGACTACAAGGATCTGGCTCTCAGGCTGTCTCAAGGTGAGAAGCATCATTTTGTCGCCTCGGCTCTGGAGGATGGCAAACCCGTAGCATCCAATTCTTTTGAGCTGAGATTTGATGAGCTCAAAATTATCGAGCGCCTCCGCGAACTAGAGAAAGCCGCAGTCGAGCCAGACTCCCTCGTGAGCTTTCCTGAAGACTTCGGCCGGGAGCTTTATGAAAAGGTTCTGGCGGGAGATCTGGGCAGCTACATCCAAAAACAGTTGCAGTCCAACGGAGAGGGCCTGAGGATCAGCTTGCAGTTCGATGACAATGCCCAAAGGCTGGCCACATTGCCCTGGGAGTTTCTCCACGATGGCGAGGATTTCCTGGTAGCCCGGCGTAACACACTCCTTTTACGCCTGCCCTCCAAGATGAAACGAGTTCATTCTGCGCCCTTGGAGTCGGTGCTGCGCATGCTGGTTGTGATCTCTGCCCCGAACGATCCCAGTTGCGCTCCCCTGGATACCGAAAAGGAGCGTGACAGAATCCTGCAGGCAGTAGATAAGCTCTATGTGCAACAAAAGATGGAGGTGGACTTCACCGATGATGCTACCTTCGAGACCATCCAGAGCTACCTTAATGAGAAGGACTATCACATCGTGCACTTCACGGGTCACGGAACTGAGATCGATGGCCGGGGTTTTCTAGTCCTGGAGAATGAGGATCTCACCGCTCGCCTGGTGGACAATCAGGTCATAGCTGATCTCTTTGCCGGACGTGGAATTCGGTTGGCGGTCCTAAACGCATGCAATTCGGCTGATCTGGCCGATAAGCTGGTGAGAAAAGGCGTACCCGCAGTGGTGGCTATGCAGTATTCCATACTGGATGATTCTGCTACCGGGTTTGCCTTTGCCTTTTATCAAGCACTGGCCAGTGGCAGAGCCATAGATCAGTCCCTGACGGAGGCCCGGCTGGCCATGAGGAATGCTAAAGGGAGCAATAAGGTGGACTTCGCAACACCAGTGCTCTACCTGCTGGACCCGGATTGCCTGCATACAGGCAAGATAAAGCCCGACGCCGCCGAACTCTTCCAAAAACCCGTCATGCTGGGAGATGTCCAGGTGATGAGGGATGGTTTTGTAGGTCGTCGGAAGGAGCTTCGCAATCTGCAAAAGGCGCTTCTCTCTGGCGTTAAGAGGGCATCCATAGTGCATGGCTGGGGTGGCATTGGCAAGACGGTCCTGGCCACGCGCCTGGCCATGAGGATGACGCGTCACTTCGATGGCTTCTTTGGGTATAAATTAAATCCGCAAACCAGGCCGGAGGATATCCTAAACGGGCTTAATGCCTTTCTGAACATGGCCGGCATATCCGCCTTAAATCAGGTTCTCTACAGTCCAGCACCCTTGCAGGTTAAGACCGCAGTTCTGGTGAGCATCCTCAACCAGAAGAGGTTCTTGATACTCTTGGACAACTTCGAGTCCTGCCTGGACGGGAGTCATGCCCGAATAGCCGATCCGGAGCTGCGTCAGTTTGTGGAGCACTTGCTCAATGCCACCGCGGCCAATACCAAGTATATCATCACCACCCGCTACGACTTCGATCCCCTGGAGGGACGGCTTATGGGAGCAATTGAGCACCTATCCGTTCCCGAAATGCCTCTGTACCAGGCGGTGTGGCTGATGAACAACCACAATAATCTGGCCAGCCTGGACTTTGAGAAGAAGAAAGCGATCTACAATGCCATTGGCGGCCATCCCTGGACCATAGGCATGTTCGCTCATCATGCCTCGATGGCTACGGTTGACGGCCTGCTTTTGGAGCTGGGGCCGTTAGAGCAGGAGTTGAAGGATTTCACCCTCTTCGACCGGTCTTACTCCGAGCTTGACGGAGCCTCCAAGGAGCTTCTCATCCGGGCCTCGATCTTCGATGAGGCAGTGCCCGTCGAGGCCTTGCGTGATATGATGGGCGATGAAACACATCCCAGCCCTTCCATAGATAAGCCGCTGGGAATGCTCCTGCGCTGGGGTCTCGTGGCCCGGCGGGAGGAGCGCGATGGGACGGTGTACTCTGTCCACACCAAAGTCCGGGATTTCGTAGGCCTCCAGCCTGGTGTGGATCGTCGAGAATTGCAGGTTCAGGCTGCTCGTTACTATGAGCGGAAGGGAAAAGTCAGCGGCAGTCTCTGGGAGATTCTCATGGCTAGGGATTACTACTATCAGGCAGAAGAATGGGGAAATGCTGCAGATATCGTTTTAGGTGTCTGGGAGTATCTAGCTCGTTGGGGATACATACAGCTGGCTATGAGCCTGCTGCAGCAGTCTGTTGATACGAATTCTGGTGCTACCAAGGCCGCAGCCACGGGAAATCTGGCTATCTTGTATCAAGGTGTGGGAGATTTAAAGACTGCTTTGAGGCTTTATGGCGAGGTCAAGGAGATATTTGAGGATCGAGGGGACAGGAGGAATGTAGCTGCCGCTCTTCACCAGCTTGGCGGGGTCCACCAGGATCAGGGCAACTACTCCGAGGCGGTTAAGCTCTACGAGCAGAGCCTGGAAATTTTCAAGGATCTAGGTAACAAATCTGGCATAGCTAGCTCCCTGGGCCAGCTTGGCATGGTCCACACGGATCAGGGCAACTACCCCGAGGCGGTTAAGCTCTACGAGCAGAGCCTGGAAATTTTCAAGGATCTAGGTGACAAATCTGGCATAGCTATCTCCCTTCACCAGCTTGGCATGATCCATCAGGATCAGGGCAACTACTCCGAGGCGGTTAAGCTCTACGAGCAGAGCCTGGAAATTTTCAAGGATCTAGGTGACAAATCTGGCATAGCTATCTCCCTTTACCAGCTTGGCATGATCCACCAGGATCAGGGCAACTACTCCGAGGCGGTTAAGCTCTACGAGCAGAGCCTGGAAATGGCCAAGGATCTAGGCAACAAATCTGGCATAGCTCGCTCCCTTCACCAGCTTGGCATGATCCACCAGGATCAGGGCAACTACCCTGAGGCGTTTAAGCTCTACGAGCAGAGCCTGGAAATTAAGAAGGATCTGGGTGACAAGTCTGGCATAGCTAACTCCTTTGGCCAAATTGGCAGGATAAAAGAGGAGAACAAAGATTTTGTGGGTGCTCTCGGGGATTACCTCACAGCTCTGTCCATCTTTGAAGAGCTTAAGGATCCATATAGAGAGATAGCAAAGAAGGATATCGCTAGGTTGAGAGAGACAATGGGCGAAGAGGCCTTCCAGAGCGTTCTTGCTAAATTCGGAGGATCTCAATGAGCTTGGAAACAGTCAAATGCCCTTATTGCGGCTATGTTTTTCGGACTGATGTGGAAAAGATATTGGAGGATGGAAAGATCACCGTTGTCAGAAATAAGATCACGCAAGTAGGCGCCTCCAAGCCGGGCCAAGTAGAGTACATCGACCTGACATGTCCCAATTGCGGCGAGGAGTTCGAATGGAAGATAACATGAAGGACGAGATTCCTGTTGTTGCCCCCAAGCCCAATCCCTTCTGGAAGGAGAATGCCCGAAAGCTCGTTGGAGAATCCATTTCCACTATCGAGGGAGTCGCCAAACAAATCATCGTTGTGACCGGCCTGCTGGAAGGTCTCTACTTTCATGCCATAACCTTCTCCGATCTGAGAGGTTCTTTGAGCGGTGGCATGGTCTGGGTCCACCTGGCTCCTCTTATGCTGTGGCTGGCAAGCCTCTTCTTTGCCATGTGGACATTGCTGCCCGAAGCGCACGAGATAAACATAAACTCTACTCGTTACTGCAAGAAGATCTTCGAGGATATTGTCACCGGAAAACATCTGCGGTTAATGATCTCTGAGGCTCTACTCCTGTCCAGCTTCCTGCCGTTGACGATCGCAGTCTAATACTACCTGACCACCAAGTCTCCCGTCTGAAGCCCTGTGTATCTTGCAAGAAAAAACTTTTTTGACTCTTGAAGCACCCTGGAAGGTCTAGCTTTCGCACTTTCTTATGGGGAACCGCGAGTCGGCCCTGCGGGCCTCCCGCGAGGTGCCACGGGGCGCCGCTCAAGGCCGCGGCCGGCCGAGCGACGCCGATTAAGCTTCAGACTGATAAGAGTGTCCCAATGTTTCGAATTGAACCACCATATCAGGCCTTCACAAACTCGTTAAAAAATAGAGGGCATGGCTTCATAGATTGTTCCCCGCGGCCGCGGGGTTAGGGGGGCCGCCACGGCCAGGAGTGGGCCCCGTCACCCCAGCGCGTTTCACCGCGCGGAACCCCGAAAGCAAGATGTGAAGTAATTTTTGCACCTAAATAAAATATCTCTAGATCGACATTCTTAAAGGGATAAAAATTTCAATCATATACTTCGCAGACTTTATCCGCCAGCCCCATCTTCTTCTTTCTCTTCTCTTCCTTTATCCTCTCTACTTTGTAGTCCTGGAAGAGACTCTCCAGCTTTTCCGCATCGAGTCTTGCCTGGCGGGCTCTCTGCATTTCGTCCCAGACAATGCGGGCGGCTTCAACATCCTCCGGCCGGACGAAGGGCAGCCCATCGATTCTCTGCACGGGCAGCTCCCGACTGGAGAATACCGGTACTCCTAAATCCAGAAAGTGCTCGTGCAACGCCGGGGCCATCTCACCTTCCGTAATCACGGCCGCGATTCCCGTCTCCTTTATAAGCTCGGCTGTGCTCTTTCCTCCGCCGCTGACGTCCTCCAGTAAGACCAGGTCTCCCTCGCCAAGGGCATAGCGTTCTACGGCCAGAAGCACGGCCTCCCTGGAGAAGGCACTTACCGGCTTCAGGCGCCGCAGGCCCTCTATCTCTTCTATCCGCTCCGCCTTCTTCCGGGCCGCAGCATTCCGCTTCAGTTTTTTGGTGTACTTTCTCTCCGAGCGCAGTATCGCCCGCAGGCGTTCGATCTCCTTATCTCGAATCTTGATCTCATGCTGGCGCTTGATCTCTCTTGCCGTCTTATCCTTCAGCCGCTCAAGCTTGACGTTTGCGCCCTGCAGAGCCGCATCCTTTGCCGCCAGTTCAGTCCTCAGCTCATCCACATAGGAGCGCAGAGTTCGGACCTGCTCTGTGATCTGCTGGTTTTGCAGGCGATGTGCATTGTTTTCGGGATCGGCCTCTGCCGCCATGGGCACCGGGGCAGCCGGCCTGACCGGGATCTCTGGCATAGAGGGCTTGATGAACTCGGCAACGGCATTCTCTATGGAGTAGCCCCTGACCACCAGGGCCTTCACTTCATCGGGATCAACCTCGGCCGGGGCCTTCTTCTCCACCAGCAAGAACTTGTTCCTGTATTTCTTGAAGGCGCGAAAGGCCGCCGCCAGAGCATCACGCTCGTGATCGTTTCTATAGCCGACCTCTCTTCCCAGAGCGATCTTCTCCACACCCGGTATGTCCGCCCCAGGAGAGAAGAGAACAGCATTAAAAGCCCTCTTCACCTTCTCTACGGCACCGGGCGTGGGGAAGACGTCAGTCGCGACAACGAGAGGCCTTCCCCGGGCAGCGATCCATTCGATCACATCCGAGGAGGACATGGCCCGGGAGCTTATCAGGTCGACCAAATCTCCGCTGAGGTTCAGAGCGGCAATGCCCGTCGTGGTTCCAGGATCCAGGCCCACAATGATGTATCCCCGTCTTTGCAGGAGAGGCTTGTACTGCAGCTCGGGCCGCTCCATGCTCTGCACCTTCACCTGGGCATCCGCCGAGTAGCCGGTGTTGATGTGCACTTTTTCGCGAGAGGCTTCCACGATGAACTCCGCTCTGGTGTAACCGCCCAGACCCTCTACAACCCTGATGGTGTATTCCAGGCCGGCTTCACGCAGCTGACGCTCCACATCGCGCGCCAGGCCTTTTACTGCCCCATGAATCTTACGAGAGTAGCGGTTCTGGCTCCAGCCGCCCCTGCCCAGCGATCGCCTCCGGCTTACCTTAATCCACGTCCGATCCTCGAAGGCGGAAAGAACGGCGCCCACGCCCTTCGCAGCCAGCCGGGCGCAGGCCTCCGCCTCCTGCAGGGGTTTGGTGCGGTCAAAGGTGATGCCGTTCCAGCGCGCCAGTCTGACCAGAGACACGGGCTGTTCTCCGCCCGTAACCTGTACCAGCTTTGTTGCGCCTGGCAGCCGCCGCATGATGTTGATCAGCTCATCTCGTCCCGCGGCCAGCTCGTGGACGTTGTCCATAGCTACGATCTCCGGCCGACGCTCTCTGATGAGCCGCATCAACTTGTGCCTGCTGATCATGTGATGGCTGGTGGTGGCATCCCCTTCCAGGATCACTAGAGAGTAGCTCGGCATCCGGCGGCTGCTGGGCGAGCCGCTGGCGATATCCACTCCGAATATGCTCAACTCCGCCCTGCCCCCCGGGCGCGCAAAAGCGCCTCTTCCAGACTCGTCTCCATTCTGTACTTGCGCTCGAAGAAACGCAAGACGTTGCCGATATCTCTCTCCAGGAGCTCCTGGGCATGAGGGTGAGTGACCTCCACTGCCTGAGGCCAGTCGATGATCTTGGGACCGGACTCTGATATCATGATATTAAACTCGCTCAGATCGGAATGAATTATGCCTAGATTCAGAGCCCGGCCCACCTCATCCAGAATCATATTCAGGCCCTCCTCCGGATCGGAGAGCGTGATCTTGTTGAGCTGGGGGCCGTCGATGAACTCCATGGCCAGAGCATGCCGGCTGACGCCAACGGGCCTGGGAATGGAGACCTGAGGGTAGAGCTTTTTCATCACCTGGTGCTCATGTCTGGCGGCAAGAGCGGCGGCATAAAGCCAGGGCACCTTGGGTTTGTCCGTGAGGTGATCTCTCAGGCGGCGCACGTGCTTGAAGCTGGTCCGCCCCTGGCGGTGGAACTTGATGGCCAGAGGAATCTCTCCCAGTGCCCCGTAAACGACGGACTCTTTGCCTACACCGATTTCATCGGCAATGCTGTTTACGCTATTGCGCTTCACGAAATCCGAAAGTGCCAGAAGATCGTAAGCATCAAAATTTATCTGGTAGCCAAGGTAGTGAAGCGTCTCCCGCACCACCAGCTTCTGCTCAAAAAGATGCTGCAGCCGGTACTCTACTTTGCTGGCTGAAAGGCTGGAAATCTGCGAGATTACGAAGGTAGGGACCCACTCATGCGTCCTCATCCCAACTTCAATTGCGCCCAGCAAGGAGAAGTCCTCCTTGCATAGGCTCAGAAATGCTTCTGCGAGGTTTTCCACAGAATATAATATGCCTTATTCGTCTAAAGCTTTACCTCTGCATTCTGCATCTATTTCTGGTAGCTTCGCCAGCGGCCCACAAGGTCCGGGTCCCGGATTGTCTCCATCACATAATCGGCAAACTGTGCGCCTGTGGCGCCGTCAGCGCGGCCGGTAAGTATCACCTTTTTCTCGAGCAGGCCGCAGATATCCAGAGCCATCTCCATCTTGCTCGCCTGATCCACGAAGCCGATGTGCCGCAGCAGCATCACAGAGGCTCGCATCATGCTGGCAGGGTCCGCGTAAGCGGCTCTGCCCTCTTCCACCATTCGCGGAGCAGAACCGTGGATGGCCTCGAACATGGCATATCGCTTGCCGATGTTTGCGCTCCCGGCCGTGCCCACCCCGCCCTGGAACTCCGCGGCCTCATCGGTCAGGATGTCTCCGTAGAGATTGGGCAGGACTATGACCTTGAAATCCTTTCTGCGTTTCTCATCGACCAGCTTGGCGGCCATGATATCCACGAACCAGTCGTCGAACTGAATCTCCGGGTACTCCTTCGCCACCCTCCGGGCCGTTTCCAGGAACTTGCCGTCTGTGGTCTTGATGACATTGGCCTTGGTAACAGCAGAGACACGTTTTATGCCGTTCTTCCTGGCATACTCAAATGCCAGACGCACGATGCGCTCTGCGCCCTGGCTGGTGATGACTTTGAAGTCCACCGCCAGATCGTCAGTGACGTTGATGCCCGAGCTACCCAGAACGTACTCGCCCTCGGTGTTCTCCCTGTAGAAGATCCAGTCGATGCCCTTTTCCGGCACTTTGACGGGCCGGACATTGGCGAAGAGATCCAGCTCGCGGCGCATAGAGACGTTGGCGCTCTCCAGGTTGGGCCATTTGTCGCCCTTTTTGGGTGTGGTAAGGGGGCCTTTCAAGATCACGTGGCATTCCTTCAGCGCCGCTAGAGTCTCTTCGGGCAGGGCTTTCATGGCTTTGACCCGCTCCTCGATGGTCAAACCGGAAATATCCCGCAGCCGAAGCCGCCCTTCTTTGATCTCTTTCGACAGGACATACTCCAGAACTCTCACTGCCTCTTTGGTGATATAGGGGCCGATGCCGTCGCCGCCTACAACTCCTACTATTATGGGCATGAGCCTGCTGTAGTCCGCCCAATCCTCTCCCGCCTTCATCTGGTCAACGCGCTTGAGCTGCGTCTCCAGCAGCCTGGCGAAGTGCTCCTTCGCCCTCTCGATGGCCTCAGTCTGATTCATGGCTAGCACCTGATTCTTGGTAAGATTGGCGCACTTATGGGTGATCAATCTTTTGCAGATTGATTGATCAAATCCCGTGCGTGCGTCCCGGGCCAATAGCAGAACGAATCATCAGAAAAGCAATATAGAAAAGCAGGTCAGACTCTGCCTGTTCGTGGACAGAAACCCAATTTCCGTTTAGATTATTCCCTTTGTTTTGAGAGCTACTTTCATCTCTGCGATGTCGACCTCAATTCGCCCCAACCTCAGGTCCAGGTAGCTCTTGAGCGCCTTCCTGAAATTTTTGACATCATTTAGGAGATCACCCTGCTTATCGAGCACTGCATCCTGATTATTCAGAATGGAGTCTTGCTTATCCCGCAAAGCATCTTGCCCAGGTCTTCCAAACTATATCAAAAAGGTTAAATCATCGGTAAGACCATATCAATCCTCAAAGACCGATTGTGTAGGCTGTAAATGCCAAAATTTCTCGCCAGGGATTCAACAAATAAAGCCACGGCGGAGATTGAGAGCATCTACGCGTTTTACCTATTCGAGGAGGTCTTGACTTGAATGGCACCCTTTTCAAACGTATTACACTGGAGATGATGTAAATGGAAAGAATGATTCCAAAAACGAAACTCTATCTGGTAATAATAGTATTAGCAGTATCGATCCTTGCCTTAAACGCAGTCGCTATTGGAGCCGATAGTCATAAGCCTATAACTCGAGATCTCATAGATCTGGTGGAGAAAAATCCTGAAATCGGGAACATGTTGGAAGAATCCATCGCAAAAGCTAAAGAAATAAATCCCGACACGAGAATGAATCCCGTTCAGAACTTATCGGACTACTATGGTTTCGTAGACCGTACCTCAGAGCTCATCCCGCAAGATGTACTTGAGGATCCATCCAATCTCACACGCGACCAAATACTGCAAAGTATCTGTTACTTCTATTTTCTGGTTGACCAACCTCTGCCTGAATTAGAAAACAAGGGTCTGTTCAAGAATGAAATTCAGTACTATGAGCCATTTTCCACATGGTTGCGCAATTTTGCCGATACCTGGGGAATGTTCCTTGATACTGACGCGTCATGGAGCCCAAAAATCTATCAGGAGTTTTATAACGACACAAGCTTCGGGTTACAGAATGGGTGGTATGAGTCCTCATCTAACTGGAGCACATTTAACCGGTTCTTCTCCAGATACTTAGAATCGCCTAATGCACGGCCTATCGCTTCCAAAAACGACTCGAAAGTCGTTGTTTCGCCTGCCGATTCCGTTCCTCAGGGTGTATGGGCGATTGACAGCAATTCAACTATTCAGGCGGAAAACGGATTGGAGGTCAAACTTGTGCATTATTACAGCGTCAAGGATCTGCTTGGTAATGATAGTCAGTACAAGGATGCCTTTGCCAATGGCGTACTCACCCACTCTTTCCTGAATGTGAATGACTACCACCGTTATCATTTCGCTGTTGGCGGAACAATTAAGGAAAAAAAATCCATAGTGCAAAATGTTGCTCTAGAGGTGGCGTGGAATTCTACGCAAGGCAAGTATGACCCAATCGATTCGACAGGTTGGCAGTTTTCTCAGACCCGCGGTTATGTAATAGTGGATACAGGAAAATATGGACTGGTGGCACTTATTCCCATGGGTATGGCCCAGGTGTCTTCTGTCAATTTTGAGGATGATGTGAATGTGGGAACCACTCATGAGAAGGGCGATATGCTCGGGAATTTCCTGTTTGGAGGGTCTGATTTCATTATGCTCTTCCAGAAAGGGGCCGGGTTTGAACTGACAGCGACGTCAGGTAATCATATCCTTATGGGTGAGAAGTATGGCGAATTGAAGGGTGCACTGCCCTAAGCGGTATGTATAGCCTGTAATCTTCCACTCTCTTTTTTGCCACGCTTTAAGCGGCCAGATATTTATATAATTAGTACACGTGAAATGCACAACTCTGGAAATAGTTCGATAACGGGTCACGAGATTGAGTACTTGAGCTAAAGAATCGCGATTCATGCCATGAGATCTTGGCCGGAAGTACAGATAATAATCGACCGATATCCTGTTCTTGCAGTCTTGCCATTAGTGCTCCATCCCCCCGCTTCATCAACCTGGCCAAGTTGGCCCCAGTCGTTCTGCCATGCACGACTCGCCGCCAGCGCCATTGACCGCTCGCGCCCGCTA
>Ga0209777_10007366_pt1 | contig 12227 bp, 14 predicted proteins | sample FrelakmetHBP12HB_FD_187147 | JGI IMG/M metagenome (GOLD analysis project Ga0209777, IMG submission 187147) | Freshwater lake sediment microbial communities from the University of Notre Dame, USA, for methane emissions studies -HBP12 HB (SPAdes)... | ecosystem: Environmental > Aquatic >... | reverse complement strand
GCCGGGTCCGGTGGTTGTGAGGATACGGGATCTCACGAACAAACCGGGAGATCGTCGAACCCATGACGGGCAGCACGGACACTGATGGTTGCTGTCTAGTCACCGGTAGATTTACCGGGGGGCGTTCAGGGTGATTATATCCAGACCCGAGTACCCTCTCATTTTGATAACGTGCCAGGAATAAGCAGGATCAATCTCACGCGAAAAATTAAAACGTAAATTTCTCAGGAACAATCGCGGCAAAACCGGTAATTCTGTTAAAGTGATCAATGTTTCTGGTAACGATCTCTCGCATGCCTAGTGAACGGGCAGTCGCTGCGATAAGACAATCGTTGAATTCTATCTTTTTTCCTGCTTTAGAAAGGGTAGCATATATTTTCCCTCCCTCAATAGCGATGGCTTCCGTGAGTTCAATGATCTGAACATGAGCAAGAAGTTCTTCGGTTTTACTGGCTGCATCGCGAAGAGGGGAAAGAGATGCCCCGGCACTGAGCTCAGCAACCGTGATTACCGAAATGTAACCGGTATTTCCTCTCTCGAAACTCTCGAACAATTCAAAGGATTTTTGTGCGCCATTAGTTCGGAGAACATCAACACAGATACTCGTGTCAAGAAAAAAATTCATACTGGCTCAATCTTTTTGGATTTTCGCAGGTTCTCTACAAAGTCCGCACTATCAATATCATATCCCCAGGCACCTCGAAGTGATTCTATTGGTTTTTTTTCAATAATTTTTATAAAAACCTCTCCGGTTTTAATGGAGATACCCCGTTCAAGTTCAAGGTGAAAATCATCAATGACTTTTGCTTTTATCGTTGCCATACCGGTTACACCAGTACACAACATACAACGCTTGTTCAAAATAAAGTTTGCGCGAAAAAACCATGCATGATATCCGGTCGTTGGATAAAACCAGAATTGGTATGCCGATCACATTATATCCGGCAACTGACTGGCTTGCTGGCAAAAACATGTTGTTGTTGATACAATCAACGATTGATCAAGTCAGGTAATTCTGGATACCATGCTCTAATCTCAACCCTTTTTTTACGCACCATTGGTATCGCTCGCACTAACCTATCAGAATCCAGCGTATGCAATACCAGAATCAGGAACCAAGCACGTGCAGCACCCCTTCGTTCCCTGAGGAACCGGTGTCATAAGCGGAGCCGATGTGCCATCTCACCGGAGCATTGCTGCACGCCCGGGATGCCGGAGATGAGGTTTGGGTGGTTGTGCCGGTGGTTGGGCGGAGGGGTTATCAGGAAAAAAGCAATCGGTTTGAATAGCGATGGGTGCGTTCGAATCTGAAGATGAATATGAAAAGAAAAAAATATGCATTCATCGAACAGGCAAGATCTCTTGTGAGTCTGATTCTTTGAGCGAGCTTTCTCCTACTTTGAAGAAATCTCCATTTTATTTTCTCCAAAGTTCGTTCCCAGACATTTCTAAACCCTGATAATCGGAAAACTAATAATCTAAGAATCTTAATATTATACCCGTGAAATAACTATGCCAAACGCCACCCTTGTCAAAGTATCCTCAAAAGGTTTGATCACCCTTCCAAAAAAAATCCGGTCAAACCTTGATATCCATGAGAGAGATTATCTTGTGATCTCTTCTGAAGATGACAGAATAATTTTCCGGAAAGCAAAAATTGAAATCGATTATGAAAATTCTGATGATGCTTGGAAGGCATATTCAAAAATAAGGTTAGCTGATGAATAATCTGAACCAGGGAGCTATTGTACTGGTGGATTTTTCCTATTCCCACCAGCACCAGTCAAAATTTCGACCGGCACTTGTCATCAGTAATTCTGCAAATAACCGCATATCCCGGGATGTGGTTTTTATGAAGATCACCAAAAACAAGCCAAACTTCGGAGGTATCAGTATATGCAATGAAGATCTGGTTGGCGGATCACTTGCCTATCCCAGTTTCGTGCAGATCGATGCTATTTATTCTCTTTAAAAAACCATCGTCCTCGAAGTGATCGGAACGGTAACCCCGGAAAAAATGCGTGAGATAAAAAAACAGACTTCAGATTTGTTTGGTATGAGTTAAAATTTTGACTAATTCTTTGCGATGTGAAATTTAAATTAACACAGATAGCCTCTTACTTGTAACCTTGCCATTTTCCGTCAGGCAGTTCCAAGATATACCCCGTGAGAAAACACCTGAACCACCCCTCCGGGCTGCCCGTGGCGGTGATGCCCAACCTGACCTATATTCAATGGCTATTACTGCGCCAGATGGGACTACCAATTACACGGTGAGCACAAGGGGTGCATTATCTACAACCGGTACGCCGGTAACACCCGATGTCGGTGCTGTGATGGTGTTATCCGGTGCTGCTACTAATGGACAAGAACACGTGGTAGTCATTGGTCATTTTACTGATGGCAGTGAACAGGTAATATCAGATACCTTCGTCTAAATGCACACTTCGTTTTCCGGGAAACTTTTTCTCTTGCCTTCTTCCGGGTATAACCGTTTCTTTTCCGGTGCATGCGATACCGGAACCGGGAGATGGGAGCACTTTCATCTACCGTTCGTTTCCTGAGGGGCCGGTGTCCGTAGCGGAGCCGGTGTGGCATCTCACCGGAGCGTTGCTGCACGCCCGGGATGCGGAGATGAGGTTGGCAGGGTGTGCCGGGTCCGGTGGTTGTGAGGATACGGGATCTCACGAACAAACCGGGAGATCGTCGAACCCATGACGGGCAGCACGGACACTGATGGTTGCTGTCTAGTCACCGGTAGATTTACCGGGGGGAGTTCAGGGTGATTATATCCAGGCCCGAGTACCCACTCATTTTGATAACATGCCAGAAATAAACAGGATCAATCTCACGCGAAAAATTAAAACATAAATTTCTCAGGAACAATCGCGGCAAAACCGGTAATCCTGTTAAAGTGATCAATGTTTCTGGTAACGATCTCTCTCATACCCGATGAACAGGCAGTCGCTGCGATAAGACAATCGTTGAATTCTATCTTTTTTGAGCTGTCAATTAGTACAGCCACATTTCCTGCAACTGTCAATCCTGACACCAGCCAGTAATGAAATCGTATCGGGCAGCTGACTGGCCATCCTGGTCAAAACCATGATTGACCATAAAGAATGGCTGTTATGCTGATTCAATCAGAACTGATTTCAAGCTGGCTGCAGGCACCCGCTCAGATACCCGGAGAATTTCAATACCAACAAGGTTGTTCTGGTCATCGTAATCCAGAATAACCCCGGGTCTCACTTCTTCCGATTCATGAATGCGGATATCAGTCAGGCGCATATACACCGCATCGGCCTCTGGATCAATGGTAACTTTCATTGTTATACTCTCCTGTCAAAGAACGCCGTGATTACCCGTGGAGGAGAAACAGATGGATTGACGATCACCCGCAGAAATTTTCCACTGTTTTCTGGAATCTGTTTCAGGTAATGTTTTTCGTCGTCCCGTTTCTCCTCAGTCGTATCCGGGTCATTGACGGTATTGTAAACCCAGTCTTCCTGAATCAACCGCTCATGCATCATGGTTTTTGCATGATTTGTAAAATCCAGGAGACCGTTCATGACATATTATCATCATACCACGTGATATGCATAACGGTGAGCCCAAGAATGCAGCCGGCTCACGGTAGTTTTATCGGATCTTCAGATTAGCATTACCGGGATATCGCTTGTTTAAGTTTCGGATTGTAGATCCAGAAAACCGTTTTTCCGCATCCGTTGCACCCTTCCGGGTCACCCGTGGTTGCCTGACGGTCCGGTGTCCTTCCGGAGACAGTGTGCAATCCCGTTTGAACGTTCCTGCACGTCCATGACCCGGCAGATGAGGTTGGGCTCGTATGCCGGGTCCAGACAGACTGTGTTCCTTCTGACCAAAAACTCATCACCATGATAATCATGGTGGCAGTTGAAGGTGAGTTAATTCTGTCTGGAACAATCAGGACGTCCAGTTACAGAATATTACAACAGGTATTGAGGACCGAGGTGATAAAATTCTTCCTTCTTATATTTTAATTTGATATTTAGCATTTAAAAGAAAAATTAAAGGTGATTACTCAGTACAAGCCACCTTACTATAACCAACTAAGACTTGGAGCAGATCGTTAAATAAATCACGATCTCTGTGGTTGTATCGGAATTCCAGTTCTTTTAGGTAGAGAGGAAATTTCATGGGATCTACGCCATGATATTTCATTAACCTTTCTTTAGCAAAGGACCAGAAACCCTCTATACCATTGATGTAAACTTTACCATTAGCGAACTTTTTCCCGTGATCGATGCGTCTATGTTTAAATCCATATGAGACGAGCCCGTTATAACTTCTAAACCGGTCGGTGTAGATCAGACTACCTCTTTTAACCTTCTTGATAGCCAATTCCAACAGAGTATCTCCCTTCACATCACCAACAACTTCGACCTTAACCTTGCCTCCTCGTTCCAGAATCCCAAATACCGGGACTTTCCCGGCAGCTCCTCGACCCCAGTTTCCTTTTCTCCTTCCTCCAAAATAGGATTCATCCATTTCGATCTCACCGGAGAACGATCCATTATCAGAATCGGTAATTATGATAGCATGCCGAAGTATCTGGTAGAGATGATAGACGGTGTTATATGCGAGACCCAGCTGTTTTGTTGATTCTCGGACCGAAGTATCGAGCTCGAACAGTTTGATTGCCATGAGAAATTTTGTGAAAGGGATTTTCTGCCTTTCCAGGATACTGCCTCTCCGGACTCCCCACTCTTTGTTGCAACGATAGCACTTAAACTTGAATCTCCATACTCTCCCAATATTATTCTCCCCGCAGAACGGGCATGTGATATACCGTTTAAGTATCCCTATTTCACGTAAAACCTGTTCTGCCTTCTCTTCATCACTGATGTATTGTGCCAACTCACTTAGGTTCATCCACTGCTCGCCATCTCTCAGTTAGTTTATAGCAGTGGCTTAAATTAAGCAATCACCAAATTAAATTTTTCATCACATCAATGTGTTTATATATATAGCAAGGCACCAGTGCCTTGCAAGGTATTATCATTTGACGTGAGTATTTCATCTAATGTGATATGAGAGTGTAACCGCAAGCTGTGTTCCTTTTGATCAAAAAATCATCGATTGGGATATTCGGTTACAAAAATTATGGCAGGTATTGAAAATACCCGGGTAAAATTCTCCTTTCTGATATTTTTTATTTGATATTTTCCTTAAAAAGACGGTATTCTGAGTTTTTTGATAATAAAAATATTTATATACTTTGTCAGACAATCATATCAAACATTGAGGTTATCATGAGAGCGGAAGCTGGGGTATTAATTTTCATTTGTTTGGTGTTCCTGGTAGGAACGGTTGGGGCGGCAGTTGGGAATCCGGATACCGTAATTGTCACTACAGACAAAAGTTATCTCACAGCCAATGGCGTTGACCAATCCACGGTCACCGTGAGTGTATCGAATACTACACCACCTTATTCGGGTGTTATCGTGGGAGCCAGTGTAAATTTCTCCGTTAACGATCCTACACTGGGAACCTTGAACCCCATACAAGCCCCCACCCTCACAAACGGGAAAGCAACAAGCATCTTCAAAGTAAATACAAAGAGTGGCAATGCAACCATCAGAGCTGATGTATCCTATCCTGGCGCGACCGGGTTATCCAATTTTACCATTCAGAAGATTGATCACGATAAGGCCCATTTTGCCACATTTTCACATCCTATTGAAGGCGCTGTGGGCACAAAGGTCTCGTTTAATATATCGTTTACTGATTTATATGGAAATCCCATTGATCAAATAATAAACTCCGGCCAACAGCATACAATTAATCTTCACGTTCATGGTCCTACCCCGGATGATTGTGTTTTTGTTGGATATGGGCATGATATTCCCAGCCAGGCTCTTGATAAAAACGGAAATGTGAACGTGACGGTCCAGTTATCCTCTGGGGCTGGTCCTAACTCTGTTACCATGGATACGTTTGAGGAGATAGTAACCCCCGTTCCAAGGATCATTACTGGTTTATCGAATGAAGTGTTTTCCATGGAACAGTTGTTTATCCCGGATTCCCCAGCTGAGGTTCCTGCAGACGGGGTGAATAAATTCTCTATACAATATACCTTGTTTGATAAATTTCTGAATCCAGTGAGCCAACAAGGGGTGTGGGTAAATACATCCATTGCGGGCGAGGAGGCGCTGTTCAAATCCGACAATCTGGGTCACATATCGATCACCTATGGTCCGCGAGTTACCGTTGGTGTAATCACTATCAATGCAACATCGGTTGGTAACGCATCGGTCACCAGAAGCCATAGTGTAGAATTTACCAGTACGGCGGCGACTAACATGGTCCTCACGGCAAACCCGGAGTATATGCCAAGCCGGGATATCCCTCCCTATTCCAGTTCGTCAGATATTACCGCTACAGTTACGGATGTGTCTGGAAACCCGGTAGAGAACGAAACCGTAACGTTCTCGCTGGTTCTGCCAGAACAATATCCCGGGGGACCCTATAATGTAACGTCTCCACCCACGCTGCCACCACCCCTCATCGTAAAAACGGATGCAAACGGTCATGCCATGGTGCAGTTCATACCAGGTAGTTTCAGTACAAATAAAACTAACCTTTATTTCGATGCAACAGCAACGGGAACCTGTATCATAAACGCACTATGGAATACTACTTCCAAAAATATTCTGGTAACCTGGAAAAATTATCCCTACCTCAGTGTCAAAACCTCCGTGGATCCCCCGACCGTTGAGGTAAACAAGACTGTAGATGTAAACATTAAACTTACAGCTGATGGGTGGGCAATGCAACCCGATCCTATTGATGTCATCCTTGTTATGGACAGGTCTGGCAGTATGGATGATTCGATGAGCGGTCATACCAAGCTATATTATGCAAAAATCGCGGCAAAAACATTCGTTGCCCAGATGAATCAAACCAGAGATCAGATTGGGGTGGTTTCATATGCCGGTTATACCTCAGGAACGGGTACGCATACTGACATTTCGCTATCCCATTCCACAAGTGGTGTAAATAACGCGATAGATGCCCTAAACGCCAATGGTGCCACAGAAACCCGGGAAGCCCTTTACCAATCCATCGCTCTCATGAAAGCGAATCCCAATTCCAATCCAAATGCCAAACAAGCAATTATCCTTATGACTGATGGTAACTTTAACTGGAAGGGGGATCCCATAGCAATTGGTAGGGCGCAGGATTCATCCTATAACAGTTATAGTACCAACGCTATTGAAACGAGTAATTTTCTCTGGTATTCGGGGTTAGGATGTTCAGTGGGATCATCGAGTTGTACATTAACGAACCAGAACATGTCAAGGTATGCCAATACTAGCAATATCCGCATTTATACGATTGGTTTTTCTGCTAATGCTAATGACTTTGATCCCCAGGCAATTTCTGCCATGCAGATCATGGCGAATGCCACCGGAGGATTTTACCAGTATGCTCCTGATGCCACAACACTCAATCAGATTTATACAAAGATCGCCGGTGAACTGAATGACAAAGCCGGTGTAAACACCACCATGGCAACGGACTTCCAGAATGTTAATGTCAACAATGTTTCGATATCCGGTGCCCAGGTATACGACTATGTATACAACGCAACTGCTTCGACAAAGATTAAATGGCAGAATGGAGTAACCAATGTCACCAACCAGTCTGCCGACTGGGCGGCCGATAGTAAACTGGACTTCACTATCGGGACAATGAAAGTCGGCCAGACCTGGGAGGCAACCTTCCGGCTGAAAGTCAAAAAGAGTGGCATCATTGATGTATTCGGCACGAATTCGGTCTTACTCTTCAATGGTACAGAACCCCTGACTCTGCCTCATACTTTTATCACTGTAGTGCCCAGCCTCAATGCAACCGGTCTTAACCTTCAAACGATTGATGTGAGTAGTTCCTGCCCGGCACAGGCATCACAAGCGGTTATCCTGCCGATAACATGGATCACGAACTATACCGGTCCGGCAAATACTATAACCGAGGACGCTTTGTATATCAGTGAGTCAGGTGCCCACGTACCGTTTTACCACGGGAGTTTCCCTGTCACCGGAGATACCCTCATCTCAAGAAGTGCACAATTTGACATGAGGACAGTGCCTCCGGGCAATTATGCAATTCAGATTGTTACGCAAGCCGGCACCGCAATAGCAACTTCGCAATCTTGTGGTAACTATACCTACAGCACGAAAGGTGTGACATTCATCAAACTCAAATAACCCTTTTTTACTTTGTAGTATTCCTCATTCATTCCCAACCCCCTCTCACGATGAGATGAGCAATGACGAATAACTCCTTGTTAGTCACGGCAGTTGGTATCTATTCGCTAATTGGGTGGTTTCAGACGTTCTCTGTGTCCCTGTAGATCCCGGTGTTTTTAGGATCACGTGTTCATATACAGGTCTCCGGCGGGTGTCCGGATGAATCAGCCGGGCTTCATGGGAACACGAAATGACGATTACTCAAAGAGACTACAATACGCTGCGGGAAAACCCGTGCTGAAAGATCATTTTGGTAGACCATTTTGGTCAATGCAAAAAAATGTGACTGGTAATATCAGATATTTTTTATCTGAACTTCATATCTTTTGATGACCAGTGTCATGGGATTTGAACCCGTTAGTTTATATGTGAGTGGTAATTTGTTACCAGGTGTTCCATTCGGGGTAAAAGTTAGACCCGGTTGATTGGTAAAAGTTTTCTTGATATAATTATCCCAGGCAACAGAATAATCCAGTCCATTCAGTCCAGGATCAGGAGTATAAACGATATCTATAGGATTGATTAGCGGAACATACGTGTAATTGGTTTCCCCCAGCGTCATCTGGACGGTTCCGATGCCTTCTTTCGCCATAATATTAGTGCTGGTGATGTTGATGAGATTAAATACCATCGTATTTGTATTCGTAATTGTATTCACATCATAGAACCATCGTGGCTCTGAGAGCATGACAGATCCTGGAGCAATACGTGGGCGCATCACCACTGCGCCATTCTGGAGCGAAATATCTGTCTGGGCACTGACAGATTCATAGCGAAGTTCGCCGGGTTGGAACGAACTAACGTAGGATATGCCCGAACCAAGGATTGTTATCTTTGATGATGATGGACTGTAACTTGAATTGTATACCGTCAGCGAACCCCCACCGATTTTCAGGGAGGTCTCTTTGAATGGCACAGTCTTGTATGCCAGGCTTTTAATATCATTTTGCAATACAATCATGTTCTTTTCCATGATTTTCTCATCAGCACCCACCTGCTGTTGAAGGAGCAGCGGGTATCCATACAGTGTCACAAGTCCGATACCGGTGATCACCATGCCGAAGATGAGCATGAATCCTATCGCTTCGGAAACTCCCTGGTTATTTAATTTTGTGGTATGTCGTGTTACCATCAACATTTCACCTCTGAAATATCTGATACCCCACTCGAATTATAACAGATCGTGTTTAATCCTTTACCGGTAGTGCTTCCGCTCACATTGCGGGTAACTCCGATTCCGGTGAGCGCTATATCTGTTGAAAAAAAGCCCCGTGATATCCTGATATACTGGTCATTCAAAGCAAGATTAACCTTGTTTTGACGCGTCCCGACTTCAACAGAATAATCCTTTCCTGCGATATCGTCAGGGATGTCAAAATGTGTGAAAACCGTGCCATCCGTCGGTGATATTGCATATACATCCATCATCCGCGTGGAAACACCATTACCGATATCCGTAAAGGCAACATAAACCAGCCTGTTGGCGGGATCTTCCATTATGTTTGTGTTTACCAGCAGGAGCATCACAATGAGAATGCCCATGAGTACGCCACTTATCATGATATACTCAATCAGGTTCGCCACGGCGGTTTCATTCTGCAGCCGGTTACAGATATGACCAGTTTTCATTATATTCAGTCACCCCGTTATTGTAATGAATCTTGATATACGTGGCGTTACCGGCAGTAAAATTCGAATAATCTACCACCGAACTTTTCCGGTTCATAGAGAGGACAGTAATGTCTTTTTGAACGGTAATATTATCAGGATAGGGGATGTTTACAGTTTCACCGATCACCTGCCTGGTATCCCGGATATCATTTTTCGGGAATTCAATTACACTTTCTGCGGTTGTTTGTCCTACGACCGTGGACTGGTTGATGATTATTGCCAGGAAGAAGAAGCTGAAGCTGACAAGGAACCCCATCAGGATGATCCACTGGGCATCATCGTTCAGTCTCGCCACAGGAGCACCTCCACGAGAACGGCGCGATACTGTTTTGTTGTACTGCCGCAAAACGGAGCGGTGACCGAGCCTTTATTCACAATAACCCACTTTGTCGCCCGGACAGTATGTTCCCCTCCGGTCAGGTTACGGGAATAACTGATAGGGTAGCTGGTAATATTATTGTTCGTCAAATCCCGGCAGGTGTAGCTGGCATTAAAATGGATATAATCCATAGTCGAATCGATCTTGTTGTAATCAATAGGCTTTCCTGTCCTATGATTGGTCAGGTTCAAAAACACGGCTTTGAATGTTGCATTAGGTACGCTGCTGGGGTTATCAATAACATACTCGAGGGTCGACTCGAGGGGGGACGTGGTAAGCAATGATACATTCGTACCCATCATCGTAAGCGCATCGCTGCCCAGTGCTTCGAGTTGCATATCGCTGATGTGGGTATCACCTGCGGTATAGACCGATGTCGCGTTGACGACGAGATATGCTGTCATGAGCATGATCAGGCCTGCTGCAAAACCTTCAATGGTATATAATTGTCCGTCTGTGTTTACCATGTCAGTACGGCTCCTGATGGTAGAAAAATGCAACTGCTGCTCGGGATAGGGACAATTTGTGTTAAGATGGGGAAAATGGTGGGGATATTTCTGCGCATATTCTTCCTTAAAGGCTTATTTAGATAACAACAGATATAAATATTGGTATTCTTTTTAGCAATTACGAATTTTGAATTTTTACCCGGATTTTCTTTAAATTTAATACCTCTCTGCCAGATCCGGGAATGAAGTTGTGGATGATGCTTTTTCAGACTGACTATGGGGAAGATCAGGATAATTAATCGGGCTCTGATTAAATTCTCATACTACCTTTGGCATTATTTTGAAGAACTTGTTTACACTCTTGGCGAAATTAAGAAAAATATCCAGAGTGGAAAAGAGCGAGGGATATCATTACTGAGTAATTGTTCCTGGACACGGTCATGATCTCAGCGATTTTGACAAAATCGCGATCTCCGAATCCCGGTACTCCATATAAAAAAGGAATGATAGCAGGTTGTTGTGGCTGAAGTCTTCTCTCTGCTATTAGCTAATTACCCGGTCACTATCAGTTAAGGTACTTGATAATAACAATACCAGAACCCCCTGCACCTCCAGCAGCTCCGGCGGAATTATTTGCAGAAGATCCTCCTCCTCCTCCTCCTCCCGTTCCGGCAGTTCCGGCAGTTCCGGCAGTTCCTGTATCTCCTCCTGCCCCCCCTCCTCCAGTTCCGCCGCTACCACCAGTTCCGGAAGCACCACCCAGATTCTGCCATCCGCCCCCGCCACCGCCAGCATAAACTACTGACGATCCAGAGATAGTGGATGTATAACCATTCCCTCCGTTTCCACCACCATTAGTAGTACCAGCAGCACCAACAGCACTTTGCCCTCCACCACCACCTGCCCCAAACTTTTGACTTCCGCTATCGTAACCATTTCCACCGGCAGAACCTTGACCAGCCGTTCCGGCTTTTCCTGAATCTGCTGAATTATGATATGCGCCTCCGCCAGAGCCACCAGTAGTCGAAACAGAATTAAGTTGCCCCCCTCTGCCACCACCTTTTGCAGTTATGGTAGCAAATGTTGAGTCACTCCCTTGTGTATTTGCATTGCCTCCTGCTCCGACAATAACCGTATAACTATTTCCTGCGGTTACCGGGTATGTAGTACTAGATAGTACCCCACCGGCTCCACCACCACCACCCGTCCTGTCTGGTGAATTTCCACCGCCCCCGCCACCTGCTACTACAAGGTATTCAACCGAGGTGACGCCGGTGGGCGCTGTCCAGGAAGTTGTCCCGACAGTGGCGCGAATGACGATGGTGTATGTCGGTGCTGGCATATTGTTGGTTACGGGCTGGTTTGTGAAGGTTGCAAGTACTCCATTGTCCGCAGCCAATACGGTACCTGCCGTATAGCTGACCGTAACCACAT
>Ga0209777_10007365_pt1 | contig 12227 bp, 7 predicted proteins | sample FrelakmetHBP12HB_FD_187147 | JGI IMG/M metagenome (GOLD analysis project Ga0209777, IMG submission 187147) | Freshwater lake sediment microbial communities from the University of Notre Dame, USA, for methane emissions studies -HBP12 HB (SPAdes)... | ecosystem: Environmental > Aquatic >... | reverse complement strand
GGCGCCTGCCGACTGCCCAGCCCTCCCGCCCCCGGCCCCCTTGCCATCCCAAAGATTCTGGCACCTACGCAGCCGTGCCGAAAGGACACGTAAAGGGCGTTGATCATGTAGTCACCCAGCCCCGGAATGCCGAAAAAAGTCTCGGTCATCAGGCTGCCGTAGAACAGGAACGGGATGGCGGCCATCAGGCTGGTCAGGATGGGGATGAGCGCATTCCGCAGCCCATGCCCGAAGAGGACCTCCGCTTCGGAGAGGCCCTTGGCGCGCGCCGTGCGAATGTAGTCTTTCCCCAATTCTTCCAGGAAGATGATCCGGTCGAAACGGAGGCCACCGCCCAGTGTCGAGAAGATCCCGATGATGATGGGCAGCGCGATGAACTTGAGCACGGTCCACCCGTCGCCATAGCCCGAGACCGGCACAAGGCGCAGCACTTTGCCGAAAAAGTACTGTCCTCCGATGATAAAGAAGAGCCCCGGTATGGACATTATGGTGACCGAGACGACGAGCGCACCGAGGTCGAAATAGGTTCCGCGGAGATAAGCCACGACCATGGCCATGGTCAATCCAACATAGAGCCCGAGGATCAGGTTGGGCACGGTATAGGAAAGACTGGGCCCCATGCGTTCGCGAATCTGCTTGCCGATGCCCTCGTTGGTGATGTCCGAGCGACCAAAGTCGAACCAAAGCAGCGGCAGCGCCTTCTGGTAGAAGATCGTCTGTGTGAAGATCCGGAGACTACTCTCATTCGTGTTCAGCAGCGCAGGCAGATGGTAGCCATGCTGGCGCTTCCACTTCTCGATCGTCTCCTGCGTGATGTTCTTTTCGCTGCCCAAAATCCGGCGTGCCATCCGGTCCGGCGGGTTGACGACGAAAAAGAGGAAGAAGGTAATCAGCATGACGCCGATCACAAGGGGGACGGCATAGAGAAGGCGGCGCACGATGTAACTCAGCATCAAACGGTTCCTGTAACGCAATCCTCAGGAATGCGTACGCAAGCCCGAAGCATGCGCTACGGCTATCCCTGCTCCCTCTTAATGCGCCGGCGCAGAGCGGGCAAGGCGACGACAAGCACCAGGGCAACCGGTGCGTAGATCGGCCACCGGAGCGGCTGGTTCTCCGCCTGCCGGTATCGCTCCCGCTCTTCAACGTCGATGTCCACGTACTTGTCCTTGTTCCAGGCCATCACATTGATCTTGCTGTTCTTCACCCAGCCATGCGTCAGCGTGAAGGCGGCATTCTGTTTGACGGAGAACCACGGCAGGTCGCGCTGCAGGATCTTCTGCATCTGCTCGATGGTCTGTTGTCTCTCCGGCGAGTTGGGCATAGTCAACATCTTGTTGAAAAGTCGGTCATACTCGTCGTTCTGGTAGTTCGCCGGGTTCGGGCCATGGCTCTTGACGATGCTGTTGGGGCCGTAGAGCAGAAAGAGATAAGTCTCGGGATCCGGATAGTCCGGCAGCCAGCCATAGCGGAACATCTGCACCTTTCCCTCCAGCGCCTTGCTGTCGAACGTGCTCGAATCCGTTGTGCGGTTGATCACCGTGATGCCCAGTTTTCCAAATTGCCGGTGCAGCCAGCGGAAGTAGGCGTCGGCGCCGCCGCCCGTGGCGGCGTTGTCAAAGTTGACGACCAGCGGCCGGCCATCGGGACCCACTCCGCCTGGATAGCCGGCCTCCGCCAGCAACCGGCGCGCTTCGTCGAGCGATTTCCGTTTCGGCCGGCCGCGCGATGCATCCCACTCGAAGACATTGGTGTTCATGCCTTCCGGACCGCCGCGGTAACCGAGAATGCCCTCCGGCAGGATGCCCTGCAGTTCGACGCCCATGCCATTGTCAAAGACCTGGATCAGTTCCTCGGTGTCCATCGCGATGGCGATCGCGCGGCGCAATTTCTGCTGCTTCTCGCTGTAGCCGCCAAAGACTGGATCGAGCATGTTGAAGGCGTAATAGCCGATCGTGAGGCCCTTGCTGCTGGAGAGACCGATCCCTTTCTCACGCAGTTCATCACCTACCGCCGACGCTTCGAGTTCGCCTTTGAACTTCACGCTCTGGTCGAAATTGGTCGAGCCGACGCCGGAGGTGTCGTAGTAGCCCTGAAGGAACTTGATCCAGGTCGGCGTGCTTTCGCGTTCGCGCAGGTAGACGATCTTGTCGAGCATCGGCAGGCGCCGGCCGGCGGCGGCCAGCAACCCCGCTTTGCGGTCTTCGGGCGTGCCTTCGGAAGGATAGCGTTCATCCCGGAAATCCGGATTGCGCACGAACGAGATCAACCGGTTGCACTCCAGGATCTCGGGGATAAAGGGCCCGGTACCAACGGGATAACGGTTCAACGTGATGTTACGGCTGATCATCGGTGCCTGGCGATAAAAGGCCGTCGCTTCCCACGGTACCGGCGCAAAAAAGGTCATGGCCAGCCAGTAAAGGATCTGGGGATATGGTTTCTTCAGATGAATACGAAAAACGTAGCGGTCAACCACTTCAACACCTGGGAAGGGATGCTTTTCCAGGTCAAGATTGATCGGACGCTTCCCCTCGTCGATTTCCTGAATGTAGGCAAGTCCCTGTTCGCGCTCACGCTGGGCGCGGATACCGGATAGATCTTTCTGGAGCGCGGTCGCATATTCCTCCATCCCGTCGATGTAAAGACTGACCGTGGCCAGGATCGGGCAAGGCTTCTGCAGATTGGGGACGCAGAGCCGCTTGATTTCGTACACATAATCCGCCGCTACCAGTTCGCGGGTGTCCTTCAACGGGAAATCGGCCGGCGCGCGGAAGCCCTGGATGTCCGAGTCTTTCAACGCGTGGTAGGCGTACTTGCCGTCCGGAGTTTTCGCGAAGCAGGGATGCGGGTGATAACGAATGCCTTCCTTCAGGCGAATCTCGCAGGTCACACGTGCTACTTTCTCCGGGTTGGCGTCGGGCGGCAGCGGATTTCCTGCGGCGTCGAAGTACTTTCCCACCGGCACTTCGCGGCAGGTCAGTGGCTCTAGGACATACGGCCGCTTCAAGTAGTGGTACTGAAAAGGCGGTTCGTAGACATTGGCCAGAAAGAGCGACTCGCCGGACGAGTAACTCACGGCTGGGTCGAACTCCTGCGGCTCGTACGAAAACGGCTGGTAAAGGACCTTCTGATGGCTTTCTTCGGCGGGATACGGTTCGTTGGGCCGGCTGGAGATAATCGGTGGCACCAGCACGATGGCCGCCGTAACAGCCAGAAGAGTGATCCCAATCCAGCGGTATCTCATCGGCGGGTACCGAAATCCTTCATGCGACGCAGGGCTTGTTCCAGCCACAAACAAGGACTGGGACGCTGTAAACTAACTGATTCTTGGCAACTTCTCCATGTCGCCGACAAAGCGGACAGACATCCATTCCTTGCGCTCCTGCAGCGAAGTATATCCGCCTTTTTTGGCGGGTTCAAGGCTTCTGTCGCAAAAGCGGATAAATTTGCCGCATTTGCGGATATACCGAAGTATACGTTGTTGATGGGGTACTGCAATGACTGGGTGATCGCACTAACACAGGAGGTGAACAGCAATGGCTGCTCGACGAATCGGTTTGGCTGTTCTCACGCTTCTGTGCGCGGCCTTGCTGCCTTCCTCGCCCGTGAACGCTATCAGGGACCAGGACAATCAGGGCCGTTGGGAATCGGCACCGACATGGCACAATGAGCCTGAAAAGCCAGTTCCCGGCTTCCTGGTCAATCTCGGTCCCACCGGGGCGCGCGCCAGATTGACCAGCAAGACCTTCATTGTCCGTTACATCTTCAAGGATTCGCCGGCGGCCATGCGCATCGCTTCCTGCGAACCCCCTTTGGCCAAATGTCGCAAATTTACAATGGAATGTCGCGATGCTGATCACTAATATACACGACTCGCGGGGTATTTGCTCCACGTGCAGGTCTAAGGCGGGGAACATATCATTCATGCTATCCCAGCACGCCTTAGCCGGAAGCGATTGGAGAGGAAACTGATGCGCTTGGTGTCGGTGTTGCTGGTGCTCGGCTATCTCGCTGGCCTGCCCGTTGGAGCCGGGGAAAGTGACCCATCTGAAGCCGCTGCCCTCAAATTGGCCGGCATCGAATTCGATATCAAGAACCGCGAGGTCCGTGTGGAGGCGACGGTCTGCCTCAACCGGGGCATCCTGGAGTATCTCGTCTGCCTGCCGCAGACCTTTGAGCACGAAGCGATCTTCTGCATCCGGGGCAAGCCGTCCGTGCTGCACCTGGGTCTCCTCGCCATCGGCCTGGAGCCGTACCCGTTTGATGGTGCGGCCGACTGGTGGGAGACCGCGCGCGAGCAACCGCGTTCGCGCGTCCGCTTCGAAGTCGAGTACGAAAACGACGGCAAGAAACTGCGGCGACCAGTCAGCGATTGGCTCGTGAACCGTGGAAGCAGGGAAAGTGCCGTTTCCAGCGTGTGGATCTTCACCGGGTCCTTCTTCGGCCGGCGCGAGGGAGCGCGTGTCTACGCGGCGGATGTTGCAGGCGGCGTAGTCGGCCTCGGCCAGGAAGGCGCTTCCGTTCTCCAATTCGGCGAGCGGGCAGGCAACCCATACCAAGACGAAGAACAGGGGCTGGCACTCAACGAGAATGCGGTACCGGTCAAAGGCACCAAGGTGAAACTCGTCTTCGCACCATACGAGGATAAGGCGCAGGACGCTGCGGGAATCAAGAAGGAGGGCAGGCAATGAGCGTGCCGCATAGGTTCCGAGCCTTCTCCGCAACGCGGCTGTGCCTGACCCCTCGTCGCCGCAGAGAACGGAATGGAATGAACGAAAGCAGAGCAGGCAGAAAGAGTGTTGCCGCCTGTAAGTTGCCGTTGCCAGAGCCGCGCAGCCTACAGCGATAAAGAAACCGGGAGGCTCCATGCCGATGAAAGCAAGGAAGTTGTTCTGTGTGGTTTCCGCCATGGTTGCAATGCTGGCACAAACAACCCGCGCCGGCGACGCTACCGGTCCCATCAAAGTTTTCATCCTCGCCGGCCAGTCAAACATGGAAGGCCAGGGCGTGGTCTCCATGGATGATCCGAAGAATTACAACGGCGGCAAGGGCAATCTGGTCTGGTCGATGCAAAACTCCCCAAGCGCAGCCCTGATGAAGCACCTCAAAAACGAGAAGGGCGAGTGGGTGGTTCGCGAGGATGTCCAGATCTCGTTCAAAGTCGGCGACAAGGTCCGCAAGGGCGGCCTGACGGTCGGCTACACCGGATACGGTGGCAGCAGCCACATCGGGCCTGAGTTGCAGTTCGGCCACGTCATGGGCGACTTCTTCAAGGAACCCGTCCTGCTGATCAAGACGGCGTGGGGCGGCAAGAGTCTGTACGTGGAATTCAGGCCGCCCAGTTCAGGCGGCAAGCTCGGCCCCTGTTACACGAAAATGATCGAGGAAGTTCGAGCGGCGCTGGCGCAATTGAAGGATCAGAAATACGAACTCACCGGCTTCGTCTGGCAGCAGGGCTGGAACGATATGTGCACCGCGCCGGCCATCCCAGAGTACGCGCAGAATCTGGTCAACCTGGTCAGCGACATCCGCAAGGAGTTTGGCATGCCGAACCTGCCGGTGGTCGTGGGGGAACTGGGCAATGGCGGACCGGTGAAGCAAGGCTCCATGTTCGAATTCAGGAAGGCGCAGGAAGAAGGCACCAAGCGGATCTCCAATGCCCTCTTCGTCAAGACCACTGACTTTGCTCGCCCTCCGGAACTGTCGCCCAACCCCGGTCATGGGCATCATTGGTTCGGCAATGCCGAGAGCTACTTCCTCATCGGAAACGCGCTGGGCGAAGGAATGCAGAAGCTGCTCACGTCCGCCGCGAATCAAGGAGGCAAGTGATGAGAGCGCAGCATGGCCTTCAAATCCGATTCATGACCTTGGCGCTGCTGGGTTTCTCGCTTGCGGCAGCCGAGGTCCCACCCGATCTGACGAAGGGCGCGACCAAGGGCGTGGACCGCAAGCAGACCTACAACCTTGGTGCCACGGGCCTCCGCGGGTGGATCTATTCCAAGCCGGAGAATCACTTCGAAGGGCTGCAGGGGCGGACCACGGCGCGCAGCCGGCAGATTCTGGTCACGCACGTCGGCATCAAATCGCCGGCGGACGGCGTGCTGAAGGTCGGCGATGTGATCCTGGGCGTGGGCGGAAAGCCCTTCAGCGACGACGCGCGCAAGAGCATCGCTTTCGCGATTCAGGAAGCCGAGAAGGAAGCAAACGGCGGCATCCTGAAGCTGACCCGCTGGCGTGAAGGCAAGACCGAAGAGGTGCAGCTCAAGCTGCGCGTGATGGGGACCTACAGCGAAAGCGCGCCGTACGATTGTCCCAAGTCGAAGCGCATCTTGGCAGAAGCCTGCAAGGCGCTCGAGAAAGAACCGCCAGGCAACAGCTGGAATGGCGCGATCAGCGGCCTCGCGCTGCTGGCGACCGGAAATCGCGAGTACCTGTCCCGGGTGCAGGAACTGGCACGGAAGATCGCCCCTTCTTTCCTGAAGGGCGATCTGTACAGCAGTGTGGTCAGCATGGCGACGTGGGACTGGGGCTACAAGGGCCTCTTCCTCTGCGAGTACTTCCTCCTCACCGGCGACAAGGAAGTGGAACCGGCCGTCAAGGCGATGACCATCTCGCTCGCCAAGGGGCAAAGCATGTACGGGACCTTCGGACACGGCATCGCCGAACTGACGCCTGAAGGCGGGCTCCACGGATCGATCCCGCCCTACGGACCGGTGAACGAGGCGGGGCTGATTGGGAACCTCGCCATTGTCATGGGCAAGACGTGCGGCGTGAAGGATCCCGAGGTCGATGCCGCCGTCGAGCGCGCTCTGGGGTTCTTCGGCTACTTCGTGGACAAGGGTGCAATCCCCTACGGAGAACACGAACCGTGGCCGTACCACGAGAACAACGGCAAGTGTTCCATGTCCGCGGTGCTCTTCGCGCTGCAAGGCAACCGGGTCAAGGAGACGCAGTTCTTTGCGAAGATGGCCACCGCCGGTTACCGGAGCCGGGAATGTGGACATACCGGCCAGGGCTTCAGCTACTTGTGGAGCGCGCTGGGAGCAAATGCGGGCGGTCCGGTGGCCGCGGCGGCCTTCTTCAGGGAGTCCTCGTGGCACCTCGACCTCGTCCGCCGCTGCGACGGGTCGTTTACCTATGACGGCGGCGAACAATACGGTCCGGGCAGCACGGAAGACGACACCTACTACGGTAAGAGCAGCTACGACGGCCTCAGTCCGAACGCAACGTATGTTCTTACCTACGCGATGCCGCTGAAGAAGCTCTACATCACCGGTCGGGAGGCGCATGAGGCGAACTGGCTGAACAAGAAGGAAGTAGCCGACGCCATCGCTTCAGCGCGTTTCGACACCGATCGCAGGCAGAAGACGCTGCGGGAACTGGTGGCGGCCTTCGGCGACTGGTCGCCGGTCGTTCGCAGTTGGGCCTCGGAAGAGTTGGCCAAGCGCCCCGAGGCGAAGGGGATGGTGCCCCAGTTGGTTGCTCTGGCGGAAGGCAAGGACGCGCACGTCATTCAGGGAGCCTGCGAGACGCTGGGACGCCTGAAGGCTCCCGAGGCGTTGTCCGTGCTGATGCGACTGCTCAAGCACGACGATCGCTGGGTGCGGTTCAAGGCGGCCGCTGCGCTCAAAGAGATGCGTGACGCCGCGAAACCCGTCCTCAACGACTTGCTCAAGGCCGTTGTCGAAACCACGGAGCCGCCCAAGCCGATCAACTGGGCCGACCCCGTCCAGTTGGCCCAGGGCCAGTTGGCGGAAGCGATCTTCGGCGGGTTGCTGAGGGACTCGATCAAGGACATCGACACGAAGCTGCTCTACCCCGCCATCCGTGCGGTCGCCCAGAATCCCGACGGCATGGCGCGGGCGAGGCTCCGGAGGACGTTTGAGCAGTTGCTGACGGCGGAGGACATCCAGGCGCTGGCGCCGGAGATCTTCGTTTCCATCAAAACGCGCTGCCCGGCCGATACGATGTTCGGCAACGAGATCCGCATGGGCGGATTCAAGGCGCTGACGAAGTATCACTTCAAGGAAGGCGTCGAAGCCGGCGTGATCTTCGCGAAGACGCAGGGCGGCCACGGCAGTGAAAACCGGACCGGCGAGATCATGAAGGCGCTGCTGACCTACGGTTCGGCGGCGCGCGAGGCGATCCCCGGACTGCGGGAGTTGATCGCGGACTTCAACGACCAGGTCAAGCACGACCGCTTCCCTGGCGGCGAACTCAATGACCGGCGGGTCAACGCGGTCAAAGAAGCCATCAAGGCCATCGAAGCCGCAACGGATCACCCCGAACTGCGGAGCATCGGCTTGGCGAAGTAATCCCTTGCGCGCGAGAGCTCGTGCAAGACGGCAGCGTCTCCTGGCGGGGAGGCGCTCTTGTGAACCGCAGAGGACGCGGAGTCCCACAGAGGAACAACAGGGGCTGCCATTATCTCGGTGCCGCGAAGATCATGACGCCGATCGGGAAGGCGCTCGCCGAGGCGATGGTGAATTTGTAGAAGACCTAACGATAGGACGCCAATGAATAGGCGCTGATCGTCAACACGCGGGGGCAATGATCTGCCGATGCCGTGGCGGATGATCAGCCGCCCCAGGGAATAAACCCTTTCTGAAACCGCTTCGGGCGAAGGAGCAGAACATGATGACCAGGAAGAACGGCCGTAACGGACTCGGAGCGGGACCGTGGATGTCGGTACTCCTGCCGTGCATCATGTCGCTTGTCCCTGTGGCTGCGCCGGGAGCAGCGGAGTACTATACGGAGCCGCAGATCTATGGCATGCGTCCGAATCCCAATGCCGAGACCCCGTTGGGGCCCATCGGGGCGACCGGTATCGAGGCACGTATCTACAAAGGTGTGAGGGTCATTGTAGAGAACACCCAGCCGAACACCCCGGCCCGCGGCAAGTTCAGCAAGGGCGACGTCATTCTTGGCGTCAACGGCGCGAAGCTCGAAGGGAAGAACCCGCTGGTGGTGCTGGGCACGGCGCTGACGGAGGCCGAGGCCACCGACGGGAACCTGACGTTCGACATCAAGCCGGGCAAAGACGGCGAACCCAAACAGGTCACCATCACGATCCCGGTGCTGGGCGCATACAGCAAGACCTTCCCGCTGAATTGTGAGAAATCGAAGAAGATCATCAAGCGGGCGGCGGAGTTCTACGCAGGCAAGGACAGACTGAAAGGGCACGGCTTCCTGAATGGCCTTGCGTGTCTGTTTCTCCTGTCGACCGGCGATGACCAGTACGTCCCCCGCGTGAAGGAGTACTTCTCCCAGTTCCTGAAACCGGATGGGGGTATCCAGGGCATAGGCTCCATGACTTGGGACAACGGCTACAACGGCATTGCGTGTGGCGAGTACTACCTGCGTACGGGGGACGGCTCCGTCCTGCCGATCCTGCAGCACTACTGCGATGACGCCAAACGCCGGCAGATATACAACACGGGCTGGAATCATTGGGATTATGGATTCAACCCCAGCTATGAGGCCGGCGGTGGGATGCTTCATTCCGCCGGCAACCAGGTGTTGCTGGCCCTGCTTCTGGGCAAAGTGTGCGGGGTCAACGTCGATGGCAAAGCCCTGCTGGGTGCGCTCGAACACTGGTACCGCTTTGCCGGCCATGGCGCCATCCCCGTTGCCGACCAGCGCCCCTGGTACATCTTCCGGTCCGGCGGCCGGGACGGCGCGACCGCTGTTGTAATGCACGTGGCCAGCGGTGCGAAGGGGAACGTCACTATTTACAAGCAGGCCAAAGAGTACTTCTCCATGTCCGCGCTCACCAGTTGGCCGTCCAGGGCCTACAACTGGGAGGTCATCTGGGATGGTCTGGCCGGCGCATACATGCTGGAATACAACCCGGATATGTACTGCCGAACGCAGCAGCGTTTCCGTTGGTCTTACGATCTGTACCGGCAGGCGTCGGGGGCTTTCCATTTTCCGCCAGACCACGAATCCCTGGATGCGACCGACGAGGGCATTTCGCTGGCGTTGGCCTTCACCGCGCCCCTGAAGACCCTGCACATCACCGGTGCGCCGCGCTCGAAGTATGCCAGGGACTTCACACTGCCCGAGCATCTCTGGGGTACGGACGCCGACCTGGCGTTTCTGTCTTCCAGGCACAACAAGGACTTCTACACGTATGGCAAAGATGAAGAGATCTACATTCCTTATTGGCAGCTCCCCGTCGGACTTCGGTATGGGCCACAGGACGTGAAGGGACTTCCGCTCGACATGATGCTCAAGAATGTGCGTCATGCGCGCTATGAAGTTCGCGCGGCTGCCGCCAAGGCCCTGTGCATGAACAAACGATTCGGCGAACTGGAAGGACTGCTGCGCGATCCGGATCCGCGCCTGCGCCGCGCGGCACTGGATGGCATCAACGACTACCACGCGTGGTTCCTCGAACCCGCAGTGGGAGGCCAGGCACTCAAGGCCGGGGAGTATACGCCCGCCATGAATGAGGCGATTACCAAGATCATGCGTGATCCCGGGGAGGCGTGGTATGTCATAGACGGGGCGCTGCAGGCGCTGCACCATGCCCCGGTCGACCTGATCAAGAAGAACATCCCCAACGTCCTCCCATGGACAACCAATGAGGACTGGTGGCTGCGTGAGTCGGCGTTCCTGGCATTGATGGGGCTGCAGGAGGACGAAGCATTCTTCGTGAAGTACCTGCCGACCCTGATCGATGTCATGGTCAAAGAGGATCGCTACAATCCGCGTGTCCAGATGATCCAGCAGCTCAAGAGGGCATCTGCAAAATGGAAAAACGACAGCCCGGTGGGCAAGCTGATTATTGCGGGTTTTACACGGGCAGCCATGGAGAGCAAGATCCTGCCGGATGTGGGCGAGCTCCAACGTTCTCGAGAGGGAATAGCCAACATTCTCGAAGTCGCTCTCGCGTCTATCCGGCAGGCGCCCGAGGCCGCTGCGGACCTTGCCGAGGCGCTCGCCAAGGGCGGCCGATTGGACGTCCTGGACACCCCGAATCTCATGAAACTCGTCAGGGATAAGGACGGGGAGGTGGAAGACCGGTTCATCGGGTTGTACCCGGCGCTTGAAAAGCTGCCCCCTCAGCAGAAGCAGAGGCTGACCGACATCCTCTTCGATGTCTTCCGCCCGGAGTTGATCAAACGCCACGCGGCGGCCAAGGACTGCGAAGATGGCTCGTTGATCGACATAATTATCGATCTCACCAGGCTCAAGAAGCAGGTTGCAGGCTGGCAGGCCATCGGCAAGCCCTTTCCGGAAGAACGCATCTGGCACTATTACTCATTCGATCCATTAACCGAAAAGGACAAACGGGATCCGCGGACCGGCGAGCGTTTTAGGGATGTTGCGCTGCCACCCGGGATGGACCATTGGTACAACCCTGCGTTTGACGACAGCAAATGGAAGAGCGGACGCACGCCAATCGGTGTGGGCGTGTTCAAGGCGCACGGACACGGGCGTTTCTGGACCGCCACTCCCGACTTCAGCTTCAAGAACAACTCCGACTGGGGGAACGGCGAGATTCTCCTGATGCGTATGACCTTCGACGTGCCGGATCTGGACGATGACTACTATCGCATCAATATCTTGGCCGACCAGGGCTACCACATCTACCTGAACGGCGAGAAGATCCATACCTATGTCTGGTTCAGCCACTTCCCGAAGTATCGTCACATCATGCTGAGCGAGAAGGAAACCAGGCATCTGAAGAAAGGCGCCAACACGCTGGCCGTCTACTGCAACGTCCGGTACGAACAGGACCCGAAGGCAGAGCCGCAGTTTCACCCGGTCGGGCAGATCGACCTCTTTCTTGAGGGCCTCAAGAAGAAGGACATCGGCCTAACCCCATAGGCTATGGAGCGGATTTTCCCCTATCTCATCCATCCTTCCTGCAACCTGCCGCCAGCGCCCGCGCCGAAACTTCCGCGGACGAGCAGCACGCCGAGGAGTGCCGGCGGGAATATGAAGGCGAGCAGTTCTACCGGAGGCGGCACAGAACGCTGGGGAGAGACCAGCTCGCCGCTTGGACGCAGCAGATGAAGGCCCGCTTCGAGCGCGAGAATCCGGGGTTCCAGGACTTCGACGGGCTGGCCTACAACCCGCATGTTGAGAAGCTTGTCAGCGGCCACTTCAAATACAGCCACCCGCGGCCACTTTCAAAAACAGCAGCCTAATAGAACGCTACTCCTGCATCGCACGTGGTACATGACACAGTCCTCTTACTGCTTCTGCTCCGACTTGCA
>Ga0209777_10007364_pt1 | contig 12229 bp, 13 predicted proteins | sample FrelakmetHBP12HB_FD_187147 | JGI IMG/M metagenome (GOLD analysis project Ga0209777, IMG submission 187147) | Freshwater lake sediment microbial communities from the University of Notre Dame, USA, for methane emissions studies -HBP12 HB (SPAdes)... | ecosystem: Environmental > Aquatic >... | reverse complement strand
GGATGAACCCGTATCTAACAGCTAAGTTGGGAGCCAGGTAAAAAGAGGCTGGGGTCTGCCCACCGATGTGAAGATAAAACAGAGGCGATATCGTTCTGGAGTCATTGACTAAAAAATATAGTATGTTGTGCAATCCACTGTATCTGGTAGAGCGTAGAAATTCCGAGACACCTGAACCATTGACATTAATAGTGAAAACAGCATAATCTTACTTGAAGCGGATGTTGGGGAAAATGAGCAGTCAATCCCTGAGAAGAGACTGAGGATGGGGGTATAGATATGGGAAACAAGGGAAGAAAAAATGTGAAGAAGCCCAAGAAGCAAGTGTTAGAGAAGAAAACACAGAAGGCAGAACAAAAGAAGACATAAAGGCACTCACCTGGGATTTAAACGATGCCAATAACCAGGCTTGGCAATCGCCTATTTGTTTAGTAAGTCACTTTCGTCCAGAATGTGCAGTATGGGTCACATTTGCTTGTAATGTGACCTCTGAAGCAATAGCCGGGGCATCGCTACCAAGGCCGCATCTATCACAGGGGATTGCCCTCACCATACTACAACCAGTCTCGCTATTGTTACTTTTGTCTTTACGTTTTGACGATTTATTCACCTGTCCTCATCTACTAAGAATATAGGCAGTTGCGGAACTAACGTCAGGGGAATTACATTCCCGCGCAAGCGGAGAGTTAAAGGGTATAATTCTGCAGCTGGTTATTTTTTCCGGATTGTGATTCTACCGTTGTTAGCGGTGAGCCTTACCCTATCCTGCAAAGGGTAGGGGCAAAGTGTTTATATTGCGCTTTCCTTATATCGGCTTTTTTGGCTTCGGCTTGCTACCCCACTTTCAATCGTATTTGGCCGTATTCCTTGCGACCGTGCTCAGGATAAGCCATCGTATTCCGAGCGTCAATACATTAGCCAATGTCTGTAAAACATACGCATGGTTTAGGGTAAAATGGGCTTGGGCGGTTTGGAAGCTATGAGCAAAGGTTCAAGGTAGTACCATGGTGTGAAGGTAAAGCAGAGCAGAGTAACAACAGCCGTTACTGCTTATGGTAGCCTATGCGCTAGCTCTGAGGGCAGAGATATTCCCATTCAATGCGTACTAGGATTTCAGGGATAGGACATAATCTTATGGAAAGAGGGGCGAAGCCCCCTTGACGAGGGTCTGGGGGTGCCCCCCAAGGGTGAACCTTGTGGAGCATTGCCCGCCAGGAACTCTCTGATAAACCAGCCACAGCCGAAGGGGCGCAGGAAGCCACCCCTTTTGGGTTTCAGTAACTCTACCACGGGCTACTTCTCCTTGCCCCATAACTTCAGGTACCACTCTTTGAGCTCCTGGCCAGCGACCTTTCGGTAGCGCATCGTTGTCCCAATGTTAGCGTGCCCCAGCCACTCCTGCAGCATTCTGACGCCATCGGTAGAGTCGTCCTGTCGGACGGCCATAACGGCAAAGGCATCCCTCAACCTATGTGGGCTCACATGATGTACCCTGCCCGTCTCCGTGTTCACCAGGGGAGGCAGCCCTGCCTTTCTGGCGCACTCCCTTACCACCTGCCAGGCGCGGTGTCGGTTGATGCCGAATATAAGTTGTCTCCCGCCTCGCGACACAGGCCCTCCCCGTTTTATGTAGTCCCTGAGCATCTCAACGGTATCTTCGTCGAGATGCAGGGTTCTCATTCTGCGGTGCTCCTTAGACTCTGACAGCGCCTTTTTCACTTCAATGCCGCACTTGGGGCAGAAGACATGGCTCCTCCCCAGCCCGGCGTTGCAACAGGGACAGGTAAGCTTAAGTCGGGTCTTCAGGTGCAATATAGTCAGCGTGCCCTGCTGGAAATCGATATCCTCCACCGATAGAGCTAGAGCCTCCGATATACGGCAGCCAAGACGGGAAAGCAGCCTGATGAGCAGGCGATCCCGTAGATTGGTGACTGCTTTGTCGAGTAGCTCTACTTCCTCCGGTTCAAGGTATGTCTTCATCACTCCCTGGGCAGGTTTTCCCTTCTGACTTCACCATTTCACAACGGCTTCCACCCTGGTCAAACTGGTCATTCCTTTGGGAACCAGCCCCACCAGGTTTCCCTCCCGCATTTGGTGCACCGGATGTGCACCGCGACCAGGCCCAATGCACCACAGTCGCACTTAAAACGGTGCCGGAGGCCGAGCCCTGGGGTACTGTCGAGACGGCCCTCTATATCCTTTAGAGCCGTACCGGCTGCCTGCACAGTCTCGATCTGTCCCCCTCAGGTCATCGATTTTGCTCTCCAGAGATGCCAGTCTCTGGTCTACAAGTGCAACGGGCTTGGGGGATATCGCTGAGTGCTTGGGGGCACTCTTTACACCACCTTTACCCTTGGCCATCTTCTGCCGCCCAACTGCTTTTTCTTCTCGCAGTTGCCTTCGTACTCTGGTGATGACGCGCTTAGGGAAGCCTAGCTCCAGGAGTTCTTTGGTCTCCCGCCCCTGCCTCAGAAGGTGCTCGACATGCACGGTCACTTTCATATTCCCACCTGCCCTCTAGAATTCTTATGGTAATGTCGAAATACTGTAGCTTTTCTCTAATATCTCCTGCGATGTCATTTGACTCTCTAACTCTAACTGAGCCCTTTTCTGGATGTGATGGCGCGCAATCATTCGGGCAAGAATCCGCAGGCCTTGCCCCAGCAGTTCTTCAGCAAAGGGGACAGCTTCACCTTCGTCTAACACTTTTCTCTCCACATCCTGCCTGCTCATCCGGCATCTCCTTATAGAGGTCGTCAAGAGAACACTTCAACACCTTTTTGAGGCGAAGTGCATACCCAATTGAAAGGTTAATGCGGTTGTTTTCTAAGGCACAGATCGTAGTACGACATATGCTGCTAAGCCGTGCCAGTTTTGCTTGACTTGAAATCAGTGCCCGAAGCCTAACCTCTTTCAGTCTATTGCTGTAACGATACGTAGTCATACGTCTGGGCATAACATGTATACCTCAATGCAATTATACTCCTGTGCATAGCATTCCTGTCAAGATGTAGTTGATTCACTCACAGCGTTGACAGGGTCTCTACATTTATGTATAATACTGACACCCGATAACTTATGGAGGGGGTAGTAGATGAGCCTAGCAGAGAAACTCGGAACCTTAAGGCAGAAGCGTGGCTGGAGCCACAGCGATCTAGCTAGAGCAACCGGTATTCCTCAACCCACGATCTGGCGCTTAGAGAAAGGCCATATTGAACACCCCAAAGCTGATACGCTGATAGCTCTGGCAAGTGCCTTCAAGATTCCTGTAGATTACTTAATCCAAGATGAATATCAACTGACCCCAACAGATCTGCTAAGAACTGACGACGATGTCCGTGCGATGATAAAAATATATTCCTCACTATCGGCGCAGGACAGACGAGCAGTCAGACGGATTGCTCAATCGCTTAATCCCAACACAGCTGAAGGAAAACAGCGCTATGTGAACTTAGCCGTCAGAGCGCACCAAGTAAGGAAAGAATAGAAAAGGAGGCAAAAATGGAAGAGCCAAAAGGAAAGGGTAGGGGCAAGGAGAAAGAAGCACCAAAGTGCGACCTGCGATGGGAGGATAATCATTTTGTCGTTGAGTGTGAAACCCCAGAAGACCGTGACCGCGCAACAAAAACCTTGGAGGAGAAAGAAATTGTAGTTAAGGTAAAGGTTAAGAAGGAAAGCCAAGAGACTAAATGAGTAACACAGACGTTCACTGGTTTGGCTGGTCTAGCATGGCTAAGGGGAGCATGTATGAAGGCAGCGCTATACGCTAGAGTTTCATCCGACAAACAGGATGTCGACCTGTCAATCTCAGCCCAGCTCAGAGGGCTGAGAGATTATGCTGCAAAGCACGAATACGAAGTCGTTCGAGAATTTGTGGATGAAGCGGAAAGTGGTCGTACTGCGTCCCGACCTGCCTTCAAAGAATTGATAGCTCTGGCCAGAACGCACCAGCCCCCCTTTGAAGCTGTGCTGGTCTGGAAACTGAACCGTTTTGCCAGGAGCCGGGTTGATTCCGTCACTTATAAAACTCTACTTAAGAGTAAAGGCATTAAAGTCATTTCCATTAACGAGCCTTTGGATGACAGCCCTTCAGGGAAGTTACTGGAAGGGGTCATCGAGTCTATAGATGAATTCTATAGCGCCAATCTCGGACAAGACATCAAACGTGGCATGAGGGAAAATGCACAGAGAGGCTTCTCCAGTGGCAGCAGACCACCTTACGGATTCCACAGAGTTGCTGTAAAGGATGGCGCTAAGACCAGATATAAGCTGGGACCTGACGCAGAGGGTTCTGTTTCGGTTCAAGTGATTCGAAGGATATTTGATATGGCGCTACGGGATGTAGGCTGCAAAGATATTTCCAAGGCCCTGAATGGGGAAGGTATCCGCACTGGTGCCGGACAACTTTGGGGCAGAACAACCGTGCACAAGGTTCTGACAAACGAAGCTTATTGTGGTACCCTTGTATGGGGTGGCAGGCCTGGGCATCCAGCAATCCATAGTGCCGACCCTCCAATCAGAGTTGATAATGCCTGGCCAGCTATTATAGATAAAGACGTTCTTAAACAGATACAGAGAAAAATGGCCTCAAGGAGGCCTGAAGTAACCCATCCACGTACCATACCCAGCTCTTATCTTCTGAGTGGGCTCCTTTATTGTTCTTGTGGGCACTCTATGATAGGTCGTAGTGCTAAATCGCACCATTATCATTACTATACTTGTAATGGAGGCTACAAAAAGGGCAGAGATGCCTGTGATGCCAGAGCACTGCCAAAGGATAGGCTGGAGCATCTGGTTATCGAGCAAATCAAAGAGCAGGTGCTGAACCGGGAGTGGCTGGAAGAGTTAGTCAAACTGGTTAATGAGGAGCTTGATTCCACTCACGGTATTCTCAGGGGCAAGTTGGATACCATCGATGCCGAGTTAAATGATGTGAGGATCAGATTATCTAAGCTATACGACGCGTTGGAGACAGGCAAACTAGGTATGGATGACTTGGCTCCCAGAATCAAGGAACTAAGAACAAGACAGGATGAATTACACAAAGCGAGGCTTCAGTTAGAAGCAGAAATGGTAGCCCACGGAGCAACGCATGTAGATGCGGAGATTGTAAAATCGTATGCCGAGGACCTAAAAAGCCTTCTTGAGGAAGACGACATCACTGAAAGCAAAAGTTTCCTGCGTTCGTTCATTAAGCGCATCGAAATAGACAAGAGCGAGGCTGTGATCCACTATAATCTACCAGTGCCTCCGCACCGGAGCGATATGCAATCAGCAGGAGTTCTGCCTATTGATAATCATGGTGGAGATAGGGGGATTCGAACCCCCGACCTCTGCGATGCGAACGCAGCGCTCTCCCAGTTGAGCTATATCCCCCTATGTACCTCTTAAACAGCAATAAAGCCCGAATTAATCATACGGACTCTTAGCATTATGAGGATAGCAAAAGCAGGTTACACTGTCAAGGCAAAATGTGTTGAGGTTGGTTATTAATGTCTTTTGAACCCCCTGAATCCCCCTCTTTCCAAGGAAGGACTGGCAGAGGGGCTTTGCCCCTCTGCACTCCCCAAAGGGGGGCGATTCATGAATCGCCCCTACGTTATGCCCCTCCCTGAACGAGTCAGGGACAAGTTTGGGAAAAAGGGGAGCACCCTTCGACAGGCTCAGGACAGGGTTCACCACGAACGGCTAGTCTTGGATGCCCACTACTTGTCGTTTTCCAGGGTTCGAAGCCTTTGGTCGTCGATGCCAAAGTGATGGGCTATCTCGTGGCGCACCACTCTCCCCACCTCTTCCTCAACCTCTTTCCAGGAGTGACAGCGGGCTTCGATGGGCTTGCGGAAGATGGTTATCTTGTCGGGCAGCACCATGCCGTACCCGGGTCCTCGATTTATATGAGGCACACCTTCGTAGAGGCCAAGCAGGGAGAACCGGCTCTTGACGTTATTCCTGACAAGCTGGGCCGGGCTGGGCCAGTCCTCTACAACTACATCTACGTTCTCCAGCCTGTCCCGAAACTCTGGCGCCAGCTCATCAATCGCTTTCATAACCAGATTGTAGAACTTCTCTCTCTGCAATGCTGCGCGCGCCAGGTCATAGTAGACTCTGCGTCCGGCTGGCCTTTCGTCCGGCTTGGGCTCTTCGGTCATTAGTGCTTTACCTCTGACGCTTGATTCTCGTAAAGCGGTACGATGCGTGCTTCAGCCTTGCCTGCTTTGATGCTGAGAAGGGCTATGGTGCCCAGCCTGAGTTGATAGTAGGGAAAAGTTGCGCTGCCGGGATTAACCAGGAGGGACTTCCCCACGGTCTGCACAATGTCCCTGTGGGTGTGGCCGAAGACTACGACATCAGGCGCTTTCTCCAGGTTATGCTTCTCGGGGTGCTGGATCAGGTCACGGGCGAAATACTGCGAAGAGTGTATGACATAAATGTTGAGGCCATCAAGGGTCAGGTTCTGTACCTCGTCCATGCGCTTGTCGCGTATCGGGTAGTCGTCGTCGCCCCGGGCTGCCAGAACCGGCGCTATAGTCGCCAGCTCTTCCAGCACCGAGTCGACAAATATATCCCCGGCGTGCAGGATCAGGTCTACACCCCTGAATACTTCTTTTACCCGAGGAGGGACCGCCTTTGCTATCTCGGGTATATGAGTATCCGATATCAAGCCAATAAGCATTACGTTGACTCTAATCTAGCTTCTAGTCAGCCCCCTAAATCCCCCTCCTTCCTCGGAAGGATTGGGGGTCCGCCTGAGGCGGACTGCCACTCCGCACTCCCCGATTGCTCTGAGATGAATACGAGTAGGGGCACAGCATGCTTTGTCCGTACAGTTTAGGCTATCTTTTTGCCGAATCCGGGCATGCCCAGGTCGAAGATTTCCTCCACCTTGACCTTGATCAATGCCTGGGGTGGGGGCGCGCCCATCTTTTTCATGCCCTCGACGCTTTTCTCGAAAAGGGGGCCTGAGGTGAGTATCTCGGCCTTGCCCTGGAAACGCAGGCACTTCATCTGGGCTCTGTCACAGACCACGATGGATATTTTAGGGTTCTTCTTGAGGTTTTCGTAGGTGCGCTTTCCCGCTGACTCGGCGAAGGTGATATGTTCTTCGTCCAGCACTCTGGTGCTGCCTTTGGGAGCTATGTTCGGCGTGCCGTCAGGACTCGCGGTGGCGATGAAGGCCTGCTGCTCCTTAATCAATGCCTTCATCTCTTCTGTGATTTTTGCCATGGTTTCCTCCTTGAAATGTAGGATTGTTTCTAAATTATCTGAATATTCTTGGGCAACTATATTTTAGACACTATCAGATGATTATCTGGCTTTTCGAAATTACTTCATAAACTATCTTAATGGCTCAGCCTTTTCAACTCCCTCTGTCTCCCCCAGTCTTGGGGGAGTGATAGGAACCGGGGGATACCCCCAGACCCCCACCAGAGGGGTTTTTCCCCTCTGGACTCCCCAGTTTTGGGGTCACCTTATCCTTTCTAGGAAGGATAGGCATCGGCATTGGCGAACTGCACCTCCAGCCTTTGTGCTATCTCGCTCAGCCGTTGCTTGAATTCTAGCGGTTATCCCCTGTCTGTGTCAACGCGTATAGGGATGTGATGTTCAATTCCGTAGGGCAGACCGATGTGTCTGCCCAATATGGAGTAAAGGGCGAACACACTGGTTCGCCCCTACACGATTATCTATCCTGTGGCGAAATATTAATCCCTCTGCCTAAGACCTTCTCCAAGCTCAGGAAAGGCTTGTCGAAGGGAGTTTATTGTCGGGCCGTTCATGGTTCGACAAGCTCACCACGAACGGCAACGATGATCATGGATTACGATCTTTACGCGAAGCGAGGATTCAGTCTATTAAGTATCAAGCGAAAGGCACGCTGGCCGAGAGTCAGGGCCCGAAAAGCGAGCGGCAGCAGGTCATCCCAGGCTGCCACCGAACGCACTTTTCTGGGGTTGAGTGAATCGATTACTTCTCTTTTGCTGATGTCTCTTCGAGCTAAATGCTGAAGAAAAGAAACCGTATCGAAGAAATCATCCGCCCACAGGACATTGTTGCGGAAAGAGAGCGAGGGATTCGCAGCTCGTCCGCCTGCATCCAGATAGGCTGCGTACGCAACATCTAGGCCACAAGCTACTGCCAGTGTATTTTGCAGCGAGGTGCGAGGGTTTATCTCAATTATTTTGTATTCACTGTCCCCGGGGTCCCTTTTTACTTCCACCTCGGCAAATCCATGGTATCTTAGTGTTCGCAGTAGCTGGAGAGAATCGAGGGCCGCAGCAGGCCTCCAGTTGCTCTTGCAGAATGTGCCGAAGCCGAAATCGAGAGGGTATTGCCGTATCTTATCCCAGCCGCAGATTGCCAGCGGTTCCGATAGTTCATTGAAATAGGTGAAAAATGCATATATCTCTCTTCCGGGTATTATCTCCTGTATCACGATCTCCATGTCCTTGTCTCTTAATTTGTCCGCTGCCCGGTCGAGGTCTCGAGGAGACTTCACTTGAAATACCTTTCGGCCGAACTCTTCCTGAAAAGGGATGGAATAGGCCGGCTTGATTATGTAAGGGTAAGCCAACGTTTTCCCTATCGCCACCAATTCGGTCAGGCCCTCAGGAAAATATGTTTTGGGATGAGGAAGGTGCATCTCATTTAGCATACGATAGAAACGTGTTTTATTCACCAGCTTCTGTGCAGTCTCGTACCGGGGCACCGGAAGATGATAGAACTGCTCCAGTTCGTCTTTGTGTTCGGAGAGAGCGAGGAGGGCCTCGTCGCCTACGGGGATAATCATCATTTTGCGGTCTTTACGCTTAGCGAAGTCTTTGAGGAGGCTGATGAAGTCGCTCTCGGAATCGTTCGTCTTTTTGCTAGTCAAGCGTCTATCGATATATCCGGAGTGTCTGGCAAGGGAGCCCGGGTCCGAATCAATGTACACGACGGAAATACCGCGCCGTCCAAAGCTCCTGATTATTCCCAGGGCGTTGGCGGTAATGCCGCCGGTCACTATGACTCCGGTCGGGTCAGGCGAAGGGGTCTGCATAGCGGCTGGTCCGTTCATAGGTCATTAGTATAGAGAGGTCTTGTGTCCTTGTGCAATCCCACTGGCGAAAGCAGGCTGATCGCAATCAGCACCACGAAGAATGGAAATAGAGTATCTTCAAAGCCCCTACGAAAAGGTCGGTGGCGGAGCACCGACCCTATGCTTACATTCGGGCAGACACATGGGTCTGCCCCTACGTCGGTGAGGACATGCCCTTCGACAAATCCTTCGACAATCCTTCGACAAGCTCAGGACAGGGCTCAGGGCGAACGGTAAAACATCTATTTTCAAAGCAATGACATCCTAATTGAAGTCGCTCTCTGATGCTCATTGATTCTTGAATTTCTTGGGACTATAATCAGTGTGTAAGAGGAGGATATGGAACAGCTTCCTGTGCCAACGGGGGCTAGTCTGCACGAGTCTTGCGGCATCTTCGGAGTATACGCTCCGGGAGAGGAGGTAGCAAGGCTCGCATTTTTTGCTCTCTATGCCCTGCAGCATCGCGGGCAGGAGAGCTCTGGCATTGCTACATCCGATGGAAGCAAGTTACGCCTGCATGCAGCGATGGGGCTGGTAGCCCAGGTGTACACCGAGGCTATACTGGACCAGTTGCGGGGCGCTGCCGCCATCGGGCACAACCGCTATTCCACGACAGGGTCGAGCCGCAGGTTCAATGCGCAGCCGATACTGGTGCCCAGTCCTTCCGGTGAGATAGCGCTGGCACATAACGGCAACATCGTAAATGCCGACTACCTGCGCAAAGAGCTGGAGGGCAAAGGCTTTGCCTTCTCCACCACCACCGACTCCGAGGTCATAGCGCATCTCATAGCGTCAGCTCCCAGGGAAAGCCTGGTAGAAAAGATTAAATATGCCATGAGCAGGATCTCGGGAGCGTACAGCCTGGTGATCTTGACCAAGGATAAACTGGTTGGGGTACGTGACCCTATGGGGGTGCGCCCTCTCTGTTTGGGCTCCCTCAATGGAAATGGGTGGGCAATAGCCTCGGAGACCTGCGCTTTGGACCACCTGGGGGCTGAGTTCCTCCGTGAGGTCGAGCCTGGCGAGATAGTCGTTGTGGATGGGGGTGGGGTCAACAGCTTCAAGGGAGGGATAGCCGACAAGAAGGCGCTCTGCATCTTTGAGTATATCTACTTCGCCCGTCCCGATAGCGTTATCAAGGGCCGACGCATCTATCAGGCGCGTTGGGCTATGGGTGAGCAACTGGCTCGTGAGTACCCCATAGCTGCCGACCTGGTCATAGGCGTGCCTGACTCGGCGACGGCTGCTGGCATCGGCTACTCGCTGGCCTCGGGAATCCCTTATTCTGAGGCTCTGCTCAAGAACCGCTATGTGGGGCGTACCTTCATCGAGCCGGAACAAAGGCTGCGCGAACTGGGAGTCAAGCTCAAGTTCAATCCCATGTCCGATGTGATTTCAGGGAATCGGCTGGTTGTGGTAGACGATAGCATCGTTCGCGGCACAACGACCCCTCAGGTCGTCAACTTGCTGCGCAGAGCGGGGGCAACCGAGGTGCACATGTGCATCTGCGCTCCGCCAATCAGGTATCCTTGCTTCTTCGGCGTGGACATGGCTAGCAGACAGGAGCTTATCGCTGCCAGGAAGACGGTCCCTGAGATCGCCAAAGCCATAGGGGCCGATTCTCTGGGCTATCTCAGCATAGATGGCCTGATCCAAGCCGTGGGTTTGCCGAGGGAGGATTTCTGTCTTGCTTGCTTCACCGGAGACTATCCGGTGCCTGTGCAGCTTGAGATGGACAAGCTGGCGTTGGAGACAGCCCGCAACCCAGACGGGAGTAAGGATTTCTGCGAAAGGATTGAGGGCAAGTAAGGCAGGCAATTCAAATTTAGAATGAAGGGGCACGGTATGCTGTGCCCGATTGATGCGGGGGCGAGGTTGGCTAGCGCGGTTGGAGCATCTGCTCCAACCTACCCAAGTTGGAGTTCGAATTAGTGAAACGCAAAACTAAAGCTCACCAAACCTACGCTGGGGCCGGCGTGGACATAAATGCCGCCGACAGGGCGAAGGAGCTTATCAAGAAGAAGGTACGCTCCACTTTCCGCCCCGAGGTCCTTACGGACATAGGACTCTTCGCTGGCCTGTTCCAGCTCTGCTCCGGGTACAAAGAGCCGGTGCTGGTCTCCAGCGTCGATGGGGTGGGCACCAAGCTCAAGCTCGCTATCGCTCTGGACAAGCACGATACGGTCGGCATTGACCTGGTCAATCACTGCATAAACGACATCTTCACCTGCGGCGCCGAGCCCCTGTTTTTCCTTGATTACATAGCTATGGGCAGGCTCGTCCCTGAGCAGGTGGAGAGCATAGTCGGTGGTCTGGCGCAGGCCTGTTCCGATGCAGGCTGCGCTCTTATCGGCGGTGAGACCGCCGAGATGCCCGGGGTGTACGCCCTGGGCGACTACGACCTGGCGGGTTTCATCGTGGGGGTGGTGGAGAAGCGAAAAGTCATCAACGGCAGGGCAATCAAGGCGGGAGACGCTATCCTGGGGCTGACTTCAACCGGCCTGCATACCAACGGCTATTCGCTGGTGCGAAGGATTTTCGGCACTGCCCCTTCGAAGCTGGAAACCTTCTATCCAGAGCTTCGGAAGACTCTGGGGGAAGCGCTGCTCGAACCTCACCGCTGTTACTATCCACTGCTTAAATCATCTCTGCCCATGGTTAAAGGGATGGCGCATATCACAGGAGGCGGCATCCCCGGCAACCTGCCGCGCATCTTGCCCAAGGGGCTGGCGGCCAGAATCGATAAGGGTTCCTGGAAGGTTCCTCCTATCTTCACCTTGATTCAGAAGAGGGGCAATGTGGACGACAAGGAGATGTACCACGTCTTCAATATGGGCGTGGGCATGCTGGTGGTCTGCTCGCCGGACGACGTTGACAAGATAATCGCCGCGGTTCCTAAAGCGTGGCTCATCGGTGAGATAGGGAGGATGCGTGGGGAGGAGCGGGTTATAATAGCTTAGCGTTGTGATCCCTTTTGAGTTCAATTTCAAAAGAAAAAGAGAGAAGGAGAGATTCTTTGCGTGCTATCATAAGTGTTTCCGATAAAAGCGGTGCAGTCGATTTCGCTAAAGGCCTGCACAAACTCGGCTTCGAGCTATTCAGCACCGGCGGCACCAAGAAGGCGCTGGTGGAAGCCGGGGTGAAGGTGCGAAGCGT
>Ga0209777_10007363_pt1 | contig 12232 bp, 8 predicted proteins | sample FrelakmetHBP12HB_FD_187147 | JGI IMG/M metagenome (GOLD analysis project Ga0209777, IMG submission 187147) | Freshwater lake sediment microbial communities from the University of Notre Dame, USA, for methane emissions studies -HBP12 HB (SPAdes)... | ecosystem: Environmental > Aquatic >... | reverse complement strand
ATTCGACAGTGGTTCAATCCTTTCTGGATGGGTATGCCCAGGGCTTGACACCCAATCCCTGCGTGATATGCAACCGGCTGATCAAATGGGACTTCCTGCTCAAGCATGCCCTGGCCCTCGGAGCGGATTATCTGGCGACCGGGCATTATGCGAGAAAACAGGAGGCAGAGGATGGTAGATGGCAGCTTCTGCGCGCATTTGACCGTTCGAAAGACCAGTCCTATGTACTGCACGTTTTAACACAAGAGAAACTGTCAAAAGCACTCTTCCCGGTGGGGGAGTACCCCAAGCCGGAAATCCGCAAACTGGCCGGGACATTCGGTCTGCCCACCGCTGCCCGGCCTGACAGCCAGGATTTGTGTTTCCTGGCCGGGGAGGATTATCGTGAATTTCTGCACCGCAACGCGCCAAAGATCGGTCGTCCCGGTCCCATCCTGACCCTGGACGGGAAATCCCTGGGCAAGCATCAGGGATTGGCTTACTATACGATCGGCCAGCGCAAAGGATTGGGAATTGCATCTCCCATCCCGCTTTATGTACTGGCGAAGGACATCGCAGCGAATACGCTGGTTGTCGGAAGCGAGGATGAGTTGGGCTCGCGCGAACTGACTGCCAAAGATGTCAATTGGATTTCAGGGGAAGCGCCAAAGAAACCATTTCGCGCAGAAGTCAAGACCCGCTATACGGCCAGAGAAGCCTGGGCCGGGATCACACCGCTCGACGATAACAAGCCGGGCGGGTCTTTCCACAACCTCGGGGTCCTCTTTGACGAGCTGCAGAGGGATATTACACCCGGACAAGCCGCTGTCTTTTATGATGGCGATCTGGTCCTCGGCGGCGGGACGATCATCTGATCGGCGTATAGGCGACCAGTGATATACTTGCCAGAAGTGAGAGGAATATGACTTTCCCTGCCATTGTCCTTGGATTTGTTCTTTCCACAGTTTACGGTACCGCCTTTCACTTCTGGAAAGGTGGCAGCCTGGGCCGGCTATTTCTTTACGTCACCCTGTCTTGGCTGGGGTTCTGGGTTGGACACATTGTTGGCGGCGCACTCGGCTGGAAATTCGCGGCTGCGGGGCCGATCAATGCCGGGATGGCGACCCTCGGGAGTGCGGTTTTTCTGTTCGTTGGAGAATGGTTAGGCCGGGTTGAAATCAAGAAAAAATAATTTATTCGCCTTCATATAAATAAAAAAATTCCTCCCCGCCCAGGGGAGGAATTTTTAGGTTCAATTGAGAGATTACAGGGGTTTAACGTGAGCTGCCTGCAGGCCCTTGGGTCCTTGTTCGACTTCGAACTCGACCGCCTGGCCTTCCTGAAGGGTGCGGAACCCATCAGACTCTATGGCGCTATAGTGGACGAAAACGTCCGGGCCGCCTTCGCGTGCGAGGAAGCCGTAGCCCTTCGACGCATTGAACCATTTGACCGTTCCGGTCACACGCTCTGCCATTTTATTGCTTCTCCTTACTGAACAAAAAAGAATATGATAGTGGTGTTCGGTATTCAGTGCGGTTGAGGTTCTGCGGCGATGTGTTTTTAAAAAACACCGACCCATGTGGATTGCTCTTGGGCCGGCTCCCTGCGATTCCAGCACGAACACTTACCACCTACATAACACATTTTATCTGTCGGGTTGGAATTCGTCAAGACTTTCGTGATAAGATTAATTATCATTTCGAAAGGACAGCTCATGCCTCCCCGGATAGAATCCTTCCTCTCTGCCCGTTTGCATCTCTCCCCCCAGCTTGCAGGAGAGCGGATATTTTTTGTCAGCAACCTTTCCGGACGATTGAGCTTGTATGCCATGTACTACGGCGGTTCGGTGCCGGAACCGCTCCTGCCACCACACATCGCAATGCAAAACCCTGGCCTGATTGGCGGGCGCCCGTTCTTCGCCTTCCCGGCACTGGAAAAAATCCTGATCATGCTCGACCACGATGGGGATGAAAACTATCAGCCTATGCTGATCCCACTTGGAGGCGGATTCCCTGAACCGGCATTCGACAATTTCTTCGAGAAATATCGCCTCCATCTGGTTGATTGCGATATTGACAGGAATATTGTCTATTTAAGCGCCGAGCGGAGTGACAGACCCATCCAAGAAACCTATCGCGGCAATCTGCTCACCAACAGGCTGGAGAAACTGACAGAGTCCGAGTGGGGGGCATGGCCAAGCAGCCCCAGCGAAGATCACTCAAAGATATTCATCGGAGATGGCTATACGGCTGGCGATAGTGTCCTGTATCTATTGGAAAACGGTAAAAAGAAGATCCTCTTTGGAAAACCAATTGACCAGCGCGCAGCCGGGGAAACAGTACCTCTCAACGGACTGGGGTCCTCCGAATGGACGCCGAGTGGGGCGGGGGTCCTGGTGACGAGTGCTCTATTTGACGATAAATTCAGCCTGGGTCTGATTGACCTCACCAGGCCGGGGGAAATACAGCCAGTCAAATTGGAGGGAATCGTCCATACCGGCATGGGAGAGATGGTCGCTCTGGCGCGACTGAAGGGCGCACATTATGCCTTGACTTTCAATATTGACGGTTGTTCCTGGCTGTATGAAGGGATTTACAACGAAGAGAAGCGCCTGATGACTCTTAAGTACGTCATTGCCGGCGATGGCGACCTGGCAAGCGGTGTACTGCAAAGCTATTATTATGATAAAGTTGGCGACCGATTTGTGCTCTCCTTCTCCACGGCCGTCAGCCCAACCCAGATCTATACCGTCGAGGGCAAGGATCGCAGGACTATCGTCGTGCACACGGAGGAAAGAATCCTGGGCGTTCCTGAGGAACAGCTCTCCACGGGCGAGGATGCTTCATTTGAATCATTCGATGGGACGCGGGTCTCAGCCCGCCTGTACCTGCCAGCCGAAAGTCTCGGTTACAAAGGTTCGCGCCCGCTGGTCTACTATGTCCACGGCGGACCGCAAGACCAGGAACGCCCAAATTTCGCCTGGTTCTCGATGCCGCTTATCCAGTTCCTGACCCTGCGTGGATTCGCTGTCTTTGTGCCGAATGTGCGCGGCTCCACCGGCTATGGGTTGAATTACATGAAACAGGTCGATTGTGACTGGGGCGGACAGGATCGTCTTGACCACGTCCACGCTATGACGAAGGTCCTGCCAAAGGATAAACGCTTGGATGTGAAGCGCGCCGCGGTGGTGGGACGCTCCTATGGCGGTTACATGACCCTGACCCTGGCCGGTCGCCATCCAGACCTGTGGTCGGCTGCCTGTGACATGTTCGGCCCCTATGACCTGATCGGTTTTATCGAGCGCCTCCCGGAGACATGGAAACCGTATTTTAAGTTATCCCTTGGCGACCCGGATACGGCGGCCGGCCGGGCCTTTCTGATCGAGCGTTCGCCAAAAATCTACCTGAACAATCTGGCTTGCCCAATGCTGGTCATCCAGGGCCGCAATGACCCGCGCGTGGTGGCGGTGGAGTCCGTGGGACTGGTGGACGAATTGAAGAAAAAAGGCAAGGAGATGCAATTACTGGTCTTCGAGGACGAGGGCCACGATGTGCTCAAACACGCCAACCGGGTCACCTGCTACAACGCCATCGCGGATTTCTTTGCGAAGATATTACAGGGTACTGCGTAAATAATTGAACCTGAATCCTGTTGTTTCCGAGCCTTTCGGTACAGGAAAGTTCGTCTTTTTATGCAGGAAGCAGTAAAACCATGAAAGATTCTCAACACAAAGGATACAACGTTTTAAAACCACACAAAGGTTCTTCGCCTCCTTTGGAACCTGTGTGATGAAAGGTTTTTATGCCCTGGAATTTGAACACCACCCACGCCGCTGCCGGTGACCTGGCACTTCTGGTCGGACTGCGCCACAAGCATTTCATCTTCCCGCTCCTTCCCGGCGGAACGTACCACACACACCGCGGCATCTTGAACCACGATGATCTGATCGGCAAACCCTGGGGCACGCAGGTCTTCAGCCATCAGGGTGCGCCGTTTTTCATGCTGCAACCGTCCCTGGCTGACCTGCTGGTTGACCTGAAACGCAGTACGCAGATCATGTACCCAAAGGACATTGGCTTCATCCTGACCAGTATGTCCATCGGGCCGGGACAAACCGTCCTCGAAGCCGGCACCGGCTCCGGGTCCATGACGGTGGCGCTGGCGTACGCCGTCGGTCCGCAGGGACACGTTGTCACTTATGAGATACGCCCGGAGTTCCAGAATCTGGCGCGCAAGAACCTGGAACGCCTGGGGTTGGACTCGCGCGTGGAGTTCAAGCTCGGCGATGTTGCCGACGGTATCACCGAGACAAACGTGGATTCCTGTTTCCTGGATTTGCCGAACCCGTGGGATTACATCCAGCAAGTGCGCAATGCCCTCAAACCGGGCGGCTTTTTCTGCAACCTGGTGCCGACTTTCAACCAGGTGGAGAGACTGCTGTATGTGTTGCGGCGTGAGCATTTTGCCTTTGTGGAAGTGTGTGAACTCCTGCTGCGCTACTACAAACCGGAGCCGACCCGCCTGCGCCCCACCGACCGGATGGTGGCGCACACCGGCTTCCTGACCTTTGGCCGCCGCATCGAACCGAGCGAGGATGGGCGGGCGAAGGGATTGCTGGAGGAAACAGGCGGCAGATCCAGATTGGAAGATGCGGGTTCAGATGAAGAGGAAAATACAGAGCTGGTTTGAGGAAGAATCCATCATTTTGGATAATTACCCAAGGAGATTTTATGTTCCGACGACGCGGTTTTGTTCGACCTTTCGGCACCCCCGGCGCTGATATTCCTCCCGCTCTGCGGCGGGCCAATGAACTGATGGCAGCCGGCGATTACCCCGGAGCAGCCCAGGCATTCGAAGACCTGGCCCGCGGAGCGGTGGCCCGTAACGGCCCGCGAGCTCCTTGGCTGCTGATCCAGGCTGGACGGATGCGCATCCTGGCCGGCCAGGTTCCATTGGGAATGACTCATCTCCAGCAGGGGCTGGGACTTTTCGCGACGCGCGGCCAGTGGCAGCGATTTAATAACAATGCTCAGCGCCTGATGGCGGAGCTGTCTCAGCGCGGCCTGACCGGGCAGGCCAAACAAATCGAGGCGACCCTGAAAGCCAGCCTGCCGGCCGGTTTCGTTCCCGTTCGCGGGGCCGGGTCGGATAAAGTCAAGCGTGTCCTTCCGACAAATTGTCACGGATGCGGCGTCCCGCTGCATGCCGATGAAGTCGAGTGGACGGACGAAATCACGGCGGAATGTCCGTACTGCGGCAGCGCAGTGCGTGCAGAAAGCTGATTGTGGCTCAACTGCCCTACACCATACACACACCGTCCCGGTGTCCTGCCGGGAATGCGGTGTACATGTGGTGACTTCGTGGTAATGACCTCTACCCATCATGCAACTTGATCTGACAGAAGCGTCCATCTCGGAACATCTAAGGCTTGCCTACCAACAAGGCGTAGTCGCCTCCACCGACGGTACCGCCGAAATGGTTGCGGGTGTGCATTTGAAATGCGCCGCGGTGCTGCTCCCGCTCGTCTGGTGGAAGGATGAGTGGCATCTCGTCTTTACCCGCCGCACCGAGGCTGTTGAACATCACAAGGGACAGGTTTCCTTTCCTGGTGGAGGCTGCGATGAGGATGAGACCACCCCGGAGCAGACCGCTTTGCGCGAAGCTGAAGAAGAAATCGGGCTGAGATCGGGTGATGTGCGCCTGCTGGGACGGCTGAACGAGGTGCTCACCATCACCCGTTTCCGTGTCACGCCGGTGGTGGGGGTGATGCCATGGCCGTATGCGATCCGGCCTGAGCCGGAGGAAGTGGAACGTGTCTTTACCATCCCGCTGCTCTGGCTGGCACAGCGTGAGAATTGGGAGGAGCAGCAGGCCACGCCTGCAGGTGTGCCGCCTCCGTTCCTGGTCATTTCCTATCATCCCTACGATGGCGAAATCCTGTGGGGAGCCAGCGCGAGAATGACTCACAATTTTCTATCAGTGTTGGGACTGCTAAAAAAATAGGGATGCAGCGAGGCTGTATCCCGATGGATGGTTACGGCTTCCGCATTGGCTGACGGATGACAGTGCGCAGTTTCTCCGGTGCAGTCCGGCGGGGGTCACCCAGATAGATCTCGTGATGTTTCCCGAAGCGGATGTGCCCGCTTTCTTCAATGAACTGGTGCAGGCGGGCAATGGTCGGGCCTTCGTCGGCATAAGGCCCGAAATACATGATTTGGGCTGCCAGCCCTTCGTGATAGCTCTCCAGGCGCAAGCGCGAAAGGGCGGGCTGTCCTTTTTTCTTCATGGCCTCGTCCACCGCCAGGGCAAACAACCGGGATGTGACGATATCCGGCTGCATGATCATCATCGTCCATTTCCAATCGTTCTTGCGCCTCAGGCTGAATTCGCGCAGTTCGTCCATCCACCATAATCCTTCCGGAGCCATGACCGGGTAATCCACCGCCTGTTCCTTTTTGATCTTGAATTTGAGCGTGTAGGCTGCTGTGTACAGGGCTTGCAACGATTCGGCATATTCTGCAGAGGTGTTGGGGTCCCCGTGGCCGTCAATCATGATGAAGTTCATCGGCGGCACATCCACAACCGAGAATGCCCTGGCAGACGGCCCATAGAGATATTTCAGGGTTTTCTTCAAGTCAAGTTTTTCCATGCTGCCCTCCGGGCGAATGCGAAAAATCAAGGATATTGCGAGCTCCACTCGCAATATCCTTGATTTTTCAATCTTCCTCTATTTCCAACCAGGCGGAGGTTACTTCTCCTCTTCGCCTTCTTCTTCTTCCTTCTTGCCCTTCTCGACGACTTCGGGTTCGGCGCCTTCCTCAACCACGGCGGCTTCCGGAGTGACGACTTCCACGACCTCTTCCTTGGCTGGAGCTGTTGCCAGGACAATCATCTCATCGGGTGCAGCCAGAACCAGTACCTTGTCCGAAAGAACGATGTCGCGCACATGGATGCCATCGCCAATCTTGATGAGGGCTGAAATATCCACCTCGATGCTCGCCGGCAGGTCCTGCGGGAAAGCCTCGACCTCGAGTTCGCTCTGGCCGTTGATCAGCATGGCGTTGAAGTCCTTGACGGCCGGGGAGTCGCCGGTCAGCACGATGCTGACATTTGCACGGATCTTCTCAGTGAGTGAAACGACCATGAAGTCCACATGGATGAGCGAACGCTTGATCCAGTTCTGTTGCTTCTCACGCACCAGTGCTGGATATTCCTTGCCTTCCAGGTCGATCGTGATCAGACTGGAGGAGGATAACCGGCCCAATACCCGCCCGGCATCACGGCCTTCCAGTGAAATACTGATTGGTTCAACGTTGTGCCCGTAAATAACGGCTGGCAGCAGCCCGCTGCGGCGCAGGGCGGCCACTTGTCGTCCGGTCGCGGTACGGCGGGTTGCTTTTAAAACGACTTTCTCCATCTTAACCTTCCTTGAGCGCCTCTCACCCCTTTTATATAGTATCGGCTTCAGCTATTCAAAAAACGACTGAAGTCACACCTACCACCAGGGATTACCTTCGCTCTTGCATGAATTATTCCAGCGTTGTTGGATGATATCCAGCGTGGTTGGAGGATACCCGGCCTGTGCCGGAAGCGGGCGGAATTATACACGCCCTGCCATGATTTGACAAGCAGATGATGATGCTTGCATACAATCTGTTTTTGCTGTTCAAATTTGATTCTCTAAACATTTCAGAATATAGGCAGCAAATCAAGACATTCCGCTTGAAGTATATTTTTCTGGCTGCGAAGATCATCAGAACGGCAAGATATGTGGTGATGAAGCTCTTGGCAAAATATCCGCATAAAGATGTGTATGAAAACTGCTTGTCTTAAGAGAGAGTAATCGGTGTTGGCTCCAGTGTGTTTTACGAGGTCTGTTTACCATACCAAAAATTCTGCTTCACAAAAATTATTGGTAAAATTCATGTCAAGAGTGTGTGAAATATGTTACAATACAAAATCCCCCAAATTTCTTTATCACTTGGACGTAAATGAAGGTAATTATATTTTGACGTGGAATTCAGGTAGACTTAATCCAACAATGCGATTGAAGTCTGGTACTGTTTTAAGCCTGCCAACAAGATCATGGAGAGGAGATTGAAATGAATCAATCACGCTCGTATTCAAAGTTGTTCATTATCTTTCGATTATTCGTCTTTGTGGCTATGGTCTTCAGCCAGCTCGGCCTGGGGGTCACCCGCGCGTCTGCGGTGGGAACTGTCGTCAGCATTTGTTCGGACACCCTCACCGTCAGCAATAATTCGAACAGTGATCCTGGTTCCCTGCGCCAGGCCATTGCGGATGTGTGCCCGGGCGGGACGATCACATTCGATGGTGATTACACCATCACGCTGACCAGCACCACCTTGACCATTGATAAGGGTATGACGATCGATGGCGCAGGGCACAGCGTGACCATCAGCGGCAACGATGCGGTGACCGTATTCACCGTCAATACCGGTATCACCTTCAACCTGCAAAACCTCAATGTGACGAAGGGGAAGAATGCAGGCGAAGGCCACTTGGGCGGTGGCATCTACAGTCAGGGCACGTTGAACGTGACCAACGTTACCATCTCCAGCAGCATGGCCTACGACGGCGGCGCCATCGCCAACGATGGCGGTACCCTGACGGTGACCAACAGCACCCTCTCGGGCAATAGTGCAACCGTTGCAGGCGGCGCAATTGATAACGAAAACGGAACCTTGAACGTGACCGGCAGCACTCTGCAGGACAACTCCATCAGCGTCTTCGGCGGCGGCGCCATCTCTAACTTTGGCGGCACCGTGAACGTGATGAACAGCCTCCTGAAGGGGAATCATGCCAACCCTGGTAACGGAGACGGCTGGGGCGGCGGCATCTATAACGAGGTTTCTAGCACACTGACGGTGACGGACAGCACCTTCGAAAACAACAGCGCTGCCATTGCAGGCGGCGGTATTTACAACCATGGCAACGTGACGGTTACGGGCAGCACCTTCAAGGGGAATACGGAAAATGCTAGCTATGGCGGGGGTGGCGGCATATTTAGCGATGGCACCCTCACGTTGACAAACAGCACCGTGGCGGGGAACTCTGCCCAGGGTGAAGGCGGCGGCATCGTAAACAATGGCACCCTCACGTTGACGAACAGCACCGTGGCGGGGAACTCTGCTTTATGGCGTAGCGGCATCGACAACAATGGTGTAGATGGTGTAATGGACTACGCCAATACGATCATTGCCAATAACACCGGCGGGGATTGTTTCATTGGTGCCACTGCCACGATCGGCACGAACACGCACAATCTTGTCCAGGATGGAACATGTTTAGCCGGCCTGAGCGGCGATCCAAAACTGACGGCGCTGGCCGATAACGGCGGCCCGACCTGGACGATGGCGCTGCTCCCCGGTTCCCCGGCCATTGACGCCGGGGATGCCGCCACCTGCCCGGCGAAGGATCAGCGCGGAGTGGCCCGCTCAGACGGGCATTGCGACATCGGCGCATTCGAATCGCAAGGATTCACCTTAACGAAAACCGGCGGCGATGATCAAAGCACGCTCATCAACACGGCGTTCACCAACCCGCTGGACTTGACAGTCACGGCCAACGATTCCAATGTGCCGGTGACCGGCCTCATTGTGACTTTCACTGCGCCCTCTTCCGGCGCGAGCGCGACGTTCACCAGCAGCCCCGTCACTGTTGGCGCAGATGGGAAGGCCAGCGTCACGGCGACCGCCAATGGTACGGCGGGCGGCTACAATGTCATTGCCAGCGCAACAGGCGCGGCGGGCGTCGATTTCAGCCTGACCAACACGACCAGTGGTCCTACCGCACCCACCGCCACCACCAACGCGGCCAGCTCAATCAGCTCCAGCGGCGCCACGTTGAATGGAACGGTCAATGCCAACAACGACAGCAGCACGGTGACCTTCGATTATGGCCTGACGACCGGCTATGGCACCACCGTTACAGCGGATCAAAGCCCGGTCAGCGGGACGAGCGATACTTCCGTCAGCAAGACCATCACCGGGCTGACGCCCAACATGACCTATCATTTCCGCGTGACAGCCATCAACGGAAGTGGGACCACGAATGGCGATGATGCCTCATTTTCCACCGTGTGCTTACCCAACGTGACCGTGACCAGCACAAACGACAGCGGCGCGGGCTCTCTGCGTCAGGCCATAGTGGATGTCTGTGCGGGTGGGACGATTAATTTTGACAATAACTACACCATCATCCTCACCACCAGCACGCTGACGATCGACAAGGATTTGACGATTGACGGCGCTGGCCACAGCGTGACGATCAGCGGCGATAAAGATGGCAGCGGTGGAGCCAACTGGGGCGACTTATCCGTGTTCATTGTCAACTCCGGGGTTACCGCCAATTTGAATGCCTTGACGATTACAAAAGGCTACGCCATTGACTCTGGCGCTGGCATCAATAACCAGGGTACGTTGAATGTGACCAACAGCACTATTTCGAATAATACATTGGCACATGACGCCTCTGGGGGTGCCGGCATTTCCAATAGCGGCACGTTGACTGTCACGAACAGCACCTTCGCCGGCAACAACGCGGAAAGCGCCGACGGTGGCGCGATATTTGGCGACGGCGCGCTGACTGTCACGAACAGCACCTTCTCCGGCAATAGCGCAAACATAACTGGCGGCATTTTTAGTGACGCCACAACGTTGAAGAACGTCATCCTCGCCAACAACACAGGCGGCAACTGTCACAGTGGTGACACACTCACCGATGGCGGTGGCAACCTGTCGGATGATAGTACGTGTGGATTCAGCGCAGCAACTTCCCAAAGCAGTACAAATCCATTACTCGGCGCCCTAGGCAACTATGGCGGCAATACCCAGACCTTCCCGCTCCTACCCGGCTCCCCGGCCATCGACGCCGGCGTCAGCGCCACCTGCGCTGCGGCAGTTGGCTCACCGGACTATGGCGCGGGTGGCAAGGACCAGCGCGGGGTGACCCGCCCGTCTGCCTGCGATATCGGGGCGTTCGAGTCGCAAGGCTTCACCTTTGGCAATCTCACCGGCACTCCGCAAAGCGCAGATGTCAGCACTGCCTTTGCAACTCCGCTTGGTTTGACCGTGACCAGCACATTCAGCGAGCCGGTGGACGGCGGCGTGGTGACCTTTACTGCACCAGCCTCCGGGGCAGGCACCAATCCGGCCATTAATAATGCCACGATTGCCAGCGGGGCGGTCTCGCAAAGTGTGACCGCCAACAGCACAGTCGGCGGACCTTACAACGTGACGGCCAGTGCGAACGGCGCGGCGAGCCGCGATTTCAGTCTGACCAACAACTCGATATTGGATACCACTGCACCGGTGGTGACTGCCTTTACAGCCACCGATCCTTCCAACAGCTTCAATATCCCCATTACCGCCTTCACGGCTTCGGATGCAGTCGGCGTGACCGGTTACCTGATCACAAAATCTTCGACTGCGCCTGCGGCTGGTGACTCAGGCTGGGCTGGCACAGCGCCAACAACCTACACGGTCCTTTCTGACGGCACCTACACCCTCCACCCGTGGGCCAAGGATGCAGCAGACAATGTCTCGGCTGTCTTTGCCACGCCTGCCACGGTTGTGGTGGATACCACCGCGCCGACGGTAGTACTTAGCGATAACCATCCGGACAACCTTGTCAGGGATGCTGACACGGTCACCATCACCGCGACATTCAGCGATGTGAACGCCATTGACGAGACCACCCCGCCAACAATATCCATCCATTCTCCTGTTCCCGTTCTTGTCAATAACGTTCCCATGACTCGCTCCAGCAACCTGGTCTGGACATATCAATGGGACGTTCCGGCCGGCAATGACGGCACGCACACTGTTTCGATTAGTGCACACGACATCGCAGGAAATCCGAATAGTGCCGCGACCGGCAAGACTTCTTATGTGATAGATAATACTGCTCCGACAATCACGATCACGAATCCAGACACCAGCCCGGCGTTGAGCAAGACCATCACAGCCAGCCCATCGGATGGCACGCTGACGATGAGCAACACCACCGTCTCGATCTGCGACGGCACCCTGAGCTTTATTGCCTACGCCAGCCAGACATTCACATCGGAATCTGACAACGGCACAAAGGTTTGTTACAAAGCGGTTGATACGGTAGGTAACACAGCTTACAACATGTCTAGCGCTATTGCGGGTATAGACACCACGGCGCCGACGGTGGTGCTTAGCGATGATCATACGGACAACATTGTCAGGGATGCAGATATGGTCAC
>Ga0209777_10007362_pt1 | contig 12232 bp, 12 predicted proteins | sample FrelakmetHBP12HB_FD_187147 | JGI IMG/M metagenome (GOLD analysis project Ga0209777, IMG submission 187147) | Freshwater lake sediment microbial communities from the University of Notre Dame, USA, for methane emissions studies -HBP12 HB (SPAdes)... | ecosystem: Environmental > Aquatic >... | reverse complement strand
AAGTGACCATAATCAGGGATTTCTGATCAAGACCGTGTATTACATCCTTGTAGGATACTCCGAGGCCCGTAGCGTCGAGTTGACGGGGAAACTCATTGCCTATAGAAACCTGAGAGGCGCTAAATTTGGAGACTTCTCGAATATGATGGCGCGCGAGAAACTCAAGGCTCTATTTGTGGGCGGCGACACAAAGATTAGGCAAGCTGCGCGACTTCTTGGCAGCCTGAGGACCGACTTTCCTTACGGTGACTACGCCTTCAAGTTCAACTCGTTGCCACTCATTCCATTAACCTTCGTCATCTCGTCAGGTGACGAAGAGTTCCCTGCAGATGCGAGGATCTTCTACGATGAAAACATAGAGAACTACCTCGATGTTGAGAGGATCAATTTTCTCACCAACCTTACGATCGCTAGATTGGAGAATGGGGTAGAGACATTAGCCAGTGGGAACACGGTTTAAATAAAAGTGCATGTAAGTCCAAATTCTTTATTTATAATTGAACATTCACTAACAATGCGTGTACTCAATCTGTTTCTAATATGATTATCAAAGGTAACGAACGCGTGCTGGGGGGTGTTCTGTTTTATCTGTCACTACGTCTACGATGGCAGGCAAACCAGAGTTGAAAGCTCTCTTAAGGGCTTCCCCTATTTCTCCTGCCCTCTCAACTCTGATTCCATAGCAACCAAACCCTTCAGCGATCTTCGCATAGTTGAGTTCTGTGAAGGGAAAATTCTCGTTTCCTAACACGGAGTTGTTATTGACTACGGTCACCATGGGAGCACGTTGATCATTATATCTCTTCGCGGTCTCCAAGTCTGCCAAGTTGTAGCCCATGCCGCCATCTCCGGTCAAATGGATGACTCTCTGATTCTTCCCAGCTGCGAACGAAGCTCCAATTGCCAGGGCAAAGCTGGAGCCCAATGTTCCCCCCGCCGGAAGGTAACTAATCCCCGTCTCCTTAAGTTTCAGGAAACGAATGGTCCAGCTGAGCATGCTTCCTGTGTCGCTCACAACGATATCTCCTCTTCGAATGAACTTTGACACTTCCTTCATTAGTCGTTGAGGTTTTATTGGGACTGCATTAGAATCAAGCTGTGTAATTGAGTCCTCGTATTCTCTGATTCTTTTTGATAGCACCTTAAGTCTTCTACTATTTTCTATCGGCTCGGTGTTGAGAGTCTCAAGAGTCGCCAACAATTCTAGCAGGGTTGCCCTGGCGTCTCCAACCAAGGCCACTTTGGTCTTGTAGTTTCTGCCTATTGCTGTTGGGTCGATGTCCAAGTGTATGATCTTCGAGGTCCCGGGTGGAGGAGATGTAAACTCCTCCATCTGCATGCGACCAGCCCTGGTCCCAAGTAGAAATATGAGATCAGCCTCACGCACAATGTCATTTGTGACTGGTCGCCCGTATGTGCCCATCACCCCCATGTATAGTGGATGATCTTCGGGGAAACAGCCCTTGCCGTTTGGATTAGTTACGACTGGTATCCTAAGTTTCTCTGCTAGAGTAATCAACTCTTCGTAAGCATCCGAAAGACGTACACCGCTACCGCATACTATTACTGGATTACGAGAATTGATCAGGAGTTCTGCAGCTTCCATAATTCTCTCCTTCTCAGCCCTTGGCCTGAAAGGTGGAAACCTTGAAAAAACTTCATCCCCATAGATCTCTGGCATCTCAGCAATTTCGTCAGCCATGTCTGTATGCATACTGATATGTGTGGGTCCAGGGCACCCACTCACAGCAACTTGAACCGCTATGCGTAGATATTCCGCAAGTCTTGAGACGTCTGTGACATCTGCGTTGAACTTGCACGTTGGCTCGAAGTACTTCATCTCATAGCATTCCTGATAGGACCATGAATCTTTCTTCAGCGTCGGATAGGAACCCGTCAATGCCACGACAGGACTGTGGGCAAACATGGGCTCATACAACATTGATGCGAGGATGGCTGCGGCTGCACCATGCTGACCATAGCAAACGGTTGGCTTCTTCGTCACCCGAGCGTAACCATCGGCCATATTTGTGGCCGACTTCTCGTTTCGACATAAAACCGTCTTCACTCCCGCAGCTTCAATCTGGGAGTAGATCATCATCCCACCCATGACGTAAAAGAAGAACTCTACTCCCGATTCCTTCATCGCCCTGGCAATGGCCTCTGCCCCCGTTAATCTAACCATCTTCATACTCAATCACATTGCTACCTCTATTATTCTGGAGATAAATTATTAGCTAATAATTGTCATTGTGGCTGAAGACCAACCAGAGTAACCAAAAATAGCTGAAGGAAGCTAGCGCGAATATTTATAGGGCGAAACCTAGGCGAGGAAGCGTGAAATAGCATCCACCTGCATATACTCCCTGATTAAAATGGGTAGACTTGACGGTAAGGTCGCAATCATCACCGGCGCAACCGGAGGAATAGGAAAGGCGAGCGTCCAAATATTCGCAGCAGAGGGCGCAAATGTCATCGCCGCGGATGTAGAGGATGGAAGAGGAAAAATTCTAGAAGAGAAACTCAAGGGCAGAGTCATCTACCGCCACACCGACGTCTCAATAGAGTCAGACGTCAAGGACACAATCAAGGCTGCAGTCGACTCATGGGGCCACCTCGACATCATGTTCAACAACGCAGGCATCGTTGGCGCAGTCGGCTCCATCGAGGGCGTCTCAGTCGAGGACTTCGACAGGACCCTCAAGGTCAATCTCAGGGGCGTCTTCCTAGGCATCAAGCACGCTGCCACCGTCATGAGGAGGCAGGGATCCGGCAGCATCATAAACACCGCGAGCACCGCCGCGGTCCTTGCCGGCTTCGGCAACCACATCTACAGTACCTCAAAGGCTGGCATAGTTCAGTTGACGCGGAGTGTCTCAATGGAGCTGGGGGAGGCTGGGATCCGGGTGAACTGCGTGAGCCCTGGGTATATTCCAACTCCTATGATTGTGTTATCGCGAACACACTTAACACGTGACCAGGCGGAGGCAAAGATGCATATAGTCGAGGATGCCTTCAGGGACGTCCAACCCCTCAGGGGTCCTATAATGCCGGAGGAGGTTGCTAAGGCTGCCCTATTTCTAGCGAGCGATGACTCAAGGTTCGTCACGGGACAGAATCTCTTCGTTGACGGAGGCGTCACAGGCGGTAAGATTTGGAGGGACTACCAGGAGGGTAGTATCGCTCTCAGGGAAGCACTCGAGAAGTGTTGACCCCCTGGTATTGATACTAGGTGAGTAGGAGCAGGAATACTGAGACTCTCATCACACGTAGCGACCAGATATCTGAACCGGTAAATGAGGAGGCTGCTGAGATATATGCAGCTCCCATACCAGTTAATGCCCCTACAATGATACCAAGGCTAGGATTTCTCTGGGTGTGCACATTAGAATACGACGATCCCAATCTATACTGTGTACTGGCTAGCGGACTTCTTCCCTATCGACTCAATCTCCTCGAAGGCTTCGATGAGGCAGTACCTACCTGCGTTCTCGGTGAAGAGGCCAAAGACGTAATCAGTCCCCTTCTCAGCCTCAATCATCGTTAAAAGGTTTGGTGGAAAAAAGTTTACAGTTAGCTTATCCCAGATCATGTCAAGCTTCGGGACATCCGCGTAGCGGAGGGCTACGAAGCTCCGGAAGTGCGTGACCATGTCTACATAGTGGCTGGCATTAAGGTTAGCAAGCTCAGCCACCGTCTTTATGCAGTCGGTCCCCTCCTCATCCCTTATGAACTCCAGAGCCTTCTCTAGTTTATCCTTGTGCTCACGGAGCATATGATCCCGAGTCATTCTCTGAAGCTTGTCTCCGCCGACCCAGTCATCAGCGTGGAGGACTTCGTGGACGGCGCTGTAGAGGGTCAGCGTCGACGCGAGCTCGGGGATGTCAAGGGGCCTATCGCTGAATGGCAGGTTCCTGTCGAGCAAGATGGTCGAGGGAGGTGAAAAACAACCAAAGTCCATCCCATACTGGTTACCCCTAATATTGATGAGGGAGGCGGCGAGGCATTCGCCCTCATTCAGCCTCTCCCGAGTCTCCTGGATGTTGTGACTGAGTGGTAGGTTGAGCTTAAGTTGGGCCTCGCGGATGAGCTCGATAGAGCCAACGACTAGCCTCCACACATCCTCGTGCGTCAGCTGCCTCCGCTCAATCAATGGATATCTCCTGTGTAAACGAGAACCCCCTTAAAAGAACGATGGTGTAATTATTGTATAAAACACGACGAATGTCGTATCTGAAACATACCTCCGTGATCCATCGAAAATGCTTCACATGCCATCGAGCGCCTAAGGTAAATGAACGCGCGAGCACCAATTCAGCATCGGAGGCGATGGCTCCCCTTCATGACCTGCTCAATATTGACAAAATATAGCACGCACATCTAAAACCATCGTCAGCTTCGATCAGACAGCTCAACTAGACGAAATTTAGGAATTGATTCACGTTTCCAAACTAATAATTTTCAGGGAAAGCAAACGGTAATAACGCTGAATGTCTCATAATCGATAGAATGACACTCGAAGAGTGGCTCACAGAGCACAATGTTTGGCACCGATTCGTCGAGAAGAAAGAAACTGTTCACACCGCTGACGCGTCCCAGGCGACGGGGATAGACCTCCACAGGATCACCAAGAACCTCGTCTCCGTCACAGACAACGGAGACCATGTAGTAATAATCGTCCCAGGCGACAAGAAAGTCAACCTCAGAAAGGCGGCGGCGGCTCTCGGCGTCAAAAATGTCCATCTCATGCCCTTCGAAAAATCTGAGGCCCTCAGCGGTTACCCTCCAGGTGGCACCCCAAGCCTAGGTTATACGACCAAAATGAAGGTCGTTATCGACGAGGAACTGAAGAAGTTCAAGACGTTATACTGCGGCGGAGGAAGCCGAGATAGACTCTTAGAAGTAAGGTTTGAGGACGTTGTTAAACTCAACAACGCCGTTGTCGCCCCACTCACTTCTTAGAGTCTGAACCCAACTGGTAGAGGTTTACCATCTAGGTAGACGACGTCCTTCTCTAACGCGAATCGTCCCTCACCTATCATCTGGACTGTGAGTGGGTAGATCTCCCAGTCCCCCTCCCGCTTAAGACGATCCTGGTGCTCCTCTACAACGGTCTTCAGCAGCTCTTTATCATCCCTTAACCTCTCCAGGGTGACGCCAGCTGGGAACCTTACCTCCACGGGTTTGGAGAGGACAAGTATCTCGCCGTTATCCACTTTTTCTCTGACGACGTGAGTCGTAGCCCTTAGCACCTTCTCCCCCCCAAGGATCGCGTCCCTGACAGCGTTCACACCAACATATTTGCTTTCACCACCAGCCATAATTGTGAGATCAGCGGGATGGACGTTGACAATTTTCCCATCGTAACGACTAAGAAGGGGTCTAGTCGTGATGCTCATATATCCTGCCAGTGCGATCATATCGACGTTGTGTCCCTCGACGGCATCGACGACGAGCCTATCGAAATCGGGGCGAAAGCTCAGATCCCTCTTAGAGGTCAGTCCCCTAGACCTGTAAAAATCCATGATGTCGACGCACGCATACTCGATCCCGAACTCCTTGGCGATGTCGAGAGCCCTACAAGCCTTAATTCCATCTCTGCCAAGAGTTTCGTCCTTCACATCCGTGAATATAAGCTCGACCTTAAAGCTGGCACCATACATCTGGCTACGTTCAATGATCCTCCTAGCATTGGTTCCTGAGCCTGACATGAAACAAGCGACTCGCATGGGGTGCCCCAGCTCGGGCCTGTAGATGGGGGTTGGGACCATAATAGTAGCTTCCAAAGATACCGAAATAAACATGCTGGGTCACTTTCTCTCGGCCCCCTCCCGGCAGATGCTGCGTCCGATTTATAACACATCCTTGGATGATTATCTGCTGGATTATGATGGCGCAGGACATGGTCGTTGAGATACCTAATCAAGAAGGCGAATCCACCCTCATTGTATGTAAGGGCTGCGGGAAACTCGTGCCTAAAACAAACCTCTGTCTCTACTGCGGCTCACCCATCCTATTCAAGAAGCCCGCGCCCTCCTAACCGTTTTAAACAACCCCGATACCCATTCCCTTTGACCTTAATGGTTTCGAAACCCGTGAGAGTATTTATCTCCATTGATATGGAAGGCATCACAGGCATAGTCGATTGGACCCACGTTGACAGCAACCACCCAGAGTACGGTTACTATAGGAAGATGATGGCGGGAGACCTCAATGCCGCCATCGAGGGCACCCTCGTGGCGGGAGCGAAGGAGATTGTTGTCAGCGACGCTCATGGTGGGATGAGGAACCTCCAGCCCGAGGACGTCCACGAAGCGGCATATCTCATAAGAGGAAGCCCAAAACCCAACAGTATGATGGAGGGGATCGACGACGGCCACTACGACGCCGCTCTCTACGTTGGCTATCACTCGATGAACGGAACAGAAAGAGGAATCCTCGGCCACACCATCTCTAGCTCCACGGTTGACGCCGTAATCATAAACGGGAGGGAAACCGGCGAGTTCGGAATGAATGCCGCCCTTGCGGGTTGGCATGGCGTCCCTAGCGTCTTTCTAGCAGGCGACGCTGCTGCGACAGCCGAAGCTGAGAGCTTCGTCCCAGCCATCACAACAGCACCAATCAAGTGGGCCGTTGGCAGATACTCAGCTAAGTGCCTACATCCCAATAAGAGCCGAGCCCTCATCAAGGAGAAAGCCAAAGAGGCCCTTTCCGACATCGGGAAGGTCGCACCCTACTGGGTGAACGAACCAGTGGAGGTGAAGATAAGGTGGCTAACAGCCACAATGGCCGACGTGGTCTCCGTTCTCCCTTACATGGATCGTGTCGACGGGAAGACGACCAGCTGCGTCTTCGACGACTACCCAAGCGCCTTACGAGGGCTGCGCGCATCAATAACCCTCGCAGGGACCGCAGAGAAGCGGTAGCTTAAAGCTAGGTAGTTTTGCGCGCGCGCACAAACCGTTGTTGGCAAGGCTTTTACGGGGTACACCCACTATTCACAAAGGTGCTTTGTTGTCTGGAATGGACACCATGGTGCAGCTTAGGGAGGAGGGGAGCAGAAAGCCCTCAGGTCTCCCGAAGGTCGACTACCACTGCCACATCAGCATGACGGAGTATGCTGATCCCTCTCACCCAACAATAATCTCAGTATCCGCAGAGGAGTTCCTCGCAGATCTCGATGAAGCGGGGATAGATAAGGCCGTAGTTCTCAGCGACATGCGAACGACACCTGATCAGGTCGCTGCCTTCGTAAAGCAGGCTCCTGACCGGCTCATGGGGTTTGGCTACGTCAACCCCCTACTCCACAGCGCAGATAAGGAGTTGCGACGCCAACGTGAGGAACTTCATCTCTTTGGTCTCAAACTCTACCCATGTACCGATAGCTACAGCCCAGACGATCCGAACGCATTCGAGGTCTATGAGGTGGCTCAGGAGCTAGACATCCCTGTTCTTATCCACCACGCGGGCATGCCTGAGGCCCATGACTTACTCTACCACACCGACCCCGCCCAGATAGACGTCGTCGCTAAGAACTTCCCAAAGATGAGGATCGTTCTCGCTCACCTTGGCTATCCACGCGTAGACGAGACACTCTATGTCCTTCGAAAGCATAAGAATGTCTACGCGGACATCAGTTGGCCGTATGGGAACATCAACCATCCTAGCTACCTCTACCTACTTTGGAGAGACCTCCTTACGTCGCTCAACCTAGGTGTCCTCAATAAACTGGTTTTCGGAACCGACTACCCGGGTATAAGACAGAAGCCATACCTCGACATGCTGATGGCTGTGAACAGATATGCACCTCATAGGGATCTCCAGATCCCAGCAGAGAAGCTTTGGGCCATGATGGATGAGAATATCCAACCCTTGATGCCTTAAGCGAGCTTCATTTCCCCATTCACGGCGTCCTCGACAATGTAGGGGATGAACTGCACGACATCCTCGGGGAGGATGTGGTATCCCTTCTCAGCGTAGACCGCGTCTCCGGCGGCCCCGTTGATGAATGCGCTTGCGCAGGCCGCCTGCATTGGTTCAACGCCCTGGGCGATGTAGCCTGCGGTTATTCCGGTGAGGATGTCACCTGTGCCGCCGACGGTCATCCCAGGGTTCCCTGTCCAGTTATATCTTGTATGGACCCCGTCGCTGATGACATCTACAGCGCCCTTGAGGAGGATCACTGAGCCGAGGCGCTTCGCCTCCTCCTTCACAATCGTCCCTTTTATCCTCCAGTCCCCTTCCGCCTTCCTGTCGGTGAGGATCTCAAACTCCCTGCTATGGGGGGTAAAGACCACGGGCACCTTAAGTTTCCGGCGTTTCTCACCGAAGGCTTTGAGGGCGTCCGCATCGACAACCATCGGCAGCTTCCTCGACTCCGTCATCTTGATTAATTGTAGCGCCGCCTTCTTTGTTTCCTCGTGTAATCCTAGACCTGGACCGAGGGCAATGGCGTCTACTCTATCCAGGAAGGGCTCCAGCTGCGGGAGGTTTTTCGGGGTGAGCCTCTCGCCCTTAAGTTTGACAACAATCATGCTAGGAGAGATTACGGAGACGCCATCCGCGGCGGATTCAGGTACGGCGGTGTAAACGAGGTCCATCCCTATCGCGTGAGCGCCCATGCTGGCGAGGGCCGGGGCTCCGTGGTAAGTTTCGCTGCCACCTACCACGAGGAGCCTTCCGAACATCCCCTTATGGCTCTCTGCCTCACGCCTTCTATGTACTAAGAAGACATCACCTGGTCCAGTGAACAGCTCAGCCTCAGCTGGCAAACCTAGCTTGACCACTATCAACTTTCCCAGCTGCCTTGGCTTCCCTTTGAAGCCGATCTTTGGCTTATGAAATGTGACAGTGACATCCGCCTCGACGCATTCCTCCGGCGCTTCGCCTGTGTCGACTACGAGACCCGTCGGCGTGTCGACCGCGACTGTATAGGCAGCCGAAGCGTTGATCGCCTTGATCATCATTCTAGTCAGCGGGTTCAGGCCTCCACGATAGGTGTAGCCAATAAGGGCGTCTACCACTATATCTGCCTCGACTGGGTCGACTCGTGTGGTGTCCTCGATAACCTCAATATCTAGGCTTCCCGTCATCAGCTGAGCTACCTCAAAGTTATGGCGAGTCTCCTCGGACCTGATTGAATTCGGGCTCCCGACAAGGAGAGCCTTGACGCGGTAGCCACGACCAGCAAGGTGGCGGGCAGCAACGAAGCCGTCTCCTCCGTTCCCACCGAGGCCACATGCGACTAATACCTTGGCACCGGGCTTCACCTTTGCAGCCACAGCATCGGCCACAGCGCTACCTGCACTCTCCATTAGGAGGAGGTTGGAGACACCGAGATAGTTAGCGTTAAACTCGATCGCCTGGATTTCCTTGACCTTCAGAAACTCGTCGAGGATCATGCCGCTTCAGATTGTCAGGTGCCCCAGGAGGCTTTAAGACTCACGGGTAGGTGGCGATGTCCGCAACTGAGCCAATGCGGTATAACCTATGTGATGACATCACGTTTACGTTGCCAACAATCAAAGCCGCTCCACATTCCGCAGTCTCTGCGGCCTTCGCGTCTACAGGCTGATCACCCACATAGATAGTTCTCAACAGCGCTGTCTTCGCCTTCTCGCAGGCTGCCAGAATTAGGTCGGGTGCAGGTTTCGGGTTTACGGCGTCCTCGGAACCTACAACGACTGAAAATAAATCACGAATATTTAGCAAAGTCAACAGCTCTTCCGTTATGCGGCTTGGACCATTTGTAGCTATTCCCAGCTTGAAACCCGCCGATTTGAGCTTGCGTAAGCATTCCTCGATCCCCGGAAAAAGATGAGGTGTGTAGCTCTTCATCAGGACAACATCTGCTTCGGAGTAGGCGACCTCCGCGAGAGACCTCGCTTCATGCCAGCTCCGCCCCGTCGTGTAAATGGCTGCAGCAGCGACCGCCATATCCTCCCTCCGAGCAGCCTTCGCTATAGGCCCAGCCATGTCTATGGAACAGAAAACGGGGTCGTATCCCCCGAGGGGGGCCCAAGTCTCCGCAGCCCTCCTTCCGGCCCTCGCCTCGATTGCTGAGAACCTAATGGCTGCGAGATTTCGATACCTATCGTCGTCATCAACAAGGGTGCCATCCACATCAAAGAGCAATAGTTCGCAATCGAGTTCCTCACCGTTGACTAGAATAATCGGCATACAGCATACACCCGTCCACAGCCCGGTGGATATTGCTCACAACTGGTAACTTTTAAGTACCTTCGCTCCAAGAGATGTATGGTGGCTTACATGGCAACGGCATTCGTATTGATAAATGCAGAGATCGGTGCAGAGACCGAGGTGCTGAAGGGCCTCAAGGACATCAAGGAAGTCAAGGAGGCCCACATGGTATACGGCGTCTACGACATCATCGCCAGGATAGAGACAGACACCATGCAGGAACTCAAGGACATCATAAGCTGGAAGATCAGACGCCTCGATAAGGTCCGCAGCACACTGACCATGATAGTGGTCTGATAAAATACACCAATAACATTTTTATCTAAATTCATTCATTTACCTTGAGATTTTAACCTTGAAGTGTTTACCTTCAGGCGATGTGTGGTATAGTGTCATTATGATTTCAAACAAACAGATTGAGCGCATGATCACAAAGTCGTCGATGAGGTAGCGCACGCACCAGTGGTTATTGTTTCTTCTTCCAATGTAGCCTGCATAATCCATCTAGATTTAGGCTACTTTCTCTTTTACACTCATAATCGGGGTTATACCCTTGAATATTAGCGTTGTCGATATGGTTGCAGAATAATTCCCCAATCTTCACAGCCTCTTCTCCCAGTCTCTTATATCCCTCAGCTATGGGGCAGTAACTATACTCCACAACTCTCTCATCATCGGTGGATTTTTTGGGCTACCCACCCAAGCAAAACTACATACAATGTCACCAGAGTCCGCCATCATAAAGAAATTTCTAAAGCAATTATCCAAGCCTTGGCTTTCATAGGCTTTTCTTGTTTCTTTTCCCGAGTTAAAGCCCATTTCCTCTATTTGCTTTACGATGAATGCGGTTCCATTCTCCTCACCCAGCTCTTGTATAAGCGCTTTACCTAGGTAAAAGAGCATAGTGGAACGTTTATGTTCGCTTTCACGAATCCATACGATGCGTTTCAATATCTTGACTCATAAAAACCTGAATCCACTTTGGTTTCAATAGATATTTAATGGTTTCCTGTGGCTACGCGCGCGAGTCAGTTGAGAATGCTTATGTAGACGTTCACTGGCGCAAACCTCACAGAGTATCTTCGGAGGCTCTGTAAGCTGAATCGGGGACGGAGCTTGTTGAGGCGCGCGCGATGATGGAAGTGAATATGGAAACTCCGTTGAAATGTTACTACATTACTATACTCGATATTACTTACGTAAGATCAATTTTAAACCCGGGTTTTGGTTTGGGGTCATAGTCTTATCCTCACTTCCACATGATCTCTACGATATGCTGATGGAGTTCGTGAAGCAAAACCCAGAGTTTAAAATCTGACTCGAATAATTCATAGGATAATCTTATCTTCAGTTCCAATCGATACTTCTTTGTGGTTGTATGGTTAGCTTAGACGTTCAGATACCTTACTAAATGGTGACTGCAACGTGCGTGCTAATTGATATGAATAAGATACGATAATGAAACAATTATTCATCAAAGGAATCAACATCATCCAAGAGGCTGAATAGATGAATTACAGCATAGAGGGAGTCATAGAGAAGTACCCCACAGTAAATATAGGCGTACTAACGGGAACAGGTCTAAGCATTAAACGGATGCACCCAGACCTCGAGAAATACAAATCCGATTCCCTCCAAGCTGCCGAGAACCTCATCGGCGGCGACTCTGTGACTAATCATCCATACATCGCCTCCATGAGGAACTTGTACCGAACCTTTGGAACAAAACCAGCCGACTACCACCCATCAGCTGAGTCACTGGTCAGAAGAGCCATTAAAACTCAGCAACTACCCCTCATCAATACAGCTGTTGACACCTACAACGCGGTCTCAGTCAGGTACTTGATGCCCATGGGTGGTTTTGACACCGACCTTATCATGGGAGACGTTGTGTTGAGGTTTAGTACAGGTGATGAGGCGTTCTCGCCTCTGGGTGAGATTGAACGTGAATGCACGTATCCCGGTGAGGTGGTCTATGCGGATGATAGGCGGATTCTCACCCGTCGTTGGAATTACAGGGACTGTGTTGAGA
>Ga0209777_10007361_pt1 | contig 12232 bp, 13 predicted proteins | sample FrelakmetHBP12HB_FD_187147 | JGI IMG/M metagenome (GOLD analysis project Ga0209777, IMG submission 187147) | Freshwater lake sediment microbial communities from the University of Notre Dame, USA, for methane emissions studies -HBP12 HB (SPAdes)... | ecosystem: Environmental > Aquatic >... | reverse complement strand
GCGGTCTTGCCATTGTGTTCGAGTTCCTGGCTGAGCAGCACGCCGCCGATCACCTCTCACTCGTTCATGCAGCACTTTTTGTACTTCTTGCCGCTGCCGCAAGGACAGGGATCGTTTCGTTTGAGTCGGCTTCCCGGGCGGACGATCGGTTTGGCCTTACCGGAGGCGGCGTCCTCGAAAGCATCGCTGAGCGCCCGGACGTAAGCGCCCAGCAGCTTCCCACCGCTCAGGCGGCCCTCAGTCTCCATGTGACCCAAGAACGCGCCGCAAAGCGCCGGCGCCTTGTTCTTGACGCCTGCGGGGAGATTCAACTTCGCGATCGGCCCAAGCAGGGCCGCCTTCAAGTCGGCCTCTTCCACCTCCCCCGGCTCGACCTCGCGGATTTCGCAGCCCGCGACGATGAACTTGACCAGTAAGTCGGGGGCGCGCTCACGCAAACCGCTCGGAAATTCACGAATCGCGTCGGAGGAACAGAAGTCCCCGACCCAGTTTTCGATTTGTTGACGGGTGTACGGCCCCAGCATGGTAAACCTCGTACCGAAACGCGCGTCAGCGGCGACGGACCTCGCGCGGAAGATCGTCGCCGAATTGATCGGTGAGATCAAGGTCGAAAGCGCCGTCGGCGAGGGAACGACGTTTCACGTTCGCGTGCCCGCGGCGCACTTCCGTCCTACCCACACCGACAAGACTCACGCACCGGGTTGAGCCAACGTCTACATCGGCTAAACAGTTACGGACTTATGCACTTGACACAAGGTTGCGAGTGCGTGTATGGTTTTCTTCGAAGTTCAGGAGTGTCGAGCGTGGTCGATGTCGCGGTCAATCTTATCGACGGCTTCTTTCGGAAAGAGCTTGCGGATTGCCTTGTCGTCGGGCAATTCGACCATCTTGCGAGCGCGTCGAACCTGTGGCTTTGTCGGAGTTTTCTTCGATGGGCGTGACATAGGAACCCAATCTCATCAACCTTGTCGAGCGATTCGGAAGCGAAGATAAATGTCGGGCCTACCTCGAATCGCTTCGGTGCCCGGACGGCGTGACCTGTCCACGCTGTAACAGCAAAAGTATATCACAGATTCACGCCCGAGACCAGTTCGATTGCGACAAGTGCCGCTATCAGTTCTCGGTCACGTTGGGGACGATCATGCACGATACCCACCTCCCGCTTTGGAAGTGGTTTCTTGCGGTCTACATGATCGTCGAGAGCAAAAAGAGCGTGAGCGCTAACCAGCTTAGTCGGACTTTGGACGTTGCGTACCGAACGTCGTGGTTTTTATGTTACCGCATCCGCAAAGCACTTTCAACTCCGCACGCTCTTATGATGGGCATTGTGGAAATAGACGAAACGTGGATCGGCGGAAAGGCGAAAGGTAAGGGCAGACGATACACTGGGAATAAGGGCCTTGTCGCCGGAGCCATAGAGCGCGGAGGCGCAGTGCGGATGGATCGCATTCCAGACGCCCGCAAAATCACGCTCCGGCAGTTTATCAAGAAATACATCGGCGATGACGTTGACGCCCTGTTTACGGACGATTGGAGAAGCTACCAAGGCTTAGGCAAGACATACGACCGGCACGAAACCGTCAACCACAGCGCGGAGGAATGGGTACGCGGCGACGTGCATACTAACAGCATCGAAAATGCGTGGAGCCTGTTTAAGTGATGCGTGATCGGCGCATATCACAAAATCAGCAAGAAACACCTTGACCTGTATCTCGACGAGTTCGAGTTTCGATTCAATAACCGCGACACCCCGTTCATTTTCAGGGACGCATTGAAGGAACTACTCACCGCCGATTGCATGCGCTATGTTGAACTAGTGGCTTAAATTCTCGGCCTGCTCGCTTGATGCGGGAATTGGAACGGAGGTCTTAATCGCAATGTTTCGCAACCGAGATTCCCGTTCGATCGCAGTGCGCTTAGACCGTCCGTCTTTGTTTTCGCCGCGAGCAAGGATCAGAAAGACCACCCCGAGGATCGCGAGTAGCGGTGCCAACACCACACCCAAAAACGTGCCGAACGCAGGCGGTTTCTCCGTGAAAAACCACTGAACAAAAAGAGCCAATCCATTGGTAAAACCGGCGCTTGCCGTCGCCGTGTAAACCGTTAAACGACGTGTGATCGCCGTGAGGTCGTTCAATTCTCCTTTGTATACGCAATAAAACTTCATGCGGCGTTCAGTGTGTAGCGCGACAGGAGACGAGCCCATATTACTGATGGATATGTTGTCGCTAGGCGATGCTGTCGTATTCTTAGCCATTCGTCGGACCCTCGTTTTCCGACGACTGGGGAACCTGCCATATTCCCGAAAGCACGGCGTTGAATAGCATCGTGTAGGCACAATTTGTGCAAGTTATGGTGAATGATGGATAGATCGTGCCCAGATCCACGGCGCGCTTGTCGGTGAGTCGCGCAATCACCCAGAGATCCGAGGATAGATTCCATGTCGTCTGTCCGCATATTGGGCATGGTCTCTTTTCTTTGGGCCAATGCGCATTTAACCATTCGAGAACCGCTTTCCTCTTTTCGTCAGTTTCTAAAACACTGCCTTTTGGCGTCTCCATGATTTTACCTCGCGATAAGAAAAGTCACCATTATTCTGCCACCCGACGTGGCATCCTACAGCGCCTTGCGTGAAGTGCATAATTCCGAACAGTTAAAAGAACACCTCAGCGACGAATTTGATTCCGGCGATGAGAACGCTCAACGTTAACCCTATCAATGTAAGAGGCTTAGCGTTAGCTGGATCGCTTTGAACCACACGCTCGCTATAATAAAGCCCGACTCGTTTGGACGCATCGAGCATAACGCGGAGGATAGTCAAAAAAGCTATGGCAGTCACGATTCCTAATATTGGTATTAATGTAGTACCGCAGTACAAGACCAGTGTAAACCCAGTCCAGTATCCTCCACTCTGAATCGGTTTTCTTAAGGTGGGTGCAATGCGAGGACATTGGCGTTCAAGGAACTTGCTGATCGGACCGTGAGTGTCCCATTGGTCTTCACCAGTTACAAATGCATCCACGGCCGCAAGAGCGACACATGCTGGCTCTAACACGTTAATACGGTTGCCGCTTCGGTTGTTCATCACCACACCTAATGAAACCAGGCTCATGCCAGCAAACGTGATTCCACACGCAGCAACAACCAAAAGGACATACATCTGACTCAGGAATCGCATTTTTCTACACAGATGATTTATTCCTACCGTTGTCACCACGATAGTTATCATATCCCAAACTGCGTTATTTATGGCTAAGACTACTACTACTGCCGGCCCTAAGCCCCTGTTGTAAAAGGAAGGCGGAATATAGAAGAAGGAGCCCATTGTTGGCCGAACGAACCCAAGCACAAACCCAGTCAGCAATAAGCTCCACGCGAAGGCCGCAATGCAGAAATCTCTTGCAACAGGACTCCCGTAGCGTCTTTTGATCGCATTTGAGATTCTTTGAGCGACCACTAAAGACATGTCTCGTACACGCCACTTACTGAGGCGGTCATAGGCTTGGATCAACCAGAGCTGTATCCAGTTCATGTGGCGAGGACACAGCCAAGAATCAATGCAGTATGCAATGGCGACTAGAAACGATAGACCTGCAATCATTGAATTCTCCGAGTGTCTCCACCCGCACGGTCAAAAGGCGTCGCCAAAAAAGCGGGTGTGGCTCATTGTGATGCGCCACACACATTCATCCCGCCGCGTCAATGTTGCTCGGTGTCAGTGAGGATGAACTTGATTTCGGCCTCGGCGACGAGGTCGGCCCCGACACGTGCCCGGCCCTTGACGTGGCCGGTCGATGATTTCACGCGGATGGCTTCGGCTTCAAGGATGAGCTGGTCGCCGGGGCGGACGGAGCGGCGGAACTTGACCTTGTCCAGGCTGAGCAGCACCGCGGTCTTGCCCTTGTGCTCGAGTTCCTGGCTGAGCAGCACGCCGCCGATCTGGGCCAGGGCCTCGATGATGAGCACGCCGGGCATGATGGGGTCGCCGGGGTAGTGGCCCTGAAAGAAGGCCTCGTTGATGGTCACGTTCTTGAGTCCGACGATGCGCCGCGAGCCTTCGACCTCCAGGATGCGGTCGATCATCAGAAAAGGATAACGGTGCGGAAGGATGCGCTGGATGCTGTGGATGTCCACCGCGGGCGGCCGGGTGAGATAGTGGGCCAGTTGCCGGCGCTCGAATTGCTCGCGGAGTGCGCGGACCAGTGCATGATTAAGCGCGTGCCCGCTCTTGCGGGCGTAAACCCGCCCCACCAGCGGCCGGCCCAGGAGGGCCAGATCGCCCAGCAAGTCGAGCACTTTGTGGCGGACGCACTCGTCGGGGAAGCGCAGGGTGTTGTCGATGAGGCCGTTCTCGCCGAAGACCAGGATGTCATTGTAGTTCAAATGGGCGCCCAGCCCGTTCGCGCGAAGCTCGCCGGCCTCGCGCTCCAGCACGAAGGTCCGCGCCGGAGCGATGTTCTTCTCGAAGTTCTCCGGGGTAATGACCGTGCGGTAACTCTGGCGGCCGATGGTGCTTTCGGGACCGTAGTCGAGCTCGTACGCGATCTCGAACGAATCGGAATCGGCATCGAGGGGGGGCAGGGCGACCAGCTCGCAATCGCGTTCGGCGACGCGAAGCACGTCGGAGATCACGTGGGGCACGAGAAAGGCGTCCTGCTCGACGACTCCGGCGTCGCGGAGTTTTTCGACGAAGGCCAGGCTGCTGCCGTCCAGACCCGGAAGCTCGTTGGCGTTGAGTTCGATCTGCACGTTGTCGATGTTCAGGCCGGCGCAGGCCCCCAGGCAGTGCTCGACGGTCTCGATGGCCACGGTGCCGTTTCGCAGCGAGGTGCGGCGGGCGCGTTTGGAGACGTTTTCGACGAGAGCCTCGATGCGGATCGGCGGTGATTGATCGGTGCGGACGAAGCAGATGCCGGAATTGGGGGGCGCGGGGCGGACGCGCATGGAGACGGGTTCGCCGGTAAACAACCCCCGCCCATCCAATTCCACCTCACGGGTTATGGTGTGCTGATGCTTCAAGGCGTTGCACCCGTTCGATGAGTTCCTTGATCTGATCGAGCAGCGCCGGCAAGCGCCGCAGCGCCGCCCGTTCGCGAAGCTCGACGCGAATGTTCTGGGCCGGATACCCCAACACGGTCTGCCCGTCGGCGATGTTCTTGGTTGCGGTCGTGATGCCGGCCAAGGTCACGCCGCGTCCGATGGTGATGTTGTCGAGAACGCCCGCCCGCGCTCCAAACACACACCCGTCGCCGGTGCGGACGCTTCCGGCGAAACCGGAATGGCTGACGAACACGCAATGTTCCCCAATTCGGCAATTATGGGCGATCTGGACGAAGTTATCAATCTTGGTTCCGCGTCCGATGACGGTGTTTCCGAATTTGGCCCGGTCGATGCACGTGCATGCGCCAATCTCAACATCGTCGCCGATGAGCACGCCGCCGCCGTGGGGGATTTTGTTGTACCGTCCGTCGTCGAAATAGTATCCAAAGCCGTCGGCGCCGATCACCGCGTTGGGATGAATGATAACGCGGTTTCCGAGCGCGCAGCCGTCGCGGATGACGACATTGGGCCAAATCTCGCAATCGTCACCGATAACACTTCTTCGACCGATGAACACGCCCGCATGAATCACGCAACGCGCGCCGACGACGACTTCGGCGTCGATGACCGCGTGCGGGCCGATCGCGGGCGATTCGCCGATTCGCGAGGACGGATCAACGATTGCGGTTGCATGAATACCCGGCGCCGGCCGCGATACGGGATGAGCGAATGCGCCGAGTAGCGCTGCAACTGATCGCTCGATATTGGCGCAGACAATCGCGGGCATCGGAGTCGACGGAAAGTCGCGCGGAACCAGGACGACTCCGGCCCGGCTGGCCTGCACCGCCGATTCGTACTTGGGCCGAGAGACCCATGTAGCATCGCGCGCACCGGCTTCGGACACGTCCGCGACGCCGGTGATCGAACCCTTGCCGTCGCCGCGCAGAGCGCCGCCTACGAGGTCGGCGAGCTGGGAGACTGCGTAGGAGCGGCTCATGGCTTTTTCGGCGCGGGCTCCGCGGGACGCTTGGGGGCGTCAGCCGGGGCGGGCGCAACACCTGTGCCGCCCGGCTGTGCGGCGGGCGGCTTGTAGCTCTTGTTGAGCTTTACGACTACCGCCTCGGTGATATCGACATCCGGCTTCCAGTAAAGAACTTTTTGCAGCAGGATCATCTGCCGGGCCTGCGTGGGGGAGTCGGGGGAATCGGAGGGGAGCTTGTCGGCGGCGAGGACGATTTCGACCCCCTGTTCCTCGGCGACCGCGCGGACGGCGGCCTGAATGTCATCGAAGATGCTGCGGAGCGACTCGGCCAGGCCCTTTTCGACCTTCTGCCCTTCATTGTCGATGAACCACTGGAGTTCGGCTTCCATTACAGCTATTTCTTTTTTCCGCAGGCGGTACTCATCGGTGCCGGGTTTGAGTTCCTCCTGCAATGAACGGTTGGCTCGGTCGAGCTTGTCCTTCAAAGTGTCTCGCTCCTGCCCCAGGCGTTTCCGCAGGGCGTCAAACTGGGCTTCCAGATCGCCGGTCTTCTGATATTTCTCAGAGACGACGGCGACGTTGACGACGGCGATTCTGGGTGCGGCCGACGCGGGTCGGGTGCCCGGCAGCGCGGCGAGTAGGACGACGGCGGCGATTATAGGTCTCATAATGACATCCTTGCTTTTGCAAAAGCTGTAGCGGTCCGCGACCGCACCAAAGTGGTATCGTATCGCGCATTGCGCCGGAGCATAGAGGAGATAACCGAAGACGGATAAATGCCCGTTTGCGAAAACAGGCAGCTACTGCGCTCTGTCCGCGCTGAGCTCAGCCCGTTGCGGCCCGGCGAACCTGGCTCAAGATAAACGCCAGAATCGCTGATATGAAACATAAACCGGCCGCGATGGCAAAAGCTGCAAAATAGCTGCCCGTCATCTGTTGCGCGGTGTTCCCGACCCACACCCCGATCACGCCGGCCACGCCGTAGGAAGTGAACACCCACCCGTAATTGGCCCCGAAGTTCTTTGACCCAAAAAGGTCCGCCGTCAGCGATGGGAACAGCGCGAAATTACCCCCGAAGTTGAATCCCACGCACGCCGCTCCAACCGCCAATGTCAGCTCCGTGTGGAAAGTGATTAACGACAGCAGCGTAACGCCCTGTAGCGCGAACATCAGCGTCATCGCCGCCATCCGCCCCAACAAATCCGACAACAGCCCCCACACCACCCGTCCCGCGGCGTTAAACAAGGCGAGCACGCCGACGGCCGTGGCGCCTTTGAGCAGCAAATCGGATCGTAGGGCTTCCGTGAGTGCGTTTCCTCCGCCATCGGCCGCCGCCACCAACTGACTCCCCGCAAACGGCTTGAGGATGCCGATGACCATCAGCCCCGCCATCGCCCCGCTGAAAAACATCAGCCAGACGACATAAAACTTGCCTGTTTGCAAAATATCCTGCCACGTCGAATCTTTAATCGGCGCGGCTTTCGCAGCCCCGACCTGAGAACCGCCCGTACCCGGCGGGTTGCACAACAATAGGGCCCCGGCGGTCACTACGACGGCGCTGATCAATCCATGCACGGTGAAGAACGTGGGGATTCCGTGCTTCTCAATGAATCCCACCGCGCCGATCGCGTTCTTCTGCGAAAACATGTATGCCCCAAGGCCGAACCCCGCCACCGCGATACCCGACACCAGACCCTTATGCGCCGGGAACCATTTCACCAGCGCCGCAATCGGACAAACGTATGCATAGCCGATCCCGACGCCCGCCAACAATCCGATCGTCCCCAGGAGCAGGAACAAGCGATCGCCGCTGCTATTCGATACGTAGTGCGTGCCTAGCCCGCTGCCGACGACGATCGCCACCGTCACGATCCCATGCGGCACGTACTGCAGGATCGGGTAAACCGTCCGATCCATCCCTTTGAACACGGCCTCAAAAAGCAGCAGGGCGATCACCACGAGGCTGCCCATCAGTAGCGCATGACAAATGTAAAACGTCACCAAATGATTCATCTGCCCTGCGGTTATAAAGCCGATTCCCAGGATCAACCCGCCGAGCACCGCCGTGAACCGAGGCCCCTTGATATCCTGCAACCGACCCGCAAAAACCATCGCTGTGGCAAAAGACAACAAGCAGATTGCGAACGCGTATTTGAGATACCCGAGGCGCGTCTCACGCTCCTGCTTCGCTGCTGCGGCATCAGCGACAATTATCGCCCCCGACGGTACGCTTTCCCCGGCCGCCGTCATCGCCGCGGCGTTCTCGCTGGTGAGAATCGCGGGCCAAATCTCCGACTCCAGCGGCTGCCAGAAAACGCTGTAGCCATAGACCGTGCCCAGAATGAGTTGAACCATGACCGCTCCGGCCAGCACTCTCCAGCGAGTGCCGGATGAAACGCTTGCGGTCATCGTCATCGGGATTGTCGCGAAAGTGGTCATATAGATTCTCCGTGAGATTATCGACGGATGCGTCCTCAAACCCCCGAATCCGGGGAACCCGCGCCGGCGTAACGCACTGTCCAATAACCGCCCAACGGCGCAGCAATCGGCGTGCCATCATCGCACGTTTCAGGACGTCAAGAGGGAGACGATGTGTCCGAGCTGCGGCAGAATCAGCTTGTCCATCGCCAGTCGAACTGCGCCGGTCGATCCCGGCATTGAGAAGATCACCGTTTGCCCACGGACCCCGGCCACCGCCCGCGAGAGCATCGCGGCCGCCCCGATCTCGTCGAAACTGAGTACTCGAAACAACTCGCCGAATCCGTCCAGACGCTTTTCCAACAGATCGGAAATGGCTTCGTAGGTGGTATCGCGTCGCGCCGGACCGGTCCCGCCGGTAATCAACACCGCCCGGCAGTCGCCCGTGCAAAGAGCCTCGACGTGTGCGCGAATGCGGCCTGGGGCGTCCGGGAGAAGTTCATAACCGACGACCCGGTGACCGGCACCTTCCAGCCGTTCGACGATCAACTTCCCGCTGGCGTCGGTCTCCTTTGTTCGAGTGTCACTAACTGTTACTACAGCGCAGACGACAGTAGTCGCCTGTTTCGAGAGGTGCTCGGGCGTGGACATCAGTCAAATTGTAGATGAAGCGCCCTGCGTCGCAAGCTCGCGGCGGCGAAGTTGCCCGCAGGCGCCGTCAATGTCCAGTCCGCGGCTGCGGCGGATGTGCGCGTTTACGCCGCGGGCCCGCAGCACATCCAGAAAGCGCACACAGGCGTTGTTGGAAGGCCGCTCATAAGGCAGCCCTCCCACCGAATTGTATGCCAGCAGGTTGACATTGCTGCGGATGCGTTTGGCGACTTCCGCCAGGTCCGCCGCGTGTTTTGGCGAATCGTTGACGCCGCCCAGGAGAATGTACTCCAGCGTGACCTCGCGCCCGGTGACGTCGAAATAGTGGCGACAGGCCTCTATCAGCGCGTCGATCGACACGCGATCTGCCCAGGGGATCAGCCGCTGCCGGAGTTCGTCGGTCGGCGCGTGCAGCGACAGCGCCAGAGTGATTTGCAGCTTCTCGTCGGCCAGGCGGCGCATCTGCGCGGGCAGGCCGACAGTGCTCACCGTGATCTTCCGCGCCCCAATGCCCATTCCCCAATCCGCGTTGATCGTCCGAATTGCGTGCAGCGCGGTATTGTAGTTGGCCAGCGGCTCACCCAGCCCCATGAAGACGACGTTGGAGAGCCGCGCGTCGGCGGGGCAGAGTTCGCGCACGCGCATGGCCTGCTCGACGATCTCTCCGGGGGTGAGTTGCCGCTGCAAACCACCGAGGCCGCTGGCACAGAACACGCACCCCACCGGGCACCCCACCTGGGTCGAGATGCAGGCCGTATTGCGCTCCTCGTCGGGGATCAGAACGCACTCCGAGGTCGCTCCGTCAGGCCATTGCAAAAGTCGTTTGATCGTGCCGTCGGTTGATTCCTGCGTACGCACGACCCGCGAGGTGAAGACCGGGAGTTCCGCGGCGAGGTGCGTGCGCAGAGCTTTCGGCAAATTGCTCATCTGCTCGTACGACGACGCACCGTCGAAATAAACCCAACGCAGGATTTGAGCGGCGCGATAGCGAGGCTCACGCCATTCAATCAAGAGATTGCCAAGCGTCTCACCCGAATGGTCAAACAAACTCGCCGGTCTTGCGGCCGCGGAAGCTACTTGTTCCTCTTCGCTCATTAAGTGCCAATTATAGCCGAGCCGAGAGCCGGCGCGACCCGCCCGCGAGCCGCGGACGGAATGCAATCCCGGCGCGCCGGGAGTCCGCGCCCCCCGTCGTCTATACGAGCCGCGGACTTCAGTCCGCGCGGACACTCCGCTCAGCGCAACTCAATCAGTACCGCGACAGGTATGGAGCGGTCACAGCGACGAGCCGCGGACGGAATGCAATCCCGGCGCGCCGGGAGTCCGCGCCCCCCGTCGTCTTTACAAGCCGCGGACTTCAGTCCGCGCGGACACTCCGCTCAGCGCAACTCAATCAGTACCGCGACAGGTATGGACCAGTCACCCGAATTGATCCGACCCGCGAGCGCAACCTCGCGGACCCGGTGAACCAATCGCACAAACCGCGACGAGCCGCTAATTGGTGAAAGCAGTCTGGATCTTGGCGAAGTCGATGAGATCGACGTGCCCGCTGGCGTTTACATCGAAGCAGCGGCAATTGCCGACGGGCGCCGCGCCGGCCGGGCCGGTCAGGCAGGCATCGAACTGATCGTGGTCGAGCAAGTCGACGCCTCCGTCTTCATCGCAATCGCCCACGGCCAGCGGGAACCAGAATCCGCCGTTGAGTTCGAAGTTTCCACCGGTCATTGTCCCGGCGTCGGGCTGGCCGATGGTGCCGGAGAGCTCGAAAGTGCCGCCGGTGCTGCGCATGACCCCGCCCCCGTCGATCGTGGACCGCGTGATCTCGAATTGCTGAGCCAGCGCCGCCGCCGCCAGCACCAAAGACGCCAGAGCCGCGACCCGCTTTACCGTCAGATTATTAGTCATCCGCATGACCCCCTTTCCCTTTCGCTTCCCAACATTATACCCGAAAGAGCCTTCGCCTGCAATCCCTCAGGTACTTCCCAGACGACCGAACGACCGTTGAATTAAGCTCTGCCCACGCCGTACGCCCGGCCCTCATGGGGCCGTTATCACCGTCGTCGACGCGCCCGCCGTCGGCTGATTGAACAATTTCATGGGTTTCGTCAGCAGCACCGGGCCCGGTTGGGGGTACGATCCCGCGCGAAAGAACATCACGCTGCCGTCCGTCGCTGCATTATGTGCGGATTGAAGATTCTGGTATGGGAAGCTGCACTTCCCGCTGGCCCCGCCTCCTCCTGCCGGGTGCATGTAAATCATATCCCGGCCTTCGCACGCCTCGGTGCTCAGCGTCGGCTGGGTGCACGCACCGGCAGTTACATACTGTTGCACTTCGTTCGCGGTGATGCACGGCGTCGGTGGGCTGGAAGTCGTCGCCCCGGAGGCGATGGCGGCCTGATGGGCCTCAATGTAGCCCCATTCGTCGAGATCGGAAAGATTCTGCAGACCGCTGTTCGAGCCGCACCAGCCATTCGAGTTGCCATTGAGATCCTGGGCCACTGTCCCGCTGATGACACCGCTGCAATCCCAATCCACCGAAATCATGCCCGTCCCAAACACCTCATCCAAAGCGCTCTCATTCAGAGTGCACATCGTCCCGTGGGAGTAGTCGATCTCCTTGAACAAAGCCGCCTCGTCAAAGCTCAGCCCCTGACACAGAAGGTTCGAGCGCACCCCGCTCAACTGATAGAAATAGCTCATGATGCTGCCGAGGTTGGGCATGAAGGCCCCCACGTTCTGGCACGATGGAGTCGTTCCGCCGCCAGGATCGTTGGCCCCGCAGTGCGTCAGACCGAGATTGTGGCCGAACTCGTGGGCCAAGGTTGCCGCTCGATCGAAGGCGGTCCCGGTCTGATTGCTGAACGAGCCCAACGTCACGATCAAGTTATTGCCCGGCGTATCCGCCAGCCCGGAACTGCCCGTGTTCACGCATTGCCCCCCCACCATTAGCGTCCGCGCATAAATAAACTAAACGATTTACTGACCTCTGGCCGATGTTATGGGTATGCCGGAGACGATTGTTGTGGATTGGATCAGGGAGAAGTACCAGTCGCTACGCTCCTCATTGCATGAGCGTGGGAGGCGATTGTGGGCTGCGACTGAAGCGCATTCCCTTGGTCGTGGAGGCATTGCCGCGGTGAT
>Ga0209777_10007360_pt1 | contig 12235 bp, 13 predicted proteins | sample FrelakmetHBP12HB_FD_187147 | JGI IMG/M metagenome (GOLD analysis project Ga0209777, IMG submission 187147) | Freshwater lake sediment microbial communities from the University of Notre Dame, USA, for methane emissions studies -HBP12 HB (SPAdes)... | ecosystem: Environmental > Aquatic >... | reverse complement strand
GGATAGCATTGCTGCCCATTTCTTGCAGCAGCTCGATTTGACGCTCGATGGCTCGAGCGTTAATCGCGGTACCGAGCGGGCCGAGGTCGTGATGGTTGCATACACCCTTGAGCGAAACTTTTTTCCCATTGAGCAGAAAACCTTCGTTGACATCGAATACCGCTGTGCGAATACCAAAAACAGTTTCGTATGTGTCGATTACTTTGTCGGCTTGCTTAACTATTATCAGAGCGCAGTAGAGATTGGGCGATTCAATGTCCCACAGTTCGGGTGAAGAGACTTCGGCCTGCATGAGGCATTTGCCGATTTTTTCGGGTTTGATTTTAACTGCGACAGACTTTGACGAAGCAACTTTGTTTTTTGGCCACTTCGCTCCCGGGCCAAGGTAATAGATATCCGTCTGCACTTTAAGTTTGGCTGATTTTTGTGACTGGTTCTGGATTTCTGTCTCTATTTCAATTACAGCCTTGTCACTCGATATTTGCGGGGTAGTGACAAAAACGCCCCAGTGTGCAATGTGGACAGGATTTGTCTGGACAAGCCAGACATTGCGATAGATTCCTCCGCCGGGATACCAGCGGGAAGAATCCGGTGGGTTTTCCAGCCGAACAGCTAATATGTTGTCTTGGCCGAATTTTACGTCTGAAGTAAGCTCGAATCGAAAGCTGCTGTAACCATAAGGCCACTGGCCGAGATAGTTGCCATTGAGCCATACTTTGGCGTGTGACATTACCCCGTCAAAATCGATAAAAAAGCGTTTGCCATTATCAGTTTCCGGCACGGTGAAGTATTTACGATACCACCCGATACCCGCCCAGGGCAGTTTACCGGTAGCGTTTGGCAGTTCCTCTTGGAAGGGACCTTCGATGCCCCAGTCGTGGGGAATATCGAGTTTTCGCCATACTGAATCGTCGGCGCATGATTTTTCGAGTCCGGCAGGTTCGGTTTTTTGGGAGCCGTCGGGCATCGCGCCGAAACGTGCAAAGAGCCAGTCTTTGTTTAACAATTTACGCATACGTGCCTGGGTTATGCAGGGCTTCTGGCTTGTGGAGTTTTGGCAGGCAAAAGCAAGCAGGAAAATGGCTGTGCACGCAGCGAGTGACAGATATTTGTTGATTTTCTTCATCTGGTTACAATACCGGTCCTAATTTGTGTCCGGCAGCGATGGTGTATAATCTTTTTTTCGGCTGGGTGTTCACATGCGAGCAGACGATTTTCCCTACAAAGATAATGTGGTCGCCGGCTGGGGTCTGTGATTCGAGTGTACATTCGAAATTTGCCGCGGCGTCGGTTAATATACAAGAGTCAATTTTTTTAGCAGGGCTGATTTTGCATTCGAATTCGGCAAATTTGTCGATGTTTCGGCCGGACTTCGAGCCGAAGAATAAGGCGGCACCGGCCATATCCGAAGAGGGAAAAGCAATAGTAAAGCATTTCGAGGCTGTGATGGTCTCAACCGAATAATGAGTCTTTGCGACTGCTATGGCCATCATCGGCGGCTCACCGGAAACAATCATTGTCCAGCCGAGCGTAATGGGATTGGCTTTGCCGTTTTTATCTTTGGCGATGGCAATAACAACCTGCTCCGGGTACTTTGTTTTGATTGCCTGGTCATAATCGACTTGTTTTTGCATTGCTGTTTACCCCAATTGGTTTTATATTTACCACATTGTGATACTACTGAAATTATAGTTCCGAGGCCAATTTTAACAAGGGGAAAAAAGTGGAAACAATCGGCTTTGTCGGCGGCGGGAATATGGCTGAGGCCCTGATAAAGGGCATTATCAGTGCGAAGGTTTATAAACCTAAGAGCATATTCGTAAGTGATGTCCGGGCGGACAGGCTCGAATTTCTGGCAAAACAGTACGGTGTTCAGACAGCAGAAGACAACGCAACGCTGGCCGGAAAAGTGGAAATTCTTGTCTTGGCCGTCAAGCCGCAGAATATGACCGATGTTCTGCAGACTATAAAGAATGCTTTGAGAAAAAACTCGCTTGTTGTATCCATTGCCGCAGGGATAAAAACGGCCAATATTGCTGCTGTGCTGGGAAATGTTGCGATAGTTCGTGTTATGCCCAATACCCCGGCACTGATAGGTGAAGGGGCAAGCGCGCTGTTCGCAAACGACAAGGCAGAATCGCAGCTTGCAAAGGCAGAGAAAATTTTCTCATCGGTCGGCAAGGCCGTTGTTGTTGAAGATGAAGATTTAATTGACGTGGTAACAGCAGTAAGCGGCAGTGGGCCTGCTTATTATTTCCTTTTAATGGAAGAGATGATAAAAGCGGCAGTCTCATTGGGCTTGCAAGAGGATATAGCAAAAAAGCTGGTTCTTCAAACTGCCAAGGGTGCTGCTTTGCTTGCGGTTGAAGCTGATAAGGCAGGTCAGGGCTGCCGGCAGCTTCGGCAGAAGGTTACCTCGCCCGGCGGAACAACCGAATCAGCTTTGAAGACCCTCGCAGAGGGCAAATTCGGTGCCTTGATAGAAGCAGCTATCAGGAATGCCCTTGACAGAAGCCGCGAGCTGTCGGCTTGAGCTATTCGACGATAATCGCCTCGACGGGACACTCGTCGGCTGCCTGCTGAACGGCATCCTCGAATTCGGGTGGGACCTCGTCAACGGAAACCACCGCCATATCAGGCCCCATCTCGAAAACCTCAGGACAGGTATCCACGCATAAACCACAGGCAGTGCAGGTATCTTCAATTTTAACAGTCATAATAAAACCCCTCTCAAATCGGTTATTGACCATTTACAACTGATTTACGAATTTATCATCGCTGCCGGATTTGTCAATTTGAATTTTTTATGGAAATAGCAATATTGGTTGCTATACTAAGGACAATATCAAAGCCTCGGAATGTCCGCGGCAGCGGTATCTGAGACCGAATCAATATCAATATTAACGGCCGGGTCCCATGCAGGCCGAGCCCGTGAATCTGGTCAGGCGGGGAACCGAGCAGCCATAAGCGTGTGTTTGGTTGTGCCGTGGCAAACCCGGCCACTTTTTTTAAGATTAATAATAAATTGGTATATGGCATATACTGTACTGGCGAGAAAATACAGGTCACAAACGTTCGACGACGTCGTTGGGCAGGAGCCTATAGCCCGGACACTGAAAAACGCCATAAAGACGGATAAGGTCGCGCACGCCTTTCTTTTTACGGGCACCCGCGGCGTTGGCAAAACAACTATGGCACGCGTCTTGGCAAAGGCCCTCAACTGCCTTTCCTTCGATGCGCCCACGGCCCAGCCTTGCTGCAAATGCCAAAGCTGTATCGCGGTAAATCTTGGTGATGATATCGACGTTATCGAGATTGACGGGGCGACAAATAACGGCGTCGAGCAGGTCCGTGAGCTCCGCCAGAACGCTATTTACCGCCCTGCACGGGCCAGGTTCAAGATTTACATAATCGATGAAGTGCACATGCTTAGCCCGGGTGCATTTAATGCACTGCTGAAGATACTCGAAGAGCCGCCCAGCCACGTGAAGTTTATCTTTGCGACGACCGAGCCGAACAAGGTAATCGCGACGATTCAATCGAGATGTCAGCGGTTCGATTTCAGCAATATATCGCCGGCGGCGATTGCCGGACAGCTCAAGAGCATACTTGAGCAGGAAAAAATAAAATACGAAGAAGATTTGATTTTGCCCATCGCCAAGATGGCAAACGGCTCTATGAGAGATGCCTTGAGCCTGCTGGACAGACTGATAAGTGCCGGTGCCGAACCGCTGACCGCCAGCCTGCTCGAAGAATATCTCGGCTGTCCGAACAGTGAAAAGATTTATAACCTCATCGGCCAAATAGGTGAAAACAACGCTGCTGGGACACTTGAAGCGATAGAGGATTTAATCGGCAGCGGGTTGAGCGAGGCACAAATCGCTGATTCACTCATCGAGTATATGCGAGACCTGATGGTGGTCAAATCCACAGGGCCGAAGAGTAAACTTCTTGTGCTGACGGCGGAGCAGCAAAAGCGGGTAAGCGAGCTGGCCGAAAAATTTGATATTGCCGGACTTATTTATAACATAGCCGCGATTGAGAAACTGCGATGGACTGTCAAAAACAGTGACACGCCAAGGGCTCTTTTAGAAGCCTGTCTGCTGCGTTTGGCGCTGAGTGAGCATTTTCTCAATGTCGATACGCTTATTGCGAAGCTGCATGAAGGCGGCGCTAAAAAAAAACAAATAAGTAGCCCCAACCCAGCCGCCAGAACCCCTGCAGAAAAAGTCGAATCCTTACCTAAGGAACAAGCCGAACGGCCCAGGCGAGGCGACGTAGAGTCCATAAAAAGCAGCTGGCCAAGTGTGCTAAAGCTTATCACTGACAAGCTCGGCAATGGTACAGGAGGTTTGTTAAGCAAGGCTGAGCCGGCCCGGTTTGAGAATGGTCTGTTGACACTTGCGTTCAGCAGCTCGGCTGAAGTCTTTAAAAAGATGTGCGATAGCAACGGGCGAACCGAGCAAATTCAGTCTTTGCTGGGCGAATATTTTGGAACGCCTGTAAGACTGGAGTTTGAAACATCTGCGGATAAGCAAACCAACGCCGTGCCGAAACCTCCCAGCTTAATCAGCCAGAGGCATAATGAGCTGATTAACGACCCCGCGGTCAAAATGGTGCTGATGGAGCTTGATGCGACCATCACCGACGTCGACGCAGAACAGTAAATCAGACTAATACTTCGAAACACCTATTTCCTGCATGACACCGGTACACAAAAAGACTATCCGTTCGCAGATATTGGTCACCCGGTCTGCAATCCGCTCGATATTGTGTGCAGCCCATATAAGATAAGTTGCCCGTGAGATTATTGCAGGCTTTTCAATCATATACGTTAAAAGTTCGCGATACACCTGGTCATAAAGAAAATCAATTTCGTCATCTTCTTTGCAGATTAGCCTGGCAGTCTGGTCATCTCGTTTTATAAATGCCTCGATGCTCCTGTTCAGCATGCTGATAGCCCTTTCTGCCATAATCGGAATGGAGACCAGCGGCTTGACAAGCGGCTCGGTGCCGAGCAGAACCACAATCTTGGCGATGCCTTCGGCATAATCGCCCATGCGTTCCAAATCGGTGATTATGCTGAAAACCGCTATAATCTCGCGCAAATCGCTTGCAACCGGTTGCTGGCGGGCAATCAGATTGATGCATTTTTCCTCGATGTCCCATCGCTCTTTGTTTATAAGACAATCATCGGCAATAATCCGTTCTGCCATGTCAATATCACGGGCCTTCAGAGCTTCTACTGAACGGTTGGTCGCAGAAACGACCATTTCAGTCATGCCTATAACTTCCTTTTCGAGTTGTTTGAAATATGCACTATACCTTTCTCTTGTCATAATAGTCTCCCAAGAATCAGCCGAAACGGCCGCTTATATAGTTTTCGGTTAGTTTTTCTTTCGGATTAGTAAATACCTGGTTCGTATCTCCAAATTCAATCAGCTGACCCAGATATAGAAAACCTGCATAATCTGATGCTCTGGCTGCCTGCTGCATGTTGTGCGTCACGATTACCAGCGTGTATTCTTCTCTCAGTACCCGCAGCAGCTCTTCGATTTTCAGTGTGGCCACAGGATCCAGGGCCGAGCACGGTTCATCAAGCAGAATAATTTCAGGTTTTAGAATCAATACCCTGGCAATACAGAGTCTCTGCTGCTGCTCGAGTGAAAGAGACCGTGCATTTTTCCTCAGATTATCCTTAAGCTCATGCCACAGTCCTACATGTTCGAGCCCGTTCTGAATCGCTGCCATAATATCATCTTTTTTGCTCGCGGCGCGGTGTATGCGAAGCCCGAATTTAAGGTTTTGGTAGATTGACGTATCGAAGACATTGGGCCGCTGAAAAACCATTCCAACTTTTTTTCGCAGTGCGACCACGTCGATACCCTGCTCGAGGATATTCCGGCTATCGATGATTATTCTGCCTTCGACTTTTATATGCTCCACAAGGTCATTCATTCGGTTAAAGCATCGCAGCAGCGTGCTTTTGCCGCATCCGGAAGGCCCTATTATCGAAGTAACATTCTGCTGCGGAATCCTGATGTCAATCTCCTTCAGCGCCAAAAAATCGCCATAATACAAATTTAATCCCGACGTTTCGATTTTAGGTACAAAGTCCATATTATCCAAACCTTCCGGTCACGTAATCATCTGTGCGTTTATCCTTCGGATAGGTGAAAAGTGCGTTCGTATCGCTTATCTCGATTAACTCACCCATAAGAAAGAATCCGCATCGTTCGCTTACGCGTGCAGCCTGCTTGGTATTGTTTGTTACCAGTATCTGCGTATATTTTTCTTTTAACTGCTGCATCGCATCTTCGATTTTTGCCGTCGAAATAGGGTCGAGCCCGGAGCATGGTTCGTCATAAAGAATTATCTCGGGCTCGACGGCCAGAGTCCTCGCGATGCAAAGCCGCTGCTGCTGACCGCCCGATAACCGAAGAGCCGGCATATCGAGCCGGTCTTTAACTTCATCCCACAGATATGCACTTTGCAGTGCACTTTCAACTATCTGACTCACTTTGCTTTTGCCGGTAATACCGTGAACCTTGGGGCCATACGCGACATTGTCGTAAATACTAACGGGCAGCACCTGCGGCAGTGCAAAAATGATACCGATTCTTTTACGCAGGACGCTGTCACTGATATTTTCTATATTCTGGTTTTCGAAAAAAATACTGCCCTTCTGTGAATATGAAACATTCAGCCGATTGAGTCTGTTTAACGCTCGCAGGAAAGTGGTCTTCCCGCTGTTAGCAGGGCCGATAATTCCGAGAATCTCATTTCTATAAATTTCGATATTCATATCCTTCATGGCCTGATATGAGCCGTAGTAGCAGTTTAAGTTTACCGTCTTTATGATTGCTTCGTTGGCTACCATTGTTTTCTCTTCCTAAAATGCGCACGCAATACGATGCTTACCAGGTTCATAAGGAATACCAGGGCGATAAGCACCAGTGCCGTTGCAAGTTTAAGTTTGGCCGGCATATTCGGCACCTGTGTTGAAATGACGTAAAGATGGTACGGCAGTGCCATAACCTGGTCGAAAACCGAATGCGGCAGCCGCGGCAAATAAAATGCAGCCACGGTAAACAGAATTGGAGCTGTCTCACCTGCGGCTCTGCTGAGGCTCAGAACCGTCCCTGTCAAAATGCCAGGCAGTGAATACGGCAATACGCAGTACCGCACAGTTTGCCATTTCGTAGCCCCCAGTGAAAAACTGATTTCCCGAAAGCTGCGAGGTACCGACTCGAGTGCCTCTTTGCTGGCCGTAATGATTACAGGCAGACTCATAATAGCTAGCGTCAGTGACCCTGACAGGATTGATGTGCCGAGCCTTAGAAACAGCACAAACATAGTAAACCCGAACAGGCCGTATATAATCGACGGGATGCCGGAAAGATTCACGACGGACAGCTTAATCAGGCGGGTAAAAAAATTCTCCCTCGCATACTCAACTAAGTAAATCGCGGACAATATACCCAGCGGCAGTGAAAATAGCATTGTCCCGATTATCAGCAGTATTGTGCCGATGATTGCAGGGAAAATACCGCCTTCTTTCATTCCTTTACGCGGCGCCTCTGTAATAAATTCCCAGCTTATCGCACCAGCGCCGTTTTTGACTATATATATTATTGTCAAAATAATAGGCAGCACAACCACCAGGGCGATGCAGCCCAGTATGACGAAAGCAACCTTTTGACGAATTCCGGCAGCTTTAGAAATGTTCATCTTCTTGCCTTGTGTAAACAGATATCAGCAGATAAATTTATAAGAAACGTTATTATAAACAGCACCAGGCCCACGGCAAAAAGAGCGAAGTAATGCTCAGAGCCGCTGACCGTTTCGCCCATCTCGCCGGCAATAGTTGCTGTAAGTGTTCTCAAAGGCTGCAGAATCGAGGTGGGTATAACAGGGGCATTGCCGGTGACCATCATTACAACCATCGTCTCACCGATGACTCTGCCGATGCCCAGCATCACCGCAGCGATAATTCCCGACGAAGCCGACGGCAAAACAATTCGCCAAAGCGCCTGCCACCTCGTTGCTCCAAGGCCGAAGGCTGCCTCTTTAAAACTTTTCGGCACGCTCACCAGGGCATCTTCGGAAATACTGATGATTGTCGGCAAAGCCATAAATGCCAGCAGCAGGCTGCCCGTCAGCCCGCACATTCCGGTCCTCAGATTTAAGGCATCTTTCAGGTGTGGACCAAGCCAAACGATGCCGATGAAACCTAAAACAACGCTGGGTATCGAGGCAAGAATTTCAACCAGCGACTTTAACACGTGTTTGAGAAAACTGGGGGCTACCTCGGCAATGAACATTGCCGAACCGACGCCGAACGGCACGCATATAATAATTGCTCCGACGGTGACATACACCGAGCCGAGCAGCAATGGTATTATACCGAACTGCGCAGGCTCTGAAACAGGAAGCCAGTTTTTGCCGAATAAAAACGCCCCAAGCCGGTAAACACCGAACAGAGACAATGAGTCCTTGAGCAGAAACAGAAAAATCAAAAAGACAAAGGCAATCACGAGGATTCCGCTTAGCTTTATGCATAATTCTATGCCATACTCGCTAATCTTTCTTCGCAACCTTGCCTCCCACCGGTACAAAACCGGTCTCTCTGAATTGCTGCTGTCCTTTTGGACTCAAAGCATACTCTATAAATAACTTTACTATTCCCTCCGGCTGGCCATTTGTATAAAAATACAACGACCTTGACAGCGGATACGTTCCTCCGAGCACATTGTTAACATCCGGCAGATAAAATTGCTCATCTTTGCCCAGCATCAGTGACTTTGTTCTGTCGGAAACATATCCCATGCCTAAATATCCGATTGCCGAATCATTATTCATAACCTCTTCGACGATAGACTGAGAGGAAGATAGCAGCAGCGTTTCAGCGGTAAACTCCTCGGTGCTGTCCTTTTTCCCAAGCTGTATTACTTTTTCTTTGAAATATGCGTATGTGCCGGAGCTGACCTCACGGGACAGCGTCACTATCGACAGGTCTTTCCCTCCAAACTCCTTCCAGTTGGTTGCCTGGCCGGTGAATATCTTATGCAAATCTTCAATTGTCAGCCTGCTGACAGGATTGTTGTTATTTACGATTACCGCGACACCGTCATAAGCAACTACGAATTCTTTGGGCAACACTCCTCGTTTGTTGGCCAATTCTATTTCCTTGGGTTTTATTTCGCGAGATGCCGCGGCTACGTCGCACGTTTTGTTTATCAGCGAGGCCACTCCCACTCCGCTGCCGCCGCCGGTCACGCCAACAAAAATATGCGGATAATCATTCATGAATTCTTCGCTGACCATCTGCTCGGCGTTAACGAGGGTATCTGAGCCTTTGATTTGTATGAAACCCGAAGGCTCATTCGAATCGGCTTTTTCATCACAGCCGGTGATAAATAATCCCACTAAAGCTATCAATATGGAAGTCCATTTCATACCGCGCGGATTTTACCGAAAAAATATTTAACTTACAAAGCAATTTTGACAGCAACAAAGAATATTATTACCTTTTTTGAGTTGGCCTCCGTTAATAAATTCTGCCATGCTTTTAGTTGCTTCTCAACGCGGAGCGGTATAAAAATGTGTGGTTAATCAACTTGATTGGTTTACAGCACAGTTCACTGCCTTTTATCTGGCCGCATTTAACGCAAAGTGCAATAGAAACAGATTTACTGCCGGAAACTTCATCGACAGACTTTTTGCAGTCGTATCCGGATACAGCCACACCTGCCAATACCAGGCCCATCATTAATGTCAGAACACATTTTCTTAAATTCATTTTGGTCTCCTTTCGGAACTTAATATTGCTTTCCAAAGCGCCTAATGTTTGGTTATCCAAAAGCAAACAAACTATGCTCTTAGAATTTGAAAACCAAATCTGCCATAAGCCGGCGATAATTATCACCCGCATCGCCTTTTTTACTGAGGAAATAGGTAATGCCGGCCTGGATATTCTTGGCCAGTTGGTATTTGCCTGAGAACATATGGCCTGTGCCGTCTGTGCCGCCGCCGATAAAATCGGAATCTGTCAGAACGCCTACAACAGCGTCTTTTTGGACACTGCGGTAATTATAACCCAATTCCCACGAGCCGGGGTCTTTGGCCTTGTTAAAGGTGGTTCCAATTAGCCAGCCAGTATCTTCTGAAGTCGTGGCCGCAGTATTCTTGACATAACTCCCATATACGGATGTTGGTTTTTCTGCGAGCTTAAAGCCGTATTCACCAAAGGCTTCCAGAACGTCATAAGTCATTGTATATTGATATGGACTGGCGGTAGTTCCGGCGCCGCTCATAGTATTTCCAAACTTGCTGGCGCCCGTGCCGGATGGTTTGTATAATCCGTCCTTGCCTTTGAGGTTGCCGAACTTATAGAAACTTAAGCCTCCCAAAAGATAATTTTTATTCTCGAAATCGTGCTTTAAATAACTCTGGGCGCCCCAGACAGATGCGCCGCCGGCAGCGCCTGAGTCTGATTTGAGCCAGAAACCGCCGCCGTTTACATATAATGTGTTGCTGGAATCTTTTAGAGGTATGACATATTTGGCAGCGATACCTTCGGGGTTTACGTCATCGTCCCAAATCAGCTGGTTGTTGCCTGCTTTGTAAAATGGCTGCGGCATTTTACCGCCATAAACGTTCAGGCGTTGTTCAAACCTTTTGGGATGCCAATTGAAGTAGGCAAGGTCAAGCCAGACGTCTTTCTTGGCAAAACCATCTTCGAGAGTCTGGTTTGTTGAGGCTGGGTCAGAAGCGCCGGTGGCAAGTCTGAAACCTAAATCCCATTCTTCATCGACTTTTACGTCCAGTCCCAGCCTTGCGCGTATGCGGTCGCGATTGGTTCCGGCCTAGTCCTTACCGCTGCTTTGCGCATCGATTGACTCATGCCGGTATCTGAAGTCGCCGCTTAACTTAATGTTCTTAACCCAGTCCGGTACTGTTCCAAGTTCACCTTTTTTTTCCTCAAAAGTTTTGTCAAACATCAGTTTTATCTGATTCTTATCAATAGCAGATGCCGATTCTTTGGCTTTCTCAGCTTTCAATGTGGCCAATTCCGCCTGCAATGCTTCTACTGCTGCCTCGAGTTTTTCTATTCGGGCATCGGTCACCGGTTCGGCTTGTGCAGTCACTGGAATAAAAAGTCCAAACACCACTGTCAAGAGCAAAAACTTTCCTAACGTAGTAACACCTTGTTTTTCCATTCTTAACTCCTTTTTCAAGTTTTCTATCGCCCCATAGTTGTTTTAATTGCTTAACTTTCACATTCAACTCATACAGGGACGAAATTCACGAAAGTATCATAGAAACCGACGCTGCCTCCAATAGGGTCAAACATACAGGTATTCCTGATGATTGGGTCTGTCCACATATCTGCATTGGCATGAATGCCGCGAGCACGACGGGGCTCACCCTTAACGAGGCAGTCATCTATCACCACATCGTCTGCGCCTGTAACCCAGTGGCCAAAGCCCAGAGCGAAGCTCACAACACCGGGACGGACGGTCTGAGTTAGTACGGCTTTGCCAATTATAGGCTTGCTCTTGCCATTGCCCTTTCAAATGCCTACGAGGTTAGCTGTCGGGCTCGGGTTTGAAAGTACCCTATCCTTATGGAATTCGCCCCTGAAATCGGGTTCCACGTATTCATGCCGTTAGACATGAATTTCGGCTACGGTAAATGTATTTAATTTTGGAAGGCAGTTGTATCTTGAAATATTTCTATGTCAACTGTTTTTCGTTCTTTTTCAGTAGAAATATGAACTTGCAGCAACAGTGTTGACATTTCGGTCTGATAGAACGTATAGTAGTCTGCATAGTGCTAATCATAAATTGCAGACACAGTTGATGGCGGCACAAATTAAAACTTTTTAATTTGGTCGGTAAAACAAAATCTTTAACGTAAAACAGCAGGATGTGAGCTATGAGCGGCGTTTACACTGAAGCTTTAAACAGATTAATAGACGAATTCGGTACTCTGCCGGGGATTGGACCCAGAACGGCGGAACGATTGGCTTTTTATATACTAAAAGCCGACCATGCAGAAGCTATGGCTCTTGCCGATGCGATACGAGACGTAAAAAACAAAATTAAGCATTGCAAAATCTGTTACAATCTCGCAGAAGATACCCTCTGTCAAATCTGTTCGGACCCGAGGCGGGATAAAAGCTTAATCTGCGTTGTCGAACAGCCTAAAGACGTTATAAACCTCGAAAAAA
>Ga0209777_10007359_pt1 | contig 12237 bp, 7 predicted proteins | sample FrelakmetHBP12HB_FD_187147 | JGI IMG/M metagenome (GOLD analysis project Ga0209777, IMG submission 187147) | Freshwater lake sediment microbial communities from the University of Notre Dame, USA, for methane emissions studies -HBP12 HB (SPAdes)... | ecosystem: Environmental > Aquatic >... | reverse complement strand
CAGCGATCGTCGTGACCACCGTCTGCGACCAGATGCGGCGGTCCGCCGAAGAGATCGCCGGGCGTGTGGAAGCCCCGGTGTTCCTGATGAACGTCCCTCACACTTGGCAGACCCCCGGCTCGCACACGCTGTATCGCGAGGAAGTCGAGAGGCTGGGGCGGGTTCTCGTAAGCCTTGGGGGGCAGCCTCCATCAAGCCATGATCTCGCATGCGTGATGAGCGACTTCGACGAATCCCGCGCGCGGATTCGGGATTCCCGCCCACTGCTCACCGCCCGGCAATACTCCGAGCTGATAGCCGCGTTCAACCGCAATCCCGTAGGGGCGAAGCAATGGCAGATAGACCCGCCAAATTCGACAGGTCCCGGCGACATTGCTTCGCCCCTACAGCACGGTACCGTCCCGGTGGCGATTGTCGGCGGGCCGCTGATGGCCGAGTCTTTTGAAATCCTCGATCTCATCGAGCAGGCGGGAGGATTCGTCGCGTTGGACGGCACCGAGACCGGCGAGCGGACACTGCCCGCGCCCATCGACCGCCGACGGCTCGCCGACGACCCTCTCGGAGCGCTCTGCGATGCCTATTTCGGCTCCATCCCCGACCCGGCCCGCAGGCCCAACAGCGAGTTTTTCAAGTGGCTTGGCCGAATGATCGAAGAGCGGGGCATTCGCGGGCTGATAGCGGTCCATTACCTCTGGTGCGATACATGGCGCGCGGAGGTCCGGCGAATCGCCGAATGGTCCGAACTCCCGCTGCTGCCGCTCGATGCCGCCGACAACGGCCTGGACCCGACCCGTGCAAAGCTCCGGCTGGAAGCGTTTCTCGAGGTGATCGAATGACCATCCAGCCTCGCCGGATAACCCTGGACGAATGGGATATTCGCTACATCGAGCTGCTTGGACAGGGGATGGTGGAACCTTCTTACGGCGGCCCGCTACGGAGGCACGTCGTTGACGGCGGCGACACCCGGCTGCTCAAGCTGCGCTACGATGACTCGGCTGCCGCGCTTCGGCTCTGGAACTTTTTGCTCACCGAGGATGACCGCCTCCGGGAGGCCCGCGAGCGCGGCAAGCTGCTGATCGGCACGATGAAAGACCTCGGCACTGTCCCGGTCATGGCTTACTCCGGGCCGAACGTGGTCGCGTTTTACCCGGACGGCGCGTGGTGGATTCCGTGCATGATGGAGATGAGCGCGGGGCTGCTGAGCATTGCCTCGTCCCTCGGGCTGGACGAGACATTCTGCCCGGTGCGGGCGATGATTGGGGCGTTCGTCACCCAGGCACATTTCCCGATCCCGGACCTGCTCACCTGCAGCGTCGGGGCGACATGCGATGACTTCTCCGCCATCGCGCAGAGGCTGGAGGGTCTCGGCTACCCCATACTTTGGTGGGAGATTCCCAGCAGGCGAAAGCCCGATGCGGGCGAGGAAGCAATCACACTGCCCGGCGGGTTCACCGCCCCGGCGAGTCAGGTGGCGTTCGTGCGAAGCGAACTCGAGCGCGTGAGGACGGCCATAGCTGATCTGTCCGGCTCGCCGCTGGATGACGGCGCCCTTAAAGAAGGCATCCATGCCGCAAACCGCATCAGACGGATTCTGCGCGAACTCAGGACTCTGGCATTCACGGCTCCTATATGCCCCATACCCGCGCTGGAGATGTTGATCGCGGAGATGCTGGCGATTCATTTTTGCTCGGACCGGGACGAGGCCGCCGCGGTGCTCGGGCAACTGCTCGATGTGGTCAGGACCCGCGTGGAGGCAGGAGTAGGCGTGCTGCCCGCCGAAGCTGTTCGTGTGTTCTGGGTGAACCCCGTGGCCGATTTGCGCGTAATGAACCTCTTGGAGGACTGCGGCGGCCGGGTGTGCGGCACGGAGTATTTGTTCTCTCATGCGCTGGACGATATCCCCGAAGACCTCCCGCCGATGGAGGCATTGGCTCGGATGGCCCTGGCTGATCCGATGGTCGGCAGCGCGGCCGACCGGGCACGGCGGGTGGTAAACGACGCCCGCGGGTTTGGCGCGGAGGCCGTCCTGATCTCGCGCATTCCGGGGGCAAGCCACTGCGCTTACGAGGGCGCGGTGATCGGTGAGGCGATCAAGTCCGAGCTGGGTCTGCCGGTCGTGGAAATCGAGGTCCCGCCCATCGCCGACGCGCTGATGCCCACGCTCACGACGCGCATCGAGGCTTTGATGGAAATACGGAGGAACTGATGGTTTCGGTTGGAGTCGACGCCGGTTCGAGGGCGATCAAAATAGTGCTTTTCGATGTGGACAGCCGCGAGGTGGTCGCGTCGGGGATAGTCGCGCAGGGAGTCCAGTGCAACGACCTTGCGAACGATCTCCTGCGCGACCTCATCGAGCGAAGCGGCCTTGGGACGGGCGACATCCATCGCGTGATCGCCACCGGCTACGCCCGCAATATGATCGATTTCGCCGACACGACCGTGACCGAGATCACCTGCCACGCCCGCGGGGTCTATCACGTTGCCCCGGACGCGGCCACGGTCGTCGAGATCGGCGGCCAGGACAGCAAACTTCTTCGCCTCGGTCGTAACGGCGGCGTGCGGGACTTTTCGATGAACGACCGCTGCGCCGCCGGCACGGGCAGATTTCTGGAAGTGGTCGCGGACAGGCTGGGGGTTGTCCTCGACCAGCTCGGCCCGATGGCCGCGCGCAGCCAGACCCCGGCATCCATCAGCAGCACTTGCATCGTCTTCGCCGAGACCGAAATCATCGGCCTGCTGTCGACCGGCATCAGCCCGGATGACATAGTCGCCGGTGTCCAGAACTCCATTGCCACCCGCATAGCCGCGATGGCCGGCAGAAAAGTGGCCGCCCCCGTGGTCTTCACCGGCGGTGTCGCGATAGTCCCCGGCATGGACCGCGCGCTCGAGTCCGCGCTCGGCCGGCCCGTCTCCATCGCGCCCAACCCGCAGTTTACGGGAGCGCTGGGGGCGGCGATCATCGCTGCTGCTTGATTGCCCCTCTCCTATGATGGTATTATATGCCCGTGCGGCGTGCAACAAACTCGCAACCCGCAACGCGTAACCGACCAACGAGGTATTCCAATGACCCACGAACACGGCCCCGGCTGTGGCTGCGAGGACGGCAGCCAGATAATACTCTTCCAGGGTGACAGCATCACCGACTGCGGGCGGGACTACAACGACCCCGCCAGCCTCGGCACGGGCTACCCGATGCTCATATCGGCGTGGTACCAGGCGCTGCATCCCGGCGCCCCGGTGACGTTTGTCAACAGAGGCATCAGCGGACACAGAGCGAAAGACCTGCAGGCCCGGTGGGATGCCGACTGCCTTGATCTCGGGCCCGCGCTGGTCAGCATCTTGATCGGCATAAACGACACCTGGCGCCGCTACGACAGCGGCGACCCCACGCCGGTCGAGGCATTCGAGGAAGCCTACTATGACATACTGAACCGCACCCTTGAGTCGACGGACGCCCAGATCGTGCTCATCGAGCCCTTTGTGCTGCCGGTCCCCGATGACCGGAAAGCCTGGCGGGAGGATTTGGATCCGAAAATCCAATCGGTCCGCCACCTTGCCCGCGAGTTCGGCGCGCCGTTGATCCCGATGGATGGCATCTTCGCCCAGGCGTCATCGAAGCGCGACCCGGACTTCTGGGCTCCCGACGGCGTCCACCCGTCCCTCGCCGGCCACGCTCTGATCGCCCAGACCTGGCTGGACGCGGTGCTGGATATCAAGACGCTGGGGTAGCACAATACACATACAGTCCGCGAAGGCGGACTTCGTACCAGTTGCCTCGAATTCATTCGAAGGCTATTCAGGAGGAAAGAAACGTGAAAAGCCTACTCGAAAGGCTCGCCGCAGGCGAAATTCTGATATCGGACGGAGCGATGGGCACGTTTCTTCAGGCAAAGGGCCTCCAGCCCGGCCAGTCGCCGGAGGAATGGTGCATATCGCACCCGGACGAGGTGAAAAGCGTCGCGGAGGCGTATATCGCCGCCGGGGCGGACATCATCGAAACCGATTCATTTGGCGGCACCAGCTTCAAACAGAAAGAATTCGGCCTCGAAAACCGAGTCGCCGAGTTCAACAAGGCCGCCGCGCGGATCGCAAGAGGGGCGATGGGTGACGGGGGCTATGTTGCCGCATCCGTCGGGCCGACCGGCCAGATTGTCGAGGACGAGGGCGGCATGGCGACCCCCGAGGACCTCTACAACGCATTCAAGGACCAGGCGGTCGCCCTCGAAGAGGGCGGGGCGGATGCCGTTTGCATCGAGACTATGTCATCGATCACCGAGGCAGTCCAGGCAATCAAGGCCGCAAAAGAAAACACGAATCTTGTCGTAATCGCGACATTCACATTCGAGCCCGGCGCTCGTGGGTTCCGCACGATGATGGGCCTGGACCCCCAACGAGCCGCGCGGGAATCTGTCCAGGCCGGCGCCGACATTGTCGGCGCGAACTGCGGTAACGGCATCGAAGACATCATCGAGATCACCCGGCAAATGCGCGCCGCGGTCCCGAACACCCCGATCCTCATTCAGGCCAATGCCGGTATGCCGGTCCTCGAGGACGGCAAGACAGTCTTTAAGGACACCCCCGAGCAGATGGCCGCGCGAGTCCCCGAACTGATCGCGGCGGGAGCAAACATCATCGGAGGCTGCTGCGGCACGACCCCGGATCACATCCGAGCTATGGCGCAAGCCGCAAGGGATGTCGAACACTAAGCTCTAGTTGTCGAAAGTCAGAAAGCAGCCGTGGTGCTGTTCGTCCGGGAATTCCGTTCCGCCAAAACCTGATCGTCCGGGATATGTATCCCGGACGCGCGTTCCCGGGACATTCGTCCCCTACGTTTTCCCGCCCATTACCTCATGCTTTGGGGGCTGAATGTCCCCCATACACAGGCCCCGGATACATATCCGGGACCGTCAGTTTGTGGCCCATCGGCCCCTCCCTTCCGGACTCTCCGCCCTCCACTCTCAGCTCTCCGCCATTCCCTTCCCGCACACTGGGTAAACTATTTATGAATAACATTAACACCCGGAGGAACAGACATGAGGACGTTCGTCGTCGCGGTAATGATGCTGCTGGCAGCCTCCGGGACACTGCGCGCTCGGGGCCTCACGCTCACCGATCCCGCCCGCCCCGCCCTGCTCGAAGGCAATTCGTACGACATCGCCTGGCGCGAAGATGGCGTCGGTAGCGTGACTATCACCGCCTCCGGCGCGCGCACGCCTCTGGGCGGCGAATCCAGGGGTGAGTTCGAAATCCCGATAGCCTCGGATGTCCCCGCGAGCATTGGGGGCGTGTCCTGGACCGTGCCCTGGATCGACTCGGTCACGTTCATGCTGAACCTGAAAGGCTACGACGCGTCCGGCAGCCCGATCGCCCAGGACCATCGCGAATATGGCTTCCGCCCGGCCGTCCTTGCCGGCAAGATGGCTGACGGAATCTACCTGGACCTGCACGAGCAGACGCATCAGAGGCTCTACATCGAACTTGGGGGACACATAGTCAAAGCTTACTTGTCTACGTCGTCGAGGAACTATTACTGGTTGCCGCCCGATGTTCACATCGGCATCCCCCACGATCACGCCGGTGTCTTTCACGTGCTCGGCAAGGAGCCAATGCACTGGTCATCGCTGTTTCAGGTCGAGATGCCCTGGGCTCTGCGTTACCTCAAAGGCCACTTTATTCACACCACCAGCCCGGACCAGTACTTCGCTCTCGGCACGCCGGCGTCCAGCGGCTGCAACCGCCTGACCTACGAAGATGCCGAGGAACTCTACGAATCTACCCCTATCGGTACAAGGGTGGAGATCATCGGCCCCAACGCTTATTGAGTTTCCCAAGTCGATTAGGTACACCGGCTTTGTCACTCCGAATCGAGCGAATGACCCACGCAGTGGGCCAACTCAGCGTTCGGAAAGCGGTTATAGGCATTAAATTGTAGGGCATTCCACCTACTTTATGTCTTAGCGCTCTCTTGTTAGCCTGGATTCACGCCAAAAACAGTAATGGTTCTGGCCGAAATGTTTGCCACGGTTTTTGGTGATCGACCGTCAAATGCAGCTGGACTATATCTTCTTCTTCTATGGCCTGGGATTTATCCTGCTGGCAGGAGTGTGCTACGCCTTGTCCAGGGGGCAGTGCACACGCCTGCCTTGGATATGGTTGGGAGCATTCGCGGCCGTCCACGGACTCAACGAATGGATTGAAATGCTGGGGCTTCTCGTCAGAACCGGCCCGATATTTGCACAAATCCAGTTGTGCGTGTTGGTGCTCTCATTCGTCTTACTGTTCGAGTTTGCTCGCAGGTCGCCCCCTCGACTCAACGAAACCAGAACCGGTCTGCCTGTCTACCTCCCCATCACCGCGTTTATTGTGTTGTGCGGGCTTGTGTTGGGTCCCAAGGGCGTTGACATCGCCGCCAGATACAGTCTTTGTTTCACCGGAGGCATATTGTCCGCCGCCGCGCTCCTGCGTGTGTCCAGAACCGTTACCCAACAGTCGCGCCCGTGGATGACTTTTGCAGGCATCACCATCGCATGCTGCGCCGTCACCTCGGGTGTGCTCGTCCCGTCCGCTCCGTTCTTCCCCGCATCATCGATAAACGCCGGCTGGTTTGCCGGCACATTCGGGTTTCCCATCCAACTGCTTCGCGGCATTCTGGCTTGTTCGATGGCGTCCGTGCTGTGGGTTTACTATCAGACCCTGTGTCCCACCCAAGCCGGCCGAACGGACGGACTTCGGCGCGTTGCTCTGACGTTGTTGACAATGGCCGCGGTGCTGGCAGCGGGATGGTTTGGAACCAACAATCTCTCGAATCGCGCCAACGAAGAGTTCCGATGTGGGATACGTTGTGAAACGCTGACCGCAGCCGCGGCTTTGGAGCCGTCGCCGATTGCCCAGCTTACAGGCGCCAAAAAGGATATCGGTACCAGGGCGTGCTCTCTGGTGACAAAGGAACTGGCCAGGATAATGGGGGTTGGCTGCAAGGAAGGCACTTACTTCCACGGAGTTTCGATCATCGGCAAGCGTAAGGGCCGCCTGGTCCGCTTGGCCCCGGCTTTTGACTCGCCCGCGCGTGTAAGTGAGTCTTCCGACAAGCTCGATTCGGCCTCTATCTCCGTACTGCTAAATGGCCGGGAGACTTATATCGGCCCCGCGCAGCCGGACCAGGATGATGAAGTCGTGGATGCATACGCGGCCATTTCCGACGAGGCCACGGGCAAGGTGGTCGGCGTGCTGGAGTTTGGCGTTGGAAGCAACGAATGGCAAACCGCGGTGAAAAGGGACAGGCTGAGTGGCATTCTAGTGACTCTGCTGTTGTCGGTAATTGCAATCATGTGGTCGATCAGCACGCAAGGCGGCCGATCGGCCGCGGAGAGACTGTGGGTCTCCGAGCGCAAGTACCGCAGCCTGGCGGAAAGTTCAATGACTGTCATGGCGCTTTTCGATGCCGAAGGGCGGTTTTCCAGCGTCAATGAAGCCGGTGTTAAGGGGCTTGGCGCGCCGGAGTCGGAGCTGATGGGCCGCGGTTTCAGCGATGTCTGGCCCAACGACCTCAAGAACACAATCGATGCCGCGGTCGCCGCCGCGCTTGGTGGCTACGGGCGGTCATTCGAGGCGGATATGCCGATGGCGGATGGTCGGCAAACGACCTACCACGTGGTCCTCAACCCGATTCGAGATTCATCAGCCGACGTGGTCGGGTTCGTTGGGACAATGACGGACATTACCGAGCGGCGCCGGGCCGAGCGTGAACTCGCCTGGGAGGCCCAGACAAACTCAGCGATGGCGGACCTTTCCAGCGCAATCCTTTCCGCGAATTCGCTCGATTACATTTCCGAGCTCGTCTTGATGCACGCGAAGACAATCACGAACAGTGATGCGGGAGTCGTCGGATATATCGATCCACAGATCAACTGTTTCGTTCTCCCCACCGTGGGGGACGACCCCCTGGATAAGCTGCACCCATTGAATGCCGGCGACGACCGCGGGGACGACCACAACGCTCAGCTTTGGATGCTCCGTGACCGCAGCCCGTTCCTATCGAATTATCTGTCCGATTCTCCCGAGCCGCCAAAGCTTCCGTGGCTGGGTTCGCCTATCGAGAGAATTGTGTCCGTGCCGGCTATGCTGGACGACGAACTCGTCGGCAGGATAGTGGTGGCCAATGCGAGCCGTGACTACTCCGATCGCGACCTCTCCTGCCTGGAGCGGCTGTCCTATCTCTATGCCATTGCAATCAGGCGCCGGCGCACTGAAAGTGAACTGCGAATTCAGAGTTCCGCCGTTCGTTCCTCCAGTGAGCAGATTGTGATTACCGATACCCAAGGAAGGATCTTATATGTGAACCCGGCGTTTGAGGCTGAGACCGGATACACATTTGATGAAGTCGTCGGGCAAACCCCCCGAATTCAGAAGTCCGGCAAGCACGGCGACGATTTCTACCGCAAGATGTGGTCGACGATAATGGCGGGCGAGACTTGGCGGGGCGAGATCACCAACCGCCGCAAGGACGGTTCGCACGTCGTCGAGGAAATGACCATTACCCCTGTTAAGGACGAACACGGCCATCCGGAGCAGTTCATCGCCATCAAAGGCAATATCACAGAGCTGAAAGTGTATGAGGAGCAGCTCGACTACCTGTCATATCACGACCCTCTCACGGGGCTGCCGAACAGGCTTCTGTTCAGCGACCGCCTGAATCACAGACTGTCGGAGAGTAGAAAAGAAGGCAAGATGCTGGCCGTCATGTTCCTGGATGTGGACCGCTTCAAGTTGATAAACGATACCCTTGGTCACAATATAGGTGACATGCTCTTGACTGGAATTGCCGGGCGGCTCCATTCCTGCCTGCGCGACGTCGATACGATAGCCAGAATGGGTGGGGATGAATTCACCATAATAGTGTCCAACATAGCCTCCCAGGACAGCGTCGTCGTGGTGGCCGACCGTATCGTGGAGGCAATGAAAGAGCCATTCCAGGTCGATGGACGGGAGTTGTTTGCCTCGGTCAGTGTGGGCATCAGTGTGTATCCTTCCGATGGAGATGATGCCGAGACGCTGGTCAAGAATGCGGATGCGGCAATGTACCGCGCCAAAGAACGCGGCCGAAGCAACTGCCAGTTGTTCACGGAGGCATTCAACACCGCCGACCTCGAACGCATGACCCTGGAAAACGGCCTGCGCAAAGCCGTGGAACGCGATGAACTGCTGCTGCACTATCAGCCTCTGGTCGACATGAGAACCGGCCGGACGATGGGCACGGAGGCTTTGGTGCGCTGGCAGCATCCCGATTATGGGTTGGTATCGCCGGGCAGGTTCATACCGCTCGCGGAGGAAACCGGCCTGATCGTGCCGATAAGCCGTTGGGTGCTGCGGACCGCTTGCGCCCAGAACAAGGCCTGGCAGGAGAAGGGCCGTCTACCGGCCGCGGTGAGTGTGAACCTCTCGGCGCGCTTGCTTCACGAGGACGGACTGGTGGATATGGTGTCCGAAATACTGGCCGAAACCGGTCTCGATCACCGGTATCTGGAATTGGAACTCACGGAAAGCGCCCTCATGGAGAACGCGGACACCGCCATCCGTGTGCTCGGCGAACTCAAGAACCTCGGTGTCAGGGTGTCACTCGACGACTTCGGCACCGGCTATTCGTCGCTGAGCTATCTTAAGAAGTTCCCAATAGACTCGGTCAAGATCGACCAGTCGTTCGTCAAGGACATCACGACCAATCCTGATGACGCGGCCATCGCGAGCGCGGTCGTGGCTATGTCGCACAGCCTGAAACTCAAAGTCATAGCCGAGGGTGTCGAGACCCTCGAGCAGTTGGAGTTCCTCAAGAGCCTTGACTGCGACGAGGTCCAGGGCTATTTCATCAGCCGCCCCGTGCCTGCCGCCGAACTGGAGCAACTCCTCGAAGAGTCCCCGATCATCCTTCGCGTCGACAGCTTCAAACGCGCTGCTTAGATGATTCACGGCGTGCAACTTGCACTGGGTGCTGGCCTGCCATGTCATTTCGGCCCCATCACGTCACTCCGGGCAGCCGGTCATGTCATTCCCGACCTGATCGGGAATCCAGAAATCTGTTGTCGGCAGAGAAGGTAGATTCCCGCTTTCGCGGGAATGACAGGTTGCGCGGGAATGACATGATGATTCGTGGAAACGACTTACGTGAACGACTTAGAAACACCCGTCTCCGCCCGCGAGCAGCCCTGATCCTTGATTCCGGATTGCTGAAGGCTGACAGTTGACTGCTATCCAAGACCTATGACCTTCCCCCTGGCATTTTCCGCTCGCCAGGCGTATCATAAATGCGATCTTCAGGTAACAGAGGAGCGCGTTATGTCAGACCATTTGAAGCGGCAGTTCGATCTGGATGTAAGGGAAATGGTGGATTGGATGCTCGATGAGCATCCGACGTGGGCCACGTATCAGGGCATCCACACGCACGACGATAAGCTCGGCGATGCCTCTATCGAGAAAATGGACGCCGACAACCGGCGAGTGGGAGATTATCGCCGCAAGTTCGAGGCAGCGCTTGCGAGCCCGGACCTCGACACGCAAATCGACGCCGAGCTGATGGTCGCCTACTGCCGCGCCCAGCAGATGGGCCACGAGCGAATGCACCGGCACCGCAGCGCGCCCGGGTCCTACATCGGCAGGGTGCTCGGCGGCTGCAATCAGCTAATCTTGCGGGACTTCGCCCCGCTTTCCGAGCGGCTCGCAAACCTGATCGGCAGGCTCCGCGAAGCGCCGGGGATATTAGAACAGGGCAAGAAGAATCTCACCGAGCCCGCGAAGGTCTGGACCGAGATGAGCATTGATACCACCAGGGGCGGGATCAGCTTCTTCGAAAACGATATCCCCGCGATCGCCCAGCTTGTCCCGGAACTCGCGCCCAAGGTCACCGAGGCCAGCCTGAAAGTTGCCGAGGCCGCGAAAGATTACCTGAGATTCCTCGAAGAAGACCTCCTGCCCAAAGCCGTCGGCGATGTCGCGGCGGGCGAGGATATGTTCAACGAGATGCTGCGAGAAACCCACATGATGGATGTCACCGCCGATGACCTGGAACGCACCGGCTGGGGCCTCATCGAAGACACCGAGAGGCAGTTCGATGAACTTGCCGCAAGCGCGGGCTACACCGGCGCGCGCAATGAGATAGTTTTCGAGATTTCAAAGAAGTATCCGCCGGCTGAAGAGATCGTAAACTGCTACGCAAAAGCGATGGCGGATTCCAGGCAATTCGTCATCGACCACGACCTGCTCACGCTGCCGGCAGGCGAGCGCATGGAAATGCACCCCCACCCCAAATACGTCTGGCACCTGCTTCCGTTCTGCTCGTATGGGCCTCCGGGTCCGTTCGACAAGGAGCAGGTCGGCCTGTTTGGCGTCACCCCGATCGACCCCGAACTGCCGCCGGACAAGCGCGAGATGCGCCTCCGCAGTCATCCGTATGCGAAAATTCCCATCCACGCCGTCCACGAAGGCTATCCCGGCCACCACGTGCAGTTCGTGTGGGCGAACCTTTACGGCACGCTCGCCCGAAAGATCGGCTGCGTGTCGACACTGCATGACGAGGGCTGGGCGTTTTACACCGAGCAGTTGATGGAGGAGCACGGCTTTCTGGGTGACATCGACACGAAGATATTCCGCCTCAAGGAACAGCTCTGGCGGGCGTGCCGGATAGTGATCGACGTGGGTATTCAGACGAGGGGGATGTCGCTGGAGGATGCCGCCCAACTTCTCGTCGACCGCGCGGGCTTCGAATGGCCGGACGCAATGTCCGAATGCACCCGCTACACCCTCGCCCCAACGCAGCCGATGTCATATCTCATCGGCAAGCTGGAACTGCTCAAGACCTATGACCAATACAAGCGCCGCAAAGGCCCGGCATTCGACCTCAAGACCTTCCACAACGAAGTCCTGGGCTGCGGCGCGCTGACACCAAAGTTGATCAGGAAGAAGTTGTTTGCATAGCTTTGGACGCGCACACTGGACTCCCTCTCCTGGGGGAGAGGGTTGGGGTGAGGGCGCTCTACTCCTACGAAGGCCTGTTCGTCCGGGATTTGCAATCCCGGACGCCTCTTTGCGGGTTTGTAACCCGCCAACCCCTTCGCCATTCTTGCCAGGGCCTACGCACGGAAATTTGTTTTGCGACAGATGCATGCGAGGTGTGACGATTATTACAAATAGGTACTTTTGAGGCAAGTGTCGAAGTAGTCCATATATCAGCAATGGAGGTTGTTATAT
>Ga0209777_10007358_pt1 | contig 12238 bp, 16 predicted proteins | sample FrelakmetHBP12HB_FD_187147 | JGI IMG/M metagenome (GOLD analysis project Ga0209777, IMG submission 187147) | Freshwater lake sediment microbial communities from the University of Notre Dame, USA, for methane emissions studies -HBP12 HB (SPAdes)... | ecosystem: Environmental > Aquatic >... | reverse complement strand
TGCGCTCTATGTGACGCGCCGTTTTTCAAAGGTAGAAAAGTTGCTGTGGTCGGAGGGGGAGACTCGGCAATGGAAGAAGCGTCAGTTTTAACAAAATACGCGACGGAAGTAACCATAATCCACAGACGTGATGCTTTCCGTGCCTCGGCTGCGATGCAGGAGAAAGTTAAGTCTGACCCGAAAATTAAAATTCTTTGGAATACAGAAGTCGTCAGAGCAAACGGTCAGTCGAAGTTGGAAAGTTTGGATCTAATTAACAAATTAACCAATCAACCAAGTCAGCTGGCTGTTGATGGACTTTTTGTGGCAATCGGCCACAAGCCAGGGAGTGAAGTATTCAAAAATGTTATCGATATAGACGAGAGAGGTTTTGTCAAAGTTACAGGCGGGCATTCAAAAACCAGTGTTCCCGGGGTCTTTGTTGCGGGAGATGTGATGGATCCTCATTACAAGCAGGCGGTTACTTCGGCGGGGTCGGGATGTGCTGCCGCGATGGAAGTATTGAAATATCTGGAAGAAATGTAGGTTTCAAAGTTTCGATAGCCAACGGTTGACATTTGGTATCCCTTCGTGCAGAATAAACACATGCTTGAAAGGCTAAAATCGTTTAAAAATTTTCAACAACTTTTTGTTCCGGTCTTGGTAATTCTCGCAATTGGCCTGGCATTTTTCTCCGGAACCCTCTGGCAAAGGGTAAAAAATTTGGAAAAAGGTGCGGCAACCCCCGGGACCACTACTCAACAGGCTCCCGCAGCGGCGCCTACGGTTTCCCTAGATACAATTAAAGGACTTTTTAGTAAGGATCTAATCAAATTCGGTGATGCTAACCGCAAAGTTTTATTTGTTGAGATGGCGGATCCTTCCTGCCCTTATTGCCATGTAGCAGGAGGGTACAATCCCAAACTTTCGGCTTCAATTGATACACAAACAAACAGGTTCAAATATGTTTCTGCCGGCGGGAAATATCAGCCACCTGTTCCGGAAATGGAAAAACTTGTTAATGCCGGTAATGCTTCTTATGTTTATATTTATTATCCGGGACATGGTAACGGGGAGATGGGTATGAAAGCTCTCTACTGCGCGGCGGAAAAAGGAAAATTCTGGGAAGCTAATAATCTTCTGATGAGTGATGCAGGCTACACACTGATGAATACCACGGTTCTGAACGATAAGACAAAATCAGATGCGGTTGCTAGTTTTCTTAAATCTGCGGTGGACCCAAGTTTTATGAAAACCTGTTTGGATAGCGGCAAATATGATGCAAGACTCCAAAGCGATCAGACTTTGGCAACGAGTTTGGGAATTCAGGGAACTCCTGATTTTTATGTAAATGCAACCAATTTTCCCGGTGCTTATAGCTATGCGGATATGAAATCCGCAGTTGATGCCGCGCTAAAGTAACTCCAGAACTTTGTAAGCAATTACCGCGCAGGAGCCCCAGACGTTGAAGGATTTATTGACGCCGAACATGGGGAGCTCGACGATGATGTCGGCTAAATCCAACACTTCTTTACTAACTCCGTCCGTTTCATTGCCGACAACGATGGCACAAGGGAACTTCAGGGTACTAGGCAATAGGGAGTAGGCAATAGATTTTGGGGATTGCTCGACGGCGACGATCTGGATATCTTTGGCTTTCAACTGTTGAACTGTTTTGACTGTTGAACTGTTATGCTGCCACGGTACCCATTCTTCTGTCCCGACGGCCGCCTTATGAATCCGGGAGGATGGAGGGTATTCGGTATCCCCGCAAATAAACACTTTTTCAGCTGCTATTGCATCGGCTAAACGGAATAATGAGCCGATATTATAAGTGTCGATAACACGGTCCAAAACCAAATAAATAGGGTTACGTTTTATAGTTTTAAAAGTTTCCGGAGTTGGCGCGGTTTTGCGTAAATCTTTGGCGCCGAGTTTAAACATAGTGTGATTATACCCCGAAACCCACTTAACTTTTAGATTTGGTTTTACTGAATGAATACATTTCAGAAGTTTGAATAGTCCGACGAGCGCTTGACGCGAAGGAGTTTGAAAACAAAGTATGAATGAAGAAAAACACAACCTAAAAATTATTGTGGAGCACTTTCTTTTTAATATTTCTTTGTGCGAGCAAAGAAATATTAGATTGCGTGCTTGGGCAAGCACCCGTTTCTGTTTCTCACAAGAAACACTTTTTCAATACTTCTTTGCTTGTCCAAAGAAGTATTGGGAAGAAAAGACCCGCCAGATAATTTTTCTACCGAATTTACGTTTGCTCATATTTTGTCTCTCGAACTCCTTGTTCAGGCCTGCGTCGGACCTTCGGACTTTTAAATTGAATTCGCAAACTCCAATTCTAGTGAAAAATTAAAGGCGATTCGGGGACCGCTTTGACTTTAGGATCATTTGCCTCTATTCTTTGAGATACGAATGGCAAATTTAAACCAGAATGGGAGTGATTTCGTGCGCGGGGTCGACTTTGCCCTTAAAAAGACGGGTACAGGTGAGGAGACAATCAAAACTTCAACTGCCGCCTCAACTCTAGCCGTCGTCTACGAAGCTGCCAGGAACGCGGTGGAATTTCGGTCTGACCATTTAATCCGTCAGGCGGCGATTGTCAGAATTCTGAGGCGGAGACTTTTTTTGGGGCAATCCAGTGAAAAACTCGCACCGCTTCTTATTAGGGAACTTATTTGGGCCAGGTACCTTAAAGACGACTTTGTCGGGGTGAGCAAGGCTGATGAAATCGAGGAAATCATTGACAAGTACAGAGTCGCCTTTTCAATGACAAAAGATAAACTGCTGAGTGAATGGCTTTTGGACCTGGCCGGGTGCGAGATCGAGGAATGTCTGGTTTTCAATCCATATCCGCAACTTCTTATTAATTTTGTTTCGCAAAGCATGCAGTCACGGATAAAAATTGCGGGTGTTGAGGATGAAAAAATCCGGGATATTCAGGTTTATATTGCGACTGAACGCGTATTTGCCAAAAACAGCGAAATTTTTATTACTTACCACCTTTTAAAAGCTCTACATCCCGAATGGTTCAGTGTAAAAGCGGCGGAAGCTGCCAAATTTTTTCCGATTCTTTTGGAAACCAAAAGAGAGATGGACCGCGATCTGCAATATCCACTGGCCGCGGATATGAAGCGTGAAATTACAAAGTTTATTGCCCCTTTTAACGTAATACGCGAAATAGTTGTCAGGGAACCTGAAAATTTTGAGGATAATGTGGCCGACAGGGATAAATTTAACGAACTGGCAGGTCAAATGCTTGAAGAACTCTATAAAGAGAACAGGGGACGGCTTATGCGGGCGTCAACCAGAAGCATTATTTACATTTTTTTGACAAAAATGGTTTTTGGACTTGCCCTTGAGCTGCCTTTTGATATTTTTGTCGGGAACACAAATTATCTTGCACTTGTCATTAACCTGATATTCCCCCCGACCTTAATGTTTTTGCTTAACGTCGGGATACGGATTCCGGACGGGGAGAATACCAAGCGGATATTGGAGAAAGTTGATGAATATCTTTATGATGAAAAAACACCGGGTGTGGTTGAAATCGGAAAAAGACAAAGGGCAAAAAGTATTTTTGAAAGGATTTTTCTTGCTATTTACAGCATCCTTTTTGTCGGAGTTTTTGTCTTTATTGTCTGGGGCTTAAACTTAATGCATTTTAACCCCGTCAGCCAGGCAATTTTTCTATTCTTCCTGTGTGTTGTGTCCTTTTTCGCCTTCAGGGTCAAAAGTATTTCCCGCGATTATGTTTATCAGGAGGGAAGGACGGGTTTTTTTGCGTCACTTATCGATTTTCTATTTTTACCGGTCGTCAAAGTTGGCCAGTGGCTTTCGGTCCAAATCTCTCGCCTGAATGTCCTGGGCTTTATCTTTGACTTTATAATCGAAGCCCCGCTTAAGGCTTTTTTGGAAGTGATTGAGGAGTGGGTGAGGTTTGTGAGAGTTAAGAAAGACGAAATCTTCACACAGGGCTAATTATGATCCACTGGGACTCGGTTTGTAGTGCGTGTTACAATAAAACTATAATGACAAGGTGTACGACACCCGAACTAAGAAATGAAGCTATCAAACTGAGAAAATTAGGTCTTTCCTATTCGGAAATTCGCAAACAGGTTCCTGTGGCTAAATCCACCCTATCGACTTTATTGAAAAATATAAAGCTGGGCAAAAAAGCCAAAAGGATACTCGGAAGTAAAGCTGTAAGCGCTCAAAAGCTCGGAGCAGAAGCTAAACATAATCAACGAGTCAAAAAGGAAGAGAAAATTAGAAAGTCCGCATTTTCTCAAATAACTAATATAACAAATAAGGAATTATTTTTGATGGGGGTAATGCTTTATTGGGCAGAAGGAACAAAATCTCGAGGAAACAATATATCACAATCAGTCGATTTTTCTAATTCTGATCCCAAAATGTTAAAGTTTTTTATGAATTGGCTTGAAGTTTGTCTTAAAATACCAAAAGACATGATCGCGCCCCGTATCTATATTCACGAGAGTAAGAGAGATAAAGTGGATGAAGTTTTAGAGTACTGGTCCAAGAAAATAGCAATTCCTAAGGAAAATTTCAGTAGAACTTGTTTGACAAAAACTGTTTATCCAAGGAAGAACAAGAGAAAAGACACTACTCAATACTACGGCCAATTGAGAATTAGAATAAAGAAAAGCACAGATTTAAATAGAAGAATTGCCGGTTGGATTGATGGAGTTGTGGATAGTAGTGGAGTAGCCTCAAATAATGGGGTATAATTACCGCTGCGTGGCCCCATCGTCTAGCGGTCTAGGACACAACCTTTTCAGGGTTGATACTTGGGTTCGAGTCCCAATGGGGTCACTGAGGGCCCGTAGCTCAATGGTAGAGCAATTCCCTTTTAAGGAAGCGGTTCTGGGTTCGAGTCCCAGCGGGCTCACTCTTCAATGGGGAGTCGTCTAATGGTAGGACAGCAGCCTTTGGAGCTGTTTATTCTAGGTTCGAATCCTAGCTCCCCAGCTCGCGTTGCTCGCTGGGTTTCTAGTATTTGAAGCACGAATTAGGGAAGAATATTTTGTGCCGCGAATCCTAGCTCCCCAGCCCTTCGACTCCTTTCAGTCGCTCAGGGCCTTCGGCCCACATTGCACACCCCTTTTTTAATGTATAATTTTCTTTAGCGACCTCAAAATGAATATTCTTTTTGTCACTGAAACATACCTTCCCTTTATTGCAGGTGTTTCTTCATCTTCCGATTCGATTGCCAGATATATGGTTTCACAGGGACACAGGGTAGTACTTGTTAATCCCCGGCCGATAATTGATAAGAAAGTTGAAGTCCCGCCGAATTTGGAGCTTATCTATACGCCTTCGGTTCCGGATATGTTTTATAAAGGGAAACCCCAGACAATTTTTCCCCTGGGAATGTCGGTAATTAATAAGGTTATACGGGAAAATAAATTTGACGTTATTCATATTCAGGAGCCCGGGTCACTGGGAGTTAGCGCCCTAATTCTTTCCAAAATTTACAAGATTCCGACAGTCGGAATGCTTCATTTTACACCTGAACAGGTCGGGAGAATGCTTCCGGGCAAGCCCGAATTCTTGGCAAAGCCGATTATGGAGGCTTACATCAAATTTATTTACAACAAATACACCGCCATAGCCGTTCCCACCCAGACATTTGTGGATTTTCTTAAGTCTATCGGAGTAACTAAGCCCGTCGAAGTTGTCTCAAACGGGGTTGATACAAATAAATTCTACCAGGGCAGTACTAATCTAAAGCTCCGGCAAAAGTACGGAATTTCCGAAAGTGACGTCGTCTTTTTCTTCCTGGGGCGCCTCGACGGAGATAAGAATGCCGCGACGCTGGTCAAAGCCATGCCTTATATGGATAATAATGTCAAATTGGTGATTGTGGGAAATGGGAAGCTCAAGGAAAGTTTGCACAAGCTTGCCGATGATTTAAAGGTATCCGAGAAAATTACCTGGGTCGAACATATCACGGATGCCGAAATGCCGGATTTTTATCATATTGCAGATGTCTTTACAATAATGTCGCCGTATGAGGTTCAGAGTATTGTTACTTTGCAAGCTTTGGCTTCCGGGTTGCCTGTGATTTGTGCTGATAGGGGAGCCCTTCCCGAACTTTGCCATGACGGTATCAATGGGTTTTTGGTTGATGTCTATGATTACAAAACCCTTGCGAAGAGAATGGATATCCTGGCGAAAAACAGGCCGATGAGGGAAAAATTCGGGGAAGAAAGCCGAAAAATAAGTTTAGCCCACCATAAACCGGACGTTCTGCATAAACTTGAGCTCCTCTATGAAAGAATAAAATGATATCTTGCCTTTTTGATAAAAAAGGTGTAATAATAACCTCATGTCAAAAAAGATATTCGGTTATTTAATTGTTGGACTTGTTGTAATTGCAGTTTTAGTTTTGGTCCACTTTTTCCTTACGAACGGATATTCAAATAAAGGAATCGGTACGGTTTCAAACACGCAGACTTCGGTTTCTGAAGCTACCACTCAGACTCCCGGAAAAACCGGAAGTGTGGCCTCGGGTAAGATCTCATTAGTCGTAACCTCGCCTCAGGACGGAAGCACTCTTGATTCAACGAATGCGACCGTTAAAGGGAAAACCACACCCAATGCAGACGTTTTTGTTAATGACCAGTCGGGTAAGGCTGACGCGAACGGAAATTTCTCGATCAGTATTGGACTTGACGAAGGAAGTAATCAGATAGTAGTATCGGTTAACGACTCGGAAGGAAATGCTACCGAGCAGGATTTAACAGTAAATGTGGCGTCATTTCAATAATATAAGCGAAGCTTGAAACTTGTGAAGTTATGACAAACAAAAAATACCTAAATTTATTTGTGGGCGGTCTAATGGCTTTGAATTTTTATAAAATAAACCAGATAAATCCCTCTATTCTGCCGGTTGCGACCCCTACACCTACAATTAAACCGATAAACCCCAACCTATTTAAAAAGATAGGTGTGATTGAGCTTAAGTTTACAAACAGGCGTGGAGAACTTAATAAGGTTACGGTAACAGCAAAAGATGCGACAAGCATCACTGTTGATAATGGGGGAGTAAGTGTTAAAGTCGATATTGACTCGAATACTCACTTCAGAAGGAAATTCTGGGGCAAGAGCTCTTTGGCCGAAATTTCCGTTAATGACAGCGTTGATGTTATTGGCAGGTGGACCAGTGAGGATAAAACCGAAATTAAAGCAGTTGTTATCAGGGATCTTTCAATTCAAAAGAGGTTTGGGGTCTTTTTCGGTACGGTTAAGACAATTACAGATACAGGTTTTGTCATGACTACGATCCAGAGAGGGGATGAAACTATCACTCTTGATCCGGCAACCAAACTTATAAATCGAAAAGGCCAGGTAATTACCGCTTCCGATATCCAGGTCGGACAAATAATCAGAGTCCGCGGGCTTTGGGACAGTGCCAACTTTACGGTAACTGAAATAACCGAAGTCAAAGATTTTAATTTGCCCCCGTTTGTGGCCCCAACGGTCGCTCCCTAAATAGTATAAAATTACTTCTGGAAATGCGAAAAATTTTTCCTTGTTTGTTAATTGTGGTGGCTTTTGGTTTACTTCTTTTAATTAAATATCCTCAAATTTTTAAATATGAATTTAACCAGAATCTGGTTCACGATTACCTCAGGAGTCAAGACATTGAGGATCCGCAAGGGAAGATCAAAGATAGGATTATTTTGTCGGACAGCGATCTTTATATTGCTTCGGGGTACCTTTATGCGACAGGGAGAAACCCCGTCAGTTATAACTTTCAGCATCCTCCCCTGATCAAATATCTATTCGGATTTTCAACTCTTTTGACCGGAAATCCGTATTTTGTCCAAGTTTTGTTTGGTTTGGCGCTTCTTTGCCTGACATACTGGCTGGGGGCAAAATTATTTAAAAATCCGGCCTTATCGCTTATCGCTACCGGCCTTCTTCTTATTGATCCGGTTTTTGGGGGGATGATGAACGCAGCACTTTTGGACCTCGGGCAGGCAGTTTTTGCGCTCGGATATGTTATTTTGATGTTCTTTTTTCCCGAGAGTTTTATTCTACAAGGTTTAGCTTTGGGGCTCTTCGCGGCATCAAAATTCTGGTCAACAGTGATTCTTTTTGTTGCCCTGATTTTTATTTACAAAATTCTTATCCGTAAGGAAAAGATTAATTGGGAAAAGACCGGAACAAGTTTTTTGATTGCCTTCTTGGTGTTTTGCCTTACCTATACAAAATCTTTTATCGACTCGCACGGTTTGTTTAATATCTTCCTCTTTCTTGCCAAAGACCTGAGGTTTATGCTGACTCACAATTCAACTGGATCAGTGGGCGGCCCTATTCTGTTATTTATTACCGGTTTTTTTGCTCCCTGGTGGCAAAAGGGAGTACTTCGGGCGGGGGATTGGAGTTTCATCTGGCCGGCGGGACTCCTCGCTTCTTTATTTTTAGCTATCAAAACCAAGTTGAAGAAAATCGAATCTTTCTTTTTCCTTTTACCCTTTACCTTTTTACTTTTAACCAGCACTCAAGTTCCGTTCACCAGGTACTTTATTATCATTCTGCCGTTTATTTACCTTAGTTTGGCAAGTCTGTTACTTTTAACCGTTTTAATTGCAAGAAATAAGAAAAATTCTGAGGAGAGAGAAAGGGAACAATGACCTCTTGGTTTAGGTTGATTTGCATCAGCCTTGTGAATCTACTTTTTTTCGGGTTGGATTTCTTCCTTTTTTTCTCCCGTTCGGCCTTGAGCCTTCTTGGTTATGTCCGGATCAACTTCGTCACCTTTGATAAACTCTATGTTTGGTCTCAGGTCTTGTCCGCAGCTACCCTCGATGTGTGGAATATCCGCAAGTTTTGCTAAGAGCCTTGTTGTATCTGTGCTCCACTCACCTTTATTGTCAGCAGTCGTAGGTACTCACCCCCTTTCCGAAAAAAAAGGAGCCCGTAGGCTCCGATGGAGTAGTCAAGAGAAACCCAAGATTTGTAGCCAAGCTTCCCATGCCTTTTTGTGGCAGGCACCCCCTATTATACTATAGTCATGCAAGTTTAGACAATTTGGGGGTTGAACTATTGAAAATAGAGGACTACGATTTTTCGGATGGTAGAAAAGCCTCGCCCCATTGTTACGCCGAAAGAAGAAGTTTGGGTTCATTGTGAGACATTGGCGGAAAAATATGGACTTGAACCCCTGCAAGTCCTCAAGGAGCTTGTTCGGATTGGTGAAGAAGCGGTTGACATAGGGGAAGGCGAAAGTAACCGGGGTAAAGAGGTAAATTTATTAGGTGGCAAGAAGGTTAAAATTAGTACCCTCCCTTAAAATAAAAGTTGAGTATTTCCCCAAAGGCGCCTATAATCCCCGTTAGTTTGCACATTTCTAGTTTAATATCCTAATTTCCTATTTCTCAAGGAGGTAGTATGAAGCTGACAATGGAAATGGCTAAAAAACTCCGCAAAGGGTACCCCATCATTTTTGAAAATGGGGACCCGACCTCGGTGGATTTTATCAGGGCAAGGGTGATCTTGATTGAAATCTACCGCATATCTTGCCTGGTTGAGATCACCGAAATCTTGGAGACCGGCGAGATTAACAAGAAAAAGGTGGGTGACCGGGTGGTTGCTACATACAGCGAACTTGAACCCGAACCTGAATAAAGGAGGTTGGAATGGCCTTAAGTAAAGAGCAAACCGAGAAATTGAAAGAGGGCGATATCCTGCGTTATACCACCCATTACGCATATGGGAAAAATCATATTGACGCAAGGGTGAAGGTTGTTGCGATTGGTCCCCACGGCCTTTTGGTCGAGATCATCGGGGTTTTCAGCAAGGGGGAAAATAATAAGTACTGTGAAGGTGCACGACTTTACGCCAGCTTTGAAAAATTGACAATCATAACCAAATAAAGGAGGCTGAAATGCCAAAATGGGAATATATGTTTGTCCGGCATTTTGACAATCGGATAATGGCAATTAAATTTCCAGGGTCCTCTAGCTATCAAGAGTTTGGAGTCGGACATCAGTCGGAATGGGAAGGTTGGCTCACAGAGCGCGGACTTGAAGGTTGGGAACTCGTATCCGAGTACACCTTAAATAAATCAAATTCAAAACATGCCACGCTCAAGCGGCCGATCGAAGGTAAAACCTGAAATGCTGCAACAGGCAAATCGTGAATTTGCCCCGAAGGCGTAGAAAAAGCAAGCTCTACGCCTTTTATTTTGGCAAAATTTTTAGTTGACTTTGAGTTGTTTTTACACTTTGCCAGATGTAAAGTCACACTGGTGATAAAAGAAATATTTTACAACTGCAAATTCAGGCATTGCGGCGGGTGTACCTTTGGAAAACCCGACGATCTGCCGAAACCGACAGGTGCCAGCGGCGAGTTCATGAATAAAGTCCACTTGAGATGGTGTCTGCAGCCTCCAAGAAACAACCCTGACCTTGTAGTTTGTGATAAAAAGGACCTTGAAGAAGTGATAGCGGAACGGTTTTTCCCACCGCAAGCGGGGAAGAATTAACCCATAGTTTGACTTTTAGGTTTGGTTGTGGTACACTTCAACCTCAGCTTGCACATTTTAGTCATAATTTGTTAAAGGAGACATTCGTGAGCGATTTGGGTTTCGGAAGAAAATTAGTTTTTCTGGAAAAATTGGGCCACGGTTAATGAAAACTGCCTATGGGCCCTTTCTAGTTATAAGGGTTGACTTGCGGGATTTTGGGTGATACCTTTCGGGTATGCCAAAGGCCGAAGAAAAAAGAGAATCAACTCCGGAAACTCTAAAAGAGAAAGCTATTCGTTTAATTTATGAACAATATGGACTGGCTGCAGAGGCTAAATCTCGTGGTTTAACTTCGTTTGGGAGCATTGACCCTGAATTTACCCGTGCGTTAACAGCGCAACACCTGGTGGAATTCGCTTCAGAATTGGGAATATTGACAGATGAAGAGTCAGAAAAATTAAAAAGAGAATATTGGGACAACCGTGACCAAATCCCCACAGATTTGCCCAATTCCCGAATTTAAAACACATTGGGCGGCCATTGACCAGATCCTTAATCCGCTGTATACTACTCCTTACACAATGAAAAAAGTGTAAACAGATGGCCGGGAAGCTTATGGCAGCCGCCACCTGGCGGTTTTTTTCATTTTTAGGGTTGACTCGCCTCATAGGTTGATAACTCTTCACGAACGTTAAAAGTAATAAACTTCAGATTTTATAGTAAAGAAAAGCCTTGTTAGATTTTTTGTATATGGACTTTCTGCCTACTTGGAGTCTGAATTTTATTACTTTTTAGCCTTTAGCTCATTAAAAGCCGAAGAAGGAAAAGTTAATTTCCCAAGCCTCTGTGCGAAGTTTGGGAACGGTCCGAATAGTTACGTATTCGGAATTCAAGATATGGCTGGAAGCAGGATCGTCACTCCGATTTATCGGATGTGGCACTATTTGAGGGTTTGATCCTGGCCCAGGATTAACGCTGGCGGTATGCCTTATGCATGCAAGTAGAACGCGTTCCGCAAGGGACGAGTTGCGAACGGCTGAGTAATGGATAGGAATCTCCCCAATGGTGTGGAATACCTCATCGAAAGATGAGCTAATACCACATGACCTCGCAAGAGAAAAGCGCTTAACTGCGCGCCGATGGATGAGCCTATCTCCCATCAGGCTGTTGGTAGGGTAATGGCCTACCAAACCTATGACGGGTACCCGCCCTGAGAGGGGAAACGGGCAGAATGGGACTGAGACACGGCCCATACACCTACGGGTGGCAGCAACAGGGAATCGTACGCAATGGACGAAAGTCTGACGTCGCAATACCGCGTGGAGGATTAAGGCCTTCGGGTTGTAAACTCCTTTTATAGTAATAGAGATGTTATTAAGAATAAGCACCTGCTAACTCTGTGCCAGCAGCCGCGGTAATACAGAGGGTGCAAGCGTTATCCGGATTTATTGGGCGTAAAGCGTTTCGTAGGCGACTCGGTAAGTTATCTTTTTAAGACCACGGCTTAACCGGGGGAAGGGAGGTAATACTGCCGGGTTTGACTTCTGGTGGGGCTTCTGGAACTGATGGTGTAGTAGTGAAATACGTTGATATCATCAGGAACTCCGAGGGCGAAGGCAGGAAGCTAATCAGGTAGTGACGCTGAGGAACGACAGCTAGGGGAGCGAAAGGGATTAGAGACCCCTGTAGTCCTAGCCGTAAACTTTGCTTGCTAGGGGTTAGGATTTATTTTCTGGCCCCGTA
>Ga0209777_10007357_pt1 | contig 12238 bp, 11 predicted proteins | sample FrelakmetHBP12HB_FD_187147 | JGI IMG/M metagenome (GOLD analysis project Ga0209777, IMG submission 187147) | Freshwater lake sediment microbial communities from the University of Notre Dame, USA, for methane emissions studies -HBP12 HB (SPAdes)... | ecosystem: Environmental > Aquatic >... | reverse complement strand
TGGCTTATCCTAAAAAAAATCATCACCGCAAAGAAAAACATTGCCGGGGTTGATGTACCGGTTTTTGAACGCGTAGATTTTGATCCGGCGGAGTATGATTTATTCCTGACGCCTCTCTGGGTGGATGCAGTCTTAGAAATATTAAGGGATATGGTCTCTTTACGAGAAGAGATACGGGTTATTGAACAAGGAATATCTATTCTAAAGCACGAATTGCGTATTACCACGCAGCGTGTCAATCTGTTCGAAAAGGTAAAAATCCCCGAGGCAAAAGAGGCAATCCGCCTGATTAAAATCTATATCAGCGACCAGATGACCAATGCCGTTGGTCGCAGCAAAATTGCCAAAAATAAAATTGAAGAAGCTGATTTTGAAGAGGTGGTGGTATGATTGTTCCGATGAAAAAGGCTACCATCCTTTTCGAAACCGGAGACGCAGAAGCAACGGTAAAATATTTGCGTACATTAGGGGTTTTACACGTTGAGCACCAGAATCTGCCTGAAGGAAGGGATATATCCGCGCTCCAGGAAAAAGTGGCTTTAATTAATTCCTCGTTTGATGTCCTAAATCAGACAATAACTTCAGACAAAAACATTCAACCTCAGAATAAGATCACCGGTGACTGGATAGCGGTTGTAAACCACATCGTCGAACTGGGCAAGCGCCAGGAACAACTAGCGTCCTCATCCGGAAGTATAATCGGTCAAATCAATGAGTGGGAGCGCTGGGGCGACGTTGATATCAAACAGATACAGCACCTGAACCAAAATGGTATTTTCCTTAAGCTTTACCAGGTACCGGTAAAAGAAACTGGATGTTTTCCCGATGACGTGATAGTGAAAACGATATTTACTACAGGAAATATCGCCCATTGCATAACAATATCCCGCAGGCAGTTCGAATGCGTTTATCAAGAAATTCTTCCACCAAAGGAAAGCTTGTCTTTGCTTAAATCGCGGCTCGCCGATAATAACAAGGTCATGGAAATGATGAAAGGCGATATTATAATATCCGCTTGTTTCTATGAGGACCTTTCAGGAATAAAGAAAAAACTGGAAAAAGAGATCGAATTCCAGCAGGTATTGAGCGGCATGGGAAAGGAAGGGGCAATCAGTTATGTAACGGGATACATCCCTTCTGACAGGGAAGGGCACCTGATTGCCAAAGCTAGGAGCAGAAAATGGGGGATCGTAATCACTGAACCTTCGGCCTATGATAATGTGCCGACGCTCCTGCGCAATCCCGCATGGGTCAATATGATAAAGCCCGTGCTTGGGCTCCTGGGACTCACACCCGGATATCGTGAACTTGACGTAAGTATGCTGTTCCTGATTTTCTTCAGCATATTTTTCGGCATTCTGATAGGTGATGCCGGGTATGGTATGGTCTATATACTTATCACCTTCATGATCAGTTTCTGGTTACAGAAAAAGATGAAGCTGAATACGGAGATGAAAACGACTTTTTCGCTTTTTTATCTCCTGGGTTCCTGCGCAATCATATGGGGTATCCTGACCGGTACCTTTTTTGGTCAGGGATGGTTGCAGCCCCTCGTTCCGCAGTTAAACAACCCCGAGTCCATGGAAACGTTCTGCTTCTTTTTGGGAGCGTTGCATTTATCCATTGCCCACTCCTGGCGGGCATTTTTGAAATTTCCGTCGCTTACTGCGCTTGCTGACGTCGGTTATATCTGCATACTCTGGACTGCATTTTTCCTGGCGAGGACGTTAGTTCTGGGAGAGGCATTTCCACCCTTTGGGATATGGCTGGTTGCCACAGGGATTATTCTCGTGATTTTATTTACCAGCCCCCAGGCACGGGTGTTCAGAGGCATCGGAGAAGGGCTGGGAACGGTGGCGTTGAGCTTTATGAATAATATTACTGATGTGATCTCGTATATTCGTCTTTTTGCGGTTGGCCTGGCTGGTCTCGCCATAGCAGAGACAACGAACACCATGGCATCCGGATTTGGCAGTGGGGTCGTTGCATTAGCGGTGGGTATCGGAATTCTTATCATCGGCCATGGCTTAAACATTATTTTAGGAATCATATCAGTACTTGTGCACGGAGTCAGGCTTAATGTACTGGAATTTTCCGGGCATGCGAACGTAACATGGAGTGGATTTACATTCGAGCCGCTCAAAGAATGAAGAGGAGGATATCATGACTGGGGATCTGGGAATGGGTCTGGTGCTTGGCCTGTCGGCCTTAGGGTCTGGTGCCGGAGCTGGTGTTGCCGGAATGGCCGCGATAGGGGCATGGAAGAAGAAATACAGCCAGAATAAGCCGGCGTCATTTATGCTCCTTGCTTTTGTTGGTGCACCGCTTACCCAGACGATCTATGGCATGATCGTCATGAACAGGATGTATGAATTTGCCGCACAGGGCAATGACCTTTGGGGTATCGGGGCTTTTTGCGGCGCGGCTATAGGTCTTTCTGCATATTATCAGGGCAAATGTGCTGCCTGTGCCTGCGACGCCATGGAAGAAACCGGCAAAGGATTCGGCAACTATATGATCATTTTGGGTTTCACCGAAACCGTGGCCCTGCTTGTGATGGCGTTTACGCTGGGGATCCTGGGGCGGCTTGCCTAGGTATAAATTCGCATAGTTCGCTCGGGTATATCATACCTGTCCAGTATTTTGGATAGGTAAAAAATAACCTGATTATTTTTGAGGAGAAGAGAACGGCAGATGTTGAGATCTCAGGCACAATCTCTCCTAAAACGTACTATATACAAAAATGTAAGGAATTAAAGCAGTACCGGCATGCCTTCCGTTATGAAGTCATCCGGAGAGTTCAGCCTTTTTCGTTCCCATTCATTCCGGCTTACGGACGATGATCACCGGCCGTTTTGCGTTCATTACGACTGTATATGTGGTGCTGCCGAGCAAAAGTTCACGGAACCAGCCTTTTCCATGGGAGCTCATCCAGATGACAGATACGTCCTCCTCATCGGCAATTCTCGTGATCTCGTGGGCAGGCCCCCCGCTCCTTACGATTGTCCTGACTTCGATGCCCTGTGCGGCAAGACTGCTGCGGATTGCTTCTATCTGACCCTTCGCCTTATGGACAGCATCCTCGATCTCAGCTTCAGTCTCGCCCTGAGAAACAACATGGAGAAGGATAACCCCTCTCACCCCCTTTGTCCTGCTGAGAAGGGCTATCGCACTGTCTGAGTATCGGGAAAAATCAATCGGACAGAGGACCCGGAAGAGTATCATCGGGCAGAACATTTGATAGGTCTTCCCCTTCATCTCCTCGATGATTTTATGGCGCATAATCAGCACATTGGTCCTGCTGCGGCGGAGGACCGCCATCGATACGCTGCCAAGGAGGATCCCTTCCACGAGGCTGTTCCCCCGTGCACCGATAACGATCAGGGAAACGCCTCTTTCCTCGGCTGTTTCGATGATTGCTCCGGCAGTGTCGGATGAGGTCTTTACTGCCGTTGTCACCCTGAGGTTCTGGCTGAGGTTTTCAACGTAGCGTTTCTCATCCCTGAGTAAATTATTTTCGCCGGTCCGGAAGAATGTATCACTTATCTCTCCACCTCCTCTCGGAGATCTGGACTCTTCGACAACGTGGAACAGGATGACCTCCCGGGCTCCTGGAAAACCGGCTACGCAGTCGAGTGTTCTTTTCGCGTACTCTGAAAAATCTGTCGGGAACAGTATTTTTTCAAACATAAATTACACCAAGAGATATACCAAAGGCCAGGCAGCAGACAAGGCGAAATGGACGGGACTCTTTTGAACAATAAATACTGTTTACGATATTTAATGCTATCTGGATATGGAATCGACTGAATGACCTGATGCCAACCCATGACCCGGTGCATGGATGCAGGTATCCTAAAAAAAAGAGGGAGTGTCCTGGCCTGCCGGGATGCACATGGTCAGGAATGTGGGGGAGGGGCGGACGTAGACATTCCACCGAAAAAAAACTACCAGCCATGGATAAAATCGGGGAGTTGAATATCATGAGTGCACTCCTTCCTGATTTTCCTGCATCATCCTTTAGTCTTTTTGGTATACGGTCATTTCATCGAACCAGGCATGGTTTTTGTATGTAGCATCACTAGGCTATCGTAATTAATGGGGGAACATCGCCCTGAAACGGAGGCAGGATGAAGGTTAAGGCCCCGGGAGCGTCTGAATCGGGTACATAATCACTCTGACATATTCCTTAAATCTGTGACATCCAACATCCAGTGCGTGGATTGGGACAATATCCCTCTTTTTATTAAAATAAATTCTATAAAAAATTCATGGAATACGGCTTTGGCAAAGCAGAATCGGGCAATAGAAACATTTATCGTTTGGGAATAGGAGTATTGACATTGACCATATTTAATTTTTGCCTATGATGAACAATACGTCCGAACTTATTGACAAACTGAAAAAAGGGGCAGTTGACCGTTGCCGGGAGCGGATTATTGAGGCACGGCAGAACCTAAAGGAAAAAAGTTTTACAACCAATAATTGCCGCCAGAATCATGGTCTGACATCACATTCGAAAAAAATGCGGGGATTATAACAGGTGTTGCAGATGGCAGAAGAAAAATCGTTATTGCAGCAAATCCGGGAAAAAGAGCTGACAATCAGCATCAAAATTGATGAGACAAGAAGGGAAGGTGAGGAGATCATTCTCAATGCGAGGAAAGAAGCCTCGGAAATGATTGAGACCTCAGAGAGAGAGGGGAAAAAGACTGCCCAGGAATATTATGAAAAAGAAATGGAAAAATTAAGAAAAGAAATTGAGCAGCTCAGAAATCAGAGCAATCAACAGGCGTTATTGGTTCAGGCAGCGGGCGAGCGCAATTTACCCTCAGCAATAGATAAAATCGCAAAAGTTGTTTCCCTGGAGTAGAGCGATATGCTTCAAAAGATGAAAAAGGTTCAGGTACTGGGGCCAAAAAAAGATCTTCAGAGCGTAGTCGACGTCCTGTATCACTCGGGAACAGTCCAGCTTGAGGATATATCCAAAACAATCCGCCACGGGGATACACTCTTAAGGAAGATGGATATCGAAAAAGGAGGAGATATAGCAAACACCCTGGTAAAAATAGGGGGAATTTTCCTTTCCCTCCCTAAAATTAACTATAATACCAAGAAGCAGGAACAAATCTATGACGAATTGCAGCAACTCAGCCACCATGACCTGCTTGCGAGGGCAAATCACGTAATCGAGGAACTCGAATCGACCACAAAGGACCTTGCCGTAAAGAAGAATGATCTGGAGTTTTCCCTTGGCGCAATGGACAGGTACGAAAAAATAATTAAAAAAATTCAGCCTCTGGAAAGCCAGTTGCCGATTTTAGAGGGTTTTGAAGTCACAGTAATCCTCATCCAGCGGGAGTATAGGGAGGTTTTAGACTTCATCAAAAATACACTGGTAGAAATTACAAAAAAACAGTTTGAAATGATTTCTGCAGATATCGATGAAACAACTATTGCTGCGGTTATCGTGTTCAATAAAAGATATACAGACGGGGTTCACTCGCTCATATTCTCCCAGAATGTCAATGAGGTGCGGCTGCCCCACGAGTTCCTTGGTAAGCCCTTCAATGAAATTCTTCAGATGATCTCTGTAAAGAGGATGAAATCCATTGATGAGATGGCGGCAATCGATGAAAATCTGGTAAACCTCGCCACGGAATGGTACCAGGAACTTGCGGTGCTCAAAAAAGTGCTTGAGGACAGGAACGCAGAAGTAGGTGTATTCGGCAAATTCGGTCAGACGGAATACACCTTTGTAATTCTGGGCTGGATCCCCAAAAAATACCTGGAATCCACAAAAAAAGCACTGAAAGATGCCTTCGGTAACAGGGTTTTTGTGAATGAGCTTGAGGTAAGTCCGGAAAATATGGACGAGGCCCCCACCTTCTACGACAACCCTGCGATCGTAAAACCCTTTGAATTTCTCTTGCAGATGGTCAATGCACCAAAGTACCGGGAGGTTGATCCAAGTCCGCTGCTTGCGCTCTTCTTCCCGTTCTTCTTTGGTCTCATGGTGGGGGATATTGCATATGGGATCATCATCCTCGTCTTTGCCCTGATTATAAAAAAGAAATATAAAATGGAGCTCTGGCTCCAGCACCTGATGAACATCCTCATTATATCATCTATTCCGAGCATCTTTTTCGGGTTCGTCTTTGGGGAGTTCTTCGGGAATTTCGGTGAAATGATGGGCTGGATTCATCCCATGACAATCGCTGGTGTCACCTGGAACAGGGTTGAGGCGATAGTTCCCATGCTGATCCTCGCTATTGCGATTGGTGTATTTCATATATTCCTCGGTCTCAGTCTGGGAATCCTCAACGCGATTACTAAAAAGAGCAAGAAACATGTGATGGAAAAGGCTGGAATGATTATCGTAATCACGGGACTGATCCTGGTCATCGGTGGGGCGGCAAAGATAGTTCCGGATATTCTCCTTCAGATCGGCGTGGTACTGGTCGTCATCGCTGTGCCGCTGATTATTTATGGTGGGGGGTTCTTCGGAGTATTCGAGATCATAAGCACCGTGGGAAATATCCTCTCCTATGCCAGGATTATGGCAATCGGTATGGCGTCTGTCATTCTTGCCCTTGTTGCCAACAAGCTCGGGGGGATGACGGATGTAGCAGTGCTCGGGTTTTTCATCGCTGCCCTGCTGCATATAATGAATCTTGTGCTTGCGATTTTCAGCCCGTTTTTGCATTCCTTCAGGTTGCATGTAGTCGAATTTAATTCCAAATTTTTTGAGGGCGGGGGAAAGATGTACAAACCCTTCAGAAGTGAAAAGGAGGATGAAACCGTGAAATGAACACGGAGCCACCCGCTGGTTTGGCAAACATTCTGTACAGCAGATTGAAAACTTCTAATAAGCATCATATCATTAAACAAAAAAAAGAGGTGTGGTAAACATGGTGGATTGGGGTATTCCCATTGGAGCTGGAATTGCATTTGGACTTGGAGCTTTAGGAACAGGAATTGCACAATCAAAAATCGGATCTGCCGGCGCCGGGACTATTGCAGAGAGACCTGAAACATTTGGTCTCATGGTGATACTTGTGGCGATTCCTGAAACTCTGGTCATTCTTGGTTTCGTGGTCGCGGCAATGATCATGATCATGCTCGTGTGAATGGAGGGGATGGTCAAGTTACAGCCGGTAAATCTGCCATGATGTACTAACCTATGTCAAACCGGTCGTTTGGTGGAACTGCGAACTATTGAGGAACATGCGGGATCGGACATAAATGTATTGGTCCTAAAAAAGCTTTAACAGGGATTGGTGGTGCGATGTCGATTGAGCAGCTGATTGAATCAGTGGAGGTAAGTGCTGGTGAAAGAATCACGGAAATGAAGGAAAATGCATACAGGCAATCGGTGGAGATACGAAAGGGGGCTGAGGGGAAGGATGAGGTAATCAAACAGAAGCATCTGGATGCAGTTAAAAAAACCGTAGAAGCTGAACGTAACAAATTAATTGCAAAGATTAAAGAAGAAACCCGGATGCAGTTTACCCGGACCAAAGATGAAGTATATAAGAAAGCCTTTTTTGAAGCCCAAAAAATTCTCTCATCAGCACGATTGCGTGCAGATTACGAGAACAATTTCAGAAAAATGCTAAAAGAGGTGGTTTTGGAGCTTGAAGGGGAAGAAATCCAGCTGCACATCGATAAAATAGATGAGAACCTCTGTAAAAAATTGTTATCCGAACTTAAACTGAAATGCGAGGTAGTTACCGATATTACCAGTGCGGGAGGTCTGAACGCGAGCACAAAGGATGGAAGGTTCATCATCTTCAACACAATAGAATCGAGATTTGAGACGGCAAAGGCTCTTTTAAAACCAGAAATATTTACTACGCTCTATGGTGGTCAGAGTGGAGTATGATTATGTAAATGCCCGGATAAAAGGCATGAAAAGTCGCCTGCTCGCTCCTCCCGTGTTTGAAACCCTGATCCTCAAACCCGATGTTGAATCCATTATTGCTGAGCTGGAAAATACTCCCTATAAACAGGAGATTGAAAAGGCAACCGTCCAGTATTCCGGGATTAAGTGTATCGAAGTTGCCTTACGGAAGGATTTCACCAATGCCTTCCGAAAGATTTTAGGTTTTATGAAAGGGGGAGAATCCGAGACGTATATCAACATTCTGCTGAGCCGGTGGGATATCCAGAACATCAAAACCATTCTCCGGGGAAAGAATATCCATATGACGTCAGCGGAGATTGTCGAATGTCTTGTCCCGGCAGGGCAACTTGATGATACCACGCTCATTGAGCTGATCAAGCAGCCGGATGTCAAGGCGGTCATCGATCTCCTTGCAACATGGGGGATCGAATATGCCAAACCATTAACCCGGAATTTTAAGGAATACTCTGAAAAAAGGGATCTATCCATTCTTGAGTATGCCATTGACAAATTTTACTATGAAAATGCATTAAACAAATTAGGCGAAGATTCCTACGATTCCCGCATCATTCTGGATATGATAACCACGGAGATTGATGTGACCAATATCAAAAATGTCCTGAAGATGATAAGGGACAAAATCGAGATTGAAGAGGCAGAAACATTCCTGATCAAAGGCGGTATTACGCTTGATATCGAGAAGTTGCTCTCCATGCTGAGATCCGGGACACTTGAGGGAGCGATAAAGGTCCTGGACGCCACGCCATACAAGTTTCTCTCGGAACTTCCCGCAGATGTGTTCAAGACAGAAAAGATATCAGTATTTGAAAAAGAACTCGAAAAATATCTGATTAAACGAGGGATAAGCAGGTTTCTCGGTGATCCGCTGAGTATTGCCGTTGCAGTCGGGTATGTCTGGGCGAAATATAACGAGATCACCAATATCAGAATCATCGCGAGGTGCAAGACTGCCGACATAACAGAAAAAGAAATCCGGGAGGAATTGATTTATGTATAGGTTTGTCGTGGTCACCGATCCCGATTCTGCACCAGGGTTCAGGCTTGCCGGTGTGGATGTAATCGAGGTATCAAATCTGGATGAGGCAAAGAAGATCATACCCCCCCTGATGTATAAGGACGATACGGGAATCGTTGCGGTCAGTGAAGATTTCATGGCAGCTCTGGACGAAAAACTGCTGGAAAAAATCGAAAAGACATACCGGCCGATCATTATTCCGATTCCCGCCAGGGTCAAGGGTCTCGAGAGAACAAGTTACATCGAACGGCTGCTGCAGAGAGCAATCGGGTATAATATCGTCATTAGGAGGTAGGGGTCATGATTGCGGGAGTTATATCGAGAATTTCGGGGCCTGTGGTTCTTTCGGACCAGATGAGGGGCTCGAAAATGTATGATGTGGTGAAGGTAGGTGCCGAGGAGCTGAACGGGGAGATCATACGCCTTGACGGAGATCTGGCGGTTGTCCAGGTGTATGAGGACACCTCAGGCCTGAAAGTTGGCGAGAAAGTTGTGAACACCGATACGCCCCTTTCCGTTGAGCTCGGCCCGGGGCTCCTCTCCTCGATTTATGACGGTATTCAGAGGCCACTGCCGGTGCTGGTCAAGAGAAGTGGCAGTTTCATATCCCGGGGAATTTCCGTTCCCGGGATTGATAAGGAAAAGAAGTGGGATTTTGTCGCATCCGCAAAAAAAGGAGATACGGTTTCTGGCGGAGACATAGTTGGGACGGTAAAGGAGTACAATATAGAGCACAGGATCATGGTTCCTCCCCCTGTTTCCGGTACCATCAGGGAGATCCGCAGCGGTGCGTTTACTGTAGAAGACCCCATCTGCATTCTCGATGATGGCACTCCCATAACAATGCTGCAGAAATGGCCCGTGAGACGGGGGAGGCCCTACAAAAAAAAGCAGGACCCGCGTTCGCTCCTTGTCACCGGGCAGAGAATTTTTGATACCATGTTCCCGGTGGCCAAGGGGGGGACTGCCATGATCCCCGGTGGTTTTGGTACGGGAAAGACGGTAGCGGAACAGACACTTGCAAAATGGTCGGATACCCAGATCGTTGTATATATCGGCTGCGGGGAGCGGGGAAATGAAATGACGGATGTCCTGACAGAATTTCCCGAACTTGTGGATCCGCGGACGAAGATGCCTCTTATCCAGAGAACGATCCTGATTGCAAACACGTCGAACATGCCGGTGGCGGCCAGGGAGGCTTCGATTTATACGGGCATCACCATGGCAGAGTACTACCGGGACATGGGATATGACGTTGCGCTGATGGCTGACTCCACATCACGATGGGGCGAGGCATTACGGGAAGTCTCGGGCAGGCTGGAGGAGATGCCGGGCGAAGAAGGCTATCCCGCCTACCTTGCTACGAGACTTGCGGCGTTCTATGAGCGTGCCGGCAGGGTTGTCTGCCTTGGGTCAGATGAACGGTTGGGATCCATTACCATTGTCGGTGCGGTATCTCCCCCGGGAGGCGATTTCTCAGAGCCCATCACCCAGAATACGCTGAGAATTGCTGGAACGTTCTGGGCACTGGATACAAGTCTTGCGTACAGGAGACATTTCCCTTCGGTGAACTGGATAAAAAGTTATTCGCTCTATCTGGACAGCATTCAGGAATGGTTTGTGCAAAGCGGATTTGATGAATGGAAAGAGATGCGGGACGTGACCATGTATCTGCTCCAGAAAGAAGTCGAGTTACAGGAAATCGTGCAGCTGGTCGGTCCTGATGCCCTGCCTGAGAGTGAGAAGGCAATTCTGGAGGTTACACGAATGATCAGGGAAGATTTCCTCCAGCAGAGTGCCTATCATGAAATCGACTCTTTCTGCCCGCTGGAGAAGCAGTACTGGATGCTCAAGGTGATCCTAAACTTCTATAATCGGACGAGTGAAGCGATGAACAGGGGAGTTGCCCTGAACAAAATCCTGAAACTGCCCTTAAAACAGGAGATCGGCAGGATGAAGGAACTGCCCGATGTCAGCAAAATCAAGGATCTCATCGGGGAGATCGATAAGAATATTGCTGCACTGGAGGTGGAAAGATGAAGCCGGTCAGCCTGCTGACAAAAGAGTGCAAGACGGTCAACTACGTCTCCGGGCCTTTGATTTTCGTCCAGTCTGTTAAAGGGGTCTCTTATGGTGAAATCGCACAGATCACTCTGCCTAACGGGGAAGTGAGAACAGGGCAGGTACTGGATATCTCGCGGGACCTTGCGGTGATTCAGGTATTTGAGGGTACCAGCGGAATCGATAATAAAGAGACCCGGGTTCGGTTTACCGGCAAACCGCCGACAATAGATGTGTCTATTGACCTGCTGGGGAGGATCCTGAACGGGGTAGGAAAGCCCCGGGACGGAGGTCCCGACATCATTCCGGAAACAAGCCTGGATATCAACGGGATGCCTATCAATCCGTACGCCAGGGACAAACCAGCTGACTTCATCCAGACGGGGATGTCCACTATTGACGCATTAACTACTCTTGTCAGGGGCCAGAAACTCCCGATATTCTCCGGTGCCGGTCTGCCCGCAAACAAGCTTGCCGCCCAGATCGCCCGCCAGGCAAAAGTACGCGGGGAAGGGGAGAACTTTGCGGTGGTCTTTGTCGCCATGGGGATCACTTATAAAGAAGCATCGTTCTTTATGGATGATTTTGAAAGAACCGGTGCCCTTGAACGTGTGGTCTTTTTCATGAACCTTGCCGATGACCCGACGATTGAGAGGCTCGCAACGCCGAGGTGTGCTCTGACTGTCGCAGAATACCTCGCGTTCACCCACAACCTCCACGTCCTTGTGATCCTGACGGACATGATCAACTATTGTGAGGCATTGAGAGAGATCTCAACGGCACGGGAGGAAGTCCCGGGAAGGAGAGGGTATCCCGGTTATATGTATACGGACCTTGCCTCCCTCTACGAACGCGCCGGGCGGATCAAGGGAAAGACGGGATCCATCACCCAGATCCCCATCCTGACCATGCCCGACGATGATATCACCCATCCGGTGCCGGATCTCACCGGCTACATTACCGAAGGACAGATCGTGCTCTCGCGGGACCTGTACAGGAGGGGGGCGAACCCGCCCATAGATGTCCTTCCCTGTCTCTCCCGACTCATGAACCTCGGCATCGGTGCGGGAAAGACGCGGGAGGATCACAGGAATGTGGCGGACCAGCTCTATGCCTCATACGCCTATGGGAGAGACCTGCGGAGGCTGGTCGCGATCGTCGGTGAAGAAGCATTAACAGAACTGGACAAGAAATACCTGAAGTTTGCAGACGAGTTCGAGAAGAAATTCATCACG
>Ga0209777_10007356_pt1 | contig 12238 bp, 11 predicted proteins | sample FrelakmetHBP12HB_FD_187147 | JGI IMG/M metagenome (GOLD analysis project Ga0209777, IMG submission 187147) | Freshwater lake sediment microbial communities from the University of Notre Dame, USA, for methane emissions studies -HBP12 HB (SPAdes)... | ecosystem: Environmental > Aquatic >... | reverse complement strand
GAAGGTCCCAGCAGCGCCACAATTGCGCCCATGGCGCGCAGCAGCCGGCGGCCACCCGCCGCGCCCACCCAATAGAGCAACGCGCCCTCCGCCAGCCAGCCCACGGTCAGAGCGTTTCCGTGGAAGCGCAGCGGCACGGCAATGACCGCAAACACCGCGGCGATCGCCCAGTGCAGACCCGACATTAATCCCTGTTTGTCGCCGGCCTCCTGTTCGCGTCGAAGCATGGCGAAGCCCAGGCCGGCCATCACCGCCGCCAGCGCCATCGTGTAGCCGGCAAGAATGTGGTTGTGGTTCTCCGCCGGCAAAATGCCGCTTAGCTCGCCGAAGAACGCCAGCGAGTTCGCAATGGGCAGCACCAACACGATCAGTTGCGGAAAGCCCCCGAGCTTCCCCTTCGGCAGCAGGCGCGTGATCAGCGGCACCGCCGCGAAGACGGCGAAGAACCCGGTGATGAAGAGGAAGGTTTCGCCAAAGGCCGCCTGTTCATACCACTCGTTCCGCCACGCCACGTAGAGCATCAGCGTGCCCAGCCATGCGCTGCCCACAATGCGCGGCCAGGTGCGGAAACGCTGCAGGATGAGCGCCGCGGCGTCCAGCATGAGCAGGTAGCTGAGCAGAGTGCCCTCGGCGTTCACGTCGCGCCCGGCGAGTACCGGCGTCAGGAATCCGCCGATCAGTGCCAGCCCCATGAGCAGCTCTGCATCCTGCGCCAGCGCCAGCCATGCGACGCCCGCCGTGACCAGCACCATGGCGAAAAATGCCGCCCACTGCGGCACGAGCGCGTACATATGGAACGCCGCCCACAGCGACAGGTACAGGATGCCGACGCCTACGGCCTTCAAGGAATACGAGAACGCCTTGTAGTCCTTGCGGCGGAAGCTCTCACTCCACCATACGAAGCCTACGCCCGCCGCCAGCCCGATCAGCACCCGCATGGTGGGGCCGATCCAGTTGTTCTCGAAGGCGTACTTTAGGAAGTACGAGACGCCGGTCAGCACCGCCACGATGCCCACGCGGTTCAGCCAGCGCGAGCCGATGCGTGACTCCAGCGATTCCGCCGGTTGCTGAACCGGCTCCGGTGCGGACGCCTGGGGCGCTCGCGCGGCCAGTTGTTCCACCAGTTGCGTGGGCGGAGGCGGCGGTGGGGTCGAACCGACATCCACCCTCAGCGGAGGCGGTGCCGCCTGTGGGTGCGCCACAGCTGCCGCGGCGGGCTCGTGATGGACGGCGGTGCGCTCACCCAGCATTTGCTCCAGCCGGAAGATGCGCTGTGTCAATTGCGCCAACTGCTCGCGCAGGAGTGCCAACTGCTGTTCGGTGTTCACGCGCGACAGATTACCACCGGAATGGTGCGTGCGAACAAGCTTTTTCTGCGAGTCATCAACCGACTGCGGGCGGCATATGCCGCGCCACGGCCGCGTGGTGCACAATGGTTGCTGGGAACGATGCGCCCGGAGGAAGCATGAGATTCCACACCGAATACCTGTCCTTCCACACTAAGCGGCACCGCGAGTACGTGCACATCACCCCGCGCGTCGAGGAGGTGGTCCAGCGCAGCGGCATTCGAGAGGGCATGGTGCTCGTTTCCGCCATGCACATCACCGCCGGAATCTACGTCAACGACAACGAAGACGGTCTCATCCACGACATTGACGAGTGGGCGGAAAAGCTGGCGCCCACGCGCCCGGACTATCACCACCACCAGACCGGCGAAGACAACGGAGATTCGCACCTCAAGGCACTGCTCATCCACCATGAAGTCATCCTGCCGCTGACTACGGGCAAACTCGACCTGGGGACCTGGCAGCGCGTTTTCTATGCTGAGTTCGACGGCCAGCGCAGCAAGCGCGTCATCGTCAAGGTGATGGGTGAATAGCCCAGCCCCCACATCGGGCACGCGCGGCCCCCCGGGGGGCGCCGCCGTGAGGCGCTGCCCGCAAAAGAAAAAGCCCGGCACTCGGCCGGGCCTCAAGTCTTCGCTAATTGCTCGTTGCTAATCGCTAACGGCGCTCTTCACAGCGAGCTCATGTTGGAGAGGAAGTCGGCGTTCGCCTTGGTTTTGCTCAGCTTGTCCACCAGCAGCTCCATGGCCTCCACCGGGCTGAGCGGGTTGAGCACGCGGCGCAGCACCCAGATGCGCTGCAGGTCGTCCTTGGGCTGGAGCAGTTCCTCCTTGCGTGTGCCCGAGCGCAGGATGTCAATCGCTGGGAAGACGCGCTTGTCGCTGAGTTTGCGGTCGAGGATGACTTCCATGTTGCCCGTGCCCTTGAACTCTTCGAAGATCACGTCGTCCATGCGCGAACCGGTCTCGATGAGCGCGGTGGCGATGATGGTCAGCGAGCCACCCTCCTCAATGTTGCGCGCCGCGCCGAAGAAGCGCTTCGGCCGCTGCAGGGCGTTGGAGTCCACGCCGCCGGAGAGCACCTTGCCCGAAGGCGGAACAATGGTGTTGTAAGCGCGCGCCAAGCGGGTGATCGAATCCAGCAGGATGACCACGTCGCGCTTGTGCTCCACCAGACGCTTGGCCTTCTCGATGACCATCTCGGCAACCTGCACGTGGCGGGCGGCGGGCTCGTCGAAGGTGGAGCTGATGACCTCGCCCTTCACCGAGCGCTGCATGTCCGTGACCTCTTCCGGGCGCTCGTCAATCAGCAGCACGATGAGCACGATCTCCGGGTGGTTGGCGGTGATGGAATTGGCGATGTTCTGCAGGATCATCGTCTTGCCGGCGCGCGGCGGAGATACGATGAGTCCGCGCTGCCCCTTGCCCACCGGGATCAGCATGTCCATGACGCGCGCGCTCATGTTGTCGCGCAGCGTCTCCAGCTTGATGCGCTCCTGCGGATAGAGTGGCGTCAGGTTGTCGAACAGGATTTTGTTGCGCGCTTCATCGGGCGACTCGAAATTGACCGCCTCGATCTTCACCAGCGCGAAGTATTTTTCGCCCTCGTGCGGCGGACGCACCTGGCCGCTGATGGTGTCACCGGTCTTCAGGTCGAACTTGCGAATCTGCGACGGCGACACATAGATGTCGTCGGGGCCCGGCAGGTAGTTGTAGTCGGGCGAACGCAGGAACCCGTAGCCGTCGGGCAGGATCTCCAGCACACCTTCGGCGAAGATGTGCCCCTCTTTTTCGCTCTGTGCCTGCAGGATCTTGAAGATGAGGTCCTGTTTGCGCATGCCGCTGGCGCCGGGGAGGTCCAGCTGGCGGGCGATCTTGGTCAGTTCCGTGATGTTCTTTTCTTTCAGTTCTGCGATTGTCATGCTCACCTACGAGAGACTTGCGGATGGCAGGTCGGCGGGTTAGTTGGGCAGCGCACGAACGGCGCGCGGCGGGGTTGTTCTCTCCGGCATCGCTCCTGGACGTTCTCCGCTTGCGGTCTGAATGACGATGGAAGCAGCGGACCGAAGCGCCCGGGGTATGCCTACAGGGTCTTCAGTCAGGCAGCGCGCCGTTGGGCGTCGCTGGCGTTAACAGGTTCGGCCAGAACATTGGCCCGGTCGGCGGTGCAGATCCGCTTCAGGATGTCATTGGTCGTATCTTCCACGCGCGTGTTCGGCTTGTGGAACTTGCGCGTCGCCTTTGACGCCACCTGACAGAGCAGGTACCGGTTCTGCAGCGTATGTAATGCTCCAAACACCTTATCAGAGCGCATTCTCTTTCTTCTCCTGTGCTCGGTTTGTACGCGGAACCAGCTTCGGCGGTTCCAACCGGGCGGTTTAACGCGCAGTGCCGCTCGCGTGCGGTCTGCAGACTTGATGAGGGCCGGGGTGGCTCGATTGAGCCCAAGTCACTGATTTCTAGGATGCCCCTTGCCCCAAATGAGTTTCACATTCTGGCGCCGCCGCTGAGCATCAATTGAACGGCCCACCTAGTTCCTGTGTCCCGAAACAGCACATGCCGTTTGCTGCAGAAGTCGCAGCTGAGTCCGTGTGACCGACCTGTTCACAACAAGTTGTGCCTGGAATCGCGTCGCACCCGCCCGATCATGGGGCACGGGATAGCAGCCGATAGGCTGCGAACACCCTTACAGTAACTGGTGCAGCGGTAAAATGCAACAGATTTCTTGCCAGTGCAAGCTATTGACAAGACGCCACTTACGTCTGTTTCCCTAAGCCAGTCGTGCTCCTGATTAGTCGTCCGGCAGTGCCATAGACGCTGCCATCCGCCATCCGTAAGCTGTTGAAACAAGAAATATTCCAACGCGCGCCTTAGCACTCTGCGGCAACAGATGGGAAGCACGGCATCACTTCTCCGCAGGACAGTAGCGCAGCTCCAGCAGGCTCGGATTCTCACCAGGAACCACGATGAACATCTCGTCGTAGGCATCGTCGGGAATCTTGATGCCGGGAAACCCCAGCAGGGAGAGCATCGCCGGCAGCGTGTCGCTGTGCCCCACGATGAGGACGTTGCCGCCGGCGGCGAGCTTACGGGCCTCCTGCACGGCGCGCTGGGTGTCGCGTGCGGGTATCACCATCGGCGTCAGATGGTTCGCTGCCAGCAGCGGCTCGGTTGTCTGCCTCGTCCGCTGCAGATCCGAGACGATCACGCCCGTCACGTGACTCGACCGCAGCGTGTGCGCCAGGCACTGCGCCCTTGCCCGGCCGATCGCGCTCAGCGGAACGTCGCTGGTCATGCTCTGCGATTCCTTCTCCGCATGACGCACCAGGATGATGGCACCGTTCTGCGCCAACGCGATGCCGGTGAACAGCAGGACTACTGGAACCAGGGTGAGTTTCTTCAAGATTACTTCTCCTTGCAGGCGTCTACTTGCTTGGATGCACGAATTGCGAATTCAGCTTGCAACGGCTGTCAGCCGCGGCTAGAATGCGGCCCCTGAGGAATACTATGCGCAAGCTCTTCCTGACTATCATCGTCCTCCTACTTTGCATGCCGGCACTCGCGGGGAAGGATGACAAGGAATTCAAGACCGGCAAGATCGTCACATTGCAGATGGAGATCACGCTGGCGTCCCAAGACAATTATCCGCTATTCCACGGCGACGGCCGCGATGCATACGGCATGACTGGGACCGGCACGTTCAGCGCGACGCCCCCTTATATGAGGAGTTACCTGGTGGTGCTCGATACCGCAGAGGAAACGATTACGCTGAAAGGGAGCTGGGAAGCCAGCGGAAAGCGCCCTGATCTGCAGTGCCCAAGCGAAGTGCAATATCATCTGGAAGGCTCGGAGTCTGTGCGGATCGCGGATCGTAACAATCGCAAGTTCGTTTTCAAAGTGGTAAAGCGCGAGCCCAAGCCCGCCGCGCCGCAGCAGCCTCCTGCAGCGCAGTCCGCACCAGTGCAGCCCGTGATGCCTCAGAAGTAGCGGTCGGCATTTTTCGCCACCAAGAGACTGCTATTCCCTCGACTCCAGTTTGAGCGCGGCTGAATTGATGCAGTAGCGCATACCCGTGGGCTGCGGGCCATCGGGAAAGACGTGCCCCAGATGTCCGCCGCAGCGCGCGCAGGTCACCTCCACGCGCCGCATCCCGAAGCTCACGTCCTCATGCTCTTCCACAACATTCCCGTTGACGACCTTGTAGAAGGCAGGCCAGCCGCAACCTGAGTCGTACTTTGCTTCGGAGGAGAACAGTTCCGCGCCGCACCCCGCGCAATAGTAGGCGCCCGGCGTTGTGGTGTGGTCATACTCGCCGGTGAACGGGGGCTCCGTTCCCTTCTTGCGCAGCACTCGAAACTGCTCCGGAGTGAGTTCGCGCCCCCACTCCTCATCACTCTTGCGGATCTTCTCCGTCATGAATCCTCCCGGCTGTGTATGTTGCATTGGATTCACCTGGGACAGCGCAGGGTTCGCGCTGCTGAATCGCCAGATTCAGCTGAACTGGCTGCGGAAGACCGCCTTAATGTGGGCGAGCCGGGCCTCCAGGCGGGCGGCCTCTTCCCCGAGGCCGAGTTCTCCGGCCAGGCGGATAGCGTCATAGAGCGCCTCCTTGGCGTCGCTGTAGTAAGCCGCGGCGGAGCTGGGCGAGTGCGCGCGCTCGTACATGTCATCGTAGGCCTGCTCGGCGAACTGCCTGCACGCTTCGAGTTGTTTGAGCTTCTGCTCGCGTTCCGGATCGCTCATTGCGGACAGGCTCCGGTAAAGTCACAGCTTGACTGCAACGATGGAAAAGGGATTATAGCCCGCAGCTCGGGCTTGTGAGCGTGGGCATGAAGCAATTCTCATCCTGTGTTTCGGCCGGCCGACTTCAGCCGGCCGCACGCGGCAGGCCCCTGCCGCTCACCAAGTAGGTGGCGAAGCTGCCGAGCCAGTGCCCGCCCTCGTAATGTTCGCCGGTCACCGCTGCCAGGCCGACCTGCCGGTGCCGGTGGGCCGCAGCGCGCATTGCGGCCAAGCGTGCATCATCCTTCGGCAGGCCGCCGACGATGCCCTCCAGCATCCAGGCGCGGCTCAGGTTCAGCCCGTCGAGGTGCGCCAGTTTGCCGTCGCTCCGGTCCGGCGAAACGGCCACTGGGAGCCAGTCCGCAGTGTCCGTTGCCGGAACCTCCGTCAGAAACCCGCCGAGCCACGGCGCGAACTCCGGAGGCGGCAGCACGCGGCGCATGAGGTCAGCTTCGCCGAGGCACGGCGAGAGGAAGTCCTCTCCCGACGGCTCATAATCCAGCGGACCGTTGCGGTCGGCGAGAAAGAAGTGCCGTGCCCTCTCTTCGAGCAAGCCGGCAAAGCTGCGTTTGCCGGCGACATGCGCGTAGTCAAGCATCAGCCCCATGGCAAAAGCCGTCTGCGTATGCTCGCCGGCGCGGATTGGGTGCGCAAGCTTCGGCAGCCACGCGCTCAGGCGTTCCAGCGCGGCCATTTCGAGCGCCTCCAGGTTGGCGGACCACTGCCGTGCCTGTGGTTCGTCCCACTCGCGGAGTTCCGCCGCCAATTGCAGGAGCCACGCCAGCCCGTAAGGGCGTTCGAAGCTGGCGCGCCCTTCCCTGCGAATGTAGGCTGCTTCCTGCGCCAGGTTCTCTGCCGTGAGGCTCCGCGCCAGGGCGTCGCACGCATCCCGCGCGAAGGCAGCTTCAGGAAATCTGCGCACCAGCCGCGCCAACAGCCAGTGTCCGTGCACGGAGGAATGCCAATCGAAGCAGCCATAGAAGGCCGGGGTGAGCCTCCGCGGTGGCGCCACATCGGCATCGCTGTTCAGGACGTGCGCAATCTTGTTTGGATATTCACGGTGAACGCAGGCCAGTGCCAGCCGCGCAAAGCGCTCGGCGGCCCCGGCATCGAGAGTCGGCTGGGCGGGTAGTGCCGGATCGCGGTTCATAATCACTCGAGCGCAGCGCGCAGCAGTTAAGTCAGACGCGCCGCCAACCTACGCGGGCATTCTAAGGCATTGTCAAGCCTTCGAATCGCAGCTCTTTCGACCCCGACGCGGGCTCCAGCTGAGAAGCCCCATGCAAGCCGAGCAGACTTGAATGGGGCAATGTGAATTCCAGCGGAGAGCGGGTCCTAATAGCAGCCCATTTTCTCCGCCATCTCCATCTCCGGCGGGCCGAAGGCCTCCTTCGGTATGGGAGCGCCGTTGAGAGTCTTGTAGCATCGCCGGGCGGCATCCGCCACCACCAGAATCACGCCGGTGATGAAGATCGCCATCAACGTCAAATCCAGGTAGCCTTGGAATGACGTCTTTGGCACGCTGGTCAGCGGCCAAAAGATGTTCTTGATGGAGAGCACACCGGCGGTCACCGTGGTCACCCCGATGAACAGCATGGGCACGGCGGTGAAGAACGCGTACTTCGCCTTGCCCATGTTCACCAGGAAGGTGGTGACCACGGCCAGTGCGATGGTCGCCAGCAGTTGGTTGCCGGTGCCAAAGAGCGGCCAGATGGTGCCGATGGTGCCGGTGTAGATGAGGTATCCCCAGGCAAAGACCACCAGCGCGGAAGCCACCAGGCTGCCCGGCAGCCAGGCATGGCGGGAGAAAGGCTTGTAGACCTTGCCCAGCAGCTCATGCAGGACGTAGCGCGCCACGCGCGTGCCGGTATCCACCGTCGTCAGGATGAACAGAGCCTCGAACATGATGGCATAGTGGTACCAGTACGCCATCAGCCTGGACATGCCCGGGACGTTGCGGAAGATGTGCGCCATGCCCACGGCCAGCGATACCGCACCGCCGGTGCGCCCGGCCAGCTTCTCGCCGACCTCCTGCGAAAACTGGTTGAGCTCCACCATGGGAAACGTGTCGGCAATCTTGTCGTAGACCGGTTTCGCGCAGTTGATGGCAAAGTAGTCGCCCGGGAACAGCGAGGTGGCGGCAATAAGCGCCAGCACCGCCACAATGCCTTCACACATCATGGCGCCGTAGCCGATGAAGCGTGCGTCCGTTTCCTTATCAATCATCTTGGGGGTGGTGCCGGAAGCAACCAGCGCGTGGAAGCCGGAGATGGCTCCGCAGGCGATGGTCACAAACAGGAACGGGAAGAGGTTGCCCTTGATGATGGGTCCATTGCCGTGAATGAAGCCGGTGACAGCCGGGAACTGGATGTTGGGATGCACCACCAGCACGCCGACGATGAGCGCCGCAATCGTCCCCAGCTTGACGTAGGTGGAGAGATAGTCACGCGGCTCCAGCAGGAACCACACCGGCAGGATGGAGGCGATGAAGCCGTAAGCCGCCATCAGGCACGTGATCTGGTGCGGTGTAAACGTCAGGTAGTGTGCGGCGCTGGATCCAGCAAATCCATGTCCGGCATACACCGCGAGCAGCAGCAGGATGACGCCGACCACGCTCGGCCCGGCCACGCGTACCTGCCCGGCGTGGCTCTTGAACATATACAGGCCCATGCCGATGGCGATGGGAATCGTCATGGCGATGGTGAAGACGCCCCACGGGCTGTCCGCCAGCGCGTTGACCACTACCAGCCCAAGTCCCGCCAGAGTGACGATCACAATGAACAGCACGGCGATCATCGCCACCAGGCCGGCGAAGGGGCTGATCTCGGTGCGCGCGATCTCCGCCAGGGAGTGGCCTTTGTGGCGGATGGAGGCGACCAGGACCATGAAGTCCTGCACGCAGCCGGCGAGCACCGCGCCAAACAGGATCCACGCCAGTCCGGGAGCGAAGCCGAATTGCGCCGCCAGCGTAGGACCCACCAGCGGACCGGCGCCGGCGATAGCGGCAAAGTGGTGTCCGAAGAGCACCCACTTTGGAGAAGCGACGTAGTTGTGCCCGTCGGCGTAGGTGTGCCCCGGCGTGATGCGACTGTCGTCCAGTGCCAGGGCCTTCGCCGCCAGGAACGCGCTGTAGTAGCGGTAGGCCAGCGCGAAGACGCAGAGCACTCCGATCATGATCGGCAGTGTGTTCATGGGTCAGCCTTCCTCCAGTTCGGCAACCCGAAAGCGCCCATGCCGCCCACCGCTGCGACCAGCAAGGCTGATCGCGGCACGGCGGATTGGGACCCCCGGCAGCAAGTTGTGGGACCCGTGGAACCTCAGCTAGTCCCATTTGGATGCAAGGAACAACAATAAGAGCGTCCGCAATCGCAATCAGCTGGGACGTTCCGCCGGGCCCGAAAGTTGCCCCATGAGGCTTTGAAGAGACCTCAGAAGAGAAGCTGCTTCCCCACCCCGCTCAGGCCACCCCCAAAGGGCGAGAATGTTATCCTAAACGCCGGAATCAGACAACCGAGGTTGCCGACCCTAATGTCCGACCCCACAGATCCGGACGCTCTGCCCGTACCCGAACCCGACGAGTCCTTCCAGGACCTTCTTTCGCAATTCGAGCAGACGCACTCGCACAAGCCAGCCGACGGCAGTCGCCAGCTCGAAGGCACGGTCGTCGCTGTCTCCGCCGAATCGGTCTTTCTCGACATTGGCTATAAAACTGAGGGCATTCTGCCGCTGGAGGCTCTGCGCGGCGAGGCCGCCAAGCCCGGCGACCGGATCCCGGTCTCCATCAAAGGACGAGACCCGCAGGGCTACTACGAACTCACACGCCTCAAGGTGGCGCAGCCGACGGACTGGGCTTCGCTGGAACGGGCGTTCGAGAGTAAGGCGACCATCGTCGGCAGGGTCACGGCGGTGGTCAAGGGCGGGCTGAGCGTGGATGTTGGTGTGCGCGCCTTCATGCCAGCCTCGCGCAGCGGCACGCGCGACGCCGCCGAGATGGAGAAGCTGGTGGAGCAGGAGATCCGCTGCCGAATCATCAAGCTCGACGTCGGCGACGAGGACGTGGTGGTGGATCGCCGCGCGGTGCTGCAGGAGGAAGAGCGCGCCCTGAAGGAGCGGCGCTACTCCGAGCTGGCGGAGGGTTTGACCGTGAGCGGCGTGGTCCGCAGCCTGACCGACTATGGCGCCTTTGTGGATATTGACGGCGTGGACGCGCTGCTGCACGTCAGCGACATCTCCTGGGGACGCGTGAACAAAGCCTCCGACGTCCTCGCCGTCGGCCAGGAATTGGAGGTCAAGGTCCTCAAGATCACCTCCGAGCCCGGCAAACAGCGCATCTCCGTCGGCTTGAAGCAGCTCCAGCCTCAGCCATGGGATTCCGTCACCGGCAAGTATGTTGTCGGCGCGCAGGTCCACGGCACGGTGACCCGCATTGTTGATTTCGGCGCCTTCGTCGAGCTGGAGCCCGGCGTCGAGGGCCTGATTCACCTCTCCGAGATGTCCTGGTCGAAGAGGGTGCGGAAGGCGAGCGACATTGTGAAGCAGGGCGAGACCGTCGAGGCAACCATCCTCGGCATCAACCCCGGCGAGCGGCGCATCTCGCTCGGCCTGAAACAGGCGCTGGGTGACCCGTGGATCGGGGCGGCGCAGAAGTTTGCCGCCGGCGCGGTCGTCGCCGGCCCGGTCACCAGCCTCACCAAGTTCGGCGCTTTTGTGCAGATCGCCGAAGGCATCGAGGGTATGATCCACGTCAGCGAGATCAGCGCCGAGAAGCGCCTGAACCATCCACAGGAAGCGCTGAAGGTGGGTCAGGTGGTGAAGGCACAGGTGATCTCCGTTGACGCGGAAAAGCGCCGTATCGCCCTGAGCATGAAGCAGCTCGTGCCCGCCGGCCTAGATGAGTTCCTCGCTGAGCGTCATCCGGGTGATGTCGTCACCGGCCGCATCACAGAGGTCTCCGGCGGCGTGGCGTGCGTGGAGCTGGGCGAAGGCATCCAAGCCACCTGCCGACTCTCAGCGGAGGTGCAAGCCGCGCAAGAAGAGGCCTCCCCATCGAAGGCCGATCTGTCATCGCTGAGCTCGATGCTGCAGGCGAAATGGAAGAGCGGCCCCTCCGCCGGTGATGCGGCCAAGCCTAGCGAGCTGCGCGCGGGTCAGGTCCGCAGCTTCCGCATTGGCGCGCTCGATCCCGCGAACAAACAGATCCACCTGGAGCTGGCATAGCCGGGGCCGATCCCCGAACCAACCGACGCCGGCGCGGGCATCCATCGCAATATTTCCGGATGAAAAGAAAAGAGCCGGTGCGCCGCGGGCTTCGTGCCCACAACGCACCGGCTGGACCAATCAGAAGGAGTATCTTACGCCGAGCTGCATCTGCCGCGGCGGCTTGCTGCCGTAGAAATCCGCGGATGTGACGCTGGAGAAGCCCGGCGAGCCGAAGCCATGCTTCGGCAGGTCAAAGCTGGGATGGTTGAAGAGGTTGAAGACCTCCACCCGGAACTGCAGGTGATGCCCGCCGGAGTGCAGAGGAATGCTCTTCAAGATGGCGAAATCCACGTCAATTACCCCCGGCCCGATGAGAGCGTTGCGGCCCTCGGTGCCATAGAGCATGCTGGGGGCGACAAAGGCGCATGGATTGAACCAGTTCTGCGCGGTGCGAACCTCGATCGGCGCAGTGCAGCCGGGATTGCCCGCCACCGGACCGCCGACGAACGGATCGGCGATCATGTCAGGGCGCATCGGGAAGCCGAAGGCCTGGTCGGCAGCCGACATTGCAATGGGGGGCAGATTGCAGGAAACCGTTGATCCACAGACCACGGTGAACGGCGTGCCCGACTGCGCCGTGAAGATCCCACTGACCTGCCAGTTGCCCACCAGGCCGCGCAGCACGTGCGAGTCCTTTCCCACCAGGCGGTCGAAGGGCAGGTTGTAGATAGCGTTGACCACGAGCCGGTGGCGGGCGTCGAAGTCCGACAGGCCGCGGTTGGCGCTCAGGTTGCTTGAATTCTGTGGCAGGCCCGAACCCGCGCTGCCGCCGAAGATGGATGAGATGTCGTCAATGGACTTGGAGAACGTGTACGCGGCCAGGAACTCCAAGTCCATTGACGACATCTCATC
>Ga0209777_10007355_pt1 | contig 12239 bp, 12 predicted proteins | sample FrelakmetHBP12HB_FD_187147 | JGI IMG/M metagenome (GOLD analysis project Ga0209777, IMG submission 187147) | Freshwater lake sediment microbial communities from the University of Notre Dame, USA, for methane emissions studies -HBP12 HB (SPAdes)... | ecosystem: Environmental > Aquatic >... | reverse complement strand
CTTGGAAGTTTCAGTCGGCGTGGCATTAAATATATGTATTGGAGCTACCCACTTGAACAGTTATGTAAATAGGAATTGATCGCCAATCTTCTCCAGTAAGAGTGCTGGTAAAAGTACTTGTTGAGTATTTCCCAATCCGAATTTTCCAGATGGGCATGGTTGTAGTAGAAGTGGTCATTAGATTTGAACTTGTATCTCGAATCAGAGTTCTGCTTCTTAATGGACGATCCAATCTTTTTGAAATGTCTTTCAGTTTTCTAGAAAACTCTTTATTTTTCTCATGTCTCTCTAACTGAATTCTCTTATTTTGCGTCTCCCACCAATATGGGGGCTGGTATTCGACTCTCATAGATTTGGATGGTTCAATATGAATCCCTTTCATTACTTGCATAGGCGGGCCGGGAGACAAAAACTTTGCTCTTCTGTTATACCGATTTTTTAAAATCCTACACGGTACCACGTGTCTTCTCCTCAATTAATCTTTATCAAATTCTCCGTTCATCATTGTTTCAAAAACATCCCGTTGATTTGCTTCCTCAAGTTTGGTTTGCCCATCTGTGGCAAGCCGTTGTTTTGCAATTGTTATGTACTCAGGATCTTGTTCAATACCTACAAAACTCATTCCTTCGGATAATGCTGCAAGTAATGTTGATCCTGATCCAGCAAAGGGATCTAAAACCGTACCATTTTTCGGGGTGATTAACCTAACTAAATACTGCATAAGATCTTGGTTTTTCACGGTTGGGTGCTTATTGATTAAATCCGCTTCACTAAGCCCTTTATTTTTTTCTGACTTTGATGCTTTTGCTGAATAATAAAAAGGTGGAAACTCCTTTACGGGGCATCCCGGTGTGCACCCATTGGATTTGCACTCAGAATTGTGAGTCAAAACTAAATTTGCTGGCCATCTCCCTGTAGGCTGATTAAATTCTCCCGCCCCACCAAGCCTTTTATACCTCCAGTTCTCAGCCCCATCATAACGTTCAGATCCGTCTTTAGCGTAAGCTCCCCCGTTTAAGTTTTCATCAGTAGGCACTCTACACCCATCAATATTGATTCCACCTACTCCATGCTTGAGCACATTATCAGCTACAGTGCCTTCAAGAGGTTTTCTCACAAGCCACCAACACTCTACTGCGGGTTTTAATGCGGTGCCCCAACCTGACCATTTTTTGGCTTCTCCTGTAGTAGGTATGAAATTGTCTTCTGTTTGCGAAAGAGAAGCCATATATCCATGAAGGTCATATTTTGTATTCCCTGATATTTTTTGATGCATATATTTGTTATGAAGTGGAGACAAAGGATCTGGTCTACCTTGACCGCATCCTCTAGCTAATTTATCAATGCCCTTACTTATGTTCAAATTTTTTGGGAAACCCGACCCAAAGATATTTAAGATAAATTCGTTGGTAGGTTCAGCCCTAAGCAAAAGTTCCATTTGTTCCGGCGTCAATGAATCCAAAAAAGCTTGAACTTCAACACTGCGATCTTTAAGATTGTAAATACAATCTCTAACTTCAAATCCTGCATTTTCCAAAGCTATGGCCGTCCAATGAGAAGTACGGGGGAGAGACCATACCAAAGCATGACCACCGGGTTTTAGAACACGTAAGCACTCTGCTAACGCTTCTTGCATGAAGTCAATAAACCTGTCTCGCTCCACGCCTCTTAATGAAACTTCATTGAAGTCTGGATTATCACAAGTACATTGACGTTCGGGTTGGGCTAATCTACGCCGCTTTTCCCCACCACAATTTATACACGTAGGATTGCGAGAACTTTTGGTAGGGAGTAAAAACCCTTTTCCGATTCCGTCTTTTGTAAATCCTGTTTCATAGGCTTTTGGGTCATCCCATTGTTTGCCCATAAATTCAATTCCAGCCGGGGGATCGGTTACTACTGAATCAACTGAAGCATCAGGAAGCTCTTTAATAACTTCCCGACAATCTCCTTGATAGAGAACACCTTTTTCACATGTGTATACTGGTCCCATTTTATGTCTTAGCAGTCCTAATCTTTTCCCCTATCTTACCTAATACACGTTCCAAACAAACTTTAGTCTCTCCTAAAGGTAAAGCCCCCCGTTCTACAGCATATCGAAGTTGATCTAAAATAGAACCTAACTTCAAATGCGTCTGCATATCAAATCGATCACGTTCTTCTCGTAAACGATTTTCGCAAACTTCCAATAAATCCTCTACTTCTTCTTTAAGAGGATCATACTCATCTTCTATCGAAGGAATGTGAGCTTCCGGTGGAGTGATTCCAAAAGCTTTTTCAATATGAAATAACAATTCTGAGAACTTAGTTTCTCCGTTGAACTTCTTCCATAATCCAATGGCATCCCATTGTTCACGACAAACAAAGCACCAAACTCCCGAGAGGCCATTTCTGTTTTGAGGATAATATCTGGCGCTAGGCTTTTTATCCTCTCCATGAAAAGGGCAAGAAAACTGCTCTTCTTGATTCCCGTGCTTGCGTAAGACAATCCCGTGATGGCTAAGGACATCAGCAGCGGAAACTTGATTATGGATGTTCTCTACCCGATCTTTCATCCATTGCCAGATGGATAAGTTACGTTCTTGTTCAGCATAAGCCTCTTGCTGATAATTTTTAATCACAAAGCGATATCCATACTATCTAGATAGGCTTCATTCTCTTCAACTGAGAAACCCTTGGGTTCAATTTGTTTAGTGGAAAGTATTCTTCGACATGCAAAATTAACATGAGCTTCGAAAGGGGGGAAAAGAGCGTTGTCTCTATTCTTTAGATTTGTAACCTTTGTCATTCCCGCCGCTCGTAATTCATCATTGAGATATGTAGTTGTAATTACATCAGCAGTCTTTTCACAATTGTGTACTAAAAGCCCCCCGGCTGTATATTCAGGTATTTTAGCAATATTTAAATCAAAAACATTTTCTTTTCCAGCAGGGATCACTGAAATTACTTTGTGAGGAATCATTGTTAAAAGCAAATTTTGTAATAATAAAAGATCCTCATCTTGTACTTTATTAGCAGTTAGGGTGTTAACTAAAGATTCTATAGCACCCCTAGACACTAATTGAAAATCAGGTTTAAGTTTGGAAAGGGCTACTCGACATTTTCTGGGAAATCTGAATCTGTAGTTGCTACTTAGACTTTCATAAAAACCTCTAGAAGTTCTAATTACTAATTTTTTACGCACCAATCCCATAACGGCACTATAAGCTTTTCTAGTATTACTAGCAGTGCGCGAATTATACAAGGCATCGGCTATTTTAGATAATTCTAGTCTTTTCGTTTCAACAAATAAATTTAATGCGTGTAGTTGTTCTTCTCCTTTGTGACTATCCCAAAGATACTTAGTCAGTAAACGTTTATACACCTCTCCAACAGGCCAATCTTCACAAGTTGCTCTTCTATCAGAGAGAGAAAATTTATCTACAAAGTATTTTAATCTAGCTTGTTTTTTAGGTTCAGTAAATCCAATTAATTCATAGAAAAGTTTTCGTCCGCGTCTGGATCTAACATACAAAATCACTTGAGGATATTTTTTAATTTTTCCGTGTACACGTAGTTTTTCTACTTTAGAGTGCATACTAGAATCTATCCCAAAAGAGGCTAACATAATTTGCACATGCTCTAATGTTTTGCGTTTTGCAGCTTTTTGTCCAATTACTAAGTTTCCTTGTGTATTAATATGCCCATCTGTATCCCAGAACCCCCGCAAGAAAGCTTTCATACATTCAGAAGAAGCTTGTAGAATACAAGGAGGAACACCGGGTCTACGATCAGATTCCAAATCTTTAAACCAACGCAACAAAGATTTACTCCCCATAACAAGATAAAAAACTTGTTGCTCTTTTGAATTCCGTAAGATTAAAGTTTGATTAAAAACTTTTTTAAAAAGATGTTTAAGATGATCTCTAATCTTCGTTTCTGTTCTGTTCCCACAATACCCAATGTTATAAGGGTCCAATGTGCCGTCTCCCGCATATGCTCCTAAGAGATAAGCCAAATCTGGGGTCACAATTTCTGGGACATTAATTTTTTCCCCTTCTCGAACAAAACGTTCCCATTTATGCACTTTCAAACAAGGAAGTTTAATGGAATTATTAACAATTTTCATTCCTACAGGCATAAGAATATATTTATTTTGTAAATTAGAAGCTTGTATCCAATGTAACCCATCAGGGGATAAAGTTTTAAACTTATGATCTCTCGTAACTTGAATAGATAATCCACGATCTGTACAAACTTTCACCGTGGGTTTAATCCCATTATCAAAAACGGACAACACCTTTCCCCATCCGCTAGAATTCCAAACTTTCATTCCAGTTTTAATTTTTTCTATGGGGATAAAACCTTTATTGGTAGTAATTAAAGTGCCTTTTGTGATGCAAGCATTGGCGTAGGTTAAAGCTGAAATGCGATAGACTCCTTCATTTTTATCCGCTAAAGCTTTTCCTTCTCGGTTTATTTGGAAAAGCATTAGGATTGGAACCCCTTTGTTATGATCAAAGTTTAAAGCAAAACGTTTAGCATCATTAATGACTGAGTTTAATTCAATCGTATAGTCCTTGTTTCTACGGCTTTTGCGTGCTTCAATCCATTGCCCATGATCTAATATGACTAATCCAACTTCAAAATCTTTATGCAATAATTCAACTTGTGTCCTCACATCATCCATTGTCCACTCACGATCAGGAGTCACGAGTTCAAAATGAGTGTAATCAGGATTATTCTCAAAATCTGGAATCACTAAATTAAAATAGAACTCTTTTTCCTCTCTTGTGAGTATCCCGTCACGAATATTTTTATAATCCAAGGGTTTGTACCCCTGTTGAGCAAAACGAGCATTTGCTGTGTGAATTGTGTAAATACTGCGGCGAATTTGTTCCCGTGTCATTTCAAACGAAACATAAACAACATTTTTTTTGATTCTAGTAACGGCGTTATAGCACCAGTTGTTCGCTAACATCGTTTTTAATTCGGAAGGAAAAGCGGCATGAATCCACAACTCCCCTTTTTTCACTCCTTTACAAGCAAGGTCTATTTCATTAATCCCAGTTAAAACTCCAGTAATTTTACCTGGGTTACTTTCCGCTAATTCATACTCCTCCCTCATCTTAGCACCATCTTTGCGGATATCCCCATGGACTTGAACAAAAGTGTCAATTATTCTAATATCTTGCGCTTTTTTAGTAAAATGAAGGATGGCATCTTCAACCCCCTTTTTAGTTTCCTTTGTCTTTGGGTCTTCCACTCCTTTGAGAAGGATCTCATGAGTCTCTTTGAGTAACCCTACGGTTCTAATCTTAGCTAAATCTTCTTGTAAGTTTTGTAGAAGATTTACGAAATTAGTACGGGCATAAGAACGTTCTACTTGAATATCTTTCAGACGCTCTATGGCTTCTAGACTGTTTATACCTTGAAAGTAATTCAAAACCGTTTGAGCTGACGGCATTTCAACGAATTGTTGAAAATAACTCAAAACGTATTTATAGATCTGATCGTCAGGAGTTCTCCATTCAAGTTGCCCAACTTCAACAGATCTACGAAGTAACTCAAAGTTTCGAACAAGATTATCTTGCGAAATCTCTTTATCAAACTCAATAACTGATCGTAATAATCGCTTAGGCATAGGATTAATAATCTAAATCTGACATTCCACCGCTACCACCTTTACGCCATTTATTGGGGCGATAGCGTTTTGGACTCTCAGGCATATCATAAGAAGTCCCCCCTTCTAGCTCAGAACTTTTGGGGGCTTCTACATCAGGCCCCATAGCTATTCCAAAATCTTCAACTTCTTCAGCAATAGCTTCAATAGTTTTTCGTTCCGTTTCTATATCACCCCCTAGATCAATAGTCCTAAACTTGCTTTGAATGTACTCATAAACGTTATCATTATAAGCGCAATGTCCTGGAAGAAAAGCCTTTGTTCCTTCTACAATCCAAGTAGGTTTACACGCTCCCTCTCTGACTTTGAGAGCTTCATATAAAACTTTTGGGGTAGCGGCATTTTTGATTATAAACCCTAGTCTTATAATGGATAGATCAGGAAACGATAATAAGTCCAACAGGCTGTTGTTTGTTTCAATATCATTTCTAACCTTTGTTGATCTATTCATATAGGCTTCCATACCTAACCAGACGCGGACTAGTCTATTATCGTCCACAATCTTATAGGTAAAGCCTAAAGAACGTCGGAACTTATCAACTAATATCCAGCGTAAATGCCCACAAGTTACTTCCCACGTTCCTTTAATGAACAGATTTTCTCTTGTTATATCCCCTTCAGTTTCTCCTGTATCTTTATTCTCAGTAGGGTGATAAAAATCGCTTACGACTTTTTTAGCACTATAAATTTCTGTCCCAAGATAATTCCTCAGAAGTATTTTTTCTAAACAAGAACACTTCCTGGCAAAAACTTCTTCCTCACCGTATTCATAAATCCAATAGGTGTCATTACAAATGGGGCACTTGGGTTTATTGGGCACAATGAATGCTTACACCAATGGTTTATTCTTTATTGCTGTCTCAAAAGCAATAACACGTTCGTGCAAAATGCACTTATCAACTTCACAATTACAACACAAATTAGAGCCTTGATTTTCAGCACATATTTTTAATTCTTTTCCCGCCTCTATCATACGTAAGAGCTTGGATTGGAGTGCTGTATTAGTTTGGCATTCATCTTTATAGCATTTAATAGCCTTATCTAATTCTGCCTGCTTAACTTCGAGTATAGCTTTCACATCCTCTAATCCTACATAAGGACCATTGTTCATCTTCAAACATTTTGCCACCAAGGAGGGTGGTGCCACAGTACCAGGTTCTTAGTTTATCACTCATTCCTCAAGTCCTTCCCTCAGTATACATGTTATGCATGTCTTCTCTTTCCGGTTTCGATACACACCACAAATATGAGAGCAATAAAAGTGCATTTTATTATGCATTGCTTCTAGATCAGAACGGAGCTTTGACATAGGGTGCTTAGGGCATATCTCAATATGTTTTTTCAACACGTCAGCCATCGCAACAGGAGTGCTTTTTCGCGGACCATAACGATGCCCACAGTAAACGCAATTGATGTACATGCCAGACTGAAGATCATTTACCCATTGCTGTAATTTCTTAATCTCTTCTTGATCAACTCGCATTATCTCAGTATGAATTGCACATTCATTCGTCAATTGTGTCTCAACCGTTTTTAGATCAGATTTGAGTTTTTTATTTTTAACTTTTGGCATGTTTCTTTAGTTAGTTACACCAGAGGGACGCCCTTCCCGCAAGCTTTTCATCAATTCCCTAGTAAAGCTTCCCTCTGACTCAAAATTAAGCGCTCCTACAGCGGATTCCCCTAAAACTTTATCAATCAAATTCTTCTTACGTTGTAAAATTTCTAAAGTGTAACGATCAATGGTTTTTCGTTCTTTAGCCCTAGTACCAGGACGCTCAGCAACAAGATGTACCGCTACAACGTGCTGGTGGGGAGATCCTATTCTTATGGGTCTCCCGAGTAACTGCACATAATTTCCCCATGACCATGGGGCATCAAAAAACACCATAGCACTAGCGGCTTGGAGGTTAATAGCCTCAGAACCAGCATCAGAAATAAAAATGATCCTAACCTTGGATTTTAGATCTTGAAAAGCTCCCATAGCTTTTTGTCTAGCTGGATTGCTTTTAGTATCTACAACCTTTCCCGTAATGGCTACATTTTCAATACCGGCTTTTGTACACATAGCTTGTAGACGTGGAATGAGAGAAGCAAAACGTGTATACACAATGACTTTCTCATCTTCAAACTCATCCGTCAATAAATCCAAGAGAGCTTGTTCCTTAGAACTTACCGCTTCAACCTCAGTTTGTTCTTCTTGGATCAAGTCCAAATCGATTATATCCCCCTCCTTATACCGTAAGAGGGATAAAGAATTCACGGCTAATTGACAATAAATGAGAGACACAAAACGCTTGTGCTCTTCGTAATCTTTGACTTCACCATCCCCAAGAGACAAAACCCCAGTAAGAGCTTCTTCATATTTAGCATTCTCAGCGGAGGATAATTGAACTAAGACTTCTTTTGTTATCAACTTTGGTAATTCATCAGAAATGAGATGCTTTGGACGACCTAAGAAAAAAGGATCAATACGTTCACGAAAAAGCTGAAGATTTTTATACCCTACAATAATCGGGATCTTTCGCCCCCCTCTGACAGGCTGTAGTCTAGTAACACAATAAGTGTTCATAAAATCAGTCTTAGTACTGAACACATCAGGATAAATGCACTTGTAAATAGAAAAACCTTCAATCAAATTGTTCTTTAATAAAGTGGCAGTTAGGCCATAACAACGATTAGCTCTATCTGATAGTTCACGGCATACTTGCCAAGTTTTAGTCCTATCAGACTTGAATGCACTTGCTTCGTCAAAGATCACTGATAGGTTTGGAATCCCTTTAGTAATCTTATTTAGTAAGCCTGGACTTAAAGGAGACTTAGGGGTGGAACTATCCACCCCTAAGTTATTTTGTGACTTTTCAGTCTTGTTAACGATCAATGAATTTGATCGCAACTCATTCCAATCCCTAATAAGAAGGGCATAATTCATAATTAGTACAGTTTTTTGATCTCCAGAATAAGCTGCAAATGCTTCATAAATCTTCTTACGTTCAGGTAACTTCCCCTCAACCAAAAAGATCTTAATCCCCGTGGCAAATCTTTCAATTTCAGCTCCCCATTGACGTAAAGCAGACTTAGGGACAAGAATCATTACCTTATTATTGGGTTCTTTTTCCCATGTATAACAAAGAGAAGCTATCCCGCAAACCGTTTTCCCAGAACCAGCAGAGTCACCAAGAACCATCCGCTTCATCGAAAGCAAATGGAAAATAGCTTGGACTTGATAATACCTAAGGCGGAAAGGTTGCAATTCCCCATCTAGGCCAACAATTTCTGACCTAAGCATAGGAGTTGGCTTGAGAGAAACAGTTTTACTCTCACGAACTCTTTTGAGAAGTTCGTAAACCTTTTTATGCTTTTCAAGCAAATCTGCTTTTGGAGAGGACATGGGAAGATAATAGTTACACCAACAAAAATAAATCTTGGTGTAGTACTCTGATAATTATGAACTTTCGAGATCAAGTCTTTATAGGGGATGCCCTAGAAGAGCTTAAAAAGCTTCCAAATGGCATTATTCAATGTTGTATGACTTCCCCTCCTTACTATGGGTTAAGGGATTATTTAACCCGTTCGTGGTTCGGAGGTAACCCTACCTGTCAACATGATCGAAATATTGAACATGGGGCACACCATCCTAATCAGGTAGAACAAACTAAATGGAAAAATGCAGAAGCAGCCGGTAAAGGTCAAACAGCAACGACCAGTTCTTGTTCCAAATGCGGAGCTTGGTATGGCCAAATTGGATTAGAGCCAGATCCTGAAATGTATGTTGAACATTTGGTAACAGTTTTTAGAGAAGTCCGAAGAGTCCTTAGGGATGATGGAATTCTTTTCTTAAATATTGGGGATAGTTATGTTCAAACAAATACCCATAAATTTAAACAAAAAGATTTAGTTGGAATCCCCTGGACGATTTCTAAAGCATTACAAGTGCCTCATTATATAGGAAAAATTAGAAATGAATTAGATCGCGTTTGGTTAGCAGCCATAATTGATGGTGAAGGTTCAATTTGTGGGTCTACACATAAACGCAAAGATGATGGAACAATTATGACTGCGATTAACATAACTATTACAAATACAAATCATGCCCTTTTAGATAATGCTTATCGTATTTGGCGCACAAGTCGTAAAGAACATAACCTCCATGGTAAGGGGCATCTTGGATCTGCTGATACTTATCGATGGATTGCTCATAATGTTGATATCAAAGCTGATTTATTAAAAGAACTTTATCCATATTTAATAGCTAAAAAGAAACAAGCACTTCTTGCATGGAATTTTCTTGAAATGAGCAAAAAAGCAAAAAGACTTGCAAGAACTGCTGAAGCTAATTCTATTAAAGAAAAACGAATATGGATAGTAAATGCAATTTCAAAATTAAATCATTTTAAACAAATAGATATACCAGCATGGATTCAAGAACCCCCTTCTTTATTTGAATCTGGATGGTATTTACGTTCTGATATTGTCTGGTCAAAAAATAATCCAATGCCAGAAAGTGTAATTGATCGCCCAACTAGGAGCCACGAATACGTTTTCTTGCTGACTAAAAATCAAAATTATTTTTATGATCAAGAAGCAATTAGAGAGCCTTCTGTAAGTGATCATCCTAGTGGTAATAATTTCATTAGATCTCCAAGGCTTTCTTACACAAATCCTGATGGCTCTCCTAGAGGTAATGATCAACAATGGAATAATATTGGGGGATCTCGAAACAAACGTTCTGTTTGGACTATCAACACACAACCTTACAAAGGGGCTCATTTCGCTGTAATGCCGGAAGAACTTGCCTCAATCTGTATTAAGGCAGGATCAAGTGAAAAAGGATGTTGCTCTAAATGTGGGGCTCCTTGGATTAGAGTGGTGGATAGAGAAACATACCGGGATAAAGCTGGCACAAGAGAAATGCTAAAAACGCCTCTCAATATTATTAGAGCTGGTTGGCGCAATTCAGAAAACTCCCCCAAAAGTGTCACAATTGAATGGGCACCATCTTGTAAATGTAGTACCCAAGATACCATCCCTTGCCTTATCCTAGACCCTTTTGCTGGTTCTGGTACTACATTATCAGTTGCAGCTCAATTAGGTAGGAGTTACCTGGGAATAGAATTAAATCCAGAATACGGAAAACTAATTGAAAAACGACTTCGCCCTTCCGTTGAATATCGAAGCCAAAGAGAAATTTTTGATGCAATGATGGATTTACCTAACGAACCTAAGTGAATGATCCCTTTCTGACCAAGGAGTCCTTATTGCTACCCTAAAAGCTTCTTGAAGATAGGGTTTCTCGTCACGACATTGCCCCTCATTACAATACCGCACTGCTTCAATTTCAAACTGTTTACGATAAAAAGCTGCTGCTGCTGCTTTTAAATTTCTGTTAGGTTCCGTATCGGCAGCAATGTACCCAATAATATACCAATAGGCTTCAAATAAATCTTTATAATCGATTTCTTGTTTTGTTTCTAAAACTTTTATTTGCTGCTCAAGTTTAGAAATACGATCAACTAAATCAGAATGACTTGTAGGAGATTTAGAGGTAGGGTATCCATGGTCATGTGTATTGACAGCTTGTTGAGCTACTTTGCTAATGTCTCCATGTATATAAGCAACAACTCCCCCTAATGTAGACAAAACGCTAATAATAGCTGCCCAAATTGCAGCCGCTTTTGTCCAATCAATTCCAGTTCTTTGAGGCATTTCACTAAAGCCTCTTTAAAAGAGAATATTTTAGCCATTTTAGAAAATCTTATAATAACACAATAAAGCTGCCAACATTATTACAATTGAAAATAAAAAAGGTATAATAATGTATACCCAGATAGCTGGCACGGTTACTGAACTTGGGATTAAAGGGGGTGGAGGAATTGAAGAAATGGTAGCTGGCTTTTCAGCTATGTGAACAAGGCATGTATTTAAATCTCTTCGAAAATTCCATAAAGTAGTTTCGAGATTTGTTAAACGAGTCTCGTCTTCGCTCAATTGTTGCATTATTCGATCTTGAGTAGCTTCCATTCTAGTATAAGCTTCGACATTTTTATCCTGTAAAGCTATAATTGTATCTTTAGCTTTCTCAAATTCTTTTAGGACTAAACGAAACTCTTCTCGGGTCAACATTTCTTTGTTCCGTGACATCATTGATGTATAACAACTGCCAATGAACGTTTGTCAGAGTTATCTTGGCTTTTTCAGAAACTTTCAAAAAATGTCTTGTAGCCTTTTTTAGTTGATTTAATCTTCGTCTGGTTTTGATTTCCCGAAACCAATGAGAGAAAAGTTGTGTTACAACTTGTATAAATTTTAGCATCTATCTATTATTATATATTCAAAAGTTGATTATTGATCAGAGCCATTTAGAAACAAAGCCTCTTAACTAAGCCTTTGTCATCTGGGCTTCAAAATCTTGTTGGATCTTAGGATCCCATGTTCTATGAGCACTTGTAATTCCAAAATGGCCTAAAGCAAATAATTCAGCAAAAGCTTCCCCTTCTTTAAAACTATAAGGGGTAGTTGCTGGGAACTTTTCTTCATCAACACTAAAATGACGAGCATAACGATGTCCAAGCTCATG
>Ga0209777_10007354_pt1 | contig 12240 bp, 8 predicted proteins | sample FrelakmetHBP12HB_FD_187147 | JGI IMG/M metagenome (GOLD analysis project Ga0209777, IMG submission 187147) | Freshwater lake sediment microbial communities from the University of Notre Dame, USA, for methane emissions studies -HBP12 HB (SPAdes)... | ecosystem: Environmental > Aquatic >... | reverse complement strand
AAGGATCTTCTGGATTAAGGGGGCTGACTGGACTTCGGGGTTGTCATGGCCCAACAGGTCCCCAAGGTTTAGGTTTTACCGGATTAAAAGGTGTCACAGGAATTGCCGGAACCTTAGGAGCACAAGGGGCTCAAGGTAATACAGGTGTAAGAGGTTTATCTGGATATCAAGGAAGTACAGGATTAAAAGGTGATTCTGGATATCAAGGAGAAACAGGATTCCAAGGACCTCAAGGTTATCAAGGAGTGACAGGAGTAAAGGGAGACCGAGGGGTCATGGGTCTTGGTGCCACAGGTCTTTCTGGAGAAAAAGGAGACATGGGTCTCACTGGAGCAATGGGTTTTACTGGAACAATAGGCCCTAGAGGTTATTTAGGGTCACAAGGTTTTACTGGAGTTCAAGGAATCCAAGGAGAAATGGGATTAATTGGAAGTACCGGACTTAAAGGACAAACTGGATCCCAAGGACATACAGGATCTAGAGGAGAGGGAGTAACTGGATTATCTGGAGCACAGGGTGTTACTGGAAGTCAAGGAACTTCAGGATCTACAGGCCTTAGAGGAAATCCTGGTTTACCTGGCCCACATGGTCCAACAGGACCTCAAGGGGCACAAGGTTTTACTGGGGTACAAGGTAATCTTGGAGTTCAAGGTCTTCAGGGAATAACAGGACTTAGAGGACTTCAAGGAAATACAGGCTATACTGGTTTTCAAGGACCAACCGGACCTAAAGGAGAAACTGGTGCTCAAGGTAAAACTGGAATGGGTATTACTGGAAAAGATGGGTCAACTGGAGTTAAGGGAAATACTGGTGGTCAAGGAGTCACAGGACTAAGAGGCTTTACTGGATTAAGAGGAGCACATGGACCAACAGGTTTATCAGGGCAGGGTGGGACTCAAGGTGCAACGGGGCTCTCTGGAATAAGAGGTCTCACTGGACTTCAAGGACAGACGGGACTACAGGGTGTTTCTGGAGATGATGCTTCTGACTTTATTGTTGATGGAACTTTAGATCTTTGGACAGCATATAGTTTAGCAGTTGATGGAAATTCCATTTTTGTAAAAGTAAATCAGACAACATCAATTCAAAGAACTTTAAATAAAAAAATTGAAATAATCTTTAAACCAAATATTAGTGTTTTTTGTAATGCTGCTTTAGGAACTTCTGTAATTAGGTTTGGAGATGATATTATAACTAGAAATTTTGAATTAGATTTAACCCATATGGGTACTACTTTAACTGCTATTGAGTTTAATGGCAGTAGGTCTTATCACGAAAACATAAGAGTTAGGATGAATAACCCCAGTGGTGTATTAACAAACTCTTTTACAATTACTCCTGGCAATAAAGGTAACTACGCAAAGGGATATGCTTACCAACAACAAGGAAACATAGTAAATGCCTTGATTGATAGTAGTGGTAACATTACCAATGATGTAGAAATAAGAGCAATTACCTAAACAAGGGGGTTTATCTGGTTGATTATAAATACAATAAGCCCTATTCAGTTGGTTGGAATGGCGTTCATTCTAAATATGAAATAACTTCGGATTTTTCAAAACCGCTACCACCCAGAAATGTCTTTGTAACCAATCCATATATTTTAGGTATTCTAGATATTAGGTGGGATAATCCGTATGACATAGATGAGAATACTAAATTTGAAGTATTAGGTGTGAATATATATAGGTCTGATGATTCTGAATGTGGTCCCTATCATAAAATTAATTCTCTCCCTATTGGAACTCTTTATTATCGAGATCACACTACAAATAGATTAGTTTCTAATGAGGATGTGACAACTCGTGTAAGTACAGGAACAAATGCTAGAGGAGATTGGGTATTTAAAACAGCACACACACCAATAGTTAAAGAGAACGGACAAAATATTTTGGTAGACGATCCGAAAGATATTTCTATTAAAATAGATAATGGGGATGGTAAAGGATTAGTTGTTGTTCCTTCTCTTAAAATTGCACCAAGAACTGGAGAAGTTTATTTAATATCAACTCCAATTTTTAATCCTCAAACTAAAAAATATGAAGAACCCAGACTGCCTATTAGCCCAAATGGTAAATGTTTTTGTAGCTATTACTATAATGCTAATTTTGTTAAACATGATTTAATTCCACGAAGTTTTTACAAAGTAACAACTGTTGGAAAAGATAAAGATGGGAGTCTTTTAGAAACAGATTTAAATAATATTCTACCAAGCAATGTCTATCAGATAGAAAAACCACATTACATTTGGAAATCAATAATTGTAAAAAATAGATTTTTATTAGAACAAATGGGTGAACGAGTTAAACTTTTTATAAGAAAAGAAGTTGGAGTTAAATGTCCTAATTATTCCGATAGTCATGGGCAGTCTACTTACACATGTAAACTTTGTTATGGAACTGGTATATTGGGTGGTTATTATGGGCCATTTGATATTATGGTTGCTGGCCCAGAGGCTGCTAAAAGTATTGAGTTGACAGACATTGGGTTTAAGATGTCTTTTACTTTTGAAAGTTGGATGGGGCCAAGTCCATTAATTAGGCCAAGAGATTTTATAGTTAGACAAAATGGAGAAAGACTTTCTGTAGGAGGAGTTACACCACAAGGAGCGAAAGGATCTATATTTCAGCAACATTTCACCCTAACTTATAGGGATACTAAAGATATTATGTATCAAGTTCCTTTTTTAAGTACTTATCCTCAGGATTGTTCTTTAACACTTCCTCTTAATCAATATGTTCCAGAATCAGATGATACTAGAGGAGTAAATCAAAATATAAGACCGGATTCTCCTGTAATACCTGATTACAAATCAGAAATTTCAAAATCAGATAAGGGGAGAACTATTGATTATGAAAATGTTACTTGGTAAAAAAGGATTTTAAAAATGGCTGATCAAGGTGTTACAGGATTAGTGGGGGAGCGGGGACCTATAGGGGTACAAGGGCCTATTGGATCAACGGGAATTCCAGGTACTCTTGGTTTTACTGGTTTGATGGGTATCCAAGGTTTGCAAGGGTTCACAGGATTGAGTATTCAAGGGGCGACTGGGCTTATTGGAGCAACAGGTTTGGGAGCTTTTGGTACTACTGGAATTCAAGGACCTATGGGAATGACTGGTGCTATGGGTGTTCCTGGGACACAGGGCCCAATTGGATCAACAGGTCTTGATGTTGGCCCAAATTATATTGGAGCTACTGGATTGCAGGGTGCTACTGGTTTATCAGTTATCAATGGGATTTCTTGTATAATAAATATACCAAATGTAGCTATATTAACCATAGTGAATGGACTTATTATGGGAGCTACTGGATTAGGAATTTCATAATGACAACTTATCATATCAGAACATATAATTGTGTTTTTCCATTAAAAGACGAAACTTGTATAAGTGATAATAATCTTTTAATTGTAAATCCTAGGTATTTTAAAGGTTATTTACAAATAGCTTCTAATAATTTTTTAAGAATGGGTGAGGCTTGGGGAATTTATTGTATTCCTTTTTCAGGGATTGGTGAAAGCCCAGCATTGAAAGATGCTGTATTAGATTATCAATATACAAAACTTTTTGGTAGTTCTAAGATTAAAGGTTGTATTTTTGAAACAATTGGTGGAGATCCGGGTAATATAGAAAAACAACATTGGATTGATAGAGGTTGGTCTATTAATGATTTACCAACATTTAAAATAGAGCTTTGTACTTTTTTTAACAATAATAAAGGAAACTCTGCTGGTGGCTACGAATATGACTGGGGTACAGATGCTGGGCATATAAATATGCTTTTATTTATATGCACTTTTGAGGATCTTCTAGGGAAAGAGTACTATACTTCTCTATTTTATATGGGTAACGACTCTATGGCAGATGAGACAATTATTGTTTAAAAGGAATTAGTATGGCATTTATAAAAAAATGTATAAGCACTGTAATTAAATGTGTTCTTTGTGGAAAACCAGGAATAACTCAAATTAAAGAAAAGTGGTTCTGTTCTGACTGCATTAAAAAAATAAACTAAATTTCTTTCCTTTTTATTTACTAATATTTTCTTATAAACGTAATCATTATTTGTATAATAATATTGATAAACTATGACTTAAAGAAGGAGATTTTATGGACAAGCTACTAGAAGAACTTAAGAAACTAAAAAATGTTTACAATGAAGTTAAAGAGTTTGAAATTGGAAAACAGCTAAAAGTAAAACTAAAAACTTTAACTTCCGAGGAAGAGACTGAAGTTGCGGCCTATGCTTCTACATATGAGCAAAGCCTTGCATACGTTTACTCAATAAAAAGAGAAACTCTATGTAAAGCAATTGTGGGTCTTAATGGAAAAGATATTCCAGATATTATTGAACAAGAGAAAAATAAAATTCAAAAACATATCTGGTTAAGAGAGAATGTTATCAATGGTTGGAGTCAAATGTTGGTGGATCAAGTTTGGTCTAAATATGCTGAGATTATAGCCATAGTTGATAAGAATATTGGAAAAGATATTGTTGAAGAAGATACAAAAGAAACAAAGTAATGGTCGAGAACAGGTATCAAGACATCGAAGATCTCCTTTTTAAGGGATTTATTCCTCTTAAACTTAGAGTTGGGTCTTTCGATTTTGTTTTTAAATCTGTAACAGACCTAGAATATGAAAAAATTGTTTTGATGAGTGGTTTAAAAAGTAAAAAGGATTTATATACTTTTAATTTCCATTTAAACTTTTTTTTCCACTCTATTTTTTTAGTAAATGGGGGTAACTTTTTAAAAAACAGGGAGAGTCTTTATTTAGAATTTTTAGACATTATTAAAAAGACTCCTAGTAAATTTATGTACCAACTTTTTGAAAAGTTGAATAATTTGGCAAGTAGACAAAATGATTGTGTGAAGTTAATAGATTCCTATTTTTATGAAAGTATTTCAAGATATAACTGGTTTTGTAAAAGAGGTAAACACATAAATAGTTCTTTAATTACAGGAATTGAAGGCACAGATAATTTAGGATTAAATCAATTTCAGAAATATTGGACTGTTTATAACTTGCGGGAGGATCAAAAAGAAAAATTTGAAGAAAACTATAGCCTAGCTAAGTTTTTAGCCTCATTTACGGATGGTAAAGCAGTTAAAAAGATTAATACCTTAGATGATAGAAAAAAGGAAGAAGAAGAATCTAGGAAAAAAAGAATACTTGAATTTGGAAATGATCCGGAGGCTTATGAAAAAAAATATCTTTCTAAGCCAACAGACACAAGAGAACAATTAATTGATTCCTTAGAGAGACAGGTTAAAGGAGAAAAGGATCAACACGATTTAGTAATAGAAGAATATGAAAAAAAATTAAGAGAAGACATGTACAAACAAATGAAAGAATTAAAAAAGATGAAAGAAGAAAGAAGACGTGATGAAGATTTCTTTACTGAAGAAGTTAGAGTTATTTCTTCTGAAGAAATGAGAAAGAGAATAGAAACAAAACAAAATAGGCCTAAATATTACATGACTGGGAATGACTCTGAGGATAGTACAAAATATTTTGATATGTCTAACGTTACAGATAAAGAAGTCATAGAAGAAAGTAAAATAATGTCTAAAGAAGAATTTAATGATTTAGTAAAAGATGAAATGTTCAGCGGTAAATATAAAACATTAGAAGAATCAGAAAAAGAAAATGAATTAATTAAAAAACAAAAAATAATGTCATCTGAATTAAATGAGGTTTCGAGTAAGGATGCTAATTTTCCAAATCTAAGGAATAGATAATGGCAGCAGATATTGGTGATTTAGTTAAAATTTTTCAACAAGTTACTGAATACTTAATGAGTGTCGAAAAAAGTGCCAAAAAAGCTACAACAGGCTTATCTCCTTTTACAAAAGAATTGAAAAATTTATCTTCAGTTATGAAAAAATCTACAAAGGATACTGAAGATTTTAGTGATTCAATAACTATGTTAAACAAGGATATTGCTGGCACGGACTATTCTTCTTTTATTAAAGGAGCAGCTAAAGTTAAAAATGTCACTAAAGAAGTTGAAGGTGCCCAAAAAGCCTACAACGAACTTCATGGGTCTGTTGAAGATATGCAGAGATCCATGAAGTATTTAAATATAGCAGATACCCAACAAATAAGAAGTCTCAGGGAAATGGTTAAGGGAATAGACAGCACTTGTAAAGCATTAGATGATCAAAGAATAAAACTTAAGGGTATTGAAAAAGTAATGTTAGGGGTAGATGGGAGTTTTAATAAATTTAAAAACTATTCAGGTGGAATTCAAAAAACCGGAGTTGATTCTTTTTTTGAAAAAACAAAAGATATTTTAACAGAACTAGGGGGCGTAGTTTCTGAAAGTGACTTTAAATCATTAGAAGATTCTATAAAAAATTTAGATAATGTCGAATTTAAAGATCTTCCAAAAGAAATAGAAAAAATAAAAGCACTCGTTTCCAAAACAGATATTAAGTTACCTAGTAAAAATGTAGATGAGTTTTCTAAAAAGTTATTTGATTCTATATCTGGATCTTATACAAATGTTCAAAAAAACTTTGATGTTGGAACTAAAAAAATTATAGATGATTTAATTTCTATAAAAGATTCAATAAAATTTGGGAGTCTTGATAAAGAATCTAAGGATACTATAGATAATTTTATTGAAAATTTGAAAAAAGGAGAATCATCTGCTGTTGAATTCGGAAAAGTAATGGAGATAATAGAATCCAAATTTGGCCAACAGAGTAAAGATATAAAGGATAAATTAAACGAAAGTACTAAAGAAATTGAAAAATTTAATAAAGCAATAGAAGAACCTAGAAGGCTAAAGATACATATAGATATGGAAGAGTCTCGGACAAAAGATACCATAAGCCACCTCACTGAGAAAAAACAGGCTGTCGGCTTAAGCGAACCTGAAGAAGAACATTTAAAAACTTCAGAAGATCTATTGGGGCTATTAGAACAAAAAAAACAAATATTAAGTGATACTGTAAACGTAGATAAAAAAGATCTAAAAGTTTATAAATCTATAGAAAAAGAAATTAAAAAAATAACAAAACAACTTAGATTAAATAATGAGTTATCTGAAAGATATGAGAAAATTGTAGAAGATGTAGAAAAAGAAGGATTTGGAATAAAAAAAGTTCAAGCCTTGAGTGATGGGCTTTTTACGGCATCTGCCCATTTAAATAAGTTTAAAGACTATCTAGATTCTATTGGCCCAGATTTAGGTAAAAAATTAGGAATTGGAAAACTTGGGGGTTTTTTAAATACCCTTGGACAAGGAGTAATGAAAAATAAAGCTGTTGTTGGTACATTAGTAACAACAGTGAGCCTTTTAGAAAAAGTAATACAATTTGATGCCTCCATTAAAAAAATGTATAAAAATGTAGCTGATTCTGGAGTTGCTATTGGTGTTTCCGCTAAAGATATGGGCGATTCTTTAGATAAATCTTTTTCATCTTCTCTTAATGTTGCTGAGTTACTTCGTGGGGGGATGCTTGGAGTAAATAATTCTCTTATTTTAGGACAAGAAGATATTTTAGGAATGGCTGGGGCATTTATTTCTACAGGTATTTCTGCAGGTGAATTAGAAAAACAAGCTAAGACAGTTAATGATCGTTTAGGACAAACAAAAAACGCTTTATTAGTTGGAGCTGAAACTGCTCATGTTTTTGGTAGAAAATTAGGAAAAACAGATACAGAAATGGCAAGCATGATTGGGGATTTAACTTTTCAATATAGTTCCTCTCTTGATTCAGTTAGACAAGGATTTTCAGATGTTGCCGCTGCCGCATCAACATCTTCTATGGGTGCTAATAAATTTATGAGCATTGTTCAGACATCTACTGCTGGAATGGCAATGTATCAGGATCAAGTTGAAGACACTGCTAAAGCTTTAGCTAAAATGGAAGGAACAAAATTAACTGGAAAAGAAAAAGAAACAACTATAAAGGGTGCTGCAGGTTTGGCTCAAGATCCTAGAAAAGCAGCAGAAGCTTTAGCTATTATTGGCGGAGATAAACAAAAAGAAATTGAGGGTGTTCTTTTAAAAAAACGAGAAGAATTAGTAAAAAAATTAGATGACGCTAAATCCGATAAAGATAAAAAAATAGCAAAACAAGAATTAGACAATGCAGATAAACTAATCGGCTTCTTTAAAAATAAAAATTGGGCGGAAGCGGGATCAATGGCTTTTATGATGCCCATGGAAGCCAAAATGAAACTTTGGGGAAGCTATGTAAAAAAACTTATAGGAGAGGGGGCACTAGATCCTTTAAAGGCTATAGAGATGTTAACGAACCGAGGTTTTAGTCTTGAAGCTGCTCAGGAGATTGTAAAAACTCAAGGGGAAATGGCAAACGCAGCAGAGGGCACTGCTGAGGGTGAAGGTAAAGAAGCACCAAAGGCAGAGTATAAAGACTTACAAATAGATATTGCCGCTGAGGATGAAAAAACTAAGTCTAGAATTGTGACCTCGATTGACTCAATTTTTAAGCTACTCCAATCTAGATTGGGTAGCTGGGCAGGGCCTCTAGAAGGAATATTGTCAGGGATATCTTCAATAGCTACTTGGATTATTGGGGGTAAAATTTTAAAAGGTTTAGGAGCACTTATTATGGGTGGGAAGAGTGCAACGGCACCCATTGTAGAGGGATTAGGAAAAGCTGTTGGAACAGGAACAGGGCCCATTGTTGAAGGACTAGGAAAAACACTTGGTCCAGCTTCAAAAACTATTAAAGTACTTGGAAAATTAGGTAAGGGAATGCCTTATATAGGTGGGGCTCTATCTTTTGGAGCTGCAATACTTTCTGGAGAGGGAGTAAAGAGGTCTGCAATAGAAGCAGCGGCTGGAGTTGTTGGTAGTGTTGTTGGTGGTGCCGCAGGAACTATGATAGCTCCAGGAGCAGGAACATTTTTGGGAGCCGCAGGTGGTGGGGCGGCAGCAGAGTATGGTGCAACAAAATTATTAGATTTTTTTGGTGTAGATAAAGGTAATTTAACTGAACCTGTTACTAAAGATTTTACATCTCTTCGTGGTGCTGAAAAAGGAGAAGTCACAACTAATAAAAATATCAATGACAGCACATTCCAAGCTCCAACGACTATAGTTCAAAATTTCTATGGGGTCACTGACAAAAACTTTGTAGCATACGTAAACACAGCCATGAATGAGATTCAGAGGAAGAGATCACAATGACAATATCTATACCTTTAAAACCAAAAATTGTAGTAAGAAATGTAGCTTTTAATGTGGTAGAAGATATATTACACCCAACAATTATACTACCCCCACTTTATATGCAGATAAATCCTCAGACACTTAATCAAACATTTCAAAAAAAAATAAATAGAATTCAAACTTTTGGTGCCAATGTTGAAGAACACTGGGGGGATGAATTAGATTCTATTTCTTGTTCTAATTCTACCGGTGGATTTATTTCTGAGGATTTTGGATTAACTACTGAAAAAAGATCAGAAACACTTCCTTATTTTAAGTTTCAGTCTGTTTTAGATGTATATAGAAATAATGGTGGAATTTATGATTCATTGGGAAGAATTATAAAAAAAGGACAAATAGTCCTATATTTTAATCCCGGCACATATTATGGTTATTTTGAAAATTTCACTTATACAGAAGATGCTTCAATGCCATTTAGGTTTGTTTTTGATTTTACTTTTAAAGTTGAAAAATCTTATACAGGTGTGTAATGCTAAAAGAATTTAAAGGAATACAGCTACCCTCTGAAAGTGAATTTGTTATCATTGATAGCACTGTAGAAAACCCTAAACTACAACAACAAACTACTTCAAAAATACCAATTCGAACTTGGATCGATTATAATAAAGCTGCCCCAAATCCCCCCATGATGACTTTTTTAATAAATCCTTCAACAATGACCTCATCTTTTTCAAAAAAAGTAAATACTTCTTTTTCAAGAGGAGGCTATATTGTAGAGGAGTGGGGAGAAAATTTAGATGTTTTAAATTTAAGCGGATCTATTGGCGGTTATTATGTTTTAAAATCCGATCTAGGAGATATTACAGGTTTGTCTAGATATGATAGAAATAGATCCATATCTTTTAGAAATTTAATGGAATTATTTTTAATATACCGAAATAATGGAGCTATTTTTCAAAATACAATTGTTTCAAGTGATGATAATACTACTAATAAATTGATAGAATCTAATATATATTCCCCTGTATCAAAAAGAGTACCTGCATCTGTCAGATCAATAAAAAATAAAATAGTTTCTTTAGGAGACGTATATCTGCAATATGATCAAACTATTTATTATGGGAGTTATGATAATTTTTCAATTATTGAAGATGCTTCAAAGCCTTTTAATTTATCTTTTAGTTTTAGTTTTACAGTATTAAGAAGAAAGATCACAGATAAAAGGGAATTTTCTTATTATAATCAAGTAGCAACAGAATTTGAAAATTATGATTTATTTACTGGAAAATCAGGTAACTCTCAAGCAACAAAGAATATAACCGCCAACTATCTTCATACTCAAAAAGATAGTTCTGATCAAGAAGCAAAGACAAACCCTCCGGGATTTCCTGGAAGTATTAAATAAGGATAATATTAAATGTACAGTGCTACATATAAACAAAAGCCAGTAATAAAATTAGCACCAGATGCTATTGTTAAAATTCATGGGGGTTTAACCATTGATATTTGCCCCAATGGTTGTCATAAACAGATGGTTATTTCTAATTATATAACTTCAATATCAACAAATCTTTCTACTGCGGGGACTGTGGGCACTGCCTCAATTACCATATCAATGCCACGCCATGGGCATAAAGGCACATATATGGTCAGAGGTGGACGAGTATATGGTGTTCGCCTAATGGATGAGATAGAAATTTTTATTAAAGGTAGGTTTAAAAACACTAATGGAAACTATTCCTATTATAAATCTTTTTGGGGGGTGGTTACTGGAATTGATGAAAGATATGTATCTGGAAACCAAGAAATAACTATAAATTGTGAATCAATGTTAAAATGGCTTCAGTTAATGAAAACTAATGAGCACCCCTCTATCCAAGTATTTCAAAATACTGATATGAAATTTGACACACAAGCCACACTATGGGCTGGAAAAAGTTATTCCCTACTTAACGTTTATGAAATTATATATAGTATGCTTGATCTTACTTATAAAAACATAGTTGTACCCAATGCCTTAGACACAGAGAGAACTAATACACAATCTACTTTTAAAGATAGCGATGGAAAACAAGTAGCTACAAATGACAGATCTCCTATGGTGTCCCCAAAAGAATCCCAATTAATTACAGCGTGGAGTGGAATCTTTAGTAAAATGCTATCTGCTTTAAAAATGTATGGTGCTAAAAATGAGGATATAAAACCCAAAGTAGATACTAAGCAACAAGGATCTAATGCTAAAGATGATGTTGGTATTTCTGCTAGTAAAGATCCCAAATCTCCCGTGACTATTACTTATGATTATGGTGCTTTAATGGATTTTAGGCCCTTTAATAAACCAGATGAACATCAAGCAATGGATATTATCCATAACACTTATAAAAACAATTTAACAATTATTGAAGAAGTTAAGATGTTTTCAGGTTTTGAATTTTACTTAGATACAACTGGTGACTTTGTTTTTAAGCCTCCTTTTTGGAATTTGGATGTTAGACAAAATCCAGTTTATGTTATTAAAGATCGAGATGTTATTAACTGGGATTGGTCAGAAAGTGATGCTGATGTGGTTACAAGAGTTGAAGTCACTGGATCTCTATTTAGTGAAATACCAATAGATTCAAATTTCAATCCTATTGGAGTCTATACAAATTATGCTCTGGCTCGTCAATTTGGAATAAAAGTTGAAGCCATCCCAATGCGTTTCTTTCTTACAGCAGATTTTTGTTATTATCATGCAATAAGTGAACTTGATAGATTTAATGCACATAGATTTAAAGGAACAATGACAATTTTAGGACGACCTGAACTTAGGCTTGGGATGCCTGTCTACATTCAAACAAGGGATTGTTTTGCTTATATAGAGAACATTTCTCATTCTTTTACTTTTGGTGGCTCTTTTACTACAACATTATCACTCTCCTCGGTTAGAAGAAGATATAATCCTGAAACAAGTTTAAACATTGAAAAAGTAGTTCGTAATGATAATCAAAAAAAGAATTCTAATTCTGGAGAATATTTTTTAATTTTAGAAAATGATAACTCTACCCAAGAACAGATATTTAATGCTAATCAAAAACAAAATGAG